>Ga0194132_10001469_pt1 | contig 47544 bp, 44 predicted proteins | sample TA2KigOf80mmetaG_FD_148612 | JGI IMG/M metagenome (GOLD analysis project Ga0194132, IMG submission 148612) | Freshwater microbial communities from Lake Tanganyika, Tanzania - TA2015054 Kigoma Offshore 80m | ecosystem: Environmental > Aquatic > Freshwater > Lake | place: Tanzania: Lake...
CCCATCACCCACGGGAACCTCACCTCCTCGTTCGGCCCCTCACGAGTCAATATGTCGCTGTAATTCACCCCCGCCGCCTCGACTTGGATTAGCACCTGCCCCTTGCCCGCCTTCGGCTCCGGTGCTTCCTCGTACCGCATCACCTCCGCCCCACCGAATCTATGTATACGTATTGCTTTCATATATTTTTGCCTGTGACTATAAGTCCTTGAAGTTTCGCAAAAAGCCCACGCCTTGGATAGTTACACTTTGGCCCTTGCTAGCGTGCGATATAATAAACAAGCTGACCTATAGGTCACTTGGAGGTTGGCATGACCAAAAAAGTTTCCGCTGCCAAGGCTAAGGCCCATTTCTCTGAGCTCACTGCTAATGTGGCCCGCACCGGCCAGCGGGTCATCATTGAACGACGCGGCAAACCCGTGGCTGCAATTGTTAGCATAGGGGATTTGGAATGTCTGGAACGTGAACAGCGATTATCAGAAGAGCCTGTAGGTGCCCTGGCTCTGGTAGGTGCTTGGAGCGATCTGATGACTGATGAAGAAATAGACCAATTTATAAAGGATATCTATGAATCGCGAGAACGAGACTTCGGCCGGCCAGTGGAGCTGGAGCCTTAATGTACCTGTTTGATACAGATACACTCAGTAATTTAATGCGGCCCACTCCTGTGCCCCCTCTTATCAGAAAGATGGCTTCTGTGCCGAAACCTCAGCAGTTTACTTCAGCTATCAGCTTGAGCGAGCTTTTTTATGGCGCCTACAGGGTAGGGGAAAGAAAGGAACGCCTTCTTGACCAAATTGAACTCCTCTTGTTCTCTAACATAACGGTGCTTCCCTTTGATACTGAAGCTTCCCGACGCTATGGTTCACTGCGGGCTAACCTTGAAAGCACAGGTCAGTTCATCGGAGACCCGGACATCCGTATAGCGGCAATTGCTCTCGCGCGAGACCTTATTGTTGTAACTGGCAACATGCGCCACTTCTCCCGTGTGCCTGGGCTACGAGTAGAAAACTGGCTCCAATAAATCAGTCTTAAGCTCCCTGAAACTCCTATAAATCCTTCCCTCCCACGCCCCAGCCGTGATACGCTTATCGAGTCATGAAAGAAGTCATCCAAGAAGCCGCGCGGCTCCTGGAGCAGGGCCAGCCCTGCGTCCTCGCCACCGTCGTCCGCACCCGGGGCTCCACCCCCCAGAAGCCCGGCGCCAAGCTCGTCGTCCGCGCCGACGGCACCGCCCTCGGCACCCTAGGCGGCGGCTGCGTCGAGGGCGATATCTGGTTCGCCGCCTCGGAGATGCTCAAGCGTCACGAAGGCCCCCAGTTCAAGGACTACTATCTGAACGAGGACATCGCCGCCCGCGACGGCCTGGTCTGCGGCGGCACCATGTACTTCTTCCTCGACCCCCTCAACCCCGACGACTTCCTCCCCTACGCCCGCGACATCCTCCACGCCTACGATGGCGGCCCCGTCTGTGGCGCCGCCACCATCGTCAAGGCTAACGACCCCTCCCTCATGGGCAAACGCCTCCTCCTCCGCGACGACGGCCCCGCCCACGGCTCCCTCGGCTCCCCCACCCTCGACCGCCAGGCCATCGACGCCATCCGCCAGGTCGCCGACCTGGGCAACAACACCTACCTCGTCGCCGACAACGGTACCGAGCTTTTCATCGAAGGCTTCACCACGCCGCCCACCCTGGTCATCATGGGCGGCGGCCACGTCGGCAAGGCCATGTATCACGCCGCCCTCCCCCTGGGCTTCCGCATCTATGTCGTCGACGACCGCCCCGACTTCGCCAGCAAGGAGCGATTCCCCGACGCCGCCGGCGCCGTCCTCGCCCCCTTCGAAAAAGGCCTCGACCAAATCCCCATCAACGCCAACACCTACATCGTTGTCGCCACTCGAGGCCACCGACAGGACGACCTGGCACTAGAGGCTGCCGTCCAGACTCCTGCCACCTACGTGGGCCTCATGGGCAGCAAGCGCAAGACCCTCCTCATCTACAAGCACCTCCTCAAGAAGGGCTACTCACCTGAAGTTCTGCGAAAGGTCAAAGCCCCCGTCGGTCTGGACATCGGCGCCCTCACCCCCGAAGAAATCACCGTCAGCGTCCTCGCCGAAATCATCATGGTCCGACGAGGCGGCAAAGGCGGCCCCATGCAAATGGCCCGCAAATATTTCGACAAAGCCATGGAACAGTCCCGCGCCAAAGAACCCGCCGCCACCCCCTCTGACTAGAATCATCCGCATCCTATCCGTCTTCTTTCCTCTCCCTTGATGGGAGAGGATTAAGGTGAGGGTGAAACCCTAGAAGCACAAAACACATATCTATGCCAACCACCCTTCACCGAAGGTTCTCTATCAGTGTCCTCCCCTAAACCTAAACCTCTCCTCCGCACCGCCGCCCTCCTCCTCGCCGCCGGCGAGTCCACCCGCATGGGCCGGCTCAAAGCCCTCCTCCCCTGGAAAAACTCCACCCTCCTCCAGGCCCAGCTATCCTCCCTCCACGACGCCGCCCTCTCCCCCATCATCCTCGTCCTCGGCCACCGCGCCGCCGACCTCCAGCCCCTCGCCAAACCCTTCCCCGCTGTCCGAATCGTCCACAACCCCCACTACAAACAAGGCAAGACCACCAGCATAAAAGCCGGCCTCGCGGCCCTCAACGACGGTGAAACCGACGCCATCCTAATCCTCAACGTAGACCAGCCCCGCTCCCCCGCCACCCTCCAGCGAATCGTGGAAGCCCACCACCGCTCCCGCGCCGCCATCACCATCCCCACCTACAAAAGCAAAGGCGGCCACCCCGTCATCTATAACATCAGCCTCCTGCCCAAACTCCTCGCTATCTCAGAAGACACCCAGGGCCTCAAAGCCCTCACCCACAACAGCCCCCACCCCATCCTTCGCTTCGACGCCGCCACCCCGGAAGTCATCTTGGATCTTAATACTGAGGAAGACTACCAGCGCGCCATTGATTGAAGACGGAACTCGGCTGAGCCTTCCCGTCAGCTCTAGTCGTCGTTTGTGGTTGGTAACGCCTAAATCTCGGGCCTAAATTTCCACATTAGCCGCATTTATTTAGCAGAACTTCCTCCGCCCTCCGCCCTCCGGCACCGGCTCCGTGAGACGCAAAAAACCAGGCCCAGCGTCCGCCGGGCCTGGGCTAGGTTTTCCTCACCATCGGCCCCACATACCTGGCCTCTAGGGCCAGAGGAGCCTCCCGATGCAATCGGGATTACTTGGCTATATCCTCAAGTTAGCGTGGAGCCTTCAGGCTTTCTGATGCCCCGCTGGCTCTCCTTCACAAACCTCTGCTCAGCGACTCAACCCTTCAAAACCAGCGAGGCGTCTACAAGGGAAGTGCCACTGATGGTTCCATACGTGGCGCCTTACCATCTTCGCCTCCTTTCGCTGTATTTGAGGGTTATGACTATCTTTTACTCATACCTATTTTGATAAAGAATTGTTAAAAAGGCAATAGTTGCAAATCGTATGTTCCGTTTCGTAATTCGTACTCTCGCCGTCCCCCTGCGTCAATTTCCGACTCCTGTGATACCATGGTTCCGCCTCACCACCACCCTGGAGGAATCCCATGAAAGCCCTCGAAGGCGTCCGAGTCCTGGACCTCACCCGCGCCCTGGCCGGACCCTACTGCACCCTCATGCTCGCCGACTACGGCGCCGACGTCATTAAAATCGAAGTCCCCGGCAAGGGCGACGATACCCGCGCTTGGGGCCCGCCCTATATCCACGACGAGTCCGCCTACTTCCTCTCCATTAACCGCAACAAGCGCAGCCTCACCCTCAACCTCAAAGAGCCTGAAGCCCGCGAAATCTTCATGAAGCTCGCCCGCGACGCCGATGTCATCGTCGAAAACTACACCCCCGGCGTCGTCCACCGCCTCGGCATCGACTACGACTCCGTCAAGGCCGTCAAGCCTGACATCGTCTACTGCTCCATCTCCGGCTTCGGCCAGACCGGCCCTTACCGCGAGCTCCCCGCCTACGACCAGATGATGCAGGGCGTCGGCGGCATCATGAGTCTCACCGGCGACCCCGACGGCCCCCCCATGAAAGTCGGCATCGCCATCACCGACATCGGCGCCGGCATGCTCGGCGCCTACGCCGTCATGACAGCCCTCTTCCACCGCGCCCGCACCGGCCAGGGCCAGTACCTCGACGTGTCGATGCTCGACCTCCAGGTCTCCTGGCTCACCTACCAGGCCGGGGCCTACTTCGCTGCCGGCAGCCCGCCCCCCCGAGTCGGCGCCGCCCACCCCAACCTGGTCCCTTACCAGGCCTTCAAGTGTTCCGACGGCAAGTACGTCAACGTCGCCGTCGGCAACGACCGCTTCTGGCTCCGCTTCTGCGACGCCCTGGGCCGACAGGATCTCGCCCAGGACCCCGCCTACGCCCAAAACAAGGACCGGGTGCGGCAGCGCGCCAAACTCGTCGGCATCCTGGAGCAGGAGTTCAAGAAGAAGCCTGTAAAGCACTGGGTACAAGTCCTGGAAAAAGGCGGCGTCCCCTGCGGCCCCATCAATGACATGGCCGATGTCTTCTCCAACCCTCAGGTTATCGAGAGAAAAATGCTGGCGGAGATGGACCACCCCACGGCGGGCCGCATCAAGCAGACCGGCATCTCCATCAAGTTCTCCGACACGCCCGGCGAGATTAAATCGCCTCCGCCGGTGCTAGGTCAGCATAATGAGGAGATTCTTACAAGCCTGGGCTATTCCCGCGATGATGTAAAATCTCTCAAGCAGAGCGGTATCTTATAGCCGACTGCTTGGAGCTATATGGCTACCTTCTACGATGTCGCCCTGGCCAACGACCAGCAGTTCTTTAGCTCCCGCATCCGCGAGTTCTGCGCCCAGTTTGAGCTCTCCTTTTTCCTCATCGAGCCTACCTGGGCCTTCGATTTTCTCTCCAAGCTGGAGGAGCGCGAAATCGGCGTCCGAGTCCTTATCGACATGTCCGCCGACGCCTATGACATCGAAAACATCTACTTCAAAATCGCCAAGGAGGTGGCCGAGCAGGGTGGCTATGTCATCAACGACCCCGACCTCTCCGCCGCCGCCTCCCACAAGGGCCTCTTCCATCATACCCTCGCCAACAACAGCGTCCTCGTGCCGCCCACCGTCATCGTTCCTCGAAAAGACATCGATACCTTCCGCCTCACCAGAGAAATCACTAATCAAATAGGCACGCCCTTCGTGGTAAAGCCCGGCTGGGGCGGTGGACGCATCGGCGTCATCCTGGACGCCACTTCCGAGGACGACATCCTCCGCTCCGCCAAAGAAGCCATCGACTCTGACTCCTTCCTCCTCCAGCGCCGCCTCACTCCCAAGCAGCTGGACAGCCACGTGGCCTGGTTCCGCGTCTTCTACGTCTTCGGCGAGGTTATCCCTTGCTGGTGGGAGCCGCCCGCAAATCAGTACCAGCTTGTCACTCCCCTCCAGCGTAAGACCTACCACCTCTCCGCCCTGGCCCGAATGGCCCGCGAGATCGCCCGCCTCTCCAAGGTCGAGTTCTTCTCCACCGAAATCACCCTCGCCGACGACGGCAAGTTCTACGCCGTCGACTACCTGAACACCGACTGCGATATGCGCGTCAAGTCCTTCTGGCCCACCGGCGTCCCCGACGAGGTCGTCCGCCACATCGCCTGGATTCTTGTAGAGCAGGCCCGCGACCGAGTCCACCGCTCCCGCGGCGTCTTCGACCACGAGCTGCTCATCAAAGACCAGGACTGGAACACCCGCCGCAAAAAAGGCCAGCTCGTCCCCGGCGAATAAAGGATTGAGGGTTTTCTGTCATTCTGAGCCCCGCGAAGAATCTAATCGACGTGACTGCTACTACGCCCATCCTCGCATCCACCTTACCAATTCAAAATTACAGGAGAGGTCGCTTCACCTTCTCTTATCCCTTCCCATTCGACACCTGGTGCTAACTGATGGCCTATGTGTGTTTAAGGTCTGACCGCCACCAAGAAAATCCCTTCTCCCCTTGTGGGAGAAGGCGTAGGTCGAAGACTCGCCGTGGCGAGATGAGGGGTGAATCCCTAGAGCCGAGGAGCCTGTATCACCACCACCTCCCTCTGGCCGATTCCCGTCTGATCCCTTCCTCCCATCCGGGAGGGAAAGTTAGGTAGGGGGCCTCCCCTCGACCCACCCATGCCTATCCTTCTCTTACTTGTCATAATCCTCGCTTCCTTAGCCTTCTTTACCCTCCTCGCCGTCTCCGCCGTCGCCCTCTGGGTCGCCTACGACTACGTCCGCACCCGCCGCTACCCCGTCGACCAGTGGGGCCACCCCTCCGACTTCCCCATCGACTATGAAGACGTCTCCTTCCCCAGCCGCCACGACCTCCTCAAAATCAGCGGCTGGTACCTACCCTCCGGCGACGACTCTCGATGCCTCATCCTCCTCCAGGGCGACGGCCACCACCGCAACAGCCCCGGCATCCGCGCCCTGCTCCTGGGCCGAGACCTGGCGCAGCACGGCTACAGCGTTTTGTTATTCGACTTCCGTGGTCGCGGCGACTCGCGGGGCCATCGAGGCTCCGCTGGCGACCGCGAGCGATGGGACCTCCTCGGCGCCCTCGACTACGTCAACAGCCGCGGCATCCCCACCGAAAAAATCGGCCTCGTCGGCTTCTCCCTAGGCGCCGCCGTCGCCCTCCTCGTCGCCGACCAGGAAAAGCGCATCCCCGCCCTGGTCTCCGATAGCTGCTACCTGGACACCCTCCCTGACCTGGAAAACGTCCCCTTCCTCTTCTTCACCCTTCCTAAATGGTTCCGCGTCCCCACCATCCTCGCGGGCAAGTGGTTCCTCGCCGCCGACTTCAGCCAGGTGCGTCCAGTCAAAATGGTCCATAAAATCGCTCCCAGGCCCGTCTTCTTCATCCACGGCCAGGAAGACCACGTCGTCCCCTACCGAGAGACCATCGTCCTCCACCAGGCCTCCAAAAACCCCAACAATCAGCTCTGGATCGTCCCCGGCGCCGGCCACGTCCACACCTACGCCACCCACCCCAAAGAATACCTCCGCCTCATCGTCCCCTTCTTCAACCGCCACATCCCCAAAGACTCTCCTAACTAGGTCGCCCAATCCGCTCCTCTCGGCTTCCTGCGACGCAACCTTCCCATCTGGGTGGTGTTTCTCTTTAGGAGGGCTGGGCGTTCCCCTCTGGTCCCCCTTCTTCTCCTATTGCAAAGTGCTTCGCTGCCTTAAAGCATATATCGCGGAGTCTCCTCATCCTTGATATTTATTCAATGAGGAGGCTCGATTTATCGGCCCGATGCAATCGGACCGTCCTGAGTATGCCGAAGGAGGGGGTTGTGGTTCCTTATATTCCCTCCCTCTTCTCAAAAAGGAGAAGAGGGCTGCAAGTTCGCCGTGGCGAGATAAAGGATGATGAGGTGCTCATATTATCCTTCCATTTCCAGCAGACCCGTGATGCACATTATGGGTTCAGCTTTGAAAAACCACGAACCTTTCGAAAAATGGGGTCTGGATTGTCCCATCAGGTTCTCCCTCTTCTCCTATTGCAAAGGAGAAGAGGGAGTTAGAGGGTGATGAGGTGATCCTTATTTTCTTTCCCTCTTCTCCCGTAGTCGGGAGAAGAGGGACAAAGGGTGATGAGGGCGACCCGAACGCGAGTGACGCCCGCACCCAGTACCTAGAAGGAGAAAATCACCCCCACTCTAACCCCACAAACTTTAGGAAATCCTCAATCCGCCGTCGCTTTGACGTCGGGTCCTCATTCCACCGCCGCACCTGCTCGTTATACGACTCCTGCGCCTCCGTGTACGACACGTAGTCCCGCCTCACCGGCCCCTCCTCCACCTCCCCATCCGTATCGTGCTTCCCAAAGCACGGCTCGTCTATCAGCCTGAACGGCCCCTGCGGCTTGTCGAAGTCCACCGGTTGGAACGGGTACTGCCGGCAAATGTGCGGCTTGAACTCATGTATCGAACACACGTTGTTCTTCAAAAATGTGCACTGCCCCATGTCCTCATTCTCCACTCGACCCAGCACCATCGCCAGCTTCCCAAACTTGGAATTGAACAGCCTCTCGTCCGACTCCTCCAGCGGCGGCTTAAAGTCCGTAGGCCGGTAAAACTCCACAAACTCCGATATCGGCTTGTTCATCCGATTCTGTATGCGCTTAACATCCACCGGCAGCACCAGCGGCACATACCGCTTGCAGCACTCCCCGCACTGTGTGCATCGCCACTTAATAGCCATAGCCGTCTTAGTTTAACCCATCATTTCGACTGTATCATCATGCCTTTTAACGCCAAGAAATCTCCATCAATGACTGGTCTCATATTTTGTGGAGGCGAGACCATCTCGCCATTAGCCCCTAACGCCTGACGCTAGTTGAGTTGGCGCCTACAAAAAGGAGGCGTGTTTGTCATTCTGAGCCTGCGAAGAATCTAATCGACGTGCCCGTTGCCTCGCCCCTCATGTCACTAACAAGGCTACTATTGTCATTCCGAGCGTAGTCGAGGAATCTGTTATGACGGTAACCTCGTTTCTCATATCACTGACACGCCCCGCATCTTCTCGTTTCCATTGTCGTCAGCGTCTCACACTAGTAACAGCCATCTGTTGGAGCAGGTCTACCGTAACCTTATCTCCTGCCTCACCCATAGAAGAGACCTCCCCTCTCCGACTCTCCTCCCATACCTACCTCTTCTTCCGATGTGACAACTTCTTGTAGCCTTAAGCCTTCTCCTTCTGCTATCCTCTCTATCCCTCCAGCCCATCTCTCCATCGCCCCATCTTCATGAAAGGCCATTGAAAAGATAACAACCGGGACAACCTCTAAAACAATTCTGTATCTAGTCCACGCCTGAAACCCTGAATTGTTTCCCCTAAAAACTTTTTACAAATATCCTCAGGGCGAAAAACCAAACAAGGCTCCACCTCATTCGTTTCCTCAAAACTAAAATTTTAGTGGGGTCTAAAAGAAAATCCATCGCCGTCCGAAATCCCGATGGGATCGGGAGGGAGGCTCATCCGCCTCAGGAGGATCGGCCCTCCCCGCCCCAGCATTAGTTCCTTCCCCACAAAAACTAATCCCCCGCCATTGCCCGCCACTATTCCTTCCCCTATCATTGCCCCAACCCACCCATAAGGAACCTAAAATGGACTTAGGTATAAAAGGACGCGCCGCCATCGTCGGCGGCTCCAGCCGTGGCATGGGCAAGTCCGCCGCCCTCACCCTCGCCCGCGAAGGCGCCTCCGTCGTCATCTGCTCCCGCACCGAGGCCGATATCCGCAAGGCCGAAAAAGAAATCGCCGCCGCCTCCAGCCCCAAGCAGGTCCTCGCCCTCGCCGCCGACCTTACCAAACCCGACGTCATTAAGAGCGTGGTCCGACAGACCCTCGGCCGCTTTGGCCGCATCGATATCCTGGTCAACAACGTTGGCGGCCCGCCCCCAGGCCAGCCCTCCCAGCTCACCGACGAGCAGTGGTACGCCGCCCTTGAGCAAAACTTCCTCAGCGCCGTCCGCATGACCCGCGAGGTTCTCCCCCACATGAAAGAGCGCAAGTGGGGACGAGTCATCAATCTCCTCTCCAACGCCGTCCGACAGCCCGTCCTCGACCTCGTCCTCTCCACCTCCAGCCGCCTCGCCGTCGTCGGCTACGCCAAGATGCTCTCCAACGAGGTCTCCCAGTTCGGGATCACCGTCAACAACGTCCTCCCCGGCCAGGTCCTCACCGACCGCATGACCTCCCTCTACGGCAAAATGGCCAAAGAGCAGGGCCGCGATATGCAAGCCATGATGGACGAAGCCGCGGGCCGAATCCCCATGCGACGCCTCGGCCGCCCCGAAGAAATGGGCGACCTCATCGCCTTCCTCGCCTCAGACCGCGCCAGCTACATCACCGGCCAGAGCATCAGCCTTGACGGCGGCGCCCTCCAAGCCGTGATCTAGGGATGGAATATAGGCGTTCCTAGTAATGAGTTACTCGAGGTAGGTTACCAAATTGCCGTCCAGTAACCATAATATTGGTGAAGTTCCTAGAGCATATGCCAAGGAGGTTTCGCTATGAGGACTGGAGATGTTGACCACAACGTAATTCTCCGCATCGTCCGTGAAATGCATAGGGAGTTTCACACCAAGGATGTCTCTCAACATCCGGCAGCCAAAGCGGCACATAGCCTTCATGTACATGAGCGTAGCTACAACTCGGTCATTGGCAGGCATCTTAGCCGAAACGATGCTGGGATAGGTATCCGTCAAGACGAGTCCCCACGCGGTCGCCGGGGCGTATATTGGATAAAGGCGTGATAGCTGGACAAGGAGCCTGCCCAGGAAATCCCTTCTCCCCTTGCGAGAGAAGGTTAGGATGAGGGGTAAACCCTAGGCAGAGAAGACGAGCATTAGAGTCACTCGCCACCCCTTCTTCCTCCTTCTCCCCCTTGATGGGGGAGAACAGAAGAGAGGGTGAAACCCTAGTTCCACGCCCCGTCCGTCAGGCTAGACCATACCTTCCACGCTGCGTATATCCCCTTCTCCCGCCGCACAAGGAGAGATTCCCCTACCTCTGATAAACCCCCTCCATATACTCCCCTATCTCCTCCACCCTCAGCCCCTCCACCGCCACCTCCGGCGCCCACGTCACCTGGTCGGAAGCCCATCTCACTGTCCCCCGAGGCGGATGCCCTATCCCCAGCACGCTGTTTATCACCCGCAAGATGTTGTCATTCAGCCGCAGCGTGTTCGGCTTGATAGGCGCCGCCAGCCGCCCGCCCTTGATAAGGTACGAGTCCCCCACCACCGTCCCGCTAAAGTCCGCCGCCGTGATGCCGTTCACCGGGTAGGTGTACCACAGCCGCCCGATGTACAGCCCATCATCCACCATCCGCATCAGCTCCTCCGTCGACCGCTTTCTCCGACCCTCCAGCACCAGGTTCGTCGGCGTTATCGACGGCGGCGAGTCAAAGTTCCGGCCTCCGCCTCGGCCCGTCCTGAACCCGTTCCGGGGCGCGATACCCTGGGCCACCCGGCTCGGCTCCACGCCCAGCTTCTCCTTGCCCTTGGGGTCGTGCAGTATCCGCTGAGTCTCGTAATAGTTGGACAAGGCCCCCTTCAATACGCCGTCCTTGATCATCTCCGTCCGGCCCGTCGGCACACCTTCGTCCGTGATAGCCTTCGATGCCGCCAGCCCCGCCGCCGACCCGTCGTCATATAGGTAGACCTCCTCCGACGCCACCTTCTTTCCCATCTTCCCCAGGAACGGCGACGCCCCTGCGTAGAACATATTCAAATTCAGTCCAGGCATCAGTATCCACTCCAGCAGCTCCGCCACCGCCTGCGGCCCCAGGACAACCCTATACGCCCCGGACGCCACCCTCTGCCCGCCGATGGCCCGTATGGCGCTCCGCGCCGCCTCCGCCGCCGAGTCCCCCGCAAACCCCGACAGGCTGGGGCTGGTGCCCCATCCCGTCCCCTTGGCGTCGTGGTCCTCTACCATCGCCGTCGCGAAGGACATAATCAGCGTAGACTCGTCTGTCTGCACCGACGGGAAGTGAAAGGAGCCGACGGCCATCCGTTCCTTCAGCATCACCACGTCGCCGCCCAAAATCAGCCCCAGCTCCTTCACCTTGTCCGGCGACTTGGCCGCCCCTAGCAGCTCCTCCGACGACTGGAATACCTCCAGCGCCCTGTTCACCGACGCCCAGCCCGCCTGCACCAGCTTGCCCCCCTTGGAAGACATCAACACCGGGTCGTGGTACTTGGTCAGCGTTGGCTGCTCTCCCGTCGGCTTGGGCAGCGATACATACTCCGGGTCCAGCACCGCCCCTCGCCGCGCCTTCTCCAGCGCCTTCTTCACGCCTTCGAGTGATAGGTTGGTCGGCTCGCTCCCAAAGCCCGTCTTCACTCCATCTCCCCCCTTCAAAGCCACCCTTATCCCCAACCCATAAGACTCCACCGACTTCGGCTCCTCCACCCCGTTGCTCGGTATCCGTGACGTGTAGTTGAGCCGCACCGTTAGGTTCTCGTTGGCCGATGCAAACACCTCCGCCTCGGTTACATCCTTCTGCGTCTTCAGGTACTTGAGCGCGTCGCTGACGGAACGCTTTAGCTGGGCAATGGACAGCATTAGTTGCCACCTCCCGTCAGCCTGGCTATGCCCCGCATCGTTGGCCCACCGTTGCTCATACGCTTGGCCTGCATCGGCTGCCCCTTGCCGCAGTTGGGTATCGGGTACATGCGGAAGTCATTCCCCACGGCGTCGATGCTCATGAAATAGTCCCTCGTGTCCGACGTTATCCCCCCGTCCCTATACACCTGCCCCAGCTCGCCGTTCCGAATCTCATACACCTTCACCGCCGTAATGCGGAAGTTCTCCCTCGACTCCGCTATCGACGGCGTCCGGTGCCCCGACACGTAGTACCCCTTGTCCACCTCTCTGATGATCTCCTGCGGGTCGCGATTACCCGGCGCAAAGACCGTGTTGGACATGCGAATCAGCGGTATCAGGTACGACTCCGTGGCCCTGAACGACCCGTTAGGTTCCACCCCCAGCACCGCCGCCGTCTGCCGGCTGTTCAGGAACTCCTCAAACACCCCGTTCCTAATGTGGTACGCCCGCCGCGATGGCGTCCCGTCATGGTCGTAGGGATAGTGGCCGTAGCCCTCCACTGTCGGGTCCGAGTAGGCGCTGACCAGCGGCGACGCCACCTGCTTGCCGATCATGTTGTCCTTCAAGTCCCTGAAGAACCAGCTTCGGCCCGCATACGCCGTCTCAAACTTCAGCGCCCGGTCCAACTCCGAAGGGTGCCCCACCACTTCATGCGCTACCAGGGTATTGAAGTGCGGGTCCGTGACTACCACCACCTCCTTCTCCGTGGGCTTCAGGCGCGGCGCCTTGACTAGCTCCTCGGCGTTCTTGCCCAGCTCTTTGCAGAACTCCTCAAAGCTCTTGAGGCTGATGACGCCCTTGTTGTGCCCCTCCGTCAGTACCTCCCACCCGCGCTGGTGGCCGGTGAAGTCGTATATCTCTACTGTCCCGTCCTTCCCGCTTCCTATAACGATGCAGAACCCCTCGGTCTGAGCATAACTGTAATCGATGTCCGCCCCTTCTGAACTCACATACAGCTCGCGAATCAGTGATGTCACCGCCGACGTCGCCGCATACACTACGCTGCTCCCCTCACCCTTGGCAGCCTGGCATCCTTCCACCGCCATCTTTACCGTCGCGTCCAGCGGCACCGACCGCGGGTCATCCCGAAAGATAGGCTTGATAGTGTCCTGCGAGATGTGTACCGGCGCCAGTCCCATGGCATAGAAGCTCTCCGCCAATGCTCCGAACTGCTTGCGGGCCATGGCCTTCTGCCGCGCGCTGGACCTGGCGCGTCGATGCGCCTCCTCTATCCCCTCCCATACCACTGTCTCTATGTTCTTTACGTCCGACGGCCCCAAAATCTTCCCGTAGTACCCCGGCGACGCCGTCTTCCCGCCTGCTATCACCCTCACCCCAAAGTCGAAAGCCACGTCCTCGGCGCTGGCCTTAGGCTGGCCGTTCTCAGACATCGCGCCCTTCTCTTCCTTAAACTCCATCCGCACGTCGCAGTGCTGGAGGCCGGTAAGCCGTTTGGCGCTCTCTGTCACCAGCGCCCTGAGCTTAGGCCGAATCTTGTCCAGGACATCTACTGATACTTTGGAAGGCATAGACCCTCTTTTATTGCGTCGTTAAAGGCATTATAAGCTAGGCTTGAGCCGACCATAAAGCAAGAGCCCCGAATGTTCGGGGCTCTGAAGTCTAAAAGCCATCTCATAAACCCATTATTACCATTGCTATGAACAAGGCTTAGCGCGGCACCCGGTCTCCTTCAGGTCCTCTCTCCCCTTGATGATGGGTGTTGCTAATTAATGGAGGTGTTGGTTTCAACCCAGGTGCCGCCAATCATTGCTAGGCATCCCTTTTTACCCCTTCTCCACCTTGATGGGGGAGAACAGAAGAGAGGGTGAAACCCTGCCACCAACAGCCCTTTATCACTACCGACATTCCTGTTTTTCCCACTCTCGCCATGGGAAGGACTAGCAACACCCATCCTTGAGGGAGAGAGTTAGACGCCGTCCTGAGTATGTAGAAGGAGAGAGGGGTTGGGGTGGATAGGTGGGGGATCTCTCCTTGTTTTCATCCTTGCTGCTGGCCCCATACAATCAGGCCATCAAGGATTCCGATTGAATATTTGAATATGCGGAATTGGCCCCCTCACCTATTTATGAGACTACTTCTAATGCAATCTACTGACTAGCGCTTTGCTTTGTATTCCTTAATGGCGTCATCCAGAGTGGCCCAGGCCAGCAGCGCGCACTTGATGCGAATCGGGAACTTGCGTACGCCCTGCAATGCCTCCAGTTCGCCCACCTGCTCCGCCTCTTCACCAGTCAAAGCATGGCCTTGCATTACACTTCTGAAAAGCTCGGAGAGTTCATGGGCTTGGTCCAGGGACTTTCGCTTCACTAGTTGGGTCAGCATAGATGCTGAGGCTTGGCTGATAGAGCAACCCTGGCCGGTGAACCGGCTGGTTTCAACCCTTCCTTCGGGACTGAGTTTCATCTCCAAGACCACCTCGTCACCGCAGAAGGGATTGAACCCTCGCGAGGACAGGTCCGCCTGTGGCAGCTTGCCCTTGTTCCTCGGATTGCGATAGTGGTCCAGGATGACTTCCTGGTATATCTCGTCCAACTCTGCCGGGAATGCCGACTCTTGTGAAACCATCTGACGGTCCTTAAGCGCGGGGTTTGCCCGATGGCGCCTTGGCGAAATACTTGAGCGCCTTCTTCATCGCCGCCGCCAGGGCGTCCACCTCTTCTTCGGTGTTGTAGATGTAGAAGCTGGCCCTGGCCGTTGCGGGAACTCCCAGCCTGCCCCGCACCAGCGGCATAGCGCAGTGATGCCCGGCCCTAACCGCAATGCCTTCCCTGTCTAGTATCGTGCCCAGGTCGTGAGGATGCAGGTCCGGCGAGTGGAAGGACACGATGCCGCCTCGTTTGGACAGGTCCGGCGAGCCGAAGAAGTGAAAGTCTTCGCTGAGTTCCTTCATGGCGCCCAAAGCGTACCGAGTTATCGATATTTCATGCTCTCGCACATTGTTCATGCCCAGGGACTGCAAATAGTCCACTGCTGTTCCCAACGCAATAGTATCGGCGAAGTTTGGCGTGCCAGCCTCGAATCTTACCGGCAAGTCATTCCATGTGGCTGACTCCAGGGTCACCTCCCGCACCATGTCGCCGCCCCGCAGCCACGGCTCCATGGTCTCAAGCACAGCTTTCTTTACATATAGGCCGCCAGTGCCGGTAGGCCCTAGCATCTTGTGGCTGGAAAAAGCCAGGAAGTCGCAGTCCAAGTCCTTCACGTCGGTAGGCAGGTGGGGCACGCTCTGGGCGGCGTCCACCAGCATCAGCGCCCCCACAGCGTGAGCCTTGCGGGCTATCTCCTTGACGGGGTTGATAGTGCCCAGCACGTTGGACATATGATTCATGGCTACCAGCTTGGTGCGTTTGGTCAGTACTGAGTCTAATCTAGAAAGGTCTAACGTGCCTTCCTCGGTGACCTGCAGAAACCGTAACTTTGCTCCTTTAGCCTGGGCTACACGCTGCCAGGGCACCAGGTTGCTATGATGCTCCATCTCGGTCAGAAGTATCTCGTCGCCTTCCTTAACGTTGGACATAGCCCAGGTGTTGGCTACAAGGTTGATGCCTTCCGTAGTGCCGCGCACCAGCACCATGCATTCCGTCGGCGCGCCGATAAAACGCGCTATCTTCTCTCGCGCGCCCTCATATTTTTCGGTGGCTTCCATGCTCAGCGCGTGGACGCCCCGATGCACATTGGAGTTGTACTTTTCGTATACCTCCGCCAGCGCTTGAATCACCTGTTTTGGCTTCTGGGAAGTAGCTGCGTTGTCCAGGTATATCAGAGGTTTCCCATAGACCTTGCGGGATAGAATTGGAAAGTCTTGTCTAATCTTTTTAACGTCCAGCATAGTTCCTTCTGCTCAAAGCTATTGCCGCAGCTCAGTAACCTTAGATTCCATAAGTTCAACCATGAGCCGCTCAGTCACCATCTCGCTTGCGGATTTTTTGAACTCGTCATGGGCTATAGAATCTATGACTTCGCCAATGAATCCCTGAATCAAGAGGTGCCGCGCCACGTCCTGCGACAACCCGCGGCTTTGAAGATAGAAAAGGGCATCCTTGTCCAACTGGCCGCTGGCGGCGCCGTGCCCGCACTTCACATCGTCGGCGTAGATCCAGAAGGCCGGCTTGGTGAAGGCCTCGGCCTGCGGCGAAAGGAGCAGGTTCTTGTCCTCTTGTCGCGCGTCCACTTTCTGAGCGCCAGGCCGCACGATGATGCTGCCATGAAACACCGCCCGCGACTTGCCCCCTAACACACCCTTGTACAATTCACGGCTAGTGGTATGGGGTTTGGCGTGGTCTATGATGACCTGATTGTCGATATGCTGAGTCCCGCTGGCGATGTAAACGCCGTTCAGGGTGCAGGAGCTGCCTTCGGACGCTATAACCACATTCAGGTTATTCCTCACCAACGCGCCGCCCAAGTCAAGGGTTACCGAATGGAAGCTGGCGTTCTCGCCAAGTTCCACTTGTGTCGTTCCTACGTGATACGCGCCTAGGCTGTGGCGTTGCAGCCGGTAGTGCTGCACTGACGACCCGGCCCCCACCACGACTTCTGAAACTGCGTTTGAAAAGTAGCGGCCTCCATACAAACCAACGTGGCTTTCAATAACCATTGCCTTGCTGTCCTTCCCCGTCACCACCAGGACTCTCGGATTAGACAGACTGTCAGGCTGGCGGCCCGAGTTTATGAAAAGGCAATGAATGGGATGCGGCAGTGACAGATTCTCATGGACATATACTAGAGCGCCGTGGTTAACTAATGCCGTATTAATCGAAGTAAACGCCTGGTGTTCATACCCCGCGTGGCGCGTTAGGTGTTCCCTTAGAAGATCGTTTTGTGTTCCTAAGGCTTCTGCCAGATCACTGACAATAACCCCTGAAGGCACATTAACAACTGAAGATAGCTTTTTGGAGTAAAAGCCGTCCACGAATACCAGAGTGCGCCATCTGCCTTCTCCCAACGTGAACGCTTCAATTTCCGATGACGTGAGAGAAGGTGTGGAGGTTGGTATATTAAATTGAGTATGGGCTATGGGAGCAACATCCGTGTACTTCCACTCTTCGTTGTCCCGGCGCGCCACAGGAAAACCTAGCTCGCTAAAGCGGTCCATGGCTTGCCGCTTGATATCGCGAAGCCATGGCGGGGTCTTACTCTGGCCGTTGCGTTCCATGGCATCGAAGGCTGAATGATAAGCGGATTTCTCCGGCGCTTGAGGTCGAATCATTTGCACTCCAGCTATATCAGCGACCTTTGGGCGCTAGGGCTTCAAACTTCTCATACCCCTGGGACTCGACTTCCGATGCCAGGTCGCGGTCTCCGGACTGCACAATTCGTCCTCCGACCAGCACATGCACCCTATCGGGGACCACATAGCCAAGGATGCGCTGATAGTGAGTGACCAGCAGAATGGACTTATCCGGTCCTTTGAGCTGGTTTATCCCCTCAGCCACTATCCTCAACGCGTCTACGTCCAGCCCGGAATCAGGCTCGTCCAGAATCGACAACTTCGGCTCCAGGATAGCCATTTGGAGAATCTCGTTGCGCTTTTTCTCGCCGCCTGAAAAACCCTGGTTTACCGACCGCTTGGCCATGGCGGGGTCTAAGTCTACAATCTTGGCCTTTTGCCTCAGCAAGCGATCAAACTTTAAAGGGTCCAGTTCCTCGTGCCCGTGAGTCTTGCGAATAGCGTTGTATCCAGCGCGAATAAACTGGTCTAGGCGTACGCCGGGGACTTCTATGGGGTGCTGGAAGGACAGGAAAACGCCGGCCCTAGCCCGGTCTTCCGGTGTCATCTGCAGCAGGTCCCGGCCCTCGAAAAGCACCTGACCCAGACTGACTTCGTAGCCCGGCTTGCCCGCCAGCACATAAGCAAGAGTACTTTTGCCGGAGCCATTAGGTCCCATAATGGCATGGGTCTCGCCTGGTTTTAGGCTCAAGGTCAAGCCTTTTAGAATAGGCTGACCATTCACTGAGACGTGCAGGTCTTTGACTTCAAGCATGATTTTCTTAACCTACCGTGCCTTCCAGATTTAGTTCCAAAAGCCTGGTCGCCTCCACTGCGAACTCGAAAGGCAGCTTCTGGAAGACCTCTTTGCAAAAGCCGTTGATTATGAGCGAGTGGGCCTGCTCCGGGCTTAGACCCCGCTGCTGGCAATAGAAAAGCATGTCCTCGTCCACTTTGGACGTAAAGGCTTCGTGCTCCAGGTGAGCGGTGTTGTTCCTCACTTCGACGTAAGGGGTCGTATGCGCGCCGCACTTGTCGCCGATTAGAAGGGAGTCGCACTGGGTGAAGTTCCAGGCGTTGTCGGCTTTAGGCATCACTCGTACGAGTCCTCGATAGGTGTTCTGGCCGTGGCCTGCGGAAATACCCTTGGAGATGATCTTGCTGCGCGAGTTCTTGCCGATATGGATCATCTTGGTGCCTGTGTCCGCCTGCTGGTAGCCTTTAGTCAGAGCGACCGAATAAAACTCTCCGACGGAGTTATCGCCCTGCAGGATGACGCTGGGATACTTCCATGTGATAGCAGAGCCGGTCTCCACCTGAGTCCAGGAGATCTTGGAGTCGCGGCCTGCGCACTTGCCTCGCTTAGTCACGAAGTTATAAATGCCGCCGACACCCTTCTCATCGCCTGGATACCAGTTCTGGATGGTCGAATACTTGATTTCAGCCCTGCCCAAAGCCACCAGTTCTACGACGGCGGCGTGAAGCTGGTTCACGTCTCGCATAGGAGCGCTGCACCCCTCCAGGTAGCTTACATAGCTGCCCTCTTCGGCGATTATCAGCGTTCGCTCAAATTGGCCGGTTTCGGCGGTGTTGATACGGAAGTACGTAGTGAGTTCCAGGGGACACCTCACGCCCTTGGGTACATAACAGAAGGAGCCGTCGGAAAAGACCGCGGAGTTCAACGCGGCGAAATAGTTATCTGAGTATGGCACCACAGACCCCAGATATTTCTTGACTAGCTCCGGATGGTTCTGCACGGCCTCCGAGAAGGAACAGAATATAATCCCGTGTTTCTCCAGTTCTTCCCTGAATGTGGTGGCCACTGACACGCTGTCGAAGATAGCGTCCACTGCTACACCGACTAATCGCTTCTGTTCGTCCAACGGTATGCCCAGTTTCTCATAAGTGCGAAGGAGTTCGGGGTCTACTTCTTCCAGGCTGTTGTACTTCTTCTTAGACTTGGGGGCTGCGTAATATATGATGTCCTGGTAGTTGATGGCCGGAAATCTTACATTGGCCCATCGAGGCAATTGATCACGCTCATGCAGGCTCTTCCAATGCCGGTAGGCCTTTAGACGCCAGTCAAGCATGAACTCAGGCTCGTTCTTCTTAGCCGAAATCCACCGTACTATGTCCTCACTAAGGCCCTTAGGGGCTGTTTCCGACTCAATAGGGGTCACGAAGCCGTATTTGTAGCCCTGTTCCGCTAAAGTCTTTACCTGCTGGTTAGCTGTGGTCACGTCTTCTCCCTGATAGCTCCTTTGAGGACGTAGTACGCCTAGAGTGCGCGCTCATAATTGGAAAGCCCGATGCGAATCTTCGACAATAAGTAGTCGGCTCAAATTTGCGCTGGACGCTTTAGTTGACCTATTGTCGAGTTTCTTAGTCAACAATTATTCTCTCACATAATTGCATACTTTGAAAAGGCAGTCAATAGGAATCTAGGTTGACAAGTTGGACGGTTGGTTTTAGCGGCTACGGGACTCGACGTAAGCGCGTAGAGCGCCTTCCGAAGCATATTGACATTGGAACCCTGTGTTCTTTAAAAGCTTGTCTGTGCTTAAAACTATGGGGTATCTGACCAGGTCTAACCCTCCCCGGGAAGCCTCTTTCTGCAGTCCCAGCCTCCATGCTGCTTGTACTAACGGATACGCAAGGAAGCTCGGGAGCGTCACAGCTTTCTTGCCCAGGATTCGCGCTACGTCGCTATACGGCAGCGCGCCGTTGCCTGCAACGTTGAAAACACCAGGCACCGGATTGTCGCAAAACCATGCTAGCAGCCTTGCCAGGTCCTGACCGTGAATGAATTGGATAGGTGGGTTGTATCCGGAAACCATGAGTAAAAGAGGCTTGTTCAGCGCTCTCGCCACGTAACCCTCTCCTGGACCCATCACCATGCAGCAGCGAAGAATTGTGATGTTCAACTCTGGATGCTGCCGATGGAAGTCCCAGAGGGCTTGCTCGCTCAGAGCTTTGGTCATCGAGTATTGAAAGCCAACCAACGGCTTCGATTTGTAATCTTCCGTGATTGGCACCGGGTTCTCGCGCCTAGCTCCGTAGACTGTGTGACTGCTTAGATAGATAAATTCATTAGCGCCGGCGGTAACGCTGGCCTCCATAACATTGTGAAGGCACTCCAGATTCGCCAAACGTATTTTCTCCGCTTCACCACCGCTTCGGCCTTCGCGCATCTGGAAGGCTAGATGCACCACTGTTTTTATGGGTCGAGCGGCCAATAATTCAGGGTTCAATGGACGGCTCAAATCCATTTCATGGAATGTGAGGTTGGGTGGGCGCTCTGCTGGTTTCCTGATGTCCAGGCCAATGACCTGCCGGCCGTTTTCTAACAGCCTCTGCGCCAGCAAGGAACCAATAAACCCGGCGGCGCCCGTAACAAGAACAGGCGGTTGGGGTGCAGCCTCAGGCATCAGGCGCGGTGTCTATAAAGTCGAAACGCAGGACTCCTAGGCCGGCCACCTCAAAACCCATGACTATCTTATGAGGGCCACTGATTAGCCTGACGCCTTTGGAAACTACGGTCGTAGTCTTATTAAGGGCAATAGAAAAGGGGTACTTCTCTGATATTTGGCCGAATCCTACTTGCTTGCCGTCTACGACAAATGAAGAGTTCTCCAAAGGGACTTCTATGCCATCTATGGTAAGTGGCAGCAAACGCTTCGCATAGCCCGAACCGAGTTTATTGAGCAAATCGAAAGCCATGCCGTCGGGCGTTTGCCTGAGGCTTCCTTTTACATAGAGCCTTCTTAGGAGGAAGCTAGGGACTGTTACCATCAAGGCCTCCCTTAGCTCTGGCCTCCATCATTTTCATACGAAAAAGCTCCTCTTCTATCCTTGCTGCTTGTTCCGGTAACGCTCTGCTCCGGCCTAGGATAGAAGTATATAGGAATATTTGAGCCAGGCGCTCAGCCAAGAAGGTTACTTCCAGCGCTTCCTTCAAGTCCAACCCCACAGACAGGAGCCCGTGGTGTGCCAGCATTGCCGCCATTCGATTCTCCAGAGCCTCGCTAGCCCGCTGTGCTAGCTCTTCTGTGCCAGGAAAAGCATACTCGGCCCTTCGTATTCCACCTCCAATCTTTATGATCACTTCGTCGATAATCGGGGGCAGCTCTTCTATGGCTATCGATGCCGCTGTCGCGAATACAGGGTGGGTGTGGACTACGGCGTTTATCTCAGGGCGCCGCCTGTATACTTCCAGATGTAACGCAGACTCTGAAGATGGCGGACGCTCCTCCTCCACCGGCTCCCCGTTCTCGTCGATAATCACCAGGTCATCATTTGATACAGTCTCAAGCTCGGCGCCCATGGGCGTTATGAGAACCGTGTACTTGTTGGACTGTCGCAGTCTCATGCTAACGTTGCCGCTGCTTCCTAAAACAAGCCCGGCTTTGGCCAATCTGTGGCAAGACTGACAAAGGGCTTCGCGTTCTTTAACCCATCTACTATTAGGCAAGCTAGCTGTCCTGAATCCTCTGATAGAGTAACTTCCACTGCTGGAACAGCTCTTGGTACTCTAAAGTACGTACCATCTCAGGCTCGAAGACTTCTAAATCTGAGGCCATCTCCCGGCAAGCTTCAGAGAGATTCGAGTATATCCCTGCCGCCGAAGCCGCAGCCATGGACGCTCCAATACTGCTCACGTCCGGGCCTGTGGCGCGCCTCACAGGACGTCCAATCACATCGGCGATGGTTTTGGCAAGTACAGCGCTTTGGGCCATGCCGCCGCCAATGTGAAGCGTTTCAGAAGAATATCCGTTTACCTTTTCCATAGCCGGGACGTTTTCTTTTAGACTGTAGGCAAGATTCTCATAGAACGCGTGAAGGATTTGACCTGGGTTAGTTTCCTCGTAGCTTAACGGAGTATTGAAAGTTATACCGCCTCTCTGCAACTTGGCTCTTGGAGCGCTGCTAAGGCTTGGACCTAGAAAACAGGTTACGCCTTCGCTTCCAGGCTCCGTTGCCTCCGCTAGAGAATCCGCGTATTCCCAGGGCATCTCCTTACCCATGAGCATCTCTTTCAACCATCGGTGGGCGTTTCCAGCATCCCCAAGATTAGCTTCCAATGTCCACATTCCGTCTATCGGGTAGCAGCCGGTCCAAAAGTTCATCTGGGTATCATGACGCGGCTGTTTGGTTATGGACTGGACGGCGCAGCTCCATCCCGCGACTACGCCGGTTTGACCATAATCCATTAACCCCATGCCCAGCAGGCCGCATTGCGTATCCGCTCCAGCTAGCGTAACCGGAATTCCTGGCAGCAGCCCCAGGGACTTAGCTGCGCTTTCCTTTAATATCCCGGCAACTGCTCCAGATTCTGCAAGAGGCGGAAGCTTTTCCATCGGCACTCCAATGTTCGAAAGCAGACTCGCCGGTCGTTGACGGTTGTATATGTTCAGCAAGCCAGTCGAAGCCGCCAGTGACGCTTCGCAGGTTGCCTCGCCAGTAAGCCTGTATACCAGCCACCCAGGGAGTGTAAGAAGATGGCGTAGTCTATGGATGATATCTGGTTTATTCTTGCGAGCCCAGTGAATTTTTGCCGGCGCCAGAAGGAGCAAAGGAAAGTGTCCGGTAGTCTTGTATACCTCTATCCCCCACTCTTCCTGCATCGCCAGTCCCTCAAAGCTGGCGCGTAAGTCTATGTTGGGGCTTAGCATCAGCTCTTTGTCATCGCCGTCTAGAAGGGCGATTCCCTGTCTTTGGCCTGTAACGCCAACGGCCCTGATATCTCGGGCGGAAATATTCGCATCCTTTAAACACCTTGTAACCAGATGCGTCACATCAGCCATAATCTTTTGAGCGTCTAATTCGCGGGCCAGTCGAGGGCCATCTCGCGGCGTACGGACTTGCACTCTTGACGCCGATGATGCTAGGACCCTGCCTTTAACGTCTGTAATTGCGCAGTGGAGGCTGCTTGTGCCGAGGTCCAAAGCCAACAGGTTATCTCCCACGGCGACGCCACACTCCTGGATTCGCTAGCCTGTGGGGTCGTCGGCCCGACAGAAATCTCTCCAGGTCATCCAGAATCATCAACGAGTGTCGCTCAATCGTCCCATCGGTTGCTCCGCCTACGTGGGGAGTAAGAACGACATTATCCAGTTTTAGCAGCGGGCTTGAGGGCGCAATCGGATGAGACTCGTGAACGTCAAAGGCGGCGCCGGCCAATTGTCCAGAAGTGAGCGCGTCAACCAGAGCAGTCTCGTCGACGAGGTCGTGGGATGCTGTATTGATTAGATAGGACTTCCTGGGCATCAACGCCAGGGTTTGGCTGTTCAGCATGTTCTTGGTTTCACTAGTGGATGGGGCGTGTAGTGTAACGAATTTGGATTCCTTCAGCAGTGTCTTTAGGTCCGTGAGTTGCGCTCCGTACTTGCGCTGGCCTTGAACATCCACCGCAGGGTCATGGGCCAGGACACGCATACCAAAGGCTTGTCCTAAATTCGAAACCTTCTTTCCTGCCGCGCCTAGACCCACGACTCCCAGGGTACTGCCGTTCAGTTCAACGCCCCGATGGCTGATATATGCCTCCACTGGGTCTCGCCATCGCCCGTCCTTTACATAACAGTCCAGCGATGAAACCCGTCTAGCCAGGGCTAGTATCAGAGCAAAAGTCATCTCAGCTACCGATTGGGCATTGCGTCCTGGCGTATGTACGACTACAACTCCATGTTCTGTTGCGGCATCAAGGTCAACATGATTGACGGCTCCCCGACACAACCCCACGAACTTCAGATTCGGCGCCTCCGCAAAAACTTCACAGAACACGAAGTCAGCTTCAACTATAAGTACCTCTATACCTTCCCGATGGAGCCTTTGTCCCAACTCCTGGGGCGCCCAGATTTTTCGTGTTTCCGTCCAGCTTTCGTAAGTGATTTGTGAGACTTCTCTCAAGTGAGTCAGCGCAGAGCTTGAGAACGGGGCCAGGACTAAAGCCTTCATCTTATTCGTGTAGCAGCGTCTGAATAGCTTCCGCCGCCTTTACACCGCTGCGCACTGCCCCCTCCATGGTCGAAGGCCAGCCTGTGTCCGTCCACTCTCCTGCCAGGAATAGATTTCTTATGGGAGATTTTGCTTTAGGCCTTAGCTTTTCGATGCCAGGCAGACATCTAAATGTAGCCTTATCCTGCTTAACAATCAGTACACGCTCGATCTTGGCCTGGCGCGCCGCGGGAAACGCCTGAGCCATAGCTTCTACGAAGGTCTTCTGCAAAGCTTCTTTCGGCTGGTCTATATACTCGAAGGCGCCGCTCAGCGATATGCTTACTCGCTTTCCGCCGGAACCGTCGCCGCCCTGAATCGCATCCAGGTTAAACACCCACTGTAGTGGCGATTCCACTAAGGCTACAAAGTCCTCTGTCATCACTGGTCTGTCATACCAGAGGTGGACATTGACAATAGGCGCGGTTTGAAATTTGGAGAGAGCTTCAAAATAGGGCTGTGCCTTTACCTCGGACGCTAGTAGTGTGGATAGGGCGTCCGCGGGCAAAGCGCTGATAAAGAAGTCTCCATGGATAGAGGTGCCGTCAGAGAGTTCTAAACTTTCCACCTTGCCGTTTCTAATATTTAGAGCGGTAGCCGACTTACCCATAATGAGTCTTCCATGCCGGGACTGTATGTAACTTTGAGCGGCGTCTGCCATGAGGGCGGACAATCCAACTCGTGCGTAACCCACGCAGGCGCTGCGACGGCTTTTCATGATGCCCTCTTGGAATATCATGAGACCCATAAAAGCGCTGGTGCATTTTACGTCATCATTTACACAGGGCTTTACGATTAGATTCCAGAGGTTCTCGATTGCCCGTGGGCTTTGACTATGGCTACTCAGCCAGTCAGAAAAAGTCTGTTCACCAAGCCGCGTCCTGTAGCGGTTAGTGAATCTTATAACCGCTAACGCGTAAATAGCGAGTAATTTTTCCTTCAGGCTCAGATGTCGGTAGCCAAGAAAGGATGGCAAAAGGTGGAAGGGACTCGGCAGAGGCGCCGACCAGAGCCGTGAGGACTTGGCCCCAGGTGTTGATACCTTAATGCTGAGCTTGCTTTGAAGATAAGCGTTTTGAAAGGTGCTGAGCTTTTTGAGGAAGTCGATGTAGTAATCGCAGCAACCCAGGAAAACGTGCTGTCCATTATCCACCATTTGACCGGTCTCTCGGTCAGTAAACGAAAAAGCCCTTCCACCTAGGTAGGGGCGTTTCTCCACCAGCGTCACCTTATGACCCGCGTCTAGAAGATGGCAAGCGGCTGACATGCCGGCGAGTCCGCCGCCGATAATAACTATGTGGGAAGGGGCTGTGGCAGTAGGCTTTTTAGCCATGTGGTTGCTGTCACCAAGGCCTTTTCGCGGCCGCTCAGGCTGATTTTGCCCTCGAACACGTTATAACCCTTTGACTCGATTCTGTCCAAGATCCCGCGATAAAGCTGCGCCAGTACGGCCGGGCATGCCCTTGATCTAAGTGAAAGGTAAGGCATGAGCTTCATGCCGCTGTTGAAATATTCCCTCGCCCTCTCAGCTTGGAAGCGCATTAATTTCTGCTGAGGCTCGTTAATTACGCCCCCTATAAGGTCGTCCTCCTTATATCCAAAGCGGCTCATTTCATCTTGGGGAATATAAATCCGGCCTCGTTTTAGGTCTTCCCGCACATCTCTGAGGATGTTAGTCAATTGCATAGCGAGGCCAAGGTCTATGGCATGTTTCTTTGCTCTAGGGTGCTTGAAGCCGAAGATATGTATGCACACCAGCCCTACCGCTGAAGCCACTCGATAGCAATACAGGCGGAGCTCTTCAAAATTGCTATAACGGGCCTTAGTAAGGTCCATTTCTACACCGCTTATGACCTCGTCAAAATACTCCTTGGGGATCTTATAGGTTTTAGCGCTGTCAGCTAAGGCAATGAACACATTATCTAGAGGTTTGTCATCGTAAGCCTCTGAGAGCTTCTGTCGAAGGGTGGAAAGCGCTTTCAGCTTATCCTCCAGGGTGGACTCTTCATCTACGGCGTCGTCACAGTAGCGGCAGAAAGCATAGGCCGCGTATATAGCTAGACGCTTCTTGAATGGCAATGTGATGAAGGCGTAATAAAAATTGCGCGCCTCACGTTTAGTGATACGTCTGCATTCTTCATAGGCTTGTCTAATAGCATCGGTTGAAGTTTTCATATCCGCTCCCCCAGGGGAGGCTCTACTGGCTAAACGGTAACGTGGCCACCCAGGCGCATTCTGAGATAAGTGGAGGCAAATAGCCATCCTTTTCTAAAACGCGAAAGGCGAGGCCTCCGGCTTAGTACATCGTAGTCCTGCTTTTCGATGGCCTCAAGCACCGCCAATCCCCCGCGGTTGAATAGCGCGATATCTACTTTGGCTATGCCTCCCACCTGTTCCACCAGTCCCAGCCCCCTTCCAAATAGCTCTTTAGTGCGCTCAACCTCAAATTCCATCAATCGCCTGAACTTTTCATCAGCCTGACCTTGGGCTATCTGTTCTTCGGTCACGCCAAAGCGTCGCAAGTCCTCTAATGGCAAGTAAATCCTGCCCATTCCGTAGTCTCGCGTTACGTCCTGCCAGAAGTTTGTGAGCTGCAAAGCGGTGCATGTAAAGTCCGAGAGCTTCTGTCGCGCTTCGTCTCTATATCCAAACACATAGAGGACCAATCGACCACACGGATTCGCCGAATGGTCACAATAATGTAGAAGGTCCTGATAAGTCTGGTATCGACTGGTTTTTTGGTCTGCGCGGTTGGCTTGAATGAGCTTCCAAAAGGGCTCTTTTGGAATATCGAAGGTATTAATGGTCTCTTGGAGGGCTACCATAACTGGATGCGCGGGCTGCCCTTGGTAGCAACGGTCCAAGTCCCTTTCCCAATTGTCCAAAAGCTGGAGGCGGCTGCCTGGCGCTTCATCCCCCAGATCGTCCACCGTGCGGGCGTAGCCGTAAAGGTTGTATATATGCTGGCGCAGTTTCCGAGGAATAAGAAGAGAGCCTACGGTGAAGTTCTCATAGTGTGTTAGAGCTAGACGACGACAGTGCTCTTGGGCTTCCTCTCGGCTCCAAATCTTCGTGTCAGAGGTAAGCAGGACCACCACCCAGTCAGCCTCCCATCACCTGCACCAGCACCTCCCTGGGGCGGGGTCTGTCTAGCTCTACCATAAAGACACGCTGCCACCGCCCTATTTGCAGAGCGCCGTTGATAATAGGAATAGTCTCGCTCGTGCTTAAGAGAAGCTGCTGGCAGTGGGCATGGCCGTTTGGGCATTCGTTCTCAGTCATATTTACTGTGCGTATGGTGAAATCGTTGTGCTTGTAGTCGCCATTTCTAGGCGCCATACGTTCCAGGAAGCGCTTCATATCCTCGATTAATAGAGGCTCGTTTTCGTTTAATCTTATAGCCGCTGTGGTATGACGTGAAAAAATCGTCACGACGCCGTTCTTGACCCCAGCCTGCGTCAGGCAATTCTTCACGTGGTCCGTAATGTCGATAAACTCAGGGGCGTCCTTGGCCTCCAGCTTTAGCGAGAAGACTTGCACTCGCATCTTCTCTTCTGTGCTGGATATCCGCTGGGGTACCTGGACAGGCTTAACTTTGAGTGTGCTCATTTTCCTCTACTCTTTATAAGTCCTCTTAAATCTTCCCAGAGCTGTCAAGGGCCAGTAATGTCGATACAGGTGATAGTTGATCATGAAGGCATTTTCCATATCCAGGCCTTGGTAGGCTTCCTCGCCGGGTTTCGGCAGGCGCTTCAATCTTTGACCGACACCGTACCCCGGAAACCCGGTGCCAGTGTAATGAGGTTCGTCCCAGGTGCCGTCACCCTTCTGTGTCCTGCATAGGTATTCGATGCCTCGCGCAACCGAAATGCTGCCGTTCTCGCAGGAAGCTAAAAGCGACAGCAACGCCCAGGCCGTCTGTGACGGCGTACTAGGCCCCGTGCCTCTGAGTGCGAAGTCTACATAAGAGCCGCAGCTCTCTCCCCAGCCCCCGTCATCATTCTGGTGGGATTTGACCCAATCAACCGCTTTACGGATATATGGCAGAGTCATATCTTCCCCGATTGCCTGCAAGGCGGGGAGTACAGCCCCCGTGCCATAGATATAGTTAACGCCCCATCGCCCGAACCAGGAGCCATCCTCCTCTTGCTCGTCTCGTATGAACTTGTACGCTTTCGCCACTGCGGGATGTTCCTTATTGAAGCCAAGTCTGCCTAATGCTTCCAGCACATGCGCCGTCACATCCACGCTTGGCGGGTCTAAAGTCTCGCCGAAGTCCGCAAACGGTATCTTGCTCATTAAAGCCCGATTGTTATCCTTGTCGAAGGCCGCCCAGCCGCCATTCTTGCTCTGCAGCCCGAAGACCCACCGTACCCCCAAATCTATAGCGTTGCGGCGCCGCTGGTCCTCCTCACCTGTCAAGCGGGCCCACTCCAGGGCAATCAACACCTCCGCCACGTCATCCACGTCAGGATAATTGTCGTTGGCGAACTCAAAAGCCCACCCGCCGGGCGGTGTCTTCGGGGACTTCACGGCCCAGTCGCCCTTCCGCAGAATCTGGCGCGCGATGAGCCAGCGGGTTGGCCTCTGCATTTCGTCGCTTTCTGCCGACATCCCGGATTCCAGCATAGCCGTCAGAGCCAGGCATGTATCCCATACAGGTGACACACATGCTTGGACCCTCCAAGTATTCTCTTCTTCAATAGCAAAGGTCTCAAATCCTTGGAGTCCAGCGTTCATTACCGGGTGTTCCAATGTGTAGCCTAAGTGTTTCAAAGCAATAAGCGAGTAGACCCATGGTGGCTGAATGCCGCCCCAAGAGCCGTCGGCTTCCTGGTGCTCCACTATCCACTGGGCGGCCATCCTTTTCGCTGTCTCGCGTCCGATTTTCACCGGGGCCTTCTCATATAACCTGAGGAAACGGTCGGCGCTATAAAATAGCGCTCTCCAGGGGTCTGTAGGTCTGGGTATCGATAGGGATGTCTTAGTTTGCTCTTTGACAACAGGATAAAGTTCCCTAATAGCAGCCTGTGGAGGCACGGGACTAACGGGTCGGTCGGTAAGAATTATGCACATAGGCACAATAGTTGCTCTGGCCCAGCTGGAAAATTCATATATGTTAAAGGGCAGCCAACTGGGAAGTAAGACCATCTCCGGCGGCATCACCGGCAGGCCCTTCCAGTCGTACTGTCCCAGCATGGCCAGCCAGATCCGAGTGAAAATTCTGGTTTGGGGCACGCCACCTTTAGATAGAATGAATTGCCTTGCCTTCATCATCGGAGCGGCATCGGCGGAAAGGCCGCAGAGCTTAAGGGCGAAGTAGCATTCGACCGAAGTGCTTAGATTGCCCGGCGCGTCGAAATATTGCACCCAGGAGCCATCCGGTTGCTGTCGGCTCAAAATATAGTTGGCAATTTTCCTTTTTCGCTCCGGGTTATTCACACCCAGCAGATGGCAGAGCATGACATATTCGGCTTCCATGGTGGGATTGGACTCCAGTTCTCCCCACCAGTAACCCTGCTCATGCTGAATTTTAAGCATGTAGCCTTGGGCCCTCTGGACAGTAATATCCAATTGGGCCTTTAGCTGCGCTTCAATTTTATTTTGTGTGATTGTCATGGCCTTATTTATAGGCCTAAGCTCTCCCGTATTCCTTAAACCACCTCACTGCCTTCCCCAGGGCACCCTCTATAGGGCTTTGAGGCATCCCTAGTTCCCTGACTGCCTTGCCTGAGCTGACATACATAGGCTTTTGGGCCACCAGTAATCCTTCTAGAGGCAATATGGGTTGTCTCCTAAGTAATTTTCCTTCAGCCCAGTAGTCCAGCCGCGAAAGGCCTATCAGGGGCCCCAATGGTGCGCGGAATCTTGGCCCTTTCAGTCCTGTAATCTTCGCCAACAGGTCAAGCATCTCCTTCAGGGTCATGTTTTGATGACCCAGTATGTACCGATGGCCAGGTCTGCCCCTTTCCATGGCTAGAATATGGCCTATGGCTACGTCTTCTACGTCGACCAGGTTCATGCCTGTGTTCACATACGCTGGAAGGCGCCGCCGCAGGAAGTCTCGAATAATGCCCCCGGTTGGCGTAGGCTTCACATCCCACGGTCCTACGGGCGCCGTGGGATTCACCACCACCACCGGGAGACCTGAGGAGTTCATCTTCAGGGCCTCCTGCTCTCCAAGCCATTTGGAACGTTTGTAATGGCCCTTCAAGTCTTTCCATGCCGGCTGCATCTCCTCGGTTCCTTCAGCGCCCTTTGCTAGACCTATTGTCGAAACGGTGCTGGTATACACTACCTTCTCAGCGCCCGCGGCCAGCGCCTCCTGTAGGAGGGTCTTAGTGCCGTCTACATTCACCCTGTAGACCTCCTTTGGGTCACGGCTCCAAAAGGTGTACAGGGCCGCGCAGTGGAAGACCGCTTGACACCCTTTCAGTGCCCTGGCAAGAGACTCCCTGTTCTCTAAGTCTCCCTGGACTATCTCCACCCCGGTATTCTCAAGTGTTAAGGTGCTGCTGCGAGGCCTTGCCAGAGCCCTTACCTGGTAACCCTTAGCAGTTAAGGACCTCGCCAAATTCCCACCGATAAAACCTGTAGCCCCCGTAACCAATACTTTCACGTTAGGCTGGACTCAGTATCCCTCCCGATATAAGGTTGGGTACGAACCTGCCGGCAAAAACGCCAAGGCTCTTCTTTGCGGCGCCCGCCTTTTTTGCCATGGATAGGAGGATGAGAACGTTGGCGGGCCTCCGGATAGCGCCCAGCGCAATGCTCAGACCCCTACCCGAGTCATCAGTGCTGGCGAACTCCTCAATAACAGCTGGAAGGTCATCATTGACTGTGTCCACTACTGCTCTGACCGATATAAAAGGCACATTTGCCTCTGCGCACCGCTGGGCTAGCCAGTAATCTTCCATGTTCACAGTCGACACGGCGTACTCCCTAGCTAGCGCCGCTTTCTGGCGGCTGCTGCGAACAACGCCGTCAACAGTGAGAGAGTCTCCCATCGAAAACGGAATCCCGACCGCCGTCAAATTCTTCTCTGCTTGCTCCGCAAACGCGGGTGTGGCGCTCAGCACTAGCTCCTGGTTTTGCGCAAGGAATCGCTTTGCCAGGATAAGCCATCCTGGCGTGAGACTAGATGTGAGTCCGCCGCAGAACCCCAGTGCCAGCACCAAATGCGGCCTCTCACCTTCAGTAAGCAGTTTCTGCATAGATTCTATAGCGCGTTCCTTGCCTACTCCTACCGTAGTGACAGAATAGCCCTCCGTCACACGTCGGAGAGGCCACCGCAGGGCGGCAGCCTCTTCTTTTATAGCTGTGACAATGGCAATCATTTTTAGCTGGCGCCTATGCCGCTCTTGCTTACCGCGCCGGTCTTAATGAGCGTGAGCCAGTCCCTCGGATTGCCGATGGCGTTGAATATGGTGGCGGACTCAAAGCCGCAGTGCATCATGCAGTTTGCGCACCGCGGGTCCTTCCCCACGCCGTACTTTTCCCAGACCTCTTCCTTCATGACCTCCGACACATTTTTAACGTGCGCGTCGGCAAGGGGATAGCACGGAAGCCGCCAACCTTCGACGGTGTAGGTTGGATTGGAGTAGGCGGTGCACTGGTATTCCCGCTCTCCTCTCAAGAAGTTGAGGTATAGAGGGTTGTTATAGAACCGGATATCCTTGGTCTTCTCCGGGTCCAGGATCTTCTTAAAGACTGTCTTGGATTCCTCGCGCAGCAGGAACTGCTCCCGATCGCTTATCGACTGATAGTCATATCCAGGCGACACCATGCAGCCCTCAACACCCATGGCGGTGAGCATTCGGAACATCTCGTGCAGGTCATCAACGTCGCTGCCGCGAAAGATTGTCGTGTTGGTGCAAACTCGATAACCCTCCTCCAGCGCCAGCTTAATACCATCCACGGCTTTCTTGAACACGCCCTTCCTAGCAACTGACTCGTCGTGCTTCTCCTCCATTCCGTCCATGTGGATGACCCAGCAGAAGTACTTGGACGGCCTTATCTTTTTTATCACCCGTTCCATCAGCAGGCCGTTGGAACAGCAGTAGACGAAATACTTTCGATTTACCAGCTCGTTTATGATCTCGTGGATCTGAGGATGTATGGTGGGCTCCCCGCCGGCGATGGATATAATCGGGGCTCCCGACTGTTCCGCCGCCCTTATAGCCTCCTCCACCGGCATCATCTTGCTCATCACGGCCTTATATTCTCGGATGCGGCCGCATCCTACACAGGAGAGGTTGCACATCTCCAGAGGCTCCAACATAGTTACCAGGGGAAAGCGCCTTCGCCCCTTAAGTTTCTGACTCAGCATATAGGAAGCAAGACGGAGGGAAAGCTCCATGGGCCTCTTTGAAGGCCTAATAGTCCCTGTTCCAAGGGCCCTTTTCTCCTCAGTTACAACAGCCACGGTAACCCCCTAGTATTCTCGGTTTACCAAGAAATCGATTAATTCTTCGGCTTCCTGCTTTGCCCACGCATGGAGAGGCAAGCCTTCTAATGACCGAAGTCCTGAGGAAGCCTCAGCTTCTATTAGTGATTGCGCTTGCCGGCGGGCCCCGCATTCCTCAAGAACCGCCAGCACATTCTCTACATCTCCCTCGCTTAAGGATTTTTTCTGATATATAGCAGCCATCTCATTGCGGGCCTTAGGCCTGGCGTTTTCCAAAGCGTAAACAATCGGGTAAGACTTCTTGCGTCGTCTGATGTCGTTTCCGGCTGACTTTCCTGTCTGGTGCTCGTATCCCCATATACCCAACATGTCGTCTTTGACTTGGAAAATTCTGCCTAAGCGGACTCCGTATTCGATAAACGCCTCTTCGTGAGATGGGTCCTCGCTGCCCAGCAGGGCGCCGATCTGAACGCTGCAAGTAATCAAAGCCCCCGTCTTTCGCCGGATCATATCCAAATACTGGTTCTGGCTTATGGTCAAGTTATTTTCAAAGTCCAGGTCCATGCACTGGCCTTCTATCATTGCCAGGCTGCTTTCCACCAGGCTTTGCGAGACTCGGAGGGCCCTTTCCTGGGTAATCCCCTTCTCCTTTAGCCCCATGGCGGTTTGATAGGCAAGGCAGTGCATTGCGTCACCGGACACCAGGGCCTTTCCAGGTCCCCACAAGTACCAAACGGTTGGACGATGCCTCCGTTCAATATCACCGTCCTGAATGTCGTCATGTATAAGCGAGAAGTTGTGAATAAATTCCAGGGCCGCCGCGGCGGGCAGAGCCTTATTCCAGTCGCCGCCCAAAGCGTGGCATCCGAAAAGGCAAAGGGCAGGTCGCAGCGCCTTGCCTTGCCCTTCTGGCGTATCCAGCGCTTCACCCTGCTCATTCCTCCATCCCATGTGGTATTGCAGGACCCTGTCCATTTCAAAGCCTGTTTTGGGAAGCATAAAGTAAAGTTCCTGCTGCACCTGCGCTCCGTAACGAGTGAACAGGCCTGGCAGGGGCCGACGGGCAGTAGATGAAGGCGTCATAAGGTTGAAGTTTACCTGAGATTCTCTGTGAGCGACCGCATATCTCCGGGTTGAAGGTCTTAATGCTAGAGATACATCGTAATACGATGCCCGAAATCCTAACAAAGCCTACTCGCAGTGTCAATACAAATCAAATGTGATAATAGTCTCATTACTGCCGCAGAGCTTTACATCCAGGACCGCCGCGAGGTGACATTCTTGGAAGCCTGCTTTGAAGAGCCTCAGCCGTAAAAGACTAGATTAAAATCTCGAGTCGGTGCACAGAACTTGTTGGATGCTACACTGTACAGCCTAACCCCCAATTTGAGGTAAGATTAGCGCACATGGTTCCTCCTGATAGTATCTTTGGTTCTATAAATACCTGGGTGGGCGTTTATCTAGCCCTTGCCGCCGCTCTGGCAGCCTCAGGCCATTTCCTGTACCACCGCGTAATCAAACTTATCCTCCTTGGCCGAAGGGACCTGCGATTCGACCAGCCCCTCAAACGTCTTTTTAACTTCCTGCTCATCACTCCCGGCCAGAAAAAAGTCCTTCAGCGGTTCTCGCTTAAAGATAAGTCGGGCCTGGGTCACGTTATCATCTTCTATGGCTTCCTTTCCTTCCTTCTCAGCTACGTCATCTTCATCTTTGGCGATTCCGTTTGGCGGGACTTCTCCAAAACCCTGCTGACTGAGACCGGCGCCCAGGTCTACGCCATGTACCTTGACATAATGGCTGGCGCTATATTATTCGCCTTGGCCTGGGCTTTCCTACGTCGATGGGTGGCCAAGCCCCACCGGCTCAGCTTTGACCTCACCAGGGCCAAGGACGCCGTTATAATAGTCGCCCTCATCGCCACCCTAATGGTATCTACCCTTCTGACTGAGGCCTTTTACGTCGCCAAGGGTGGAGTTGGCCCGGAGTCCAAGGTTATCATAGGCGGCGCCATAGGCGATTGGTTCGTTGATTTGGGTATAGGCTTCCATACCGCCAATACTTTCCACGGTCTCTTCTGGTGGCTCCATCTGCTGACTATTCTGGGCTTCGGCATATATATCCAATTCTCGAAGCATATGCATATGATGGCAGCCCCGGTAAACTCGTTCTTTAAGTCTCTCAAGCCTTCGAGTGTGATGGATCCTATCGACCTGGAAAAAGCCGAGCATTTCGGCGCAGGCAGAGTCCAAGACCTCACCTGGAAGCAGCTCCTGGACGGCTACGCCTGCGCCGTCTGCGGCCGATGCACCGCGTCATGCCCGGCCCACCTGACAGGCAAGGTCCTTTCGCCCATGCATATCGTTGAGAACACTAAAGATTACTTATTGGAGTTCGGACCTGTAGTAGCCAGGGGACAGGAGCCGCCAGCCGACAAACCTCTCATTGGGCATGCTGTGTCGGAAGAAGCCATCTGGGACTGTGTTACCTGCGGCGCATGCATGGAGGAGTGCCCGGTACAGGTGGAGCACGTGCCCACGATTATGGACATGCGCCGCAATCTGGTGCTCGAGCAGTCCAAGCTGCCCCCCACGGCTATGGACGCCCTTATGAGCATGGAGCAGCGAGGCCATCCGTGGCGCGGCAGCCAGTTCTCTCGTATTGACTGGGCCAAGGGCCTTGATGTTAAGACCATCGCGGAAAAGCCGAGTGCTGAAGTCCTTTTCTGGGTGGGCTGCACCGCCGCTCTAGAGCAGAAAAGCCAGCGCATCGCCCGCGCGATGGCGAGGGTACTCCTTCGCGCCGGCATTGACTTCGCCATCCTCGGCGACGAGGAGCGTTGTACCGGCGACCCGGCCCGTCGAATGGGCAACGAGTATCTTTTTCAGACTCTGGCCGCCCAGAACGTTGCTGCGTTCCAGAAATATAGCGTCAAAACGGTGGTGACTACTTGTCCTCACTGCTTCAATACCCTCCGCAATGAGTACCCTCAACTTGGACTCTCATCTAATGTTCAGGTGCTTCATTACACCCAGTTTGTTGACAGTCTGATAAAGGACGGCAAACTCAAGCCCGTCAAAGCCATCAACGAGACCGTTGCTTACCACGACTCCTGCTATTTAGGCCGGCATAACGGGATTTATGACCAGCCGCGCGACATCGCGAAAGCCATTCCAGGCTTAAAACTGGTGGAGATGGGGGAACGATGCCGTGAGCGGGGCTTCTGCTGCGGCGCCGGCGGCGGGCATCTATGGATTGAACAGAGCCGGGGCACGCGCATCAACCACGCCCGCACTGAACACTTTCTCGCTACGGGGGCTAAGACAGTGGGAGTCTCATGCCCTTACTGCCTTCAGATGCTTGAAGAGGGCGTTGAGTCAAAAGGCAAGTCGGGCGAGAGGAAGGTCCGTGACGTTCTGGAGCTCCTGGCAGACAGTGTGGAGGGTTAGGGCTAACCCGCGGTTTAATTAGTAAGCTTCGAATTATCGACTCGCTATTCTATAGACCTGGCATGAGCTATTTCACGGCGTCCTATGGATCGAACGTCAAGTGACTTTACTGAAACCACTACTACTGTTTCACCGTCTAAAGCTGTAAATTCAACTTCATAACCTTTGGCGCCGTGACTTAGTACTACTGTCCCGACGTCTCCCCTCTTCAGCCTGTGTTCAGGCAAGTCAATATTTAAGACTACTATATCTAAGTCTCTAATCATCTTTTGCTCCTCCGCAGAGGATATGCGGTTACTAACCTGGGTACGATGCTACCCGAATCTATAAACCACACCACGCGTACTACAGGATTTCTGCTATCGGGAGTTTTAATTCTACTCTCAATAGTGGACCTCATTCCAAAGACGGATTCTTCTGTGAGAGCTACATCATGTTCCTTTGCATGCTGCAAGAGAGCGCTTGCGAGGGTTTCTATTGAATTAGATGAAAAGCCAAACTGCTCAAAGAAGACCGCCTTGTGGCGGCCATAGGAGTGAGAACGAGAGAGAAGATAGTCAGCTAGCTTGGAATCAGGAACTTCTGCATTGTTTAAATTGGGCAACTTCATAGCTTTGTAACTAGCCCTACCACCTCCCTCACCGCTGCCTTCAAATCCACATTCACCACTACCGGTACTCCGTATTTCTGGGCCTGGGCCAGAAGCTCCTCCTGAAGTATAAACATCCGCTTCAAGTCGTAATCTGATAAGTGGCGCAGCCTGTGGTTTGGGCTCAGCGCTCGCTTCTTCAACTCCTCCCGGTCTGGCACATCCAATACAACCATCAGGTCCGCTCCCCACTCCTTATAGTCGACTACGCCGGGCACAAAATGACTCCCTTCCAGCACCATTCCTATTCCCTCTCGCTTCGCCCTCTGGGTGCAAGACCGCATCACCGGCTTCATCAATTCCGCCTGGGCTACGCACCCTCTCAGTATTCTCTCGGGCGTAATTGGGCCTCTTTTCTCATCAAGTTCCGCATACGCAGTGAAGGAGTGGCTCCGGATAAGCCGCGCTTGCGGTTCGGTCAAAAAAGGCTCCATCGCTGCCCTCATGAAGCCTGTGCTCAGATGATGTGTAAGGCCTAACTCTTCAGTAAGCGCTGAGGCGAGCGTAGTCTTTCCGACGCCGGGTACCCCCTCTAGAATGATAATCAGAGATGACTGCTGACTCTCCACCTTGTACAACTTGCCTTCATCTTTCACTGAATAAGTATTCCTTAATCCAGGCAAAATCACCGCTATACTATCGGCAGATAATATCTAAGCCAAGTAAGTTAAGCAGCATCCTCTATGGGGTAGCAGTATTTCTCCCTCAGCACCCTTTTAAGCACTTTGCCCAAAGCGTTCCGGGGTAGCTCTTCGACAAACACCACCGACTCGGGCCGTTTGAAGCTGGCCAGCCTTTGATGGCAATACTCGATGAGTTCGATTTCTGAGCAGGCAGCCCCACCTTTCTTTACCACCAGGGCCCTGACCCTTTCACTCCAATCAATGTCCGGCACCCCGATGATGGCTGCGTCATCTACGGCGGGATGGGACATCAGGGCTTGCTCTACTTCCTCCGGCGATATCATCTCGCCACCCCGTTTAATAAAGTCTTTTGATCTGCCTGACAGGTACAGATAACCGTCCTCGTCCATATACCCTAGGTCCCCAGTGAATAGCCAGCCCCCATGGAAAGCCCCCTTGGTCGCCTGCTCGTTTCTCCAATACCCTTGCATAATACGAGACCCCCTCGCCGCTACCTCGCCTACCTGTCCTGAAGGCAGCGGCAGTCCCTCCTCGTCCATCACCGCCACCTCGACGTCCGGTAGGGCCTTACCGACGGAAGTAAGTCGTTTCAGTTTCTTTTCGATGGCTTCCGGCGAGCCCGAAAGCTCATGGTCTTCCGGCGGAAGCATAGTGATGGTCGAAGCGGTCTCAGTCTGGCCGAAGGCATTGATGAACCGCACTCCGGGCATGGCTTTAATCGCCTTCTTAATCACTTCCACCGGCATGGGCGCAGCGCCGTAGGTGATAATCTTAAGACTCGACAGGTCATAGTCATTGAACTTGGCGTGTTCGACGACCTGCTTGAGCATAGTCGGGACGACACCTGCCCGGGTTGCGCGCTCCGACTGCGCCAGTTCCATCCATGTTTCCGCGTCGAACTGCCGCATTAACACCGTAGTGCGTCCGCCGTACACCGAAGCCAATGCGCCTTGCATGCCTGCAATGTGATACATAGGCACGCACAACAGATTGCGCTCTTCAGCCGACTCTGGGTCCGGCGGTTCAACGCTGGAGAGCATGTATGAGCTGAAGCTCTCGTGACTCAGCATTACCGCCTTTGGTGTGCCGGTGGTGCCTGCCGTAAATAGCAGCAAAGTTGTGTCCGAGTCTTGAGCCGTTGGAAAGTGACGCTCCTCTGCCGAGGAGGCTCCGATAACATCATCGTAGAACACCCACTGGCCGCCGTTTCGCTCTTCCACCGTAATCACGTAATCTGCTGGGCATGAATCCTTGAGAGCATCCTTGGCGGTGGTGAAGTAGCGCTTGCCGACAAAAAGCACAGTCGGCTCGCAGATGTTGAGCATGTGGGCCATTTCGTCAGACTTTGCCCGATAATTGAACGGCACAAAGATCGCGTCCAACCTGGCGCAGGCGAAATAGGCTTCCAGCATTGCAGGCGTGTTTACGTCCATCATCGCCACACGGTCACCGCGGCCAATCCCCATGTCGGCCAGGGCGTTGGCCAGTCGATTGCTTCGCTCCTGAAGATGGGCAAAAGTTGTGCGGTTGCCCTCGAAGACAATAGCCTCGCGCTCAGGCACAATAGCCGCCGCAATGGAAAGGAATTCGTTGCTATTCACGGATAACTCTTCTAGGAAGCTTCACAGAGATTATATAGGTCTATGACGGCTGGGTGGTGAGCAGCTTCAAAGCCAGACGCCTTTCTAACTCTAGCGACCTGTCCAATGGCAAATCTGCGCCTCGATGAATTGCCTCTTTCAGACCAGCTGCCGCTTTAGAGTCTAGGGAGGCTAACCTGTCAGCCAGGTTTAAAGTTTCGGCTTGCAGCGATTTGACGGACACCACTTTTGTGGCTAGCCCAAGTTTTGAAGCCTCTTCAGCTCCAACCACGTGACCCGTCAGCAGAAGCTCTAGCGCCGGCGCAAGGCCGATGGCCCGTGAAATAGTCTGAGTGCCGCCGGCCGCGGGAATGAGGCCAAGATGGGTTTCAGGCATTGAGAACTTAGCATCATAAGATACAATCCGAATATCGCATAACATCGCCATCTCCAGCCCGCTGCCAATGCAGTGACCGTGAATAGAGGCTATCAATGGTTTAGCCATATCTAGGAATAATCCCCAGATATCCCTTTCCCATCGGACCTCACGCGCGACTGATAATGATGGGGCCGCGCCAAACTCGGTAAGGTCCGCGCCGGCGCAGAAATCGAAGCCTGCTCCGTTCAAGACAACACATTTTACGTCGGTGTCGTCACGTACAGCCTCCAGCGCCTGCCACAGGTCGTCACGCATCCTGGTATCAAAAGCGTTCCGAATCTGGGGGCGATTTAGGGTGATAGTGGCGACATGCCCGTCCTTCAAATAGAGAATAGTGTCGAAAGCTTCCAACTTAGCGTCCCACGAACCTGGGTTTTCTCTTGGACAGGAACGACTCTACACCCTGCTTGCGGTCTTCTGTGGTCTGCAACAGAAAGCTCAGGTCTGCTTCCAGCCTCAGTCCTTGTTGCAGTGTCATGTCTTTGCCCATATACACAGCCTCTTTAGTATAACGAGCAGCAATTGGTGCGGCTTCGGCGATTTGTGAGGCTAGGCTGGTAGCTGATTTTAAAGCGCCCTTGCCGTCATCCTCCACTTTGTTGACCAGGCCCACGGCTAGCGCTTCATCCGCATCGATTAACCGTTGAGTTAGCAGAAGTTCCAGGGTCCTGGCTTTCCCTACCAGCCGGACTAGACGTTGAGAGCCGCCGTCCCAGGGAATAGCCCCACGGGCCAGATCGGTGAATCCAAGCCTGGCGGTGCGGGCGGCTACCCTGAGATCGCAGGCCAGGGCCAGTTCCAGCCCGTGGTCCACGGCGTCTCCGTTAATGGCGGCAATGGAAGGTTGTGGAAGGCTAGCCAGGGCCGAGGCGCATCGTAAACTATCTAACCACCCTTCCACATCCTCGGACGTGGCGCTTTCGGAAGGCGGGTTATAGGCCTCCCGTCCGCTGGAGAACACCTTGCCGGCGCCAGTAATTACTACCGCCCGAATACGTTTGTCGTGTTCTATCTGCTGGCAGGCCTCCTTTAGCTCACGCGCCGAATCCGCGGTGACACAATTGTGCCGGGAAGGACAACTTAATGTTAGCAATGCAACGTGTCCCTTGTAGGACACTTTAATGAATCTGAATTCCACCAGCGTCAAGCTCGATAGCGTGGGTTAGCCCAAGACTCTTGACAGTATTTTCAGGGGTAGTTTATCATATGCCAAGAATTAGCACTCGAAACACTCGAGTGCTAAATTGTGAGTAGCGTAAGGCCATCTAAATTTCAATTCAGAAGGAGGGAGCCTTGGTTAGGTTTACGCCGTTAGGTGAGAGGTTGATAGTAAGACCCATTGAGCAGGAAGAGAAGACCTCTTCCGGCATCATTCTGCCTGACACCGCTAAAGAGAAGCCCCAGGAGGGTGAAGTGGTGGCCGTGGGTCCCGGCCGCACAAATGAGGACGGGAAACGCGTCCCCATGGAGGTCAAGTCAGGTGACAGGATTATCTACTCCAAGTTTGCCGGCACCGAGTATAAAGAGGCCGGCCAGGAGTACCTGATATTGCGCGAGAGTGACGTTTTAGCGAAGGTATCTAAATAAGGAGGAAGACCGCAAATGCCCGGAAAGCAGCTAGTTTTCGCTGAAGAAGCTCGCAAGTCCCTTAAGATAGGTATCGACACCCTGGCCGATACCGTTAAAGTTACGCTAGGTCCCCGAGGGCGCAATGTCATCCTGGACAAGAAGTTTGGCCCTCCCCAGGTCTGCTCCGACGGCGTCACCATCGCCAAGGAGATTGAGCTGCCCAACCCCTTTGAAAACATGGGCGCGCAGCTCATTAAGGAAGCCGCCAGCAAGACCAACGACGCTGCCGGCGATGGCACCACTACCTCCGTAGTCTTGGCCCAGGCCATCATCACAGAAGGCTTCAAGAACACCGCCGCCGGCGCCAACCCCATGGCCATCAAGCGCGGTATCGAGAAGGCTGTCGAGGCTGTCGTGGAGGAGCTGAAGAAGATGGCCCGCTCCGTGGAAAGCCGTGAGCAGATTGCTCAGGTTGCCGCCCTCTCCGCCCATGAGGACAGCATCGGCAACACCATTGCCGACGCCATGGAGAAGGTAGGCAAGGACGGAGTCATCACCGTTGAGGAGTCCAAGGGTATTCAGGATGAAATTGAGTACGTGGAAGGCATGCAGATAGACCGCGGCTACATCTCTCCCTACTTCGTCACCAACCCGGACAAGATGGAAGCCGTCATTGAGAACCCCCACATCATCATCACGGACAAGAAGGTCTCCGCTGTCTCTGACCTGGTGCCCGTCCTTGAAAAACTGATACAGATTGGCAAGAAGGATGTGGTCATCATCGCCGAGGATATCGACGGTGAGGCCCTGGCTACACTGGTGGTCAACAAGCTGCGCGGCACCCTCAACTGCCTGGCCGTTAAGGCCCCTGGCTTCGGCGACCGCCGCAAGGCCATGCTGGAAGACATCGCCATCCTTACCGGCGGCACCGTCATTAGCGAAGAGACGGGCCGCAAGCTGGACTCCGCCACTATTAACGACATGGGCCAGGCCCGGCGTGTCTCTTCTTCAAAGGAAGAGACCACCATTGTAGAGGGCAAGGGTTCCGAGCAGGCCATTAAGGCCCGCATCAACCAGATCCGTGCCCAGATTGAGGAGACCACTTCCGAGTTCGATAAGGAGAAACTCCAGGAGCGGATGGCCAAGTTGGCCGGCGGCGTGGCCGTCATCAAGGTCGGGGCCGCCACCGAAGTGGAGCTTAAGGAGCGTAAGGCCAGAGTGGAAGACGCCCTGTCCGCCACCCGCGCTGCCGTGGAAGAGGGCATAGTGCCCGGCGGCGGCGTGGCCTTAGTACGCGCCCAGCGAGCATTGGACCCGCTCATCAAGAAGCTTGACGATGACGAGTCGGTAGGCGCAGGCATCGTCAGGAAGTCTCTGGAGTCGCCCGTGCGGCTCATCGCCTTCAACGCCGACAGGGAAGGCTCCGTCATCCTGGAGTCGGTGCGAGGCCACAAGGACGACTACGGGTTTGACGCCGAGACCGGCGAGTTTGGCCACATGTTCGAGAAGGGCATTGTGGACCCGGTCAAGGTCACGCGTTCTGCCCTTCAGAACGCCGCCAGCATCGCCGCCATGGTGCTGACCACAGAATCCATGGTTACTGAGATACCCGAGAAGGAAAAGGCCCCTGCTGCTCCTCCCATGGAGTACTAGGCCCAACCGTTTAAGAGTAGGAGAACCACAGGGGCGGTCCACTTGGGCCGCCCCTGTCCTTTTCTGAAGGTCAGCTTATCCAGGCCGTGGACGCGCCGTTGCGCTTCTCCACCTCTATTCTCACCGGGAAGGCTTCTTTCAAGTCGTCCAGGTGAGTTATCACTATGATGCGCTGAAAGTCTGGCTCGATGGCGTGGATGACGTCCAGGATGCGTTCTCGCCCCGTGGCGTCCTGGGTGCCAAAGCCTTCGTCGATGAATAGGGTGGGAAGGGGCGCGCCGCTGCGATGGGCCAGGGCTTTGGACAGGGCGATGCGCAGGGCCAGGTTTATGCGGAAGGCCTCGCCGCCGCTGAACATCTCATAGCTTCGGGGGCCCAGCTCATCGCTTATCTTTATCTCCAGGGTCTCGGTGAACTCGCCGCGGCGGGACTTAAGCTCTTGCTGGGTTTCCAGTTTAACGTTCATTCGACCGTCAGACATACGACGCAGAAGTTCGTTAGCGTACTCCTCGATATAGGGCAGCACCGTCTCGATTAGAAGAGCCTGGACGCCCTTCTTACCAAAAGCCTGGGACAGTTCACTATAGACGGACTGTTCGTCTCGTAGCCCTGCTGCCTGAGGCCGCTTGTGAGCGGCCTGCCTTTCGGCCTCTTCAACCTTGCGCAGCCTATCCTCCAGACCACCTTTGCTGGCGAGGAGGGACTGCTGCTTGCTGCGGGACTCTTGAAGCTGCGAGTCCACCGCTAGCAGCTTCTGCTTCCGACCCGCCAGTCCTGCGGCCTGAGTTCTCAGATGAGCAACCGTTTCTCCAATCTGGGACTGTTCTTTCCGTCGCTGCTCCACCAGCGACTTTGACCTCCATAGGGAGGCTTCTTCGCGGGGGAGCGCTTCTAGGGCCTCACTGAGTTTGGCGTGCTTTTGGATATAAGGTTGGTAGTCTTGGACTTGCCGGAATAGCTTGCTATGGCCTTCCGGGGAGTAAGTTAACCCAGCCACTTGGGCCTCAACGGCGGCTAGCTCCTGTCGTTGCTGTGGGGCGTGGGATTCGGAGGCTAGCTCCGCCTTGACGGTCTTGGACTCGGCGCGCAGGGTTTCGGCTTCGGCGGCGGCGTGGCTGGACTCTTGCAGCTCCTTTTCCAGGGTGGCGATTTGACGTTGGGTCTGCTGCTGGCGCTGTTTTAGAGTGGCGTCCCGCTGGGGGATCTCCCTATCCATCTTTGCCTTTTCGGCTTTGAGTTCTTTTAGCTGGGAGTCCTTTGTGCGGTAGTCCGCGAGCTTGCGGTCAATCTCTGTCTTGTAGGAGCCAATGAGGTCGCGGCAGCGGTCTTGACCGAGGGGGGTGTTGCAGAGGGGGCACTGGGCGGTTAGCGGAGACGCCTGCAGCACGTTTAGCTTGGACCGAAGCTCTTTTCCTTCGACGGCGAGGGATTCGAGTTCCGCGGCGGCCTGGCCCAAGTGGACTGCGACGGCTTGCAAGCGGGTCCGCTCCTGGGCGATGGCCGCTTCTTCGGTGCCCAGGCTATCCATAGTAGCTTTGGCCTGGATGATGCGAGCTTCAATGGCCGGGCGCGCCTGAGCTTTAGGCTCCAGCTCTCGGGTTAGACGCTGTTTCAGGAACTTCTCCCGCTCTTCCAGCCGGGCCTTGGCCTGGGCGATGGCTTGTTTAAGGGAGACGGCCTTATTGTTCAGGGTGTCGTAGTGGCGGCGGGCAGAGTCCATGGCCTCATATTGTTTAAGCAAGGACTGATATTCAGCGAAGCCGGCCTGGATGGTGTCCTGGTTTGTCACCAGGGCACGGTAGCCGGAGATTCGCGCTTCTTGCTGGCGTATCTCGGCCAGGAAGTGCTGAAGCTCGGACTGAAGGCCGGGCAAACGGGCTTCCAGGTCTTGTGCTTGACGGGCCTTTTGCTCCAGGTCCATGACTTCGCGGCGCAGGGCGTCGGCTTCAAGGGTGGCGGCGTCGATGGCGGAGGCGAGGGTTTGGAGGTCGGCGTTGACCACGGCGAGGGACTGCTGGTATTCGTCCTTGTGGGCGGCTTCCTGGGTGAGGTAGGCGAGGGCGGCCTCGATTTCGGCGGCCTGGCGGTCGTGTTCCTGGGCGCGCTGGCGGCTGCGCTCCTGCATCTCATCGAATCGGTCAAGGCCCAGGACTTTGGCGAGGACTTCCTTGCGCTCGCCGGGAGGCTTGTTGGTGAACTCGTCGGCGCGGCCCTGGATCAGGAAGGAGCTGTTGATGAAGGTCTTATAGTCCATGCCGATGAGCTGCTCTATCTTGGCCTGGGTCTGCGCGATGGAGTCGCCGGTGATAGGGGTGAAGGCGTCGCCGGCGCTGATCTGAAGCTGAAGGTCGCTTTTGCCGGAGCCTCGGCGGGCGGTGCGGCTTCGGCGGCGGATAACCTTGTAGCCGCCGCCGCGGGCCTGGAACTCCAGCTCCACCGACATGTGGTCCTGGCCGAAGTGGATAAGGTAGTCGTCAAACTTGCTGCGGGCTTCGCCCCACAACGCCCAGGTGACGGCGTCCAGGAGGGCGCTTTTGCCGTGGCCGTTGGCGCCGCTGAGGCAGGCGACGTGGATGCCGGTGAAGTCCAGCGGGGGCTGGGGGCCTTTATAAGATAAGAAGTTCTCCAGGGTGAGCTTGGTGGGGATCATGGGGATGGCCTAAGCATGGCCGTGTTATGTGCCACACGCCAGTCTATAAGCGGGATACCATCCCCTGGCCCCTTTCCCGACTGCATCGGGACTGAGTACAGCCTGCTGGAAGGGGAAGAGAAAATAAGGATCACCTCATCACCCTCCTTCGGCATACTCAGGACGGCGTCTAACTCCCTCTTCTCCTTTGCAATAGGAGAAGAGGGAGAACCTGAGGAGAGGGGTGACAGAGATATGGTCGTCGCCGGGTTCTGGCTAGCGAGGCTAGGCAGGCTGTTTTGGTAAGGGTGCATTGGGGTAATTTTAGCATTGGGCGGCGGGAGTGCCTATCTGCCTTGACCCTATTCTTGGGGGATGCCTACAATTAGCTGGCTATGTTTGATGTATTGACAGATAAACTGAATTCGGTGTTCAGGTCGCTGACCTCCAAGGGTCGGCTGACGGAGAAGGATGTGGACGAGGCGCTGCGGCATGTGCGTTTGGCCCTGCTGGAGGCGGACGTCAACTTCAAGGTGGCCAGGGACTTCGTCGCGAAGGTGAGGGAGAGGGTAGTAGGTCAGGCGGTGCTGGAGTCGCTGACGCCGGGGCAGACGGTTATCAAGATTGTGAATGAGGAGATGACGGCCATCCTGTCGGGAGGGGACCACAGGATGGGGAAGGCGTCACAGCCGCCGACGGTGCTGATGCTGGTGGGGTTGCAGGGGAGCGGGAAGACGACCACGGCGGCCAAGCTGGCGCTGCACCTGCGTCGAGGGGGGCAGTCGGCCATGCTGGTGGCGGCGGACCTGAGGAGGCCGGCGGCCATACAGCAGCTTATGGCGCTGGGGAAGCAGTTGGACGTTCCGGTATATCACGAGGAGACGTCGTCAACGCCGGTGAAGGTGGCGGAGGTGGGGGTGAAGCGGGCCAAGGAGCTGGGGCTCCACTGGGTTATCGTCGATACGGGGGGACGGCTGCATATCGATGACGAGCTGATGGGCGAGCTGGCGGAGATACGGGGCCGGGTATCGCCGACGGAGACGCTGTTGGTGGTGGACAGCATGACGGGGCAGGACGCGGTGAACGCGGCGTCGGAGTTTCACGCGCGGGTGCCGCTGACGGGCCTGATTATGACCAAGCTGGACGGGGACGCGCGAGGCGGGGCGGCCCTGTCGATAACTCGAGTCACCGGCGTGCCCATCAAGTTCATCGGCGTTGGAGAGCGGCCCGACGGGCTGGAGCCGTTCTATCCGGACAGGCTGGCGTCTCGAATCCTGGGCATGGGCGACGTGCTGACGCTCATCGAGAAGACCCAGGAGATGGTGGACGAGAAGAAGGCCAAGGAGCTGGAGAAGAAGATTCGCAAGGCGACATTTGACCTGAACGACTTCTTGGACCAGCTGCAGGCGATGAAGCGGATGGGGTCGATAACATCTTTCATGGAGATGGTGCCGGGGTTCAATCGTCTGAGCAAGAAGCTGCCGGCGAACGCTTTCGACGAGAAGCAGATAAAGAAGGTGGAGGCGATTGTCCGGTCTATGACAGGGCAGGAGCGCCGCAATCCGGATATTATCAACGGCAGCAGGCGGCGCCGGATAGCCGTGGGGAGCGGGACGCAGCCGGCGGACGTGAACCATCTTATCAACCAGTTCGGCCAGGCGCAGAGGATGATGAAGCAGCTGTCGCAGGGGAAGGGGCCAAGGCAGTTAATGCAGATGATGAAGGGTGGGGGACGGTAGGGAGGCCCACCGACCCTTTCCGCCCCTTTCTGCGACGCGGCCATTTTGTGGGAAAGCTGGCGTTGTTCTCATTCGGGATACCATCCCCTGGCCTCTTCCTGCTGACGCGTGATGGGTATTAAAAGCCTAGCTCATGAAAAACCACACGCCTTTTTGACAGTGGGGTCGGGGTTCCCCTCTGGTGCCCCTCTTCTCCTACCTTGTAGAAATTGAGGACGAAGGACGAAATCCCGACGAAGTCGGGAAGGGGGATAGGGGGTGATGAGGTGATCTTATTTATCTCTTCCCCTTCCAGCAGGCTGTACTAAGTCCCGATGCAGTCGGGAAAGGGATAAAGGGGATGGTATCCCGCTTAAGACCAGGTACGTATTGCGCATCAAACGTCTCGACGTAGGGGCAAGGTCAC
>Ga0194132_10001471_pt1 | contig 47523 bp, 47 predicted proteins | sample TA2KigOf80mmetaG_FD_148612 | JGI IMG/M metagenome (GOLD analysis project Ga0194132, IMG submission 148612) | Freshwater microbial communities from Lake Tanganyika, Tanzania - TA2015054 Kigoma Offshore 80m | ecosystem: Environmental > Aquatic > Freshwater > Lake | place: Tanzania: Lake...
AAGAGCTTCCGCAAACTGAACGCACCACAGCTTGTCGGAAAAGTAGCGCGCGGGACGAAGTATGACAATGGCAAAGAGATGAGGGTCGCCGCCTAGTATCTTTTTACACACCTATTGACAACGGCTCATTCGCTTTCCTCCTCCTTTGTTGTTCCGTTTTGCGTTAATAATTAGCAAAAATTTCCTTGCCAAGTTGTGACAGCAATAGCTGTGCCGTTCTAGAATATGCTGATTTAACTCATTTTTTTCGTTTTTTCTAAATCAAAACTGTTAGCCAATCTTACACTTTCTAATTCCATCTCCTCACCACACTAAAGGGCTGTTTTTACATGATAATTTTGTCGTATTTTTGTATCTCCTATTTACACTTTTTCGCGATAGCATCGGTTTACACCCTTTTTTGTCTGCAACCAACCTCGGGCTACTTTGTTTCACTCACTGGCGTTTGGCCCCGCATCGCCGAGCAGCCCATCGCCACCAGCGCCATGCAGCCGCCAATTGTAAAGCTGAAATTCATCGCTTGCACGAAGACCGTCGGGTTGGCTGGGGTCGGCGTGGCGCTCGCATCTCCACTGAAATAGCGAAAGGCCATGGTCAAGAGCAGCGTTCCCAACGACACGCCGAAGGTCGTGCCCAGGCCGAACATCACGTAGATGGCGCCGGTGGCGACGCCACGATGTTGCGGCGGCACCGAGGTGATCATCGCCGTGTGGTTCGACGTAAAAAATAGCGATGTGGCTAGCCCCCAGAGCATCAGTACTAAAACCGACGAGCTCCAGTGCGAGTCAGGCCGGAGAAACGAGCCATAGAAGCCGGCGGCGGCAAGAAACGAAATACCCATCGTCGCGGGCAGCCGCGGACCGACCTTGTCCACGGCCCAACCTACCAGCGGCGATAACGTAACCGTAAAGATCGGCGCGCTGATGAACATGAGACCGATAAACGATGGTTTCAAGCCCAGGATATCTTGCAGATAGAACGGCAGCACAAAACCGAGCATCACCTGCGCGATGCCGACCAGCATCAACGCCAGAGCGCTCAGCGTGAACATACGAATGCGAAACAAAGACAAGTCCAAAATCGGGCTCGCCACCGTCGCTTCGCGATAGAGAAACCCGCCAAAGGAAGCGAGAAACCCGCAGACCAACATTACCTTCAGCGGCGTGGAAAGGCTTTCCATGACGCGATGATCGACCACGGCGATGAGCGCGCCCGTGGCCGCCACCAGCAACAGTGCGCCAAGATAATCGATCGATTTGTCCGTCTCAGGCGGAGCTTCGCGCTGCGGCACGTGACCTTTCGCGCGGTTGAATAGCGTTAACCCTAAACCGCACAACGCAATCGGCACGAGAAAAAAGAACACGGCGCGCCAGTGAATATAGTCGATGATCAAACCGCCGACGCTGGGACCAATCAGCACGCCGGTGTGAAAGGCGGTCGTCATAAACCCTTGGGCACGCCCGGACAGTTCCTTGGGCGCCGCTTCCAGCGCCAGCGCACGCCCCTGGGTTTGCGTCATCGAAGCGCCGATGCCTTGAAACAAGCGAAACAGAATCAACTGACCGGCGGTCTGCGACAGGCCGCAGAGCATGGCGGCCACCGAGGAGACCACCAAACCGATGCCAAAAAGTGTGTGGCGCCCGTAGATATCGCCGATGCGGCCGAAAACGAACGACAGACTTATTTGCGAAATCTGATAGGCGATCACCGCCCATGAAATGCCGACGATGGTCGTCTGTAGACTCGCAGCCACGGTCGGTAGCGACACGGCGAAGATTCGGCTGGCGGTGCCGGCCAAGAAATTTCCCAGGGCAGCGTTGATCAGCAACGGCCAATTGATGCGTGTTGTTGACATCGGCAGGACTGGGCTCGGTGGCGCGCGAAATATCCGAAATGAAAACCGGACTTAGGCTGGCGGCTGCCAGTGTTCGTTGATCAGATCGATGCAAAGGAGCAACCCGGCTTCGGCCTCCGAGTGCGTCACGCCGCCGCGCCCTTCGCGCATTTCAAGTCGCGCCCGATGGATGCGTTCTAGGGGCGCGACGGCCTGCCCTTTGAGCCAACGTTGCTGCACCGCCCGGGACAATAGGTTGGTAAAATCGCTCTGCGCCCAGGGAGAAAGCCCTAGGCGCGCTCTAAGCCAATCACCGATCGCTTGGTCGCACAGAATAATCACGTCGTAGACGCCTAGCATCTGTGCTGCCCAACCGTTGAGGGCGCGGCTAAGCATGCGCATCGCGCGCCCCTCCGGCGAATGATGGCCGCAGCGCCGCTCCTTCTCTGCCAAATTAGCGAACAGCTCCTGCGTATCGACGGTCATCCGAGTTTCTATAGCACGTAAGTTTGCTTGGCCATAGCACTGAGCCTCGCTTGGCGGCAATCTGTTTGACAGGTGCATCGGCACATCCCTATGTTGGTCGAAAACTTTGGAGGTTCGATCATGGAGAAGCTCCCCCGCGGCGCCAATTTTCAACGCGCTTTGATGCTCTGGCAGATCGGTTTGCACATCGCCAGCGATCCGAAAACGCCCTATTACGGTCCGCGCGATATGTGCATTACCGTCGGCAGCGGCTCGCACGAAAACATGCAGCCCTGGCTGCGCATGTGCACCGGCTCGCCGATACTCGCCCACGGCATTTGCCGTGGAGAGCTGGAAGCGGCGATGATCAACCCTTCCGGGCTATTGACTCAAGCCTATCGCGGCACTGGGATTTTTCCGACGCCCCTGCCGGTGCGCATCATCGCCGTCTACCCATCGCTGGATCACTTTGTCTATCTCATCCATCCGCGCACCGGCTTGAAATCATTGGCTGAGATCAAAGCCAAAAAATATCCGCTGCGCCTGTCGATTCGCGAGGACGCCACCCATTCGACCCGCGTCCTGGTCGATCAAACCCTCGCGGCCTACGGCATGACGCTCAAGGACATCGAATCCTGGGGTGGCAGTTTTCAATTGAACGGCGGCCCTGGCGACGAGCGCCGCTTGCAAGCACTCAAAGATGAATCCATCGACGCCATCTTCGACGAAGGCTTACCGCTGTGGTTCGAAGCCGCCTTGGCGGCCGGCATGAAACCGGTGACGCTCGAGGACAAAGTGTTTAAATACTTGGTCGACGAGCTCGGCTGGCGCCGCTACACGATTGCGCCCGGGCGCTTCAAAGGCTTAAACGAAAACTATACCTGCATCGACTACAGCGGCTGGCCGCTCTACACCCGCGCGACACTGCCGGACGACGACGCCTACAAAATCTGCGACGCCATCATGGCGCGGCAAGAGGCGATCTATTGGGAGGAGTCCTACACCGGCGTCGGCCAATTGGGCGAAAACACCGACGCCACCCCGCGCGATGTGCCGCTTCATCCGGGAGCGGAAAGATGGTACCGCGAGCACGGCTTTAGAGTGTAGGAGAAAATTAGCGCCGCAGACGCTCACGCAGAGCTGCCAAGGTCGGCGCGATCGGCCCGACCTCTTGCGGCGGGATGGCCAGCGCTTCCGGTTGTTTCAAGCCGTGACCGGTTAGGTTGCAAACCACAATGTCGTCGCGCGCGATGGTGCCCCGGGCGCGCATCTGATTGGCGACGGCCACCGACACCACCGCTGCTGGCTCAGCGAAAACCCCGCAAAGACTGCCGGTTAGTGTCTGAGCTTCAAAAATTTGTTGATCGCCAACAGCCACCGCGGCGCCACCCGAATCGTAGACCGCCTCAAGCGCGCGCCAGCCGAGTGACGACGGGTTGCCGACTTGGATGCTCTCGGCGACCGTGTCACGCGCGTCGACCGGCTCGACCGTGCGCAGCCCCTTTGCGAATGCCTTGACGATGGGCGCCGCAGCTTCGCTTTGAGCGGCGACCAGCTTGGGCATTTTTTCAATCCAGCCCAACGAACGGAATTCTTTGAACCCCTGCCCCATGGCAAAGATGCCTGTGCCTCCGGCAGTGGGATGAATCACCCAATCGGCAATGACTCCATCGAGTTGATCGACCAGCTCATAAGCATAGGATTTCTTGCCGACGCGGTAGGGATTGGAGGACACGCAATCGTACCAGCCAAATTCACCCACCGCCCGGCTGTACAATTCGGCCACTTCGTAGTCGAACCGGCCGTCGACAACGACAACCTCCGCGCCATAGGCGCGGGCTTGAATAATCTTCGACAGCGCGGTCCCCGCCGGCACCATGACAACGCTCCGCATGCCGGCAGCGGCGGCGTAGGCGGCCACCGAAGCCGCCGCGTTGCCGGTGGAGATGACGCTGGCGACTTCAAACCCCATCTCTTTGCCTGCCGAGATGCCGACCGTATTGCTGCGGTCTTTGAGCGAGCCGGTGGGCAGAACTGTATCGTTCTTTAGATATAGATTTGGAATACCGATCCGCTCGCCGAGACGCTGCGCGCGCAAAAGCGGCGTGCTGCCCTCGCCCAGAGACACAATCGAAGCAGGGTCTCGCACTGGAAAAAATTCGCCCCAGCGCCAGATCGACAGATCGCGGCGCTGGCGCATGGTTTGAAAATCGGCGCGCGTCAGATGGTCGATCTGAACAGCCACTTCAACGATGACGTTGCATGACGGGCAGCGAAACGTCCTCTTGGTCGGCGGCTCTGTGCCACACAGAGGACACTGGAGGCAAAATTGTTTGGCCATCATTCGAATCCGCAGTCACCGGCAAATAGCGCCGCGCCGAAACGCGCTCTTGCCCATTTTCAACTCTCCACTTTCAATTTTCCATTAACTCGCGCGCTTTTCGACTTCGTTCAACGACTTTTCCAACTCGCCTTCGAGATCGCCGACGTCGAAACCGACGGCGCGGGCGCCGTCAAGGATAGCGATGCAAATCATGATCATATCGAGGCACTCGCGCGGCGGGGCTGCGTCAGGATGATCGTAAAGATAGTGATCGACGCGCTGCCTGAGGGTATGAAAGTCGCGCAAACAGACGACCGCCGGCAAGCCAGCCACCGGACCGGAATTTTTGACTACGGGCGCAAAGGCGATGCCGCCCGGATCGACAAGCGCGATCTGGGTGCCCTCTGCGAAAAGCAAAACCAAATAAGGCTCGCGGGATTCGGCATGCATCTTTTCCTCAAACGCGCTCAAGTCGCGCCACGAGATCTGCAATCTTTTCCCCGAAGCAACGTCGAGCAAGATGGCGCTCTCGACGTCGTAGGAAACCGCTTGGCGATGAGTCTCAGCCCACTGGCGAACCTTCAGCTTTGCTTGATCGACCGTCGAATCCACAACGAAATTTATATCAGGCGCGGCGCGCGGGAACTACTCCGCTGTAAGATTGACTTCAAGCGAAAAGGCCCCATACTAGCGGAGATTTCGCGCCACCCCATCACCATGAAACGCCGCGTCGGCTCGGTTTGACCGTTGTCACTGTGCACTCTGAGGACCCCACCGAATTTCGCCTGATCGAACGGCGCGCGCTGCGTTGGCTGTTGGTTCTGTACGGCCTGTTTATCCTCTACGGCACGTTCATTCCGTTTCGCTTCAACGACGATCCGGCGTTCCTGCAGTTGCAGTGGCAAGGGGTTTTCACACCTCCGTTTAACCAAGGTCGTAAGACCTTTTCACTCCTCGACGTGGCTGCTAACTTTTTGCTGTTTGTGCCGTTGGGTTTCCTCTGGGTCGGCAGCGCCTTTCGCAGGTTGTCCGCGGCCGGTTTCTTTGGCGCCCTGTTACAAGCTGGCTTGTGCGGTTTGCTGTTGAGCCTCGCCGTCGAGTTGGGCCAAGTCTATTCTCCCGGCCGCACGCCCTCAATCCTCGACGTGGCATTCAATGCCGCGGGTGCCGCCTTTGGCGGCGCGCTCGGCATTGTGATTTTCACAGGATTGCGCGGCGCCCTCGGCAAAAACTTATTGTTTGTCATCTGCTGGCGTCCCGCCCGGGTTCTGCTCGCCATGCTGGCCGTGGCGCCGGTCGCCGATGCCTTCTACCCGTTCCACCTCACCCTCGACGTCTCCACCGCCTGGTCCAACCTCAAGCGTGCCCAGTGGATGCCCTTTCTCGCCGGCACGCACCGCTATTGGCTCGACCTGGTGGTCGAGAAAGTTTTTGTCTATGCGGCGATGGCACATCTGGTCATTCTTGGTTTCAGGCAAAGCTATCGAACTGGCGGAGCCGGTGGTGCGCTAGGTTTCTGCTTCGCGCTCGGCTTTGCGGTCGAAGCAGGCAAACTGCTTTTCGTCGGCCGCGTGCCCAACGCCGAAAACTTTCTGCTCGCCGTTTGCGGCGCTCTCTTCGGAGTCATGGTGGTCACGCCGCTCAGTGAAACCCATTTCTGCCGGCGCCACGGCCGCCGGATCTTGCTGATACTGGCGCTTGCCCTGATGATTTATGCCCAACTGTCGCCGTTCGATTGGCTTGTGTCTTTGGCGGAGCTGCCGCAGCGCTGGCAGCGCGTCGAGTGGCTGCCGCTGGCAGCGTACTACGGCGCCGATCCGCAATCGGCCCTCTTCGATCTTGGCAAGAAGATTTTCATCGCCGGCCCTTTCGGCCTCCTGGTGGCGGCACGGCGCCACGCGTTATCGGGTAAGCCCGGGCGCAATCAAGCGCTTTTCTTTGGCTTGGCAATCGGCTTAATCTTAGAAGCTTGCCAGCGGGGGCTCCGCTCACGCACCCCTTCGATCACCGACGTGCTGCTTTTCGGCGCCGCTTCTTGGACCGGCGCGACGCTGTTTAGCCAGCGGCTAAGACTAATGAAATCGCAAACTCGGTCGTCTAATCGATAGGTCAGCTTGACAGCATGAGGGATTCCCGGCTAAGAGCTTGGCAGCCGCCTAGAATCGGGAGGCACAGCTACATTCACTAAGGAGGCGCTATGTTCGGACTCATTTGGACGATTGTTATCGGCTTTGTCGTTGGGGTCATCGCCAAGTTCATCATGCCGGGCAAGGAAAACCTGGGTTTTGTCTTGACCACCGTCCTCGGCATCGTCGGCTCCATCGCCGCTTCCTATGCCGGGCAAATCATCGGCTTGTACGATGCTGGCCAGGGCGCCGGGTTTATCGGCTCCATCGTTGGCGCCTTTGTTGTCTTGTGGGGCTACCTGAAAGTAAAGTCCGCCTAACTTCGGCAGCTCATCGTGCGCCGCATCGCGATATCTATATTGATTCTGTTCTCCCTCTGCGCGTCGGCGTCGCCGGCTTGCGCACGCGAGAAACGCGCCAACACCGGCGCGGAAATTCTCTTGGCCGAGCTGCCCAAAGAGGGACGCGCGACCTTGGCGCTGATCAAGCAGGGCGGCCCCTTTCCGTACAAACGTGATGGCATCGTCTTTGGCAATTTCGAAAAGCGACTCCCCGCGAAGAAGCGCGGTTACTACCGTGAATATACCGTGGCGACGCCGGGAGCGCGCGATCGCGGCGCGCGCCGCATTGTCGCCGGCGACGGCGGCGAGTACTACTACACCGCCGATCACTACAAGAGTTTTCAACGCATTCGGGAGTAACTCCATTGGCAAGTCTGAACGAGATTCTCGGCGATCCCAAACGCTGCGGCGTGTTTCGCTACGGTGGCGACTTGGACAGGCTGGAAAGCGCAGCCGAGCGCGCCAATCTCTCGCTGCACAAGCTTGATCTTAGCCTAGCCCGCAGCAAGAAAGACGCGCTCAAGAGCTTCGCCAAGACGCTAAAGTTCCCGACCTATTTCGGCGAGAACTGGGATGCCCTCGACGAATGTCTGAGCGACCTAGACTGGCTCGACGCGCCGGGCTGGATGCTAATCGTAACCGGCGCCGGCAAGTTCGCAGCGGTCGACGAGGAAAGCCTAGTGACGATTTTAGATGTGCTAAATAGCGCCGCTGAATACTGGAGCGAAGAAGGGAAACCGTTTTGGGCGATTGTTATCGGCGAGGGTCAGACTAAAGGCTTAGCCAACCTTAAACCTGTGCCCGAGAAATAAAATTCCGTGCTAGGTCGGCGCGCAGGTTGACAAATGCGCCGAACATCGGCTATTTCCAGGGGAACCAAGCTTTGAATAGCTCAACATTCGCTGCGTCTAAGAGTGCAAATTGGGCGGATATCCCGCCGAAAAAAAACCAGGAGGCATAGATGAAAAAATTGGTATTAGCAACTGCGTTGTGGTTTGCCGCGGCGGGCGTCGCGGGCATCGCAACCGCCGCCGACAAGGCGATGGAAAAGGAGAAAAAGGAAGCCGCCAAAGCTGAGGCGAAAGCAGAGACCAAAGCCAAGGAAGCGACCAAGGACGCCCCCAAACCGGCGGCAGCAAAACCCGGAAGTTTGATGGTCAACATCAACACCGCGAACGTTGATGAGCTGAAAGCTCTCAAGGGCATCGGTGAGACGCGGGCCAAGGACATCATCGAGTACCGCAAGAAAAACGGCGACTTCAAAACCATTGAAGACTTGGAAAAAGTTAAGGGCATCGGCCCCGGCACGATGAAACAGATTCGCGCCAATATCTCCGTGAGCGGCGACACCGTTGTCCCGAAAAAGGCCGAGCCGGCTGCCAAAGCCAAGGACACCAAAGCCCCGGCCAAAGCGATGGACAAAATGGAAGAAAAGGGCAAAAAATAACGCCTAGCACTCCCGGCAACAACCCCGCTCGCGGCAACGCGGCGGGGTTGTTTTTTTCCGCCAAAGTCATATCCAGAAGCTAAACGAAAGAGTGGCCGGGAGGATACCTATGCGGCTCGACAACGAACAAGAAAGTCGGAACATCGAAGATCGCCGCGGTTCACGGGTCTCACGCGGCGCCATTGGCGGCGGCATCGGCACCATCGCGTTGGCGCTGATCGCCATGTTTCTTGGTTTTGACCCGGGCGCGATCCTGCAAGGTAGCCCGCAATCGAATATTTCCAACGAACCACAGGTGCAGCAGGCCGGCGGGCGCGACGAAGGACGCGAATTTATCGCCAAAGTGCTCGGCAGCAACGAACGGGTCTGGGGTGAAATTTTCCAAAAAGCTGGACGCCAGTACGTTCCCCCTAAGCTCGTGCTTTTCTCCGGCGAAGAGCAGTCCGCCTGCGGCTTTGCTTCGGCGGCATCGGGGCCGTTTTACTGCCCCGGCGACCAAAAGGTTTACATTGACCTTTCCTTCTATCGTGAGCTAAGCCAGCGCTTCAAAGCGCCGGGCGATTTCGCTCAAGCTTACGTGGTTGCGCACGAGGTCGCGCATCACGTGCAAAATCAGCTTGGCATCATGGGTAAGGTGCAGGCGGCGCAACAGCGTTCCAGCGAGCGCGAGGCCAACGCGCTTTCGGTGCGCCTCGAGCTGCAGGCCGATTGCCTCGCCGGCATCTGGGCCAACTTCGCCAACCGCGATCGCAAAATCCTTGAACCAGGTGACGTGGAAGAAGGCCTAAACGCCGCTGCCCAAATCGGCGACGACACCCTGCAAAAGCGTTCCCAAGGCTATGTCGTACCCGAAGGCTTCCCCCACGGCAGCGCCGAACAGCGCGTGCGCTGGTTCCGCGCCGGCCTCCAATCCGGCGACATAAAACAGTGCGACACCTTTGCCGGACGCGGTGTGATGTAACCTCGTCTAAACGAACCATCCGGCTATGCTCATTGGCAGGTGGCGGCATCGCCGCCGCCTCTGTCTTGTTCACTCCGATCCCCGGCTCCCACTCGATTTTATTTGACAGGGTTTTCCCCTTTCTTTTAGACTCCGGCAGTTCCTAAACCAATTCGCTCGGGATACCGGGAGCACTTCATGATTTTGATCAAGGAACCTAAACTCGATCGGCTCAAGCGCGCAGCCCTTCCGGCTCTGTGCGTCGTTCTTGTCGCCATGGCTGTAACGAGCAGCGCCGCGGCACAAAAGGTGCGCATCGCCATGCCGGCCAAGAGCATGACGTTTTTGAACTTCTACGTCGGCGAGAAGTTCGGCATTTACAAAGCTGAAGGCTTCGATGTCTCTTTGGAAGTGATCAAGCCCGACGTCGGCGTGGCCGGCATGGTCGCCGGCGAGATCGATTATACATCGGCCATCGGTACCGCGATGCGCGCCGCCGCCACCGGCGTGCCGACCAAGGCGGCGATGTTCACCATGGATCGCGTGCTCGTCTACCTGTATTCCAAGCCATCGATCAAATCGATCGAAGAATTGAAAGGCGGCAAGACCGTCGCGTCCACCGGTTTGGTCGCCACACCAACTTTCGCGGCGAAGGCGATGGCGCGCGCCCATGGATTGAATCCCGATCGCGACCTGACGTTCGTCTTCACCGGCGACGCCGGCAATTCGCTGACCTCGCTGCTGAGCGGCGCCACCGACGCAGCGATGTTGTCCATGCCTTTTAATATCAAAGCCGAAGAGTCCGGTTTTCGAAATCTCGGCAATGCGGTCGATTATCTGCAAACCCCTTTTGCCGGGCTTGGCGCGACTGATGCGAAGCTGAAAAACAATCCCGCCCAGGTAAAGCGCATGATCCGCGCCACATTAAAAACGGTCGAGTACACCAAAGACCCGGCGAACCAGGAAAGAATCGTGGGCCTGTTAGTCGATGAGTTTAAGATCGACCGCAAGGCCGCCGCCGGCGCGCTGCGTGACATCATCCGGGCTTTCAGCAAAGATGGCACGACCACGGAAGAAGCCATCAAGATTGAAATCCGCGACATCCGCGAGCAAGCCAAGATCAAGAACGAAGTGCCGGTGAGCCAGGTGGTCGATTACAGATTGCTCGAAGAAGTGTTGGCGGAGATGAAGCGATAAAATTTTTGCGAAAAAATCGAAATGAATGACTCACCACGAAGACCCGAAGTACACGAAGTTCGGAAAACATATTTTCTTTCCTTACCTTCGTGATCTTCGTGCCTTCGTGGTGAACAATTCCGAAAACAAGCGATGCTCTGCAGTCGACCGCAGCGTCGAGCACCTAGGCGCCAGCGACGCCTTCATCATCCAACTGCGCCGCTTCCTGCAGCGCGCGATTAAAGAAGTACAAGCCGGCAAAGACGCACCGGGCACGATCTTCGATTCCCAACCGCGAGACTACGTGCATCTCCGCCGCGAAGCCGCTGATTTGCCAGCGGACGTTTCTTGGCGAACACTGTATTCAAATGCAGCGAATTCGTAGGGTGCGCATGGCGCACCCTACACGCTGAATAGTATATTGATTGTGCATGCCTCCGCGGAAACATAAACAATCGACTTGGTCGTCTGTCAAAGCGGCAGCATCAGGGCTCAGCCGTGATGACTTGCTTGCCCTTTTGCGAAATCTGTACGAGCTCTCGTCGAGCAACAAGCAGTTCGTCGACGCACGTCTGCGAATCGGCTCGGACCACGTCGCGCCGCACAAAAAAATAGTTAGTGACTGCATGTACCCAGACGTCCTTCGGAATCACCCTGTGCAGATTTCGAAAGCGAAAAAGGCCATCAGCGATTATCGCAAGGCGGCCGGAGATATTCACGGAGAGATCGATCTCATGATCCACTTCGTCGAATGTGGAAACCGATTCACGTGCGACTACGGTGACATTAACGAGCCATTTTACGATGCGCTGCTCAATATGTACGCGAAAGCTGTCCAGGCCGTAGCGGGACTCCCCGAGCCAGCGATGGCGCCGTTTCGAAACAGGCTATGGAAACTCACGGAAGCATCTCGCGGAATAGGATGGGGGTACCATGATGATCTATGTGAGGCGTACTACTCGGTGTTTCCCGAGGACGACGCCTGAAAGCTGCGTGTAACAATATGGGAGCCGAATGAGGTAAAAAATCAAAAGTAAAGATCTGACCTTAGTCTTCCCGGCGGTTCCTTAACGAAAGTCCAAGCCGCCATTCGTCTTCGCTGCTCCCGCAAATTGACACCGTTTCGAGTTATCGGATAACGTCGACGGACCGGCAACGTTTGCAGCGAAGGCAAGTCGAGTTCAATTTTATTTAACCGCAAAAATTTGTTGAGAGCTATGTAAATGCCAATACGTCGAGGAGAGGAATATCTCGAAAGCCTGAGAGACGGGCGCCGCGTGTGGCTGCACGGCGAATCGGTGGATGTCACCGCGCATCCCGGGTTGGCGGGCAGCGCGCGCAGCGTGGCTGGGGTCTATGATCTGCAGCATGACCCAGCACATCAAGATCTGCTGACAATGCCTTCGCCGGCGACGGGCCAGCGAGTGAGCCTGGCTTATCTGCTGCCCCATTCGGTCGAAGATCTCACTCGGCAGCGCAAGATGTATGAGTTCTTGGTGCGCCGTACAGGTGGCACGGCGGCGCGTCTGCCGCACCACTTGGCGACCGTCGTTTTGGGACTGCACGACTCTCGCGATATCTTCGGCCAAGAGAATCCGGCCTTCGCGGAGAACGTGACGCGCTACTTCGAGTATTGCCGTGAAAACGATTTGAGCATCGCGACGATTTTCAACGACCCGTTTCATCATCGCAGCCATCCGGAGTCCAAGCAAGAATATTTACGGGTGGTGGAGCGGCGGGCCGATGGCATCGTCGTGCGCGGCGCCAAAGGCGTGGGCACGCAGGCGCCCTACGCCAACGAAATCCTCTGCCTGACCCAGCCCAGACCCAACCTCCAGCCCGACGAAGTGATGTACTTCGCCGTGCCGGTCAACTCCAAAGGCCTCCAGCTCATCTGCCGCTCGTCGCTGACGCCGCCCAACCCCGAGGACCATCCGCTGAGTCCCCACTGGGACGAAATGGACGCCATGGTGCTGTTCGACAACGTGTTCATACCCTGGGATCGGGTATTCTATTTGCGCCAATCTCATCCCAAAGACCCCGGTCTCTACGCACAGCTCTTCCAAGGAGCCATGGGCATCGGCCCTTGGTATGTTTTAGTCAGGCTCGCGGTCAAAGCGGAGGTGTTGCTCGGCATCTGCGCGGCGATGGCGGAATATCTCGGTACTGCCAAACAACCGCACGTGCAGCTCGCCTTGGCCGACGCCATCCTCTACATGGAGACGATGCGAGCATTCATTCATGAGGCCGAATCAAATCCGGTGCGCTCGCCATCGGGCCTGACACTGCCCAACTGGACCCCGGCGCAAGCGGCGCGCATCTTTTCCATAGAGGGCTACCCTAAGATGTTACAGATGCTGCGCGAGCTGTGCGGCTCCGGCATCCTGATGTCGCCGAACCAAGCCGACATGAATAACCCCGAGATCGGCCAGCAAATCCAGCGCTATTTCGTGGGCGAGAACGAGCGCACGCAAGACATGTTTCGCATGTTGAAACTGGCGTGGGAGTACGCCTGCGATTCTTTCGGCTCGCGCCAGCTGCTATTTGAGATGTACAATGTCGCCAGCCTCGCCACCAACAAACAACGGCTAGTCGGCGCCTACGATCTGAGCCCGTACGTCCGTCTAGCCAAGGAATTGGCAGGCATTGACGGAAGGCGCGAGGCGTGAGGCCCTTCGATTGAACTCAGGACAGGCAACCCGGAAATGGTGCGCACGGCGCACCCTAGGTAACTCACACCTGTTGCCTCACGCCTCACGCTTTCTTCACACCGGCCAGCCATGCTTCGATAGATCAATCGGATTGCCGTCCGGATCATGCACGCGATATTCCGCCTCGCGATTGGGCGGCCTTTTATTAACATCGGTTTTCGCCTGCAGTCCTTTGCAAGCCTCGCGCACGGCCGCGACGTCGTCGACTTCGAAGCCAAAGTGATTGATGCCCACCTGAAGCTGAGGCCCTTCGATTTTACGCTCTGGGCCGATGGGAATGATCGCTAGATTGATATGACCGTCGGTCAAATAGGTCGCCGTGCCGACGCCGTGAACGATCTTCAAGCCGAATGCGGTCGTATAAAACTTCACGAGCTTGTCTACGTCTTCTGTGAGAATCGCGAGATGTCGAATGCGTGCCATCGTTAGTCCTCCTTTAACTGGGGCATCCTACTGAATCAGCAACAACTATGACAAGCTGTTCAGTCCTCTATTTCTGTGGTTGACTTCGCCCGCGCAATCGCTTTATAGGGATGCTGTCGCTGCCCGCGGGACCGAAGGAGTCTTCGCATGAAGTTCGCCAGCATTATACTAACTATCGCCAGCATCTGTGGCGCACTCTTCACGCCGGGCCGAATCGCGGCGCAAGATTTCTACCGCGGCAAAACCATTCGCTTTGTCGTTGCCTTTAGTCCAGGCGGCACTTTCGACGCCTACACGCGGGTCATCGCGCGCCACTTCGGCAAACATGTGCCGGGTAATCCGACGATCGTGGTCGAAAACATGACTGGCGCCGGCGGATTCATCCAAGCCAATTTCATGTACCAGCGCGCCAAGCCAGACGGCCTGACCATCGGCAACAACCAAGGGAGCTTCATCCTGCAGCAAATCCTCGGCGCCAAGGGCATCGAGTTCGACAGCCGCAAGTTTGAATACCTCGGCGTGCCGACGGAATTTCACCCGGTGTGCGCACTGACCAAAGTAAGCGGTTACACCAACATGGAGCGCTGGTTCGCCGCCAAAGAACCGGTGCGGTTGGGCGGCATCGGGCCCGGCACCGGTCCGTCAGACATCGCCCGCGCGGTGAAAGCGGCGCTGCCGAATTTGCCGATCCGCGTGGTCGACGGCTACAAGGGCGCGGCCGACGTGCGCCTGGCTGCCGACGGCGGCGAGTTGGCCGGCTTCTGCGCCGCCTGGGAAGGTATCAAACTGCTCTGGCGCAAGTCCATCGACAGCGGCGACGTCTCGGTAGTCCTGCAAGTGGCGCCGAAGAAACATGCCGAGCTGCCCAACGTGCCGCTCGTCATCGATTACGTCAAGAGCGACGAAGCCAAGCAGATTCTTAAATACGCCGTGCAGGACGTGGCCGTGTTGCAGTACTTGTATTTCTTGCCGCCGGCGACTAACAAAGAGACCGTGCGGCTCTTGCGCAAGAGTTTTCTTGACACGTTGAAGGACGGTGACTTTCTCGCCGAGATGAACAAAGCCAACCTCGCCGTCACGCCGGTGGGCGGCGAGGTGATCGACGGCATCGTCTCGGGTTTATTTAAGCTAGATACGCAGATGGTCGGGAAACTAAAAGGCGTACTGGTGCCGTAGCGCCGACACCAGGGGGTCGCCCCTACAAAGATTCGGATGACCGGTAGTCGCGAGTTGAATCCAGGACGCATTGTTATTTCGCAGGAGGGCGCGATGAATCGCGCCCCTACATGCGGATCGTTTTTGCGTTCTTTGCGCTCTTTGCGGTTAAATTCTCCGGATTCCGAATCCGGGCGCGCAGCGCCTTTTGTGCCCATGTGCTCTTTATGGTTAAAGCTCTTGCCGGATTCGGTTGCCGCTGCCGCGCTGGCTGCTTCGTGGTGAGATCAGATATTCCCTTGTAGGAGGAAAACATGGAACGTAAACTTATCGACGCCGACGGCCACGTGCTCGAGGACGAAACTCTCTTAGATTTTCTCGAAGAGCCCTACCGCAGTTGCCGCACCCAGGGCGGCATCATCGGGCCGATCCGCCAAGTTATGGGCAATGTGTTTCCGGCACTGGACTTCCTGCACTTGGCGACGTTCAAGCGCAGCGAGCGCGCCTTCGGCGGCGGCAAGCGCGTCGGCCCGGAGGAGTGGGTCAACTTCTTGGAAGTATCCAAGTTCGAAACCGCATTTCTTTACCCCACCGCCGGCTTGTCCATGGGCAACATCGTCCATCCCGACTGGGCCTGCGTGGTCGCTCGCGCCTATAACAATTGGCTGCACGAGCGCTACATGAAGCGCAGCCCCAGATTAAAGGGAATGGCGCTGATCCCGATGCAGGACGTCACCGAAGCGGTCAACGAGCTGCGCCGAGCGGTAAAAGATCTGGGCATGCCCGGCGCCATGCTGCCGTCGCGCGGCCTGCCCTTCGATCTCGGTCACCGCACCTATTGGCCGGTCTATGCTGAAGCAGAGAAACTCGGCTGCGCCCTCGCCATCCATGGCGGCTGCCATCACGGCATGGGGCTCGACACGTTTGAAACTTTTGTGCCGATCCATGGATTGGGCCATCCGTTGTCTTTGATCATCGCTTTCTCCGGCATGGTTTATCATGGCGTCTTCGATCAGTTTCCCAAACTGCGCCTCGGTTTTCTCGAAGGCGGCGCGGCCTGGGCGACGTTTTGGATGGACCGCATGGACCGCTCGCACCACTACTTTGGCGAATTAAATCTGCGCGAGCGCTACAAAGGCCCGTCGATGCAAAAGAAGCCGAGTGACTATGTCAAGCTTCCTAACGTTTACATCGGCTGCGAAGGCGGTGAAGACGGCTTAGACTACCAGGTCAAGCGCAGTGGCAACGGCCACTTTCTGTTTGCCAGCGACTTCCCGCACGAGATCGGCCCGGAGGACATTCTCCACGAGATCGAAGAGGTCGAAGAGTACGTGGGACTGACGGACGAAGATAAGACAGCTATCTTGGGCGGCAATGCCCGGCGATTTTACAATATGTGAGAGATAGACTAACTCACCGCGAAGACACGAAGACCGCGAAGGGAAGAAAAGATTTTTCTGAAAGACGCCTTTTTCCGCACTTCGTGGTCTTCGTGCCTTCGTGGTGAACGATGTTTTTTCCTTTTAGATAGGAGCACGCTGATGGCACCACACATTCACGGCCCGCTTTACTACGAACGCATGGGCCGCACCGGACCGGTGCTCGCGTTTATTCATCCCAACCCAATGGATCAGTCGTGTTGGATTTTTCAGCTGGCGCACTTCTCGACCTGGTATCGCTGCATGGCGATCGACGTGCCGGGCTATGGCCGCTCGCCCAAGGCTAGCGCCGGATTGACCATGGACGACATGGCGCAGGCTTGCTGGGAGGCGATCGATGAAATCGCGCCGGGGGAAAAAGCGATTCTAGTCGGCTGCTCGGTCGGCTCGTCGATTGCGCCGTTCATGTTTCATCAGCGCCCGGACAAAACCGCGGCGCTGGTCGTCTGCGGCACGGGTTACAACCCGACCAAAGAATTTACTAAAAAGCGCATCGACAATTACACCGCGGAAGGGATCAACTACCGCTGGCGCTACACCTTCGAGGACATGAGCGCCGCGTTTCGCACCACGCCGCTGGCGCATTACTTCGCCAACATGTTCACCGAGCGCAACGACATGGCTGACGTGGAAACGATCATTCACCAATTCCGCGCGTTGGCGCAGCCCTACCCGGAAGGTCATCACGAGCGCATCGCCTGCCCGATGATTATCTTGACCGGCAGCGAAGACGGCAGCCACCCGGGCAGCTTCGCGCTGCAGCAGCGCGTGCCCAATTGTGAATTGAAAGTGTTACCGGGAGCGGGCCACGCCTGTCAGCTCGAGCAGCCGTGGCTGTTCAATCGATTCATGATCGAGTTTCTGACCAGGCATGGGTTGTTCCCGGGAAAATGAAGAAGGGCCGCTAGTTCTTGACGGCACGCTATGAATTGCCATCATGGCCTCTATCCAAGTCCTCAGCGAGCCCATCGAGTTTCATTGCGATCACCGTGGTTTGGTTTTTGAGCCATTGCTAGCCGGCCAATTCGACGCGCAACGCAACCTCCACGTTGTACTGACGGCACCCGGCCATGTGCGAGGCAACCATTACCATCGGCAAGGCACCGAGGTACTTGCAGTCGTTGGCTCCTGGCTGATTCGCTATCGAGAAAACAACGCTATTAGAGAACTCACCCTCGGCGAGAAACAAGCCATGCGTATGACAATCCCGCCGGGGATTGCGCATGCATTCAAATACATCGGAACCGGTTCAGGACTTCTTGTCGCCTTTACCGACTTGGACCGCGATGCGGCGTTGGCTGACGTGGAGAAGGACGTACTGATCGCCCCGTGATTTTCTCTTGTAATTTTTCACTGCCGGTTATAAGCGATTGCTAATCTCATTATCGACGGAGGACAACCGATGGCACAGGTACAGAATTGGGATTACGAAGCCGACGTCGTGGTGATCGGTGCTGGCGCGGCCGGGCTGCCCGCGGCGATCAAAGCGGCCGACGGCGGCGCCACGGTCATTGTCGTCGAGGCGAATTACGACGTTGGCGGCCATGCGATTGTCAGCGGCGGCAACGTGCCGCTCGGCGGCGGCACCAGCGCGCAGAAGAAATACGGCATCAAAGACTCGCCTGATATTGTTTTTTCCGACTTGACCGACTGGACGGTCCTGGAGAACAACGGCTGGCCCAACTACCGCTACAACGACCGCGAGGTGATGCGCGCCTTTGCCGACCACTGCGCGCCGACGTTTGAATTTCTTTTAGAGAATGGCGTGAAGTTCAAAGAAATCGCGCCCGACAACCAGGGCGGCCACTGTTTGGGCAACACCGCGCCACGCGAGAACCACGCGTTTTGGACCAAGGGAGCGGGCCCGGAAAGCCCCAACGCGCGGCCAGGCACCGGCGTGATCAGGCCGTTGGAAGATAGCGCGCGCAAGAAAGGTGTGCGTTTCTTGCTCAACCATCAGATGACCGGCTTCGTGCGCGAAGGGCAGAAATCCGGCCGCGTGATCGGCGTGACCGCCGAGTACAGGCCGCGCATCATGCCCGGCCAGTCGACGCCGCTGAAAAGCTTTCGCTCCGACGGCAACATCGACGATACCAAACCGTCGTGCAGCGTGCGCGCCCGCAAAGCGGTCATCGTTGCCACCGGCGGCATGACCAGCGACGTCAACTTCCGGCGCATGTTCGATCCGCGCTTGACTGAGGTCTTGACCGTCGCCGGCGAGCCCTACAGCTATCAAGACGCCAGCGGCGAGCGCGCCGCCATGGACATCGGCGCGGCGCTGTGGGGACTGGTCAACCAGACCCTGGAGGTTGGCGACCAGATTCGCACCCAACGGGTGCTCGGCACCAAGTGGAACTATATGAACTGGGAGCTGGAGTCGCCGATTTTTCCGCTGGTGAAAGCGGTCGGCCTGACCCTCAAAGATTGGCAGAACGTGATTCTCGTCAACCAGGTTGGCAAGCGTTTTTACGACGAGACCAAGGGTGACTATCCGCACGGCAATGTCGCCGGCGACATCGATCCTTATACGCACAATGACTTTCGCAATCACGACAAGATTCACTTCCATCCCAACCACTACAACTTCTTTAACGCTGCGGTGGCGATGAACGAATATTCCGAAGCGCCGGAGTATTCCGCCGGGCCGATCTGGGCAATCTTCGACGCCGATGCGGTGGCGCGCAACAAATGGATCGTCGAGCCGCCCCACGTCGACCCGGACGGCTATTTTTTCAGCGCCAATACCATTCGCGAATTGGCCGGCAAGATCAAAAGCGAGTTTCAAGCCAAACCGATGAAAGGCGAAGTGCTCGAAGCAACGGTGGCGCGCTACAATTCATTCGTCGACAAGGGCGTCGACGAAGACTTCAGTAAGCCAACGCCGAAATACAAAATCGAAAAGGCGCCCTTCTATGCCGCCTGGGGCACGCCCAACGTGCACGACACCCGCGCGGGCTTGCGCATCAACGGCAACTGCCAAGTCCTCGACATGGACGGCAAATTGATTGCCGGCCTGTACTGCGCCGGCGAAAGCGCAGGCGGCTTCAACCAGCACGGCTTGGGCCGCTGCACGACGCAAGGATTTATTTCCGGGATGAGCGCGGCGAAGGAAAAATAAGCTGGCCAGCGCTCGTTCAAGCGGTTCATCCTTCCCTCGATATACGTTACACGCTACTTGGGACGGTCGGAAAAAATACCGTTTCCCCGTCCGCCCCGAGTAGCGAATAGCGAGGAAGTAAGCCCGCAGGGCTGGATCAGGGGCGCTCAGTCAAAATCCTACCGCCCATGACCTCTGTACCCAGCGAAGAAAATTCTTATCAACGGGACCACGCTCTGCGCATGCTTGCGAGCTATGCTCATTGGACCGGCAAACACCTAATCGAGCCTGAGCTGCCGCCGAGCGAACGAGCGCGGCGGCTCTTCGAAGCGCCCTTCGCAGCCCTATCCCACAATACTGCCGCCGATCCGATCTTGAACTATGCGAATCGTACCGGGTTACAGCTTTTCGAGCCTTCCTGGGCGGAACTCATGCAAACGCCGTCGCGCCAGACTGCTGAGCCCATGCATCGCGAAGAGCGGGCGCGCCTGCTCGATGCCGTTACCAAGCGGGGCTTCATCGACGACTACCGCGGCATTCGTATTTCCAAAACCGGCCGCAGGTTTCTCATCGAGCGAGCGACGGTGTGGAATCTCCTCGATGAAAACGGCGCCCCGTATGGTCAGGCAGCGACTTTCAGTCAGTGGCACTATCTCGAATGACAATGAGGCAAACACAGGGAGGACGCGATGATGGCAAAGGCTCTAACTCTAATCCTGCTCCTCCTCCGCGCCGAGGAAATAGCCAAAGCGCAAGCCGCGCGATGCAAAGATTCTCATAACGCATTTCACCGAATCTGTTGGCCGACAATTGTTTAATATCGGCGACTCATGTACTGCTGCTAAAAACGCCTGCGGCGATGCTTGATTTTTATTCGCCATGCCATCGATAACGTGATCCCCAAACTTTCAGAACTATTCTATGGTTGGCGCATGGTCGGACTATCGGCCGCCATGCGCGTGCTTGGCGCCGGTCTACACAGTTTCGGCTTTACGATCTTTTTCCTGCCGTTAAGCCAAGATCTCCACCTGAGCCGCACCGCGACTTCCTTCGCGTTCTCCCTCGCGCGCGCTGAGGGTGCCATCGAAGGGCCCCTTGTCGGGCACATTCTCGACCGCTACGGCCCGCGACCGGTGATGTTCGCGGCCATATTACTGATGGGGTTTGGTTACCTGCTACTTTCTACCGTCGACGGTTACGCGATGTTCCTCGTCGTGTATCTCGGCATGATCTCGATCGCCCACTCCGGTGGCTTCATGCACGCGCCGATCGTATTGGTCAATAGTTGGTTTATTCGCCAGCGCGCCCGCGCGATTACGCTCAACAGCGCGGCTTTCAGTCTGGGCGGAGTTTTGATCGCGCCGATTCTTAGCGTGATTGTCTTGTCCTGGGGTTGGCGCATTGGCGCCGCCTTTGCCGGCGTGATGTTCTTGCTGATCGGCCTTCCGATATGCATGGCGATTCGCCGCTCGCCGGAGAGCATGGGGCTTTTGCCCGACGGCGATCCGCCGCAACCTTCACAAGCAGAGTCGCAGCGCACAGGAGCAGCTCGGACACCAGCCAAAGAAGTGAACGTTACGGCCAGCGATGCGTTTCGCTCGTTTACTTTTTGGACTTTGGTATTCGGCAACGCGATCCGCAACATGGCCTACCACGGCATCTCGACGCATTTTGTGCCGATCATGGTCTGGAAAGGCATGACGCAGGCTCAAGCGGCGTTCTTGCTCAGCTCTTTCGCGCTACTCGGCTTTATCAGCACCTTGGCGTTCGGCTGGTTTGCCGACCGCATGAACAAACCGCGGCTGGTATCGACGATCCTGTTCATCGCTGCCGCCGGCATGTTGCTGCCGCTGTTTGGCAATTCAATCTGGATACTCTGGCTCTTCACACTCCTGTTTACCTGTGTCGAAGCGACCTATGCCGTCGGCTGGGCGGTGGTCGGTGACTTCTTCGGTCGCACCCACTTCGCCAAGATCCGCGGCTACATGAGTTTCTTTTACATGTGGGGTGGCGTCGTCGGGCCGGTGATCGCCGGCGCCATTTGGGACCGCTGGCAAACCTACGAGCCGCTGCTCTGGGGCTTGATCGTCTTGTTTACCATCGCCGGCATCACCTTTGGCATGCTGAGCAAGAAATGGGCAGCATTGCGAGCGCCATCGAAGAGCCCGCCGGGAGAATAAGCCGTGATGAAGCGTAGCTGCTTGCCGCGGTAGAAGTCAGCCACCGAAGATGGCGGCGAGGGCTGGCGGTCAAGCGAATGGCTCCACGACAACCGCGAGGAAGCAGTCAAGTTTCCGGCCCAATTACAAAACTTGACCGCAAGTTTGACATGACGGGGATTTTCTGGCTCTTTTCAAATTTTGCGAAGGGAGCCATCGCCATGCAAGCATCATCGATCAAGGTAGGAGTCATTACCGACCAGACGGGCCCACTCTCATTTATGGGCATCGCCAACGCCAATGTGGCCAAGATGGTCATTGACGACATCAACGCCAAGGGCGGCTTATTGGGGCGACACGTAGAGCTGTGCCTTGAGGACGGTGCGACTACGGACAGTGTCGCGGCGGCCAAAGCCACTAAGCTCGTCGAGCGCGACCACGTGGACGTGATCTTCGGCGGCATCTATAGCTCCACGCGATAGGCGATCAAGGGACCGGCTGTCACAGACGGTAAGAAGCTCTACCTCTATCCGGAGCAGTATGAGGGGCAGGAGTGCCACCCGTTGATTTTCTGTACCGGCCCCGTGCCGGCGCAGCAGCTTGAGCCGCTGATTCCTTGGCTGATGCAGCAAACCGGCGCGAAGAAATTCTACTTGCCGTCGGCGGATTATATCTGGCCGCACACGATGAACCGGAGAGTGCTTGAGCTAGTCACGGCAAATGGCGGCGCCATCGTCGGAGAGGAATATTTTCCTCTCGATCACGCCAATTATGCCAAGACAGTGGACAAGATTACCTCCACCGGCGCCGAGGTCGTTTTCAATACCATCGTCCCGCCCGGGCTCACGCCGTTCCTAGAGCAGCTTTACAACTCCGGCTTCGCGCGGCGCGGCGGCAAGATCGTTTGCACTTACTTCGACGAGAACTTTCTCAATTTGGTGCCGGCTGATCATGTCGAAGGACTCTACAGCTGCCTCGACTACTACCAGGAAATCAGCGATCCCTTCAGTAAGGAACTGCTCGACCGTTACAACAAACTGTATTCCGGCAGCGCCAAATTTACCGCCGGCAGCGCGTGCTCGGGCATGTACCGTGCGTTGAGGCTTTGGGAAGCCGCCGTGAAAGAGGCCGGTTCGCTCAAGCAAGAAGACGTCATCAAGGCGCTAGACCATGCAAGGATTGCCGAGGGGCCGGGCGGTCCGGCTGAAATGGTGCCGGGGCAGCATCACGTGCGCATGAACATGTACATCGCCCAGGCGCAGAACAGCCATTTCAAGGTCGTCAAAAGCTTGGGAATGGTCGACCCCAAGGAATGCATGCAGGGCGTAAAGTAAGCGGCTGCAGCTTTCCTCGTCTAACTGATAGCGATCCGATGGATCGCCACTTTTTGCCCGACGCCTTTCACTTGCACATGGTCGGCGGAGGCTCGATGCGCTGCGACCAAATCGGCGACGCCTGGGGCTTCCATCACCTCCTGGCTGATACACACTTCGTCGCCCTCAACCAACCCTTGCACGCGCGCGGCGATGTTTACGTCCTGTCCGAAATAATCGATCCGGTCATTGAGCGACACCGCGACCGACCGGCCCTTGTGGATGCCGACCTTCAGGATGAGCGGCCGTGAAACGGTCCGATTGAAGCGCACCAGTTCCTGGACCATCTCGATGCCTGCGCCGACCGCGTCACGAGACCGTTCAAAAGCCGCGAGAATCGCGTCGCCGATCGTCTTAACGATGATGCCGGAGCGTGCGCTGACAACCTTGTTCAGGATCTCGAAGTGCTGGCGCACTAAAAAATAGGCGTTCAAATCGCCCACCGTATCGTAGAGCGAGGTCGAGCCCTTCAGATCGGTGAAGAGGTAGGTCATGTCGGCGACGGGCAAGCCTTCGCCTTCGTTAATGAGCTGCGTCTTGTACAGCTCGCGAAACGTCGGCGTGAGCAGCAGCCTCTTGCCGGACAAGAACCGTTCGTATTCGACCCGATGCGGTTCGAAGGCCGGAGGATACTGAATCATCCAGAAACGGCCGAGCTCGTTCATCCGATTGGCGATTTCGATTCGATGTTTGCCGGGGTGGACGTCGGCGACCTGCCGGAACGAAAAACGCCCCTCGCCCAAGACTTTATCCCGCGGCTCCGTTGGCCGGTTCGGCACCAGGAATTTGCCGCCGTCGAGTTGGATCTGCGTCCGTTGCGGTTCGGCGGTTTGCCCCTCCACGAAGAAAACCAAGAGCAGGTTGTGGCTCAGATCGAGCACTTCGAATCGGCCAGCAGAAATATCAAAGTCGAAGGCACACTGCTGGTGCGCATCGATGTCGACGAATTTTCGCGACAAAGCCGCGACCAACTGCTCAGGGGTCATGCCGTGCGGCGGCTTGAAGCCCTTGGCGAAATGATAGCGCAGGTAATAGTCCTCGACGGACAGCGCTTTGGGGTGGTGAAAAATGTTGTATCGAATCTTTTCAGGAAGCGTGAAGGTCACCTGGATATAGTCGTCGAGCCCCACCTCATTGATCGCGTTGCAGAACTCGCACTGAAAGCGCGGATGGACCTTGTCCAGCTCGCGAAAGCTGCCAGCAATCTGGGGACAGTACGCGCACAGAAGCTGCCAATCCATCTCGAACAGACCGACTTTCGCCGCATGGATGAACAGCTCTATAGCGTCTGCTTCCGATAGGCCGGCCGTGCTGCCATAATGGATCGGGTTGACGCGAAACAGATCGTAATCGTCGGCCGTGCGAATGAAGTGCTCCAGCGCGGGCAGCACAGGCGACGCCCAAGCTTTGGCCGCCGCTAACTCCGACAGCCGCTGCCGTAAGACTATTTCGTCGACGGGGGAAGGACTGGTCATGCGCAAGGCCTACCACACCGGGAAACCCGCAGCAAATGACGGAACCCGCACTAGGTCAAATCGAACGTGGCTGCATGGACAAAATCACTGCGGCTTTTTGAGGCGCTCGATCTGCGCTTTGAACTTCTCACAGGGGTCTTCGTTGTCGACGCGCGGGGTAAACCAAAGATAATCGAAGGGCGCGCGGCCCGCGTCCTCGGGCAAAGCATACAGTCCTGGATCGACAGCACGCTCATCGACCTCGGTAAAAGCAATGCTGACAACCCGCTTATTCCCCGCCGCTGCCGCGAGATAGATGGGCACACCGTAGTCATTACGCCCATGGCCTGATCCAGCGATCAACACAGCGCCGTCGGCAGTGGCGCCCTTGATCAGACTCCGCGCCATCTGCGCGTCTCTGGCGCGCTGCACTTCGACCATCGCGTTGACGCTCGCCTCGGAGCCGTAGCCGCAATGGGAGTGGCGAATGTCCGCGGCCATTCTAGCTCGCAGCGGATCGGCTAGCGGCCGATCCAACCCCAACTCACGTGTCAAAGACGCATCGAGGGCTTGCCCATCGCGGCTCATTTTCCGTGCGGTGCTATTCGACAGATTGGCCGCAATGATCGGCTGTCTTGCGCCAAGCGCCGCTTCGGCAATGGGTTGGTACATCGCCCAGTCCGGCCAGCCGCTCGTGTCCCAGTTCACTGCCGGTCCCAAACCGGCGGCATCTTTCGGTGCTCGCGCCAGATGACTCGCGATCGCGTCGGCGTCATCGGCGGTGTACATTTCAAACGCCACGGCAGGTCTTCGCCCAGCCCCAATCAGCGTCCGTAATATATCAGCTTGCAAACGGTGATGATCGGGATTGTCGTGCTTCTCACCGAGCAGCACGAAATCGGCGCGTGCCAAGCGGGTATCGAGATCGCGGCGGTCGATAAACTTCCCAGCCGCTACATCCCAGATACGACCGACAAGCACGTGGTCGCGGCCGAGCGGGGCTTGCCACGAGGAGGCCGAACATGCCGACAGAACGTTCAGCAGCCCTAACAGGGGAATCCAACCAACTGACGGCCTTCGCATACAAGCAGGATAACACGCGGGACGACGGGTTGCAGACCGCAACACTTCAAGTTATCTCAGTGCAAGTCTTTGGAAACTATTTAGTGGGGCCCGCAACAAGCTGCGGGAAGTTTATAGGCCATGGCAGCTCCCAACGAACAGCCGAAGCCCGATAGGCGCGCGGTCTACTCAGTCGATCAATTTCTCACGCTCTACGCACCGGCGTTCATCTTCGCCTTAGGCGCGAGCATTGCAACTCCAGTCATCCCGGTTTTCGCAAAATCCTTCGACACCGGCTTCGGCGTCGCGTCGCTGGTTATCGTCATACACGCGTTGGGCGGGCTTTTCGCCGCACTGCCCACCGGTTTTTTACTCGACAAATTTGGCCGGCGGCCGGTGCTATTCATCGGCCCTACGGTGATGGCGCTGTCCTCTATTCTCACCGCGGTCGCGAGTTCTTTCCCGGAGCTGCTCGTCTACCGTTTTATCGGCGGTTGGGCGATGGAGATGTGGCGCCAGGCGCGGCTTGCGGTCGTCGCCGATCGTAGCCGGCGCAGCCAACGCGGCCGGCAGCTGACCGGCATGGTAGGCGTCGAAGCCTCGGGCCGCCTTATCGGTCCGGCGGTTGGCGGTTTCTTAGCGGCGTGGAGCATTCGCACGCCGTTCGTCGTCCACGGCATTTTGGCATTGCTGGCAATTGTCCCGAGCTTTTTTCTCGTCAAAGAAACCGCGCCTCTGGCCAATCGCCGTGGCGCACAGAATGACGACGCGCCGCTCAGCAACCGTGAGCTCTGGCGCATGATTCGCGACGGTGGCTTGGTCGGGTTTTTTCCCGCCCAGTTTTTCGCGTCGATGACCCGCGGTGTGCTTTGGGGCGGCACGCTGCTGCTCTACGCCACGTTTGCCTACGGCACCAGCGCGCAACTGCTAGGCGGGCTCGCCACAGCGGCCAGCGTTATCGGCATACCGGTCACGCTTTCTTGCGGCTACTTGATGGACCGCTTCGGCCGCAAGACCACGATGGTGCCTGGTTTTACCCTGATCGCGCTGGGCCTTTTGTTCCTCGCGTGCGGGGCCCAATGGCACTGGAGCCTCGTCAGTTTCATCGCCGGTTTCTTCTGGGTCCACGGTGGCCACAGTGTGACCTCGGGCAGCATGCAGGTGATCGGCTCCGACATGGCGCCGGCCAACGCCCGCGGCCGCTTCTTTGGCATTTGGCGGCTGGTCGGCGAGATCGGCGCCCTGGTCAGCCCGCTGTTGTTCGCCTTCGTCGCCGAACACTTTGCCTACAGCGCCGCTTTCGCGCTCTTTGCCCTCTGCTCTTTCGCCACCGCCCTGCTGCTCGCCTTTTCAGTCAAAGAGACGCGCCATTCGGGACGGCGCAGTGAAGATAGCTGACAAGCTCGTTACCAACGCCGCAACAGCAACCTTGGCATTCTTCGGAGCGCCTACGCATTTTGGCGAATAACCAGGGGATAGAGAAAATAGAGAGCATTTGGCTGATTGTATGTTAAGATCGACGCTCGCAGCATGAACGCGCGCCTTACATACCCAGCTGTTCCTGGCTCGCAGCTCCAAGCGGCGCCGCTTTGGCCAAGAGTTCTCTTGGTCGAAGACGTTGCGATTAGCCAGGTGTTGGCCGCCGAAACCCTCAAGGCGTTGGCGTGCGCGGTGGTTATCGTCGGCGACGGCGAGGCTGCGGTCGAGCGCGTGGCTCGGGAAAAATTCGATTTGATTCTCATGGATTGTGAGCTGCCAGGCATAGACGGTCTGGAAGCGGCGCAACTGATTCGCTGTGAGTTGCTTGCCGCCGGTTCAGCAAGCCCACCCATCATCGCTTTTACAGGCAATGACGAGCATGATTATCGACAGGGGTGTTTGTTGGCGGGGATGAGTGGCTTTCTCAATAAGCCGCTGAATCTGAGCGGGCTCAGCGAGATATTGCGGCACCATCTTCCAGGCTATGACTTACCCGATTCTCTACCTACAGCGGCCTTTCCGACGCAGCAGTCACTCGACGGCGCGCCGTTGACGTCGGAGCCGGTCATCGATCGCAAGGCTCTCGATGCCATCCGTGCCTTGCAGCGGCCGGATGCGCCGAATCTTGTTGCCCAAGTTATCAATAAGTTTTTCCTTCATGCGTCTAAGTTATTACATGACCTTGAACGAGCCCTACGGGACGGCGACGCGGCGGCTGTGAGAGACGCGGCACACGGCCTAAAGTCAAGCGCTGCCACAGTTGGTGCCATCGCCCTAGCGGCGCAGTCCCGGCGAATGGAGGCTGTGGCGCGACAGAACGATTTCGTGGCCGCAGGGCAATCTTTGGCTCAGCTGCTGATCGAGCACGACAAAGCCTTCAAAGCGTTAAACCGGGAATCCAACGAGCTTGAACGATGAGTAAGCCGTCGAAGGAGGAAAACCAGCCGCTGGTGCTCATCGCCGACGACGATCCGGCAATGTGCCTGCTGATGACCGAATCGTTGGAACGGGCCGGTTTTCGCACCGTCGAGGCGCACGACGGCAATGAGGCGTTGGCCGCGTTTCAGCGCCAGCAACCCGACGTGGTTGTCCTCGACGTCAAAATGCCGCAGCAGGACGGCTTTGCCGCCTGTGCCGCAATTCGCCAAAAACCTCGCGGCGAACATGTCCCGATCTTGATGGTTACCGGGCTGGACGATATCGATTCGATCAACCGCGCTTTCCAAGTGGGCGCCACCGACTTTGTTTCCAAGCCGATTAACTGGACGGTCCTGAGTCATCATGTGCGTTATCTTTACCGCGCCGGACGCGCCATGATCGAGCTGCGTCAAAGCCAAACCGATCTCAAACATCAAGCTGAACAGTTGGCACGCTCCAATCGCGATTTAGAACAGTTTGCATACGTGGCCTCGCACGATCTCCAAGAGCCGCTGCGCATGGTGTCGAGCTACGCAAAGATGCTGGCGAAACGCTACGACGGCAAGCTGGATAGCACCGCCGATGACTATATTGGCTTTGTTCTCGATGGCGCCGAGCGCATGCGCCAACTGATCCAGGATCTGTTGAAGTACAGCCGGGCCGGCACGAGCCCAGCGCCGCTGGGCCCGGTCAATGTGGCGACGGCGTTGAGCCAGACCTTGGAGGATCTCGACGTCGCTATTCAGAGCAGTCGCGCCACGGTCACTCACGACGAGCTGCCCATCGTGATGGCCAACGAAACCCAGATGAAACAGCTCCTGCAAAACTCGATCGGCAATGCCATAAAGTTTCACGGCGACAAGGCGCCGCAAATACACGTGTCAGCGGAACGCAAAGGATGCGAATGGCGATTTGCCGTGCGCGACAACGGTATCGGCGTCCCCGCCGAGTTTGCCGAGCGCATATTCGTCATGTTCCAACGCCTACATTCACGCGAGACCTACCCCGGCACCGGCATCGGGCTCTCGATCTGCAAGAAGATCGTCGATCACATGAACGGACGCATATGGGTGGAGCCCAACCCGGAGGGCGGCAGCTCGTTCTTTTTTACCATTCCGGCGTAAGCTTAGACCGGCAAAAAGTTCAGTATAGCCCGTCACAGTTCGTCGCGCTGCGCGCTGGAGGGCGGCGGCGGGTTGTCGGCGGCTTGATGCAATAACCGTAGCGAGGTTTCGATCATCGGCTGGTTCGCGTCGAGAAGGCTGGCGATTTCTTGTTGCCGGCCGGCTTTGGCCAGCTGCTGCAGTTCCGCATAACAGCGGCCGAGGGCTTGCGCGCCGAGGCCGAGGCTCGCGCCTTTGAGCGAATGGGCGGCGCGCGCCAGCGCGTCATCGACACCTGCCGCTTTTGACGCCCGCAACTGTGCGGCGAATGCTTCGACGCTGGCTGTTAATTCGCGCACCAGCTCTGGCAACGAACCGAAGGCGCCGGAGGAGCGCAGCATCGCTGAGACCTCTGCAAAGTGCTGCCAATCGATCAGGTCACCGCCGACGAGCTCCGCCGGCTTGTTGCTAGCGCCGCTGCCCTCGCTCCCATCGCCGCGCGCCGCGCCGGCGTCGCCGAGCGCGGTACGCAGCTGCGCCAAAGTAAGCGGTTTGCTGAGCAAACCGTTCATGCCGGCGGCGAGGTAAGTCTGCCGATCGGCCGGCAGCACATTGGCGCTAACCGCAATGATAAAGGGCGAAATCGGGTTGCCTCCCGACGCGCGAATGCGCCGCGTTGCCGCTAAACCGTCCATCTCCGGCATCTGAACGTCCATCAAAATCACGTCGTAAGCGTTTGCATTTAGGCGGTCGAGCACTTCGCGACCATTGCCGGCAAAATCCGCTCGCACACCCAGCTGGTCAAGCATTAACGAGAGCAAGCGCAGGTTGATCGCGTTGTCTTCAGCCACTAGAACACGAAGGTGGTCCAAGCGCTTGCGCTCGGAGCCCTTGATGGCCACCGGCGCCACCGCCAACGCTTGCGGCGTTGCGTTTGCGACACGAAGGGTGAAGCGAAACGTCGACCCCTTGCCCGGCGTGCTCTCCACGCCGATCGCTCCGCCCATCAGCTCCACCAGGCGCTTGCTAATGGCTAACCCAAGGCCAGTGCCGCCGTAGCGCCGTGCCGTGCTGGCGTCGACTTGATGAAACGGTTGAAACAGTTCACGCTGCGCAGCTTCGTCGATGCCGATGCCGGTATCGCGCACGGCGAATTCCAAAACCTCGCTATCGTGCACCGCGCGCGCAACCTGGACAAAGACTTCGCCGCGTTCGGTAAACTTGATCGCGTTGCCCACCAGATTGATGAGCACCTGCCGCAAGCGAGTCGCGTCGCCGACGATCGCTTGCGCTACCTCCGCCGCTATTCCGTAACGCAGCTCGACCTGCTTTTCCCTTGCGGAGGCGCCGACGATGCGAAACGCCGACCCGATGCAGTCAGCCAAATTGAAGGGGGCCAGCTCCAACACCATGTTGCCAGACTCGATCTTTGAGAAATCCAGAATATCGTTGATCACCGTCAACAAGCCGCTACCGCACAAACGAATGGTATCGACGTACTCCGACTGGTCAGTGCTTAGCGAGGTGCGCGAAAGCAGATCGCTCATGCCGATAACGCCATTTATTGGCGTGCGGATCTCATGGCTCATGTTGGCGAGGAAACTGGACTTGGCCTGGTTCGCGACGACCAATTCCGCCTCCCGCTGTTCGGCTTCGGCGCGATAACGGCGCTGCAGCGCTTCGCTGGCGGTGAGCTCGCCCATACGGCGCTCCACCTCCGCCGCCATGCGGCGAAAGTCCTCCGTCAGCGCGCCGACTTCATCCTGTCCGGCGGGAGCAAGGTCAATGTTGTAATTGCCGGCGTTGATCTGCCGGCTCGCTGCCGCCAGCTTGGCCAACGGCCGGGTCAAGAAAAACGCCACCGCCGCCAACAGCAGCGAAAACAAGAACAGGCAACCGACCCCGACAATCAGGGCGCGCTGCAACAGCTGGTCGCGCGCTTCGTCGATCACCGTGGCGTCAAGCCCAAATTTGAGTTGACCCAGGGGCTGGCCCGCTAGCTGAAGCGGCATGTCGAAGTCGAACCGCTTGCTGCCATTGACGCCAACGGAGGGCTGCGCCATTGCCACATTGGGCAAACCTTCCGAAGGCTGCCAGCCCTCGTAGGCGATGAAGCGCTGCGCGGTGTCGCACACGATCAGATAGGCGAAACCCTGCGCCGAGCGCGCCTCGCGCAGAATCGCCTGGACCGTGGCATAGTCGCGCTGTGCCATTGGCCCCGATAGGGCGGCGTTAAACATCGGCTGATCTTGTCTGACCCGTTCTTGGAACCGCTTGAGGACATAATCGTCGATCAACCGGACCGTGTTCCAGGTGAGCAGAGCGATTGCGGCGACAAGCACCAAGACACCCGACAAGACCAGCTTTGCGCGAAAGCTGAGTCGGTGCCACATAAAATGAAAGAACTATTTTGGGGCTGGCGCCAAACCGGCGCGCGTCGCCGCGACGAACGGATCGAGGGACTCCAATTCCGCGCGGGTCACTTCACGAATGTTGGCGAATCCCGAAAGCGCAAAAAATTTCTTGCCCTCACTGTCCTGCGGCAGCTTGAGCACCAGGGTTTGAATCCGGCGTTTTTCGGCGCTGTCGAGCTTCGGATTGAGCATCACGAGAAAGCCCGGCACTTTGGCGATCTCGGTAACGACCTTGAGCGACTTGCGGATGTCTTCGCCGATTTGGCGAAATTCGCCCAGGCTCATCATCGCCATCGGCGCCTCTCCTGAACGGATCATCGAACCTAAACTGTCATCGTTGTTGGCGCGCAGCATCTTGAAATCGCGCCCATCCTGCAAGCCCTGTTCGCGCAGCCATTGCAGGCCGCGTAAAACCACCAGCGACTGCGGATTGGCCACGGCCAAGGTTTTGCCACGCAATTGCTCCACTGAAGAGTTGCTGTTGTCGCTGCCGGCAATCAGCAATGCTGGGATGGCTGGTTCGTAAATCGCGATGGGTTCCCACTTCCCGTCCAACTGAGCGACTCGACCGAGATTGGCGGCGGTGACAATCATGTGATAATCGCCGCGCAGCGTCGCTTCGCCGAAAGCGCGCAGATCGGCGGCAGTGACAATCTCGACGCTGCGCTTCAACTCGCGCTCGAAATAGCTGCGCACCGGTTGGTAGTTTGCGAGAATCACCCGGGCGCTGACGTTGGGGAGCACCCCCAAAAGAAACGGCGTTTCCTGCGCCGCCACTCGGCCCGCGCCCAGCGTTAGGATCATGACGGCGAACACAATCCAATTGATCGCGAGCTTCCTCATGAATCGTCCCCTTTCCGGCTGCCATTATCGCGCACTCCTTAGGGCCTGGCAATGTTTTCAGCTCTTGCTTCTCGATCGGGTCTGGGCGATGACAGGAAACACGAAGGGAGAAACAACCCATGGCCGAAGATCTACAAACCCTCTTAGTTACCAAGGAAAGCGGCATTACTACCATCACGTTCAACCGCCCGGAAAAACGCAACGCCATGAGCCCGCAGCTACACCGCGAGATGTACCAGGTGCTAACCGAGCTGCGCTACGACAAAGAGACCCGCGTCGTCATCATCACCGGCGCCGGCGGCAACTTCTGCGCCGGCCAAGACTTGAAGCAATACGGCCTGGAGATGGAGTCCCAGCCCGAGTGGGTGAAAGATGAAGTCCGCGACAAGGTGCGCAAATGGCGCACAGAGCTATTGCGAAATCTGCCCCAGCCGGTGATCGCCAAGATCATGGGCTGGTGCCTCGGCGGAGCGCTCACCGTCACGGTCGGCTGCGACGTTGCGATCGCCTCCGACGACGCCAAGTTCTGTCTTCCCGAAGTCAACTTCGGCCATTTCCCCGCCGGCGAAACCACGCCGATTTTGTCCAACTACCTTCAGGCAAAGCACGGGCTCTACTACGCGCTCTCCGGCAAGATGATGTCGGCTCAAGAAGCCGAACGTATCGGCTTGGTTTCCAAGGTGGTGCCGAGCGCCGAACTGGACAAAGAAGTCGACGAATTCGCCAAAGTCCTTGCCGAAAAAAGCCCGCGGGCATTGAAAGCCGTCAAAGAGGCTTGGTATCTCAGCCGCAACGCCTCCCTCGATATCGGTTTTACGCTTTCTAATTTCATTTCCGAGCGCATCGTCCGAGAGCAAGGCGGCCGGCCGGGCTTGGAACAGTTCGTCCAGAAAAAGCTGCGCCCGGTTTCCGGCACGATGAAATTGGAAGAAGAGTGATTTTCATTGCTTTATTCGTTCGGCGAATTCGTCTAACGTAAGGGCGCAACGCTACGCTTTGGCTGCGCGCGGTAATTTTCCAAGGAGTGGACAGTTTCGATGGCGCTAAAACTGGTGCGGAGCAGCAACAAAGCTCCTGAGCAACCTAAAAAAGAAAAATCCCGCGGAGAATATCTCGTCGCTTGCCTGCGCGACGAACAGCACGATCCCAAATATACCGATTGGGAGCGCAACTTTATCGCCAGCGTCGCCAAACAGGTCGATCAAGGACGCAAGCTGAGCGAGCGGCAAATCGAAATCATCGAGCGCATTTGGGATAAGTAGATTGCCCACCCTTGCGGAACTAACCATGAGCCGATGGTCGCTCCTAGTCTTGCTGCTCGCGTGCGTGTGGTCGAGCGGCTGCAGCTATACGCTTAAAATGCATGCGCGCGACGGCGAGCAGTTGCACGGCCGCTACCGCCACGGGCGAGAAGGCCGCGGTTTGATACGAGTGGCGCGGCCTGACGGCGAAGTGTTGTTCGGAACCTTTTTCAAAGTCGACCGCACCACGTTTGTCGACGGCTACGAAAAAGCCTTCGGCCGGGGCTCCATCGAATGGGACGGTCCCGATCTATCGGCCGCGGGCAACGTCTTCTCAAGCTTGCTCGGCCACTCCTATGCAACCGGCGAGTCGGCAAGCGGCCAGCAATTCAACGCGCCCCCGGGGAAAGCTGCCACGGTGGTGAGCGGACCGCTATTCTTTTGGACGGCTTTTCTGGAGAGCGACCGGCGCACGAGTATGCGCTGCTACTTGATCGGCTCCGCCTACACCGGCAACGGCTTCGGCCGCTGCGTCAATCAGCAAGGGATGGAATACAGCGTCGAGTTCTAGCTGGCTTTCTTGCCCACTGCACAGTGAAACGGCTCGGTCATAAAGAAGCTGCCCTCAGCCTGAGCTTGAGCTATGGCAGCGCGCCATTCGACTAACTCATCCGCGCTCAACACACCTGCGATGCGATCCTGCATGTATTGTAAACGCTCCCCGCCGTGATGACTCGCCCACTGCGGCATCTTAGCGATGTTGCACAGCCCGGCGGCGTGCATGCGTCTATACAGACTCATGTCGGCACACCCTTCGGCATTGACATTGCCGCCCACCAGACCCGGCGCTTCGACTTTGTACTTCAGTGCCGCCGACAGCTGTAAATTGACCCAGCGCGGCATATCGATGGAGCGCACGACGTTCGCAACCCGGCCACCCGGCTTGGTAACTCGCGTCAATTCGGCGATCATGCGATCGGCGTCGCCCTCTTCCATGACGGTGCAGGCCATCGCGACGTCATAACTATTGTCGGCGAACGGCAACTTCTCAGCGTTGCCCTCTTGAAACTCGATCCACTGCGCCACGCCGTCGCGCTTGGCGAGAGCCGCTGCTTCGCGCATCAAGTAGCGATTGACGTCGGCGCCGACGATGCGATTCTGCCCCGCGGTTTTCTTGGCGAGCCGGCGCACGATCGCCCCCGGTCCACAGCCAATTTCAAGGATCGATTGCCCGGGCGCAAGCCCAATTTCCGCAATCAGCGTATCGATCACCCGCATGTAGCCGGACTGCGCCCGAGCTTCGAGATGGGCGACCATGCCCAAGTGCGGGCCGCTAAGCGTTATAGTGCAAAACTCGTCGCCCAGGCGCGCAATCAACGGATCCCATTGCGATGGCGACAGCGCCAGCGGCATGAGAACCAACGGCTGACCTTTGCCGTGAATGCTGTAAACGATCTCGGCAAACTCACCGGAACCTTTGGTCAGAGATGCCGGTTGCAATTTCGCGTGCAGGCCGATGATGAATTCGCTGATTGCCCGATCCACTTCTTCGCCGCGGTCCTTCGCTGCGTCCGCCCAGGACGGACTGAAGTAATCGCGCAGTGTGACGATCTTCGCTTGCGGCACATCCTTGGCGGCCCGCTGTGTCTCCTGAGCCGAGCGTCCCTTGTCGCCGCTAATACAGAGAACCGGCAAAGACTCAGACGAGAGCAGCCCGACGTTGATCCCCATCGGACAGAGCAGCGTCAGTGACGCGATAGACTCCGGCTGTTTCGCCACCAACCCTTGCCAATCGCGCGGCATGCACGCCGCCCAATGAGCGCGCTCGATACCAAGATGAGTGAGCAACTGCGTGAGGCGTTCTTCAAGTGGTAAGCTTTGCGTCATGATTCTTTGTTGGTTTCAAATGCCTATTGCCTATTATTCTCATCCACGCATGCCCGAATAACTATTCACCGTCGCATGCAAACTGCGCGCGTAGTCGGTGGCGGCCGGCACACTCATATCGAAGGCTTGACGCGCGTACTCTTTGGCCGCAAGGATCGCCGCCATCGGTCCTTTCTTGAAATGATCGACGAGAGTCGTGACCGATCCTTGCAGTTCACCTGCGGCAACTACGTTGCTGACCAACCCGAAGCTCAAAGCCTTATGGGCATCGATCTCCTGCGTCGAATAGATCATAAACGTCGCGGCCTTGCGCGGCATGCGATCGACCAACGCCGAGAAGGCAATCGTTGGCATGATCTTGTGCGCCATCTCGGGAAACGAAAAACGCGCTTTGTCACTCGCTAAAGTAATGTCGCACAGCGCTGCCAACGCGCAGCCTAACCCTGAGGCGCGGCCTTGCACGACGCCGATGATCGGCACTTTGGAATTGCGAAAGGCGCCGTAGAGATTGAAAATAATATCGGCCCGTTCACGCACCTGATAGGCTTCGAGCACCGGCCCGGCCTGCCCCATCGCCGCCCGTCCTAAGCAGAAGTCAGCGCCAGCGCCGCGAAAGACGATCGCCCGCGACTCTTTCGCCGCGGTGTTGAGCATCTCGGTGCATTGCGCCCAAGTGTCGTCGGACTGTTTGTTGCCGTCTTCAGGACGATTGAGTGTGATGGTTGTGATGTCACCGTCTTTTTGTTTGAGAATCGGGTCTGCCATAGGATTCTCCTCCGACTGAAGTGAACCGCTCTAACAAACAGGGCGGGTCTCAGACCCGCCCCTACAGTCTTTACTTGGCGCGCTCCGCGCCTCTGCGCGAGACATTCCGAACTAATGCCCCGCGTTTTCCCACACCGACAGCCCCGCGCGGCAGCACAGCCCGTCCTGTTCCGGCCGAGCCATTCCGGCAACGCCGATGGCACCGACAATGGTCACGCCGTTGATAATCGGCAGCGCGCCGACGGCAGGCAAAATCTTGCCGCGCGAAGCAATCGACAAGCTGCGCATCTGCGGGTCGCGTGCCTGCGCCGTTAGTGTCGCAGTGGCGACGTGCAGCGCGGCGGCCGTATAGGCTTTGTTAAATGCCAACTCGGCCGTCATCGGATCGGCCTTGTCCATCTTGCCGACGGCGATCGGCGCGCCCGCTTCATCGACGACAACCGCAGTCACCGCAGCGCCGACCATCTGCGCATATTCGTGCGCAGACTTGATCATCGCCCAGGCCGTCTCGAACGGCACTGGCCCGATGGCGGCCTTGTTCTGGCGGAAGAAAGCCGCGTTGACTTCAATGAAGTCGGTGTACTTCGCCGGGATATCGACGTCTTTGAAAATCGCATCCACCGGGCAGACAATCTCACACTGCTCGCAGTCGATGCAGACTTCGGGGTCTATATAGAATTGCGGCGCGCCGGGTTTGGTATGAATGCACGCCACCGGGCAAACTTCGACGCAAGCGCCGTCGTTGGTGCAGAGGTCGGTGATTACGTAGGGCATAGGTTCGCTTCGCTCAGGATGCAAAATTACAGATTCCAGATTTATTCACGCGATCAGCCGAGCCAATTTGGAATCTGTAATCTGGAATTTGGAATCGCACCGCGCGCCAGCGCCGCGCTAGTCGGCTTTCATCGGCATGTCTGTGTAGACCGCGTCGGCGACATAGATATTGGTTCCGAATTGTTGCGTCACTAATCTGCCGTTGCCATTCAGAGTTCCCATACCGGCTTTTCCAGCCATGGCGTCGAAATCGTGATCGCGCACAATTTTCGCTCGAAAGCCTAATTCGCGAATCCACGAGCTCAACACGAACGTGATAAACAAGCCGTTCTGCACTGGCATTTGGCCGCCGATGCCTTTGGCGCTCCGCGCGTCATAGTCGTCGCGCACCGCGCACAGGATGGCGAAGGGGAATTTTTCGGCGTTGTCCGGTGCGCCGTCACCGAGCGCAAGTATGCCGGTCCTCTCCGAACCGAAATACAGAGCCATGCCTTTGACGTGGCTCGCCGTGATCGCCGGCGTGTGCAGCTCGGTCTTCGTCGGAAAGACGTTGCCCGGCGGCGCCTTGCGAATGAGTTCAATGACCGTGTTGGTCATGTCAGCGGGCTGCGTGTTGACGAAAAAATCCCAGTAGGGATCGTCGCCGTGAGATTCTTTCGACCAGGGAAACTTGAAGGCCACTTACGGTTCCCGCTTAACGAAACGGTTGGTGTTTTCTTTGAGCGGCGCGTAGTAGCCGGTGCTGCCCGTAACGGCGCCGGAACCTGCCTTGTCATGGGACGCGGTGCAGCCGGCCACCGTGCAAGCGTGCTCGCCCGGCTTGATGCCCGAGTCATAACCCAGCCAGGTAACGCGAGCTGTGCGCGCCAATCCCCAGAATTTGTCATCGATCCATTTGAGAAATTTCACCACCAGCGGCCGCGCGCTGTAAGGAGAGTTGTGCAGCGACCAGGTAGCTAGATGGTGCCACCACACGTTCGGTTTGGTGTACGGGCAAACCGCGGCGCAGGTCAGGCAGCTGCCCCAGTAGTCGTGCACGTAAGGCCGCAGCTTATAACAGGTCAGCCAGTTGATCTTGTATTTTTCGACGCCGTTGTGGACGACCTTGTCGCCAACAGGGATGCTGTTGGTCGGACAGGTGTTGGCGCACTTGCGGCAGATCTTGCAGAAATCATCGACGCCGATGTCAATCGGTTCGTCGGCCTCGAGTGGCAGATCGGTGACAATCGGATCGGGCATGTGGACGCGTGCGCCGAACTCTTTACTGATGACCAGACCGTTGCGCCCCAGCTCACCGACACCCGACGCGATGCCCGCCGCCTGTGGCACCGCCACGCCGCGCAGTGCGTTGTAGCCCAACTCTTTGATGTAGCCTTCCAGGGCTTTGAGGATCATGTTCCCTTTGATCTGCGAGATGTGATACGCCGCGTCGCCGATCAGATGCCGATGTGCTTGCAGCTTGTTGTAATCCCAAGCCGTGGTGGCGACGACGATGTAAGGAAACCGGCGCGCCATGTCTTCGACAGAATCGCTCTGAAAATCATCTTTCGCCGTGCCGTCCTGGACGTAGCGACCCCCACCGGGTGCATAGAGATAGTTTGGATGGGTCTTGGCGATGCGGCAAATGTCGGCGCCCATGTACTTGGCGACCGCTTTGATATGGCGCGCCATCGCCTGCGGATCGTCGACGGAAACTTTCTGCGGATTGACTTTGCCCTTGGCTGCCTGGTTGACCACCGTGCTCAAGAAATGGCGCCGGTCGGCAAAGTGGTTCGGCGCCGACACCCGCGTCAGCGGATCTTTCGAGACCGTGTTGTGGTACCAGTTGAATAGCGGCTTGCCCAACTCGCCGCGCTGATTTTTCGGATGCGGCGATTGGTTCATGTCGACGTTTTCGAACTTGTCGACGATGCGCACCGTGCGGCCGAGATAGGGAGTGGCGAATTCCTTGCTGGAATCGGCTTTTATTTCCGGTTCGATTTTTTCTGCTTTGGACATGAGTCCTCCAGAGAAAATTGTGAATTATGAAAACGGAAGGATGAAGGAAAGCAGAAACGCGGAAAACGGAAAGCGGAAATATTCACTCGGAGTTGGGCGACCTCCGAAGTTTCCGCTTTCCGCGTTTCCGCTTTCATAATTCATAATTCATCATTGATAACTCGCCAGCGCCACTTCGGCGCATTTTTGATCCTGATCGTCGGTGCCGCCCGATACGGCGATGGCACCGACGACGTTGCCGCCCTCGACAACGGGTACGGCACCGCCGCCGGGCATGACCTTGCCGCTGCTTGAAACGACCAGACTTTGAAACCATGCTTGATTGGCAACGTTGGAGAGATCTTTGGTCGGCTGCTGAAAACTCGCCGCGGTGTAGGCTTTGTTGAGCGCGATTTCCACCGTAATCGGCCGCGCCTTGTCCATGCGCCCCAGCGCGATCATGCGTCCGCTTTGATCGACCACCACCGCTGTGACGGCGATCTCCAACTGCGCCGCCTGCGCGTGCGCGCTGCGCACCATTTGAATCGCTTTTTCTCCAGGGATAGCCATGTCGAAGTCGCTGCCTCGTCAGGCCCTATGATGACCCCTACTAAGCCAGAAACGCTTAGAAACGGCAAGGGAAACGCAGGATGCAAAAGGATCAAAACGGAAACCTGAGGCTCCAAACGCTGGCCCAATAGCGGCCAGGTCAACCCCAGAGCGAAAACGCGAACCCCGGAACTCGAAACCCGAAACCGCGCGCCGTCTAGCCGCGCTTGGCTTGCAGCGCCTGCCACACCTTCGGCGGCGTCAGCGGCAAGTCCTGAATGCGCACGCCGACGGCGCGCGATACCGCGTTCGCCACGGCCGATGCCACCGGCAAGAGCCCACCTTCACCGATGCCCTTCGAACCAAACGGCCCCGGTCCGTTGCCGTTCTCTAACAGGATGGTTTGCAGTTTCTCAGGGACATCCTCAAACGTCGGCACGCGATAATCGACCAGGTTGCCGTTGAGCAGCTGGCCGTCTTCGTAGTGCATCTCTTCGAGCAGCGTGTGGCCGATACCGAACATCACGGCGCCTTCGTCCTGGCCTTCACATTGTTCGGGATTGATGGCTTTGCCAGCGTCGCAAGCAGAAACATACTTGAGCAGCTTCACCGTGCCGGTGTCCGGATCGACTTCGACTTCGGCACCGCCCCAACCGACTTCCCAAAACGTCGTCGTCGAACCCAGCACTGCTTTCGTGCTGCGTTTGTCTTTGTAGAGGCCCTTGCCGATGATCTCGCCGGCTTTGCTGCCAAAGAAATCAACGATGATCTTACTGTAGGGGATCGCCTGCTCGCTCGCCGTAATCACGTGGCCGTCGCGCAGCATCAGCTTTTCCGGTTTTTGCTTAAGCACTTTGGCGGCGCATTGGAGCAACTGCTTTTTGGCATCCTGGGCCGCGCGCAGCACCGCCGTGCCCATGACCACCATCGAGCTACTCGCGCTGGTGGAAATATCGTAGGGCGTGACATCGGTATCGAGCTGCGCCACACCGATTTGGTCCATAGGCATTGCCAGCTCTTCGGCGACCACTTGACTAAGAGCGGTGCGGGGCCCCTGCCCCACTTCGACCGTGCCGGTGAGCAGCATGACGCTGCCGTCGGACGACATCTTGACGGTCGCGCCGGCGACTTTATACGTGCCGCCGGCGTCTTTGATACAGCAACTTAGACCTTTGGCGCGATTGGGCTGGGAGCTTTTCTTGTTCCATTCGATGGCGTCGGCGACTTTGAGCAACCCTTCTTTTAAATCGCAATCGAGTGGCGTGTCGCCTTTCGTGTAAAGGTCGCCTTTCTTCATGAGATTCTTCAAGCGAAACTCGAGCGGATCGATGCCCAAACGATCGGCCATCATGTCCATCTGCGACTCATAAGCCCACGTGACTTGCAGTGCGCCGAAACCGCGAAACGCTCCAGCGGGGACGACGTTGGTGTAAACACCATAGGCTTCGACTTTGGCGTAAGGGATTTTGTAAGGACCCAGCGAACGGTAGCACGCCTTCTGTGTGACGCGCGGGCCCGCGTCGGCGTAGGCGCCAGTGTCCATGTAAACCTGACACTCACGCGCAACCAGCTTGCCGTCTTTCGTCACGCCGGTCTTGACGGTGACCCGCGACGGATGGCGCGTGACGGTCTTAAAGCTTTCGTTGACCGAGAGCTGCAACTTCACCGGTCGGCGCGTCATCCAGCTCAGCGCCGCGGAAATCGGCTCGGCTTTGACATAAAGCTTGCCGCCGTAGCCGCCGCCGACGTAGGGGACAATCACACGAATGCGGCTGCAGGGCAGGCGAAAAATTCCCGACAGATGATCGCGCAGCGTAAACGGATCCTGGCACGACGCCCACACCGTGAGCTTCTCGCCATCGTAGTAGGCAACGTTATTGTGAGCCTCCAGCGAATAGTGCTGGACTTTTTGAAAACGAAAGGTGTCTTCGAAAATATGATCGGCTTTGGCAAAACCTTTGTCGACGTCCTCACGGCCAAAGGTCAAGTAATAGCAAATATTGGTGCCGTTAAAGCGCTCCGGCGCGCCGTAGGTCGAGCCGCGCAGCTCGGCGCGCGCAACGCCGCCCTCATGGACTTGCATGGCACCCGGCGCGGTGGCTTCTTCAATATTGGTTACCTTTGGCAACTCGTCATATTCGACTTCGATCAACTCCAGCGCGGCTTCGGCGATGTCAGGATCCTCCGCCAGCACCGCAGCGACCGGATCGCCGACGTAGCGCACTTTGTCGACGGCGACGATCGACTGGTCTTTATAGGTCGCGCCATATTTGAAATTGAACTGCTTGATGTCGTCGCGCGTCAGTGTCGCAATCACGCCGGGCAATTGCTTTGCCTTGGAGGCATCGACTTTGACGAGTCGAGCATGTGCCACCGGGCTACGCAAAATCTTGGCATAGGCCATTCCCGGCAGCCGCACATCGACAGTGTATGCCGCTTTGCCCGTAACTTTTTCGATGCTATCGACGCGATGCGCGCTGGTGCCGGCGATCTTAAATGCGTGCGAGGTTTTCATAGGGCTCTTTTAAATAAAAAAAGGCCACGGCGAAGAGGAGAACATCGCCGTGGCCGGAATCGTTAATTTACTTACGAATCTTCGGGCTGTCTTTTTCCGGGAAATATTTGTCACAGTACGGGCAATGGAAATCCATCCCCGATCCCAGCATATGGGGATTGACGACAAACACCTTCTTGCAAGACGGACAGGTTACTTCGACTGCTTGACCCATGGTTCACCCCTCTTAAGAATTTTGGATTTTGGATTTGCGATTTTGGATTGTTGGATCGGAATTTCGGAATTCACCACGAAGACACGAAGGACGCGAAATTCGGAAAATAAGATTTTCTTTATTCTTTTCTTCGTGCTCTTCGTGTCTTCGTGGTGAGTCTTTCTTCTCTTCCTACGCCCAGTATGTCGTGCGGTCCATCGGGATGTGCTGCAGCACTTCACCCGGGACGTAGTCTTCCAACTTGATGCGCGCCATCGCTTCGTCGGGGCACTTGGACACCGGCGAGAACGGCCGGTCGGTCGGCCGAGTGGCGTCGACGATCATGCCCGAGGTCTTGATCTCGTCGCGCAGCGACGGATCCAAGAAGTTGCCGCGGAACAGCGGCTTCAAGATATTCACTTGCAGGTGCGGTTGCACGCGCGTCGCGATGGCCCAGAGAATGTCGGTCGGGTTGAACACGTCGATGTCTTCGTCAAACACGAACACGTTCTTGGTATGGTCGAAGGTCAACGCCGCGGCGGCGGCGCGCGCCGGATCGCCTTCGGAGAGTTTTTTCATCGAGATGAAAACATTGTAGTGCGCGTGGCGACCCTGCTTGCAGACCGCGGTGACGCCGGGCACCGCCTCGCGGCAGCGGCGCAGGTAGGCACCTTCGCGCGGCAGGTCCATCCAGGGCTTGTCGCCTTCCGGCGTGATGACCGATTGGTACATCGCCCCGTTGCGATAGTTGATCGCTTTGACTTCGTAATGCACGCAGGTGGTGTAGCGCTGCGGCCCCAAATAGCCCGGCGCTTCGCCGAACGGTCCTTCGACCACGCGGCCGCCTGGTTTAAGCACACCTTCGATGACGACTTCAGCGTCGGCGGGAATGAGCAGATCGTCGCCAAAAGTCTCCGAGGCGACCAAGCGCAGCGGTTCGCCAAGGTAGCCGCCGATAACGTCGTACTCGCTGACTTCAAACGGCCCGCTGTAGCAGGCGCCCATGTGAAACGCTGGATGATGGCCAAGCACGGTGGCGACGGGCATTTCCAGGCCGGCGTCCTCGTGGTCTTTGAAAATCTTCCACAGGTGGCGCGGCGAAGCGTAGAGCGCCGTCGAGTTCTTCGATTTCACTTCCATGCGGTGATACGACAGGTTGTAGATGCCCGACTTGCGGTCCTTGGTGATGGTCGACAAGACGATATACGGTCCACCGTCCATTTCGTGGTGGCGCATGATCGGAATCTGGTACATGTCGACGTCTTTGCCGACCATGGTGTTTTCTTTCACCGGCGCGTCTTTCCTCTGTATTATCGTCGGCGGCACGCGGTGCTCTTCCATCTCCAAACATTTTTCCGCCATCTCCGGCCGGGTCGCGTTGCGCGGCATGCCTAACGCGATCTGCGTCTTAGCCTGCGAGATCTCGCAGTTCATCGTCAACTTGATCGGGCCGACTTTGCCATTCAGGTTTAACGGCTTATCGAAGATGATGATCGGAAACCGCTTCTGCGCCCCGAGATGTTTGATAATCGCCGTGACATCGTAGTTGGCCGGGTTCACCTCTTTCGTGATGTGGATCACCTCGCCTGGCAGCTCGCGCTCACACTGCGCGATAAACGTTCTTAAATCCTTCGCCATGTATCTGGCCTCCTAGCTAAGTTATGAAAAATTTTATGCAAAAATCTTTATCGGATGGTCCAAACATTGTCAACGAAGCGGCGCCGTGGCCGCCGCGGTTTCGAGTTGAAGACCCGAGCTGATTTCGCGGACCTTGACAGACTATTCAAATACGACGGTTCGGTTACCGTGCAGAAATACACGTTCCTCTAAAACCAGCTTGACCGCCCTCGCCAGCACGATTTTCTCCACGTCCCTGCCCGCCTGGGCCATCGCGGCAGCCGTATAGGCATGATTCACCGGGATAACGTTCTGCGCAATGATCGGCCCGGTGTCGAGGTCGTCGGTAACGATGTGCGCCGTGGCGCCGATGATTTTCACGCCGCGTTGATAGGCCTGGTGATAGGGCTTGGCGCCGATGAACGCCGGTAGGAACGAATGGTGGATGTTGATGATGCGGTTACGGTAGCGTGCCACGAACGACGGCGTCAAAATACGCATGAATTTCGCGAGCACGATGTATTCAGGGCGATAACCTTCGATCACTTCCGCAATGCGTTTTTCGTGCTCGGGTCGATCGATGTCTTTGTGACTGACGCAGTGAAACGGGATGCCAAACGGCTTAACCAGCGCGCCAAGAGTCTCGTGATTGGCGATCACAGCCTTAATCTCCCCCGGTAGCTCACCAGAGAAGTGGCGGATCAAAAGATCGCCGAGACAGTGCGCTTCGGAAGTCGCGAGAATTACGATCGGCTGGCGCTCCTGCGACACCAGCTTGACCACGGAATCCTGCGGCAAAATCTGCTCTAAATAAGACACCACACGGTCGGGCGCGGTTGGCCCCTCGAACGCCGTCCGCATAAAGAAACGCTTCGCCTCTAGATCAACAAACTCCTGATTATCAAGAATATTGTAGCCGGCGTTAAAGAGCACGCCGGTGATTTTGTGAACCAGGCCCTGCTCATCAGGGCAATCAATGCGGAGGATATGGGGCGGCACGAAATGAGGCTCCAATCAAAACTTTTGATCGAATCGATTATCGCACAGGATTTGTGAGATATGAAACAACAGGCCGCCTGAGTTCTCGCATCACAGCCTTATTTCGCACCGGATATTTGAGAACGGCTTCTTTGCCAGGTGGCCAATCTCGAGGAACAGAACCTGAGGTTATTATACTTGAATAAACATTGAGAGGCGCGCAACCCCTCCCCTAGACGACCCCTTCACGCATGCCGGCGTTCGTTCGGCTTAACAACCGTGCCATTCAATGCCTTGCCGCGCCGTTTTCCGCGAGCCCAAACAACCGCATTGCGTTCTCACCCAGCACTTTCTCTTTGTCGACATCCGACAGAGATTTCATTTGTTTAATCACTTGCACTGTGCGCGGCCAGGTAGCCACGGCATCACCGTGGTCGAAGTCGCTGCCGATGATGATGTTGTGATTGGGCCAGCCGTTGACGGTGTCGGCGACATAGGTCTCCCAGGCGACACAGGCGATGTAAAACTGGTCGAAATACTCGCTCGGTTTTTTCTTGATGGCTTCTTTGCCTTCGAAGAATTGCTGCACCGCCACCGAGATCGTCGCATCGTTCGGCGTGTGGGCGTCGAGGGTGTGCATCAGCCACGGCACCCAGCCGATGCCACCTTCGAAGAAACCGAACTTCAAAGTCGGGAAGCGATCGAGCACACGACCGAAGATCAGGCGCGCCGCGCTGACCATATAGGTTAGCGGGAATCCTAACGCGGTTGGAAAATGTTGATAGCCCTGGTAGCGCTCCGAGCCTACGAGCCACGGATGGCTGTGTTGGGCTTCGAACACCCGCGCGGCCGGATGAAGTAGGATCGGAATGTTAAGATCGGCAATCTCTTCATAAAGCGGATACAGCACTTCGTTGTCGAGATCGCCGTCGCCCCAGCCACCGTTGAACTTAACCGCCTTCATGCCCAGCTCTTTGACCGCTCGTCGCAGCTCTTTGACCGATTCTTTGATATCCGGCAGATAAATCCACGCACAGCCGATAAAACGATTGTCGCCCTGGATATCTTCGGCCGCCGTATCGTTGTACGCGCGCGCCAACTGCCGACCCAGCTCCGGATCGCACTCATAAATCAACGGCCGGTTGTCAGGAATCAAAACCTGGACATCGAAACCGTCTTTCTTCATAAACTCGGCGCGCAGCGGAATGCTCCAACGCCCTTCTTTGAACGAATGAACCTTCTTGCCATCGCGATAATACGTCGCCACTTTGCCCGGCACCACTTCGCCGTAGCGCACCATGTCGCCCTTGTCTTCGACGACTTCGACATGTCCCTTACCAGGGTGCTTAACCTTGTCGATAAAACGTAGCGGCCAATAGTGGCTGTCGCCGTCGATGTACATGGGAACCTCCGAACGGAACGTCTAGCGTCCAGCGTCTTGTGTTTAGCGTGGGGACCGAACGAAAACGCCAGACCCCAAACGCTAGACGCTCATTTCACGCCATACCGATTCAGCACTTCGTCAATAAATCCGCTCTGATCGAGCCGTTTCATGATGCGATCGTCGATCAAGTTTTCGGGCTTGACGTTTTCGACTTTCGGGTTGCTGCGCTTCATCAGACGGATCACGTTGGTCGCGCCGGCGGGATTGGCATAAGGCCTACGATCGAGACCGCTCACCATGTCGCGGTAGCCTTCCTCGGCGTCTTTCTCCGAAACGCGCAAATACTTTTGTAGGATCTTGAGGGTGTTAGGCTTTTCCTTGGCCGACAAGCAAAATGCCGCGCCTTCGATCACCGACTTGATGACGTTCTCCACCATTTGTGGATTTTTCTGAATATAGGGGTCGCGTGCAACGATGGACGAGCTCAAGATAGGCAGATTGAGCTTGCCCAAATCGGCTAGAATGTTCAGCCCCTTAGCCGCCAAGGGTCGCGCCTGCACGCCGTCGAGGACGGTCGCGTCCACCGTGCCTTGGGCCACGGCTTGAGCCAACACCGATTGATCGCCCGCGGCGATAATCGCGATCTTGTCACGATCGGGATCGAGGCCGAGATGTTCGAGTGCCAGAATCGCGCCCATCCATACCGTGCCGCCGATAGCCTGGACGCCAAACTTCTTGCCGCGCAGGTCCTCCGCCGTCTTGATGTTGGGCCGCGCCACCACTTCATAGGTGACCCGATTGGTCAGCGCCGAGAGCACCTTCAAGTCCGAACCTGAAGCCACCGCGCCGATGACCGCGGTGCCGCCGGTGTAACCTACTTCGATTTCGTTGGACGCCATCGCGGAAACCAAAGTCGGCGCGCCACGCACAAACAACGGCTCCGCATCGAAGCCGTATTTGGTGAACAAGCCGCGCTCCTTGGGCGCCCAAAGCGGGCAGACCCGCGCATTCATGGCGGCGTAGGCGATAACGAGTTTCTTGCCGGGGGCCGCTGCGGCGGATGCTTCCTTGCGAAAGCTCAGAAGGCTCAAAATTAAAAGCAAAACTACTGACAGATTCAACATACGTTCTCCTCTTCCGTCATGCCGGCGTAGGCCGAAATCCACTTTGTCATCGTGCAACATGAGCCATGTGTGGATGCCGGCCTTACCCGGCATGACGGATGATACTCGACACCAATAATCTTCCTAGCCCGAATTATGCATGCGACGAGGAAAACCCATGACACTGTGTCGATCGAAGTGGAACTCTGGAGGAGCGAAGGCATCAGCGCAGATCGTTCGGTTTGATTCGCCGATGCT
>Ga0194132_10001472_pt1 | contig 47508 bp, 42 predicted proteins | sample TA2KigOf80mmetaG_FD_148612 | JGI IMG/M metagenome (GOLD analysis project Ga0194132, IMG submission 148612) | Freshwater microbial communities from Lake Tanganyika, Tanzania - TA2015054 Kigoma Offshore 80m | ecosystem: Environmental > Aquatic > Freshwater > Lake | place: Tanzania: Lake...
TACAACCGCGAGTGGCTGATCGAGCGACTGGGGTTCCGTCCCCCGGCCCAGGTCCGAGCGGCGTTTGCGGTCAGGCCCGCAGCCTGATTACCATCAACGCGCTGTCCAATCCCCGTGCCGCGGTACAGTGAATCTGCAGCCCATTGTAGTATGTGAGCCGCTGCATCCTGATGATGTTGATGATCCAGGTGAATGTCTTCGAGATGACGGTGCGCGTCACGGTCCGCGACTGCCACATCTCGCGCGTGTGGCCGATGATCACGTCGGCCGTGCCGACCTTCGAGAAGAACTCCCGCAACGTCGCATGGCCCCACGCGTTGTCCCCGTGCACCATGACGATGTGATCCAGCGCCGCTTCTTCGACGCCGCGGCGGTACGACCAGCCGAAGCCGCGGTTCCGATCGTTCTTGAGCAGTCGCACGGCGAGAAAGCGCGCCGCACACGCCGTCACGATCTCCGCCGTCGTGTCGCGGCTGCCGTCGTCGATGACCAGAATCTCGTGCCGAATCGGCAGCCCGTCGAGGGCCGTCGTGCAGTTCACGAGCGTCGCTTCGATGTTCTCCGCTTCGTTATACGCAGGGATGATGATGGACAGGGAGGGCTGACCATTCGCACCGCGGGTCGCTACGTCCGGCATCTATTCGGTCACCCTCGTCATCAAAACGCGGGTGGATTATAGACACAACCGTTAGAAATCTGACCGATCAATCCTCGACCGCGATAGTAATCGCGCTGACACGATACGACAGGGGACGCGTGTCGCCGTTCCGCAGGAGATCGTCGGGCACCACAAACCGGCTCGCGACGATGCGGAGTCGGTGCCGCCCGGCTGCACCAGGCGCGGTCCACGCAGGCCGGATCGCCGCGGCCGGCGCGATCGTGACCGCCCCAAGCGGCGCGCCGTCCAGAAACGCCTCGAGTGTCAGGGCCTGCGGCGGCCCCGGGGGCGGCGTCGCGTCGAGGCGCACCACCGCCTTGCCCGCTCGCGCCTCGATCTCGACCTCGACCTCGAGCACTGGTCCGGCCCAACCGTCGAGGTGAAGGGCGGTGCCCTGCAGCCACCGATGCGTCTCGAGGGCACGCGCCCACGCGCGCATCACGGGCACGCGCCGTGCCTGCCTTACAAGTGGCGCGATCAGGGTCGGCGTGAACTCGGGCGCGAGTGCGATGGCCTGGCTGACGCGGGCGAGCGCCTCGGTGCGCTTGCCCGCGCGAAACGCGGTTCGGCCGGCGTCGAGCCACGTGTGCGCGAGGGCCCGCCGACGGTCGATCATCACCAGGCGCACACGACGCGCCAGGCTGGGACGCCGCCGTGCTCCCGCGACCCGCTCGAACACCGCGACATACGCGGCCACCGCCGCGTCCGGCGCCAGGCGCGCCACCCGCCCCTGTCCGGCCCGTGCCCGCGCGAGGAGTGCGTCGGGGGCCCGCGTCGCCGTCGCAAACGCATCGACCATCGTCCCTGGATCGCGGGCGTCGAAATACAACACGTCTTCGCCCGCGACCTCGGGCAGGCTCCCCTCCCGGCTGCACAAGACCGGCATGCCGAGATGGAGTGCCTCGAGGACCGGAATGCCGAATCCTTCGTACAGGCTGGGAAACACGAGAAACTCCCCGGCACTCCAGAGCGCCTGCATGACCTCGTCTGGCACATAGTCGAGCAGGTGCACGCGCTGGCTGAGCCCCATCCGCTCGACGGCCGTCCGGATGGTCGCGGCCTCTCCCAGCGGCTCCCCCGTCAGCACAAGGTGCAGCGGCACGTCGGGATGGTCGTGGCAGAACCGCGCGAAGGCGGTCACGAGCAGACGATGGTTCTTGTGGGGCCAGAAATTCGCCGGATAGAAGGCAAAGCGGCACGGCGGAAGCGTGTGGCGCCCGAGCGCCGCCCACGCGGCGGCCGCGGGGACGGGCGCCAGACGATGGTGGAGGGCGATGTGCACCGTCGATGCACGCTCGGCTGCGAGCGAAAGGTGCGTGAGCGCGGCCTGACGCGAGAACTCCGAGATACAGACGACGTGGTCGACGCGCGCGACGAGCTCGCGATAGAACGCCACGCGATGCGCGAGTTCGTCGGCGGAGAAGAACCACGGATACGTGACGTGTTGCAGGTCGTAGAGCGTGCTGACCGTCGGAATGCCTGTCTCAGCGTAGGTCGGGGCCGTCATCGGGCAGAACAACAGGTCGATGCCGGCGTCCGGCAGACCGAGGGGCGCGGATCGGCCTGTCACGTCCATCCGTTCGACGTCCACAGCCTCGAAAGACGCGAGCTCGTCGTGATTGTGCGCGGCTGTGAGGAGCAGGTAGCGGTGCGGCCCGCGCCGCGCCAAACCCTCAATGAGGTCGAGGACAAACCGTTTGGCGCCACCGTTCGCGCCGCCCGGGTGAATCGGCGTCACGTCGATGGCGATGCGCAGCGGGGTCATGGCGCGATCAGGCCGTTTCCGAGGCGAGCGCATAGACGTCGCGAAGGGCCGCTGCGCTTCGCGTCCAGGAAAACGTCGCGGCCCGTGCCCGGGCTGCGGCGCGCTGGGCCTCACGCCGGCCCCGGTCCGTCAGCAGCGTGTACATGGCCTCGGCATATTCGGAGATGCCGTCGATGTCGACGACCCAGCCGGCGTCGCCGACGACCTCAGGCAGGCTCGTCGATCGCGAGACGATCACCGGTGCCCCACACGCCATGGCTTCGACGACCGGCAGCCCGAAGCCTTCGTACCTCGACGGATACAGGAATGCGAGGCACGATCGATACAGCGCCGCGAGCTCGATGTCCTCGACAAATCCCAGACACTGGACATGTGCGTCCAGGCCGAGCCGCTTGATGCGGGGCTCGAGCGACGACTCGAGCCATCCTTTCAACCCGGCGATGGCCAGCGGCGGCAAGGCGCCACCGACGCGTTGTTGCAGCAGCGCGTACGCCTCGAGCAACGCCGCGTAGTTCTTGCGCGGCTCAATTGTCCCCACCGCGAGCCAGAACGCCTCGCGCTCGAGGCCGAACCGCGCCAGCATCCGGTCCACGTCGGCGTCCGGGAGATTAACCGTGAGTGACGGGCGGGCAGCGAGCGGCACAACGGACACCCGTGCGGCCGGAACGTGCGGAAACCAGTGCAGGAAGCGATCGCGCGACGCCGCGGAAATCGCCACGAACCAGGACGCGCCGAGACTGGCCTCGAACAGGCCGTTCACGCACACCATCCGGTTGTGCTCGGTGTGATACTGCGCGGCTTCGACCGCGCTCATGTCGTAGACGGTGTACACGACCGGGCACGCGACGGCTCGCGGCCACGCGTAGTTGTTCGCGTGGACGACATCGGGCGTGCCCAGAAACGCCGCAAAATCCGGCCCGGGCTGATCCCAGGGCGTGACAATCTCAGGCCAGCTCAGGCCGAACTGGCGCGCGTCGATGTTGTCGGTGAGCGGTCGCGTCGCCCGCACGAAGTCCGGATGACGATAGTTGCTGAAGACCGGGTAGGGAATGAACGTGTCACCCGGACAGACCTCGGCCAGATGCCGCAGGAACTGATCGGCCACAATCCCGCAGCCCGCCATGCGCTCGGCCGTCTGGCTGACGTCAAACCCGATCCGCAGTTGCCGGTGTTTCATTTGCTGCAGCGAGTCAGTGAGGGCTTCAAGGCGCTGATCACATAAGGAGCATTCCGCACAAACCTGCAGCAACTCTTCGTCTTTTTGCCGAATCACGCCAATGCGTGCTTGCCGATCTTGCCCGGAACGCCTCGTAAACCTCTTCGATCATTGATCTCTCCGTTTTCTCCGTCAAGCTGTGAGCCGGTCCGCGTGCCAGGTGTCACCAGGCTCGGCACTCGCGCGCGCGGTGTCAACGAGCGCATCGAACGCCAGCGCGCCGCGGTAGCGAACGGCGTCCGCCTGCACGGACGACACCCAGGCGCGAGCCGGCCAGTCGCGCGGCAATCCGCATCGGCGTCCTCGTCCGCAGCACCTCGAGCGTGTCGTCAGTGCTGCCGCCATCGAAGACCAGGTATGCGAGGCCATCGATGCCCTGTGACAACACGCTCTACCGTGCGCGCGATGAACTTGCCCTGGTTGTACGACGGCGTGATCACGGTCATCGTTGGCCACCCTGCCGGCGCCTCCGCGGCCACGTCCATGCGGCCCGGAAGATTGGCCACGCCGTGATGCAGCAGCTGAACGCCCGCGCCCGGACGACGAAACACGACGGCGAACTGGCCCGCGACGGGCACGCCGACAAGGCGCACAATCGCAGAGGCGAGCTCGATGTGCGGAATGCGATCGCGCCGACGATACACGTCGCCGGCCACCATCGACAGGCCAATCTCGAACGTGTATTCGCCGGGCGCCAGCTCGAGCGCGATCTCGTGCCGCACGCGCACACGGGTGCCGGAGGCAAGCGCGTCCGGCACGTCCGTGGCGTATTCGAGCGTGGTCTTGCCGTGCACGGCCGTGCCCTTGTCGCTGTGGATGACGAGCCCCGCGATCGGGACGGCAGTGTGGGTGCGGACGTCGTATTCAGACCAGAACACGGCAGTGCGTCCCTGCTCGAAGACGTGGCACGCGCGCCCTGCCGCGTCGCACACGGCGACCGCCGTACACTGCGCGAGGCCGTCGGTGACCTGCGCGCCGTCGGGCGCCACCTTCGGGACACTTTCAGGCCAGGACGCACGTGGCAATCCTGGCGCAGTTGCTGGGGCCACGAGCTCCACCGAGGTGGCCTCGAGGCGCTCACGGCTCTCGACGAGGTAGTAGCGCTTCACGGCTTCGCTCGCCGCGCCCAGAAACACGGTTTCGCCGTGATCGAGGAGCAAGGCGCGATCGCAGAACTGCTCGACGTCTCCAAGGCCATGCGAGACGAGGATGATGGCCGTCTCACGCTCGCGCAGGGCTTCGAGGCGCCGATAGCACTTCTGACGGAAGAACACGTCGCCCACGGCCAGGGCTTCGCCGATGAGCAGCACGTCCGCGTCGATGCTCGTGCCGACGGCAAACGCAAGCCGGACGAACATGCCGCTCGAGTACAGCTTCACGGGTTGATCGATGAACGGCCCGATGTCCGCGAACGCGGCGATGTCGTCGAACCACGCTTCCATCTCCGCACGTGAGACGCCCTGAATCGCGCCGTTGAGCATCACGTTCTCGCGGCCGGTGAACTCGGGATTGAAGCCGCTGCCGAGCTCCAGCAGCGCCGCCACGTGCCCCCGCGTCTCGACATCGCCCGCGGTCGGCGCAAGCGTGCCCGCGATGATCTCGAGGAGCGTGCTCTTGCCGGATCCGTTCCGGCCAATGACGCCGAACCGCTCGCCGCGCCGGACGTCAAAGCTGCAGTGCTGCAGCGCCCAGAAGTCGCGGCCGTAGAGACGGCCGAAGACGCGCTCCTTCAACCGATCGTGCGGACGGGCAAAGATGCGATACGCCTTGCTGACGTCTCGGACCGCAATCGCCGTCTCTGGCCCGATCGACGACGGGCTCGACTGGCTCGTCATCACATCACATCTCCGAACGCGCGCCGCGACCGCATGAACCAGGCGTAGCCGAACACGAGCGTCACCACGCCGACCACAGTCGCCAACGCCAGACCCGCCCAGTCAGGCGTCTGCCCGTGAAAGATCACGCGCCGCACGCCTTCGACGACGGCCGCAAGCGGCGCGCGGGCGAGCACGTCGCGGAAGCGTTCAGGAATGATCTGGACCGGATAGAACACCGGGGTGGCAAAGATCAGGACCTGCCCGACCAGTGTGGCCGCGTAACCGAGATCGCGCACGAACACGACCCCGCTAGCCCCGGGCCTGCTGAGCGCGCGCCAACTGCTCGAGAAGCGGCGCCGTCTGCTCGAACGACAAGCACGCGTCCGTGATGCTTTGGCCGTACGCCAACGCCTTGCCCGCCGCGAGATCCTGTCGCCCCTCGATCAAGTGGCTTTCGATCATGGCGCCGAAGATCTGACGCGATCCCCCGCGTAGTTGCTCGCAGAGTGCCGAGATCACCGCGGGCTGGTTCGCCGGGTTCTTCTGGCTGTTCCCGTGCGAGCAGTCGACCAGCACCGATGCCGGGAGATACTTGGCCGCGAGCTGCGCGCAGACCTTGGCGACATGCTCGGCGGAGTAGTTGGGACCCGTCCGCGATCCCCCTCGAAGGATGACGTGGCAGTCGCGATTACCCGACGTTTGAAAGATCGCTGATACACCCTGCTTCGTCACCGAGGGAAACCAGTGTCCGGAACTGGCGCTCAAGACGGCGTCGACGGCGATCTGCGTCCCGCCGTCGGTGCTGTTCTTGAAGCCGACCGGGGCGGACAAGCCGGAGGCGAGCTCGCGGTGCACCTGACTCTCCGCCGTCCGGGCGCCAATCGTGACCCACGAAGTGAGGTCCCCAATATGCTGCGGGATCTGCAGGTCGAGAAACTCCGACGCGGTGGGCAACCCTAGGTTGTTGATGTCGAGCAGCAGCTGGCGCGCCAGCCGTAGCCCCTTGTTCATGTGGTAGCTCTCATCGAGATCCGGGTCGTTGATGAGGCCCTTCCAGCCCACGGTCGTCCGGGGTTTCTCGAAGTACACGCGCATGGCGACGAGCAGCGCGTCGGCGTACCGGTCCGCGAGCGTCTTCAAGCGTGAAGCGTACTCGCGCGCCGCCACCGGATCGTGAATCGAGCAGGGTCCGACGATGACGGCGATGCGCTGGTCGTCGCCGCGCAGGATCTGTCCGATCATGAGCCTGGTATCGGCGACGACGTTCGATGCGCGCTCGCTGATTGGGATCTCTTCGTGCAGAATCGCCGGCGGAATGAGAGGACGGACCTCACGAATCCGCAGGTCGTCAGTTTCACGAAACATCGATGGGTGACGTCAAGCTTACCGCATTGGCGTGTCTCGTGCGCCGTTCGCGGCAGATTCCTCGTATGATCGGCCGAGACGACGGCACGATCACGTGCCATTCAGCATAGAGGATCAGATGCGATACACGGTGCGTGCTCTCGCGTTCACAGCTCTGGCCGCGCTTACCTCGGGCGAACCGCTGGCGTTCGCGCAATCGGCTGCACCGCCGGCGCCGAACCTGTTCGGGGCCGGCGGCGACGTCACGGCGCTCATCGCGAAGGCGAAGAGCCAGATCAAGCCCGATCAGCCAATGGTCGTTCTGCCGATCGTGCAGATGGCGCCGCATCGCGTAAATCTCGAGTATCGGGTGGCGGTGGGACCGGCGTCCATCCATGAGACGGAGGCCGAGCTCTTCTATGTTCTGGAGGGGAGCGGCACCGTAGTGACCGGTGGGACGTTGAAAGACGAGCGTCGAACTAACCCTCAGAATCTGACCGGCTCAGGGATTCAGGGTGGCGACTCCCGTAAGGTGACGAAGGGGGACATCATTCTGGTCCCGGAGAAGACACCGCACTGGTACAGCGCGATCGATGGCACTCTTGTCCTGATGTCCATCCACTTGCTGCGTGGACACTGAAAGGTCGGGTAGGCCCGGAGGCCCGGTCGATCTGGATCGAGGCCAGGTGGGGACAGGTCGGTTAGATTAGACGGCCTTTTGCTGCTGCCACCCACGGCCCGCGGGCGCCGCCTGGTGCTCGACCGGCGGTGCCGCCAGAAGGTCGGCCGCAAGGAGCACGTACGCGATCCAGATGGCGTCGGCGACGAGCAGGTGCACGAGTTGAAGCCAGACGGGCGCCAGCAACAGCACGTTCAGGAAGCCGAGCGCGAGCTGCGCGCCGAGTACGGCAATGAGCAGGTGCGGCACCGGGAGGTGCAGCGGCCGACGGTCAGCGAATCGCCACACGCTGGGCGCGAGATAGAGGGCTGTCATGACGGCCAGCACGGGATGAATCGTCCGCAGGCGGATGAGGAAGTGCGCCGTCGGTGAGAGATCCGCCGCCAGCGCATCCCGCAGCGACGCACTTGGAAACAGCGTATCGCCAAGCGCTGCCACCGCTCCGCTGCAGCTGACGACGAGAATCGCCAGGGCGCCTGCGGCGAGTCGTATTGTGTTGCTCTCCCGACTGGCCAGCCTTACACGCCCTCCGCCCGACGCCCACCACGCCGTCAGGGTCATCGAGGCCAGCAGCAGGAACGTGTTCAGCAGATGCGCGGACACGACGATAGCCCGCACGCCGCTTGCGTTGTCTCCCACGAGGCCGAAGACGACAAGACCGGCGCCGAGGAGCGCCTCGGAGATCATGAAGACGAGCGAGAGGAATGCGCCCGTGCGAACCGGATGGGTGGGTGGTGTCACCCGCCGGGCCCAGAGAAAGAGCGCGAAAACCGAGACGAGCGCAAGTCCGCTGGTGGCGCGATGCGAGAATTCGACCAGCGTCTCGACCGCTGCGGCACGCGGGACCACTGTGCCGTTACACAGCGGCCAATGGCTGCCGCAGCCGGCTCCCGACCCCGTGGCGCGCACGTACGCACCCCACACGATCACGCCAACGTTGTACGTCAGCACGAACCAAGACGCGCGGGCGAAACCAGTCACCGACTGATCTTAGCTCGCTTGCCTCACGACCCGAAGACCGACGTCTAACGTCCAACGATCAACGACCACTCCAGGTTCTTCTGGATTTCCTGCTTGTCTCGCCACACAGGATGCAGCGCCTTGGCGGCCATCAACGGAAGCTGGTCCCCCAGGTGCGGCGACCCGGGCTGGCTCGAGTTGCCGTAGCCGAGCGTGCAGCGAGCCTGCTGCCTGGGGCCAAACTCCACGGCGCAAACGATGGTCTCCCCGCTAGTGGCGTAGAGACGATGTCCTTCGCGGCGCGTGAAGGCCACCGTCCGGAAGAGGCCAGACGAGCCCGCGCCGCCGTTGCCGGGAACGTCCACGTTGCCACTGGCGAAACGGTAGACGTCGCCCCACTTGACGTCCAGCGCACCGTACCGCTTCACGCACTCGTCCGCCGCCCGGGCGAGAGCCGCGACCGCGGCATCCGGATCGTTCAACCCGTGCGCAGACTCCAGCGGCCGCGCCGGATCGTACGGCACGCGCAGCTTGGCGGCGATGCCGCCAGGCCCGGTTAGATGCTCCTGGACCCAGAGTTCGAAGAGCACGCCGCCCCGGCTGTCAGCTTCAGTCAGCCGGTCCCACCGCTCGAGCACCCGAGCTGCCTCTGTTCGTCCTCCTGCGGCCTTCAGCAGATCCGGCAGCACTTTGTCCGCGAGCTCCATGCGCGTCGAGTGCTTTTTCGCAATGAGCTGCTCGTAGCTGATCTTCGAATCCTCGGTAATCATCCGGAGCGATCGCAGCGTCCGCATCTGCGGCAGCGCCTGCCCGGTGGGCGCCACGTAAGGCGCGTACTTCGTCCGGTCGATCTGCGGGATCGTGGCAAGCCAGGGTGGTTCGTTCGCGTTCTGATTGAAGCCGCTCGGCGGATCAATCGATTTCGGCAACTCGTCGAACGCCAGGTAGTCGGTCCACATCGTGTCCGAGGTATCGCCGGGCACGAGTTGATTCCAGTAGTCGTAGTCGCGGCCGCTCCGTTTGGGAATCAGTCCGTTGAACACGAACAGCAAGTGTCCCTGGGCGTCGGCGTAGTTCGCGTGCCACATGGGGACCGACATGAGCCGCAACGCGTCCTTGAACTGGTCGAGGGTTTCCGCTTCGCCCATGCGGAACCACTGCTCGAGCATGCGCGGGCGATCGAGACCGGCCACACGCATCGCGACCGTGAGTCCGTCGCGGTCGTGGACGACGGGCCCATGCACCGACCGGCGGACCTCGACCGTTTCTTCTTTGAACGAGCCGTTGGGCTGTCGAACCTTGAGCGCTTTGGTGGCGCGTTCGAACGCTCGCCACTGACCGTCGTAGAGGTACCGGTTGGCCTTCGTGGTCAGTTTGAAGAAGTCGACCGTGTCGATGGTGTTGACGGTGCGTCCCCAACCCGACTTCCGGTTGAACCCGACGACCGGCGTGGGGAAGCCAATCTGCGGCGCGCCGTAGAGGTCGTAGCCGGGGCCGACCAGGTGCATCTCCATGTAGCGGTAGAACGTGTCGCCCCAAGCCAGATGCGGATTGATGAGCAACATCGCGTGACCGCTGGCTGAGCGCGATGGCCCGATCGTCCAGGTGTTCGAGCCGGCTCTCAGTTCCTGCGCCTCGGTCGTCTCGGCGCGCGCCGTGCGCTCGGCGGTACCGCGCTGCGCCGCGCGCACCTCACGCTCCATGCGCTCCTGGGACCCCATGTAGCCGAAGTGCACGGCACGCAGCGAGTGACCCACGACGTCGACGCCCGTGATCGGGAGGACGCGCCGAAACTCGGCGCCGGCCGAGGGGTGGTCAGTCGCGTAGTCGTTGATGCCGGCTGCAAACGCGTCAACATAGCGACGGAAGGTTGGATCCTGTACGTCGTACCACTGACGCGCCCGATCGGGGACTTCGTTCAACTGGACCCAGCGGTCCAACCCGGCATAGGCGGCGCCCCAGTACTCGGCAGCTCGACCGCGAGACTCGCCGTACAGTCTGAGGAGCAGGTTCGCCTGTGCGTGCATCTGCGCCCAGCCGTTGGCGTAGAACATCGCCTCGCGGTCCGGTGCGAAGATATGCGGGACGCCGTACCGGTCCCACAGGATCTCCGCCCGACCCGCCGCCGACAGCCGCGCGCCCGTCGTTGTCCCAACGGCGACTCCCAGGAGGGCGGCGATACCTGCCGCGCGCGCCCACGACCACGTGCTACCACTTCGCATGATGCGTCCCTCCACGCGAGAATGCGGTTCGCGACGCCCAGCATAGCGGAAACGCTCCTCGCTGCGCGATCAATCCGGACTTGATTGCTCTGGTCACAGGGTGGACAATTTCCCATAGAGGTGTCTGATGGTGCGATCTCGCCTTCTTCCTGCCACGGTCTTGGCACTCGTCTTCGGCAGTGCTGCGTTCGTCACGCTGACGTCGGTTGATCTCATTGCGCAGCGCGGCGCTTCCGGTCCGCCGGAGCACGCCAAGGTCACGCCGATTAACAACCTGCCGAATCCATTTGAAACGATTCGAAACTTCGGCCCGTTGCCGACTGGTCGCAGGTGGGGTTCGGTCAGCGCGATCCACGTGGACATCGACGGCAAGTCGATCTGGGCCGGTGATCGCTGTGGGACCAACTCGTGCGCGGGGTCCGACGTCGATCCAATCGTCAAACTCGACGCGACCGGGAAGGTCGTCAAGATGTTCGGCGCGGGTCAGATCATCTGGCCTCACGGCATGGATGTCGACAAGCAGGGCAACGTGTGGGTGGTCGACGCTCGAGTCGCCACCGCGGACGAGCTGAAGAAGTTCCCCAACGCCGCGGGCAAAGGGAACACGGTGCTCAAGTTCAGCCCGGAAGGCAAGTTGCTGATGACGCTCGGCACGGCTGGCAAGGCCGGCAACCCCGAGCAGGGCGCGTTCACGGAACCCAACGACGTGCTCATCGCGCCAGACGGCAGCATCTTCGTCGCCGAAGCACACAACGCACAATTCCTCGACGCGCCAGGACCCGAGGCAATCGGACGGATCTCGAAGTTCACGCCCCAGGGCAAGTTCATCAAGAGCTGGGGATCCTGGGGATACGGGCCGAGTCAGTTCCGCGGGCCGCATTCGTTCGCGATGGACTCTCGAGGGCGCCTCTTCGTGGCCGATCGGGGCAATCGCCGCATTCAGATCTTCGACCAAGAGGGCAAGCTGCTCGACACGTGGTATCAGTTCAGCCGGATCAGCGGGCTGTATATCGACAGGAACGACGTGCTGTACGCCATCGATTCCGAATCCGACGACAACTACAATCCTGGATGGCGCAAGGGCCTGCGCGTGGGAAGCGCCAAGACGGGTGAGGTGTGGTACTTCACGCCCGAGCACGTCTCGAAGCAGCCGTCGGGCATGGGCGGGTACGGATCGATGGGCGAAGGCGTGACGGCAGACGCGCAGGGCAATGTGTTCGCCGGCGAGGTCGGTCCGATCCAAGGTGTCACGAAGTTTGCGCTGAAACTCAAGCGCTAGAGGAACACCTTGAAGGCGCGACGCACGTCTCTCGCGATCGGTCTGATTGTTGCGCTCGTCGGCGCCGGTGGCGTGGCCGTCTCCGGCCAGGGCGAGGGCACGCGCTTCAACGCGCACCCCTCCACGCAGGAGGCGTCGCGTCTCATCACGCTCGACATGCTGAAGAAGTGGGAAAAGGAGCTCTCGAACTGGGGCCGTTGGGGCAAGGAGGATCAGCGCGGCCTGCTGAATCTCATCACGCCTGAGAAGACCAAGAAGGCGCTCGCGCTCGTCAAGGACGCGAAGACCGTCACGCTGCAGATCAATCCGATCAAGAAGACCGGAAGCGATACGGGCGGCTTTGGCGAGAACGTGCACCGCATGGCGCGAGTCGACCCGAAGACCGGGGCGATTCTGGGTGCGCTCGACATCATTCAGCTGTCGATTCACGACGGTCTGAGCTCACATCTCGATGCCCTCTGCCACTATCAGGGACCGATCGGCCGTAAGCCGGGTGAGCCGGCGGTCAGCTACAACGGCTTCCCATTCACGTTGACGGCGGCCGGGTGCATCGAGTCCGCGGCCGATCGCATGGGCCCGGGCTACATCACGCGCGGCATCTTGGTGGACATGCCGTTGCTCAAGAACGTGAAGTGGCTCGAGCCGAGCACGCCCATCTATGTCGAAGACCTCGAGGCCTGGGAGAGGTTCGCTGGCGTCAAGATTGGGGCGGGGGATGCGCTCATTATTCGTACGGGCCGTTGGGCGAAGCGTGCGGCCGAAGGGCCGTGGCCGTACGGGCAGGCGGGGGCCGGACTGCACGCCTCCGTGCTGCCGTGGCTCAAGAGCCGTGACATCTCACTCCTTGGCGGCGATGCGGTCAACGACGTCCAGCCGTCGGGTGTGGCCGGCATCAACCGGCCGATTCACCAGCTCACCCAGGTGAACATGGGCCTGCCGATTTCAGACGACATCTGGACCGAAGACGCTGCGCAAGAGGCCCAGCGTCTGAAGCGCTGGGAGTTCATGCTGACGCTGCACATCTATCAGATTCAGGGCGGCACAGCCTCGCCCTTCAACGGGCTGGCCACGTTCTAACGCGAACCGCCGCCAGCAGTCGCAGGAGCCGCATAGTCCTTCGTAAAGCCGTTGCGGCCGTTCGTGACGTTGAACGAGCCATCTCGCCGGGCGGAGACCTTGATCCAGTGCGCCTGACCGTGGTGGGCAGGAGGTGGAGGCGTCGACGGTCCAGGCGCTGGTGCCGGCATGGCTGCAATCGGCATCGCGGAGGTCGGTTCATCCGTCGTGTTCGCGATGAAGAGGCCGGGCACGGTGTACTCCTGGCCGCTCAGCAGCGAGAAGTGGAGTTGCCAGACATCCTCGAGGCCCGGCGACGAGTCCACGCGTCTGCCCGCCTTTGCCCGACGAGTGCTGGCGAGAGACCCATCATATAGGGCCCGAGGGACCAAACGGCGAGCGGAGCTGTCCCTGTTTCTGGGGACGAAAGCTCGCGAACGCTGTATTAGCTGCATTAAGGGTGCATGAGTCATGTTGATCGGGGCGAGAGGCAGTGGTAAGGTGACGCTGCTTGGCGTGGTGTCGCTCATCGGGCCGTGGCTCGAGGGCGGGGAGCCTGATGGCCTTTGGTCCCCTGCGACAACTTGGCGTTCCGCTGGCCGCGATCGCACTGGTTCTTGGCGCTCGGCTGAGCGGCGCATCGGTTGGCGCTCCCGACACACCAGCCCAAGCGCAGTCCGCTCGCGCGACCCTCGACCGGTACTGCGTTAGCTGCCACAATCAGCAGCGCAAGACCGCCTCGCTCGCGCTCGACACCCTGGACGTCGCGAAGACGTCGTCGGCCACCGCCACCTGGGAGAAAGTGGTACGCAAGCTGCGCGGCGGCTCGATGCCCCCGTCTGGTCTCCCGCGGCCGGACCGCGCCACGTACGACAGCCTGATTGGCTGGCTGGAGTCCGACCTGGACGCGGCAGCCGCTGCACGGCCTGACCCTGGCCGAACCGAGCCCTTCCATCGGCTCAACCGCACCGAGTACCGCAACGTCATCCGTGATCTGCTCGCGCTCGACGTCGACGTCTCGGCGCTCCTTCCGAGCGACGACGCGAGCTACGGGTTCGACAATATGGCGGGTGTGCTGAAGATGTCGCCGACGCTGCTCGAGCGGTATCTGGCGGCCGCGCAACGCGTGAGCCGACTGGCCGTCGGCAGCCCGCCTTCGATGCCCAACGTCGACACGTTCCGCGTGCCCGAAGATCTGCCGCAGGACGAGCGCATCGACGGATTGCCCTTCGGGACGCGAGGGGGCACGCTGGTTCGCCACACCTTCCCGGTCGATGCGACGTACGACATTCGCGTGCGCCTCTCTCGACTGGGTCTGAGCGGCGGCGCCACTGAGGACATCCCGCGCTTCGCCGAGTCGCACGATCTCGACGTGATGCTCGATGGCGTCCGTATCAAGACGTTCACGTTAGCGGGCGAAACACTCCCGGCGGGCGTTCGGCAGGATGCCTACCAACAGAATCGCATCACCCTTGACGCGGACTGGAACGTTCGGTTACGGGTCACGGCCGGACCGCACGAAGTCGGCGTCGCCTTCGTGAAGAAGTCTTCGGCACTCAATGAAACCGTGCGCCTGCCGTTCCTGCGCCCGTACGCGGGCGCCGGCGGTGACACTCGTTACCAGCCCTACTTGAGCCGCGTCACGGTCACCGGACCGATCGAGACTGGAGCGGCGGTGGACACGCCAAGTCGTCGTGCGGTGTTCGTCTGCCGTCCGCGACGCCCGCACGACACCGATCCGTGCGCCCGTCGAATCCTGTCGTCGCTCGCGCGACGTGCCTACCGACGACCGACGACGGAGGAAGATGTCGCACCCCTGATGGAGTTCTTCCGTCGCGGGCACGCGGCGGGCGGCTTCGACATCGGCATCGAGCAGGCCCTTGGCCGATTGCTCATCAGCCCGCACTTCCTCTATCGAGTTGAGCGAGATCCGTCGAGAGTGCCGCCGGCCACACCGTATCGCATCAGCGAGCTCGAGCTTGCCTCACGTCTGTCGTTCTTCCTCTGGAGCAGCTTGCCGGACGAGGCTCTGATGGCGGCGGCGACGGCGAACCGGTTGCACGAGCCGGCGGTGCTCGAGGCGCTGGTCAAGCGGATGTTGGCGGATCCGAAGTCCGAGGCGCTCGTCCAGAACTTCGCCTCGCAGTGGCTGTATTTGCGCAACGTTCCGACGTTGTCACCGGACCTCGACGTGTATCCGGATTTCGACGAGAGCCTGCGTCAGGCGTTTGGTCGCGAGACCGAGCTGTTCGTTGGCAGCATCGTTCGCGAGGACCGCCGTGTGCTGGAGCTGCTCACCGCCGACTACACGTTCGTCAACGAGCGTCTGGCGAGGCACTATGGGTGGCCGAACATCAAAGGCAGCCATTTTCGGCGCGTGAATGTGGAGGACCCGGGGCGCCGCGGTCTTCTCGGACACGGCAGCCTGCTGGCGGTCACCGCGTACCCGCATCGCACGTCGCCGGTTCTTCGCGGCAAATGGATCCTCGAGAACCTGCTCGGTACGCCGCCGCCACCGCCACCTCCGAATGTGCCTGACCTCAAGGATCGGAACGCTGAGGGGAAGGTGCTGACGATGCGCGACCGCATGGGCCAGCATCGGGCGAATCCAGTGTGCGCGAGTTGCCATGCGCAGATGGATCCGCCGGGGTTCTCCCTCGAGACGTTCGACGCCATCGGCCGCGCACGGCGTGTGGACGAGCAGTTCGTCCCGATCGACGCATCCGGCGTCCTGCCCGACGGCTCGAAGTTCGACGGCCCGAACGGACTGCGCGAGGCGCTCCTTGCGCAGCCCGAGCGCGTGATCACGACCTTCACGGAGAAGCTTCTGACATACGCGCTCGGTCGCGGGCTCGAGTCCACCGACATGCCGGCCGTTCGCCGCATCAGTCGGGAGTCCGCAGTTTCAGACTATCGCTTCTCGACCATCGTGTTGGGCATCGTCAACAGCGTACCGTTCCAGATGAGGAGGGCGGCCGAGTGATCGTGAAGAAGCTCGCGTTGAGCCGTCGGACGTTCTTGCGTGGGACGGGCGCGACCCTCGCGCTTCCGCTGCTGGACTCCATGGTGCCCGCCCTGACGGCCCAACGCGCCGCGGCGGCCAAGCCCGTGCGTCGGGTCGGGTTCATCTACATGGCCAACGGTGTGGCGATGAACGACGCGCTGAACTACTGGAAGCCAACGGTTGATGGTGCGCTCACAGCGCTCTCGCCGATCTTGTCGCCGCTCGAGCCGTTCCGATCGAAAACCCTCGTCATCAGCGGCCTCGTGCACGCGCAGGCGGAGCCGCTCGGTGACGGCAACGGCGATCACACGCGTGGCACCGCGACCTGGCTGAACGGCGTCCATCCGCGCTACACCGAGGCGTCGGACGTGCAAGCGGGCACAACCATCGACCAGATCATCGCAGAAGCCTGGGCGGGTGAGACGATGCTGCCCTCACTGGAGCTCGGGATCGATCCGAACTTCACCGCCGGCAGCTGCGAAAACGGCTACAGCTGTCTGTACATGAACACGCTCGCGTGGCGATGGCCGACCTCGCCGCTGCCGATGGAGAACAACCCACGTGTGGTGTTCGAGCGCTTGTTCGGGGAAGGCGGGACGGCGGCCCAGCGGATCGCACGGGCGCGGCACAAGAAGAGCCTGCTCGACTCCGTGCTCGAGGAAGCGAATCGCCTGCGTCAGACGCTCGGGCCCTCCGACCAGGTCAAGGTCGCCGACTACTTCGACGCGGTGCGAGAGGTGGAGCGTCGCATTCAGCAGGCCGAGCGTCATACCGCGGAGTCGCCTATTCCAGTGCTGCCACAGCCGCTGGGGATTCCCGACAGCTTCGAGGAACACGTGAAGCTGATGTACGATCTCCAATGGCTCGCGTATCAGGCGGACATCACGCGCGTCTTCACGTTCATGCTCGGACGCGAGGTCAACTCGCGGACGTTTCCGCAGATCGGCGTGAACGAGCCGCACCACGGTGTGTCGCATCATCGCGATGAGCCGGGGCAACTCGAGAAGCTTGCCAAGATCAACACGTACCAGACGCAGATCTTCCAGTCCTTCGTGGAGCGTCTGCACTCGACTCCAGACGGCGACGGCACGCTGCTCGATCACTCGATGCTCCTGTACGGCGCGGGGCTCAGCAATCCGAACACGCACTCGCACCTTGACCTGCCGGTCTCGCTCGTCGGCGGCCCCACCCTTGTCAAGGGCGGGCGGCACCTCCGCGCGCCGGCGAGCACGCCGATGACGAACCTGCTCCTCGCGCTCGCCGACAGGGCGGGTGTGCCGGTTGAGCGCCTCGGTGACAGCACTGGCCAATTGAACCTGCTGGCAGATGTATAGGTGGCACCGTCTCGCGATCGGCGTCGGTTTTGTGATCGCGTTGTTCGTGTCGGCGGTTGTGGCGGCGGAGGCGAGCAGTGCGCTCATAGACGCCGCCAAGACGGGTGATGTCAAAGCGCTGGCGGCGCTCCTGCCCAGGGGAGGAGACGTCAACCAGGCGGATGCGGACGGGGCGACAGCGTTGCACTGGGCAGCGCATCGGAACGACGGCCAGGCGGTCGAGCTGCTGCTGCGCGCGAAGGCGAACGTGCACGCGCGTAATCGCTACGGCGTGACGCCGATTGCGCTGGCGGCCGAGAACGGGGACGCCGCCACGATGCAGCGGCTGCTCGCGGCCGGCGCGAACCCCAACGAAACGGTCGCCGACGGGGAGACCGTGCTGATGATCGCCGCGCGCAGCGGTCACGCCCGAGCGGTCGATGCGCTCCTGGCGCGGGGCGCGAACGTCAACGCATCGGAGCTGTGGAAGCGACAGACGGCGCTGATGTGGGCCGCCGCGGAGAACAACGCGGAGGCGATGCAGGCCTTGATTCGCGCTGGCGCTGATGTTCGTGCGGTGTCTCGTGGCGGCTTCACCCCGTTCTTGTTCGCCGCGCGGGCCGGACATCTGGCGGCTGCGAACGTGCTCCTCGACGCCAAGGTCGATCCGAACGAGTCGCTTCCCGACGGCACCTCCTCGCTCGTTCTGGCCGTGACCAACGCACACTACGAGTTCGCGGCACGCCTGCTCGAGCGCGGTGCCGATCCGAACGCGGCGCGTCAGGGCTGGACCGCACTGCATCAGCTGGTCTGGACTCGTCGGCCGAATCGTGGCTTTGCAAATCCGGGACCACCAGCGACCGGCACGCTGAGCTCAATCGAGCTGGTGAAGACACTGGTCTCGCGAGGTGCGGATCCCAACGCCCGGCAGACCAAGGAACCGCGCGACGGTTATCGAAATCTCTTGAACCGTACGGGTGCCACGCCGTTCTTGCTGGCGGCGAAATCCGCGGACGTGGAGCTGATGCGGGCCCTGATCGCCAACGGGGCCGATCCAACGCTGGCCACCGCCGACGGCACGACGCCGCTCATGGCGGCCGCAGGGGTGGGCATCTGGGCGGTCGGTGAGAGCCCCGGCACAAATGAAGAGGCGCTCGAGGCCGTTCGTTTCGTCGCCGAGCTTGGTGGCGAGGTGAACGCCACGAACGAATATGGGTACACCGCGCTCCACGGGGCCGCTCACCGCGGGTCGCCGGACCTGGTCCGGTTCCTGGCAGGAAAGGGGGCGCGGCTGGACGTCGCGCTGGCGAAGACCGGCGGGGGGCCGCTGGGGTGGAAAGAAGGCTGGACGCCGCTCATGATTGCGGACGGTCTGTTTTACGCCAATACTTTCAAGCGCCAGACGGAGACGGCGGCAGTGCTACGCGAGTTGATGCGAGCCGGCGAGGCAAGCAGGTAGGAAGCCAAGGGCTACTGAGCGAGGGGGCTGGGGCATATGGACACGATACGCGCACGGAAGCGCCAATGGCTCTGGAGGTTCGCCGCGCTGGGCTTGATCGTCGGCTCAACAAGCCTGGGGTTGGCTCAGGGGCCGGCTCCGGCGCCGCCGCCCAAAGTGGAAACCACCGTCTACGACATGAGCAAGCTGGTTGCGCCGCCCACGCTGGCGCCGAACGAACTCGAAGGCAAGCGGCTCTTCGTTCAGCGGTGTGCGCTGTGCCATGACCTGCTCGGTCAGCCGGCCTCGACGACGGTCGGACCGTGGGTGGACGGCACGACGGTCAAGGCTCGAGGTGAGGCTGCGATTCGGCTGAAGATCATGGACGGATCGCGTCGCATGCCAGGCTGGAAGCACACCTTCGACGCGCAGCAAGTGGACGCCGTCATTGCGTACATGAAGACCATGACGCCTGAAATGAGGCCAAAGCCTGGTGGGCCCGTCACTGGTCCCATCGAGTAGGCGGTCAAGCCCGTAACGGGTAGGCAGGGAAGCGGGTCGGGATCACACAGGAGTCGGTGATGCGAAGCATACGAATCGTTGGGCTTGGAGTGATCGTGCTGATGGCCAGCCTCGCGCGGGTGTACACGGCTCCGCCTGTAGACGGCACGGGCGGCCCGATGTTGATGGGCACTGTTCGGTCGGCGACCGGTGAGGCACTGGGCGGTGTGCCGGTATCGGCGCGGGCTGTCGGCGGCACCGTGACGCGATCCGTCTACACCGACGAGCGTGGAGAGTATGTCTTCCCCGCGTTCGAGGAACCGTTTGCGCCTGGCGCCTACAAGGTGTGGGCCCAGGCGGTCGGGTTCGCGCGCACCGACGCGGACGTCGACTTGTCGCGGCCAGGCAAGAAAGATCTCGTGCTCAATACGGTCAAGGACTTCAGTAATCAACTGTCCGGTTCCGAGTGGCTCGAAGCGCTGCCTAGTGAGTCCCACGAAGACAGGCGCATGAAGGAAATCTTCCGCGTGAACTGCACGGAGTGCCATCAGCCTGGACTCGTGCTGCAGAACCGGCTCGACGAGCAAGGTTGGCTTGCGATGATCGAGGTGATGGAACGGGCGACGTATCACGGATGGCCCGGTCCGAACGCACCTCTGCGCAGCACCATCACCTACCACAAGCAGGAGCTGGCGAAATGGCTCGCGAAAGTCCGGGGCCCGGAGCCCTATCCGCTCAAGTTCAAGCTCCACCCGCGTCCGAGTGGCGAAGCGGCGCGCGTCGTCGTGACCGAGTACGACATCCCTACGTCGGTCGGCAAGCAAGAGAGGACCATGCAGGACGGCAGCGTGTGGACGGACGGCATCATGTCCGGCTTGCACGGCACCGGCGGCATTCACGACGTGCAGATTGACGACGACGGCAACGCGTGGTTGACGGACTCCGTGAACAACGACCACCGCACGATTGTGAAGATCGACGTCAAGACCGGAGCGGTCAAGGGCTTCAAGGTGGTTGCACCGAACGGGCGTGCTTCCGCCTCCCACGGGATTGGGCGCGACAAGAACGGGATCATGTGGTTCGACACTGGCGGCATGTTGGCGCGGGTCGACCCAAAGACTGAGCAGTTCGAGTTCTATCGCACGCCGTTTGGCTCCCCGACGACCACGTCCGGACAGATCGATATCGCACCCAACGGGAACATCTGGATGTCAGCACGCCGGGGCGCGTTGATGTTCAACCAACAGACCAAGAAGTTCACCTTCTACCAGGACAAGACCATTGGCGACGGTCAGACGTACGGCGCGACCGCGGACGCCAATGGTAACGGCTGGTGGACGCAGTTCAATATGGACAACGTTGTCCACGCGGACGTCAAAACTGGCGAGGTGTTCGAGTTCCCGATGCGTCCGCCCGACAAGATGGAAGTCGTCCTGACACCGGCGGACCGTGAGTTCTACCACAACATCGGCGGCGACCGATTCTCCGGGACGTTCGCTCGACCGGGGTCGCAGGCGCCGCGTCGTCTTTCGACCGACAAGAACGGGACGGGCGTCTGGGTAGCCAACTGGTGGGGCGTGAACCTGGCCCGCATCGATGCGAAGACGAAGAAGGTCACGTACCACAAGGTTCCGCTCAACGCGAACCCGTACAACACCGTCATCGACAAGAACCACATCGTCTGGACGAATCTGACCTCTGATGATGCGGTGGGCCGGTTCGATCCGAAGACGGAGCAGTGGACCATCTACAAGCTCCCCATCGTCGGGGCCGAGCTGCGCCACATCGCCTTCGACGATGCCCGTGGAGATGTGTGGGTGCCGTATCGCGAGGCGGACCGGGCTGCGCGCCTGCAGTTCCGCACGCAAGCGCAGATTGACGCGCTCAAGAAGGCGGTCGGCACGCAGGCCGTCGCACGATAGGTCGCAAAGGCACGAACCGCGGGTCACACGAGCGACCGGCGAAGCCGGCTCCGAGGCTGTCCGTGTCTCGTGGCGCCGCTTCGCAGCGCACGCGACGTTCTGAGTGACAAGATGGCCTTCGTGCCGCGTGTCCTCGTGGCGGACAGCCCACTACGACGTGTGGTGCACGGGCGTCATGCCGTAGACGGGGGTATCGATGCCTTCCAGTCGCGCTTTGAGCTGCAGCGCAAGGAACGAAGAGTAGTAGCGGGATTGCGCCAGATTGCCGCCGTGAAACCAGAGTCCGGGCTGGTGAGTGGGCTTCCACATGTTCCGCAGCTCTCCCTCCCACGGTCCGGGATCCTTGGTCGTGTTGGAGCCGAGGCCCCAGCACTTGCCGACTCTATCGGCGACTTCCTGCGAGATGAGCTGGGCCGCCCAGCCATTCATCGAGCCGTAGCCGGTGGCGTAGACGATGAGGTCCGCTGGAAGCTCGGTGCCGTCGCTCAGCACGGCTGAACGCGCCTTTAGCTCCTTCACTTCGACGCCGCTCCGGAGCTTGATTCGGCCGTCGGCGACCAGCTCGGAGGCGCCGACATCAATGTAGTATCCGGATCCGCGACGCAGATACTTCATGAACAGCCCTGAGTCGTCGTCCCCAAAGTCGAGGAGGAATCCCACGTTCCGGAGCCGACCGTAGAGCGCCGCGTCCCGTTTGGCCATCTCCGCATACGCCGGCTTCTGGAGCTCCGCCATGATGCGATACGGGATGGACGCGAAGATGATGTCGGCCTTGTTGGCCGTGATGCCGACTCGAACGGCCGACTCCGAATAGAGCCCATCGAGCACGAGCTCGAGCATCAACTCGGAACGCGCCACCATCGTCGACGAGCGCTGGAGCATCGTCACAGCCGCGCCATGCTCCCAGAGGTCGGCGCAGATGTCGTGCGTGGAGTTGTTCGATCCCACCACGACGCACTGCTGGCCTCGGAAGCCTTCGCCGCCGGGATGTCGGCTGGAGTGGTGCTGCACGCCTTGGAATTGCTCGGCGCCCGGGACCTCAGGGACGTTCGGCACGCCGGACATGCCGGTGGCGAGCACGAGCTGTTTCGGCCTCAGCACCACCGTCTCGCTCGCGCGGTCGACTGTCACCACCCACTCCTGATGCGCCTCATCGTAGGAGGCTTGTTGGCACGTCGTGGAGCCCCAGTAGTCGAGCTCCATCACCCGCGCGTACATCTCCAGCCAGTCGGCGATCTTGTCCTTCGGGGAGAAGACCGGCCAGCTCTCCGGGAACGGGAGGTAGGGGAGGTGGTCGTGCCAAACCGGATCGTGCAGGCACAACGACTTGTACCGTTTGCGCCAGGCATCCCCCGGTCGCTCGTGCTTGTCGATGACGATGGTCGGGACGTCGAGCTGCTTCAGCCGGGCGGCGAGCATGATGCCGGCTTGGCCACCCCCGACGATGAGGCAGTACGGCTGGCGTGTGCGTCCGAGGTTGGACAGCTCCTCTGTGCGTCGGTCGAGCCACGTCTGCCGGTCGCGAAACGCCCCATGGTCAACACCGCGCGGCCGCGAATCGCCGCGCCGCTCCTCGTGGCCCTTCAGCTCCGTTGCGGCGGTCAGCAGGGTCCAGCACTTTCGGTCGCGAAGGCGAACGTACCCGTTCCCGCGGGTGCGCTCGGTCTCCAGGGTGAGAAACGCCTCCGTGACGCCGTCGGCACCCGCCGGTTCGCCTTCAACAGACCATGAGCCTGGTTTGACCGCCGCGAGCCTAGCGGCCAGCATCGATTCGATGCTGGGTCTTCCCTCGCACGTGACGATGTTCCACGTGAACGCGATGAGATCGCGCCAGTAGCTCTCCTCGTGAAAGAGCGCCATCGTTGCCGCGACGTCGCCTCGCGCAAGCGACGCGGAAAATGTGTCCAGCCAGTCAGTGATCTCCCGGGCGCGCTCGCTCTGTGCCATGTGCTCAGTTCTGACCCGTTCCCCGTGGCACGTCGCCGAGAGCCCACGCGGTCAGCGTCGTCCCGGACGGGACCAGGATGTGCTGGCGTCCGTCCACCATGTAGGTGATGGGCGAAGTCCCGTGAAGGTTGGCGCCCATCTGATAGCGCCAGAGCTGCTTGCCGTTCCGTGAGTCGAGCGCGAAGATATTGCCCTCGTTGTCGCCGCTGAACAGCAGGTTCGAGGCGGTGGTGAGAATACCGGCGCGTGACGGGGTGGGCAGCTTGAATTCCCACTTCAGCTCGACCGTCTTCGGGTCCAAGGCGCGGATCGCGCCGGACGGACGGTTATCCGCGCGATTCACGAGCTGCTGTGCCCCGCCCGTGAAGCGCTGGCCGGGCACAAACGGCGTCTCATAGCCGAAGAACGTCGCACACGCCTCCCGCGCGGTGACGTAGAACACCTGCGTTCGCGGATCGAAGGACGGCTGCCAGAAGTTGGTCGCGCCGAGCGCGTCGGGACATGTGAACTCGCCCTTCTCGTCAGGCGTTTGACCCGGAAGGAGAATCGGACGGCCCTGCGCGTCGATCTCCTTCGCCCAGGTTGTGTTGACGTACGTCTTTGCGACGAGCAACCGGCCGTTGGTGCGATCCAGCGTATAGAAGAAGCCGTTGCGGTTGGCGAACATCACGGTCTTGCGGGCCTGCCCGTTGATGGTGAGGTCGGCCAGGATTGGCACCTGCGTCGAGTCGTAGTCATGAACGTCGTGTGGCGTGAACTGATAATGCCATCGCAACTTACCGCTGTCCGCGTCGACTGCCACGATCGAATCGCTGTACAGGTTGTCGCCTTCCCGACTGCCCGAGTGATAGTCCGGACCCGGGTTGCCGGTCCCGTAGTAGAGCAGGTTCAGCTCGGGGTCGTACGCGCCGGTCACCCAGATCCCGGCACCGCCCGTCTTCCACGAATCACCCGACCAGGTGTTGTGCCCGGGTTCGCCGGGACCGGGGATCGTGTAGAAGCGCCACGCGCGCTTGCCGGTATTGGCGTCGTAGGCCTCGAGGAAACCGCGGATGCCGTACTCCCCCCCGGCGACTCCGACGATGACCTTGTCCTTGGCGATGATGGGCGCGATCGTGGCCGCGTAGCCGGTCCTGTAGTCCTCGAGTGTGGCGTCCCAGACGACCGCGCCCGTTTTCGCGTCGAGCGCCAGCAAGTGGGCATCGAGGGTCGTCATGAAGAGCTTGTCCCCGAGGATCCCGAAGCCGCGGTTGACGAGGCCGCAACAGGCGGTAAGGCCTGTGAGCGGAAGCTCACGTCGATAGCGCCAGATCTGTCGCCCGCTGCGGGCGTCGAGGGCCCACGCGACGTTCAGCGGACCTGTGACGTACAGGACGTTGTCCCGCAGCAGCGTCGTGGTCTCGAAGTTGCCGACGGTGGCGGTCTGGAACGTCCACTGCGGCTGGAGGCGATTGACGTTGTCAGGCGTGATCTGTGTGAGCGGGCTGAATCGGTGGTTGGCGAAGTTGCCGCCGAAGGTGAGCCATTTGCTCCCGTCCTCCTTCAATCCCTCGAGGATCTCCTGGAAGGTGACGAGCCCGCCGGCAGCGCCGCTCGACTGCTGCGCGAGGACCGTCGCCGCGCCCACAAACGAGAGCAACGCGGCAACCTGGACGAGACGGATGATGGCCTGTCGCATGATGGCTAGCTCCCAAAAACCGAGTTACTTGACTGCCGGATCGAATCCCTTGAGCGTCGCCAGGTAGGCGAGGAGATCGTTCAGGTCGTTCTCGCTGAGGCGCTCGGGTCCAAACGTCGGCATGGCAGACTGTTTCCCCTTCTCGACCGCGCGTACATCCGACCGCAGGTAGCCCTGGATCCGTTCGCGGCTGTCCATGATCTGGACGGAGTACATGTCCTCGTTCTTCGTCACACCGCTGATGGTCTGGCCGTCCTTCGTGGTGACCGTCACCGGTTCGAACCCGGACAGCGACTCCTCGACGGCACCTCGGATGCGGCGCACCAGCACCGGGCGAGCGCGTGAGACCCCGACGCGTGAGAGATCTGGTCCCAGCCGACCGCCGCGGCCGTTCGCGCGATGGCAGCTCTGACACTGAACTCGAAATACGCGCTCGCCGTTCTGTGCGTTGCCCTTGGCACCGGCCTCCGGGGTTTGGGCCGCGAGTGTTCGGAGGTACGCGAGGATCTTCCAGACTTCGTCATCTGGGGTCCGCTCGCCGACGGCGGGCATCTCGGTTCCGATGACGCCGGTCCGAAGCGTGTTGAACAAGCCCTCGTCACTTCGGCCCGAGGTCCAAACCTGCGTGAGATCGGGCCCGCGGACCCCTTTGGCGTCGATCCCGTGGCAATCCGCGCACCGGGAGCGGTAGAGCCCCATACCCGTCTTGATCGCTCCCTGATCGCCATCGTACGGATTCTTCTTGCCCGCTTGCGCATGCACGTGCGGCGCGGCCGCCAGCAGCATCGCGATCGCGATGGTGACGGACGTCAAGATTCGCAATGTCAGCATGGGTTGCTCCCGTTGAACGGCGCCACTAACGGCGCCATTATAGGACTCCGGCTTCGCCAAGGCTACGTCGGACAGGCCGCCTTGGCCAGGTCTCCGGCGGACCAAGCCTTGCGCTCGCGGCGCGGTTCGGCCATTCTAGGAAGACGTCTTGGACGCCCAAACCGCCGGAGTGGTGAAACTGGCAGACGCGCCGGACTCAAAATCCGGTGGGGTTTACCCCCCGTGAGGGTTCGATTCCCTCCTCCGGCACCAGCTTCCTGTCCGTCCGTCCTGCTCTCCTGCCGTCGGGTGCGAGGTTTCCGTGTAGCATCGACTCGGCCGTGCTCCTGACCGAGTCGACGTTCCTCTTTCTCTTTCTCCCCGCGTTCATCGTCCTGCATGTGGCCGTCACCGGCGCGGCCACGCCCGATTGGATGCGGGGCATGGTCCCGCTCAAGGCGCTCAACGTCTTCCTGCTGCTCGGGAGTGTGGTGTACTTCGCCCTGCTGAGTCCGCCGCTGGCCGGTCTGCTCGTGGTCGCGGCGGTATTCACCTACGGCGTCAGCCTTCGAGTGGCCCGAGCCGGCGCTGGCCGTGCCATTTGGTTGGCGTGCGGCCTCTTGGGGCTGTCCAGCCTCTTCGTGGGAGTGCGCTGGCTGAACGCGACCGCGCAGAACGCGGGCGTGCTGGCGTTGCCATTGAGCGGGACACCGGGCACGCGCGGCATCGTCGCGATCGTCGTGTCGTTCTTCGTGCTGAGCGCCAGCGCGCACGTGCTCGATGCCTATCGAACCCGGTCGGTCGAACAGGATCCGGTGAGGGCGCTCTTGTCGGTGCTCCTGTTTCCCTTTCTCCTGGCAGGACCGATCGTCAAGCGATCGGAGATGCACGATCAGTTGGCCCGGCGCGTGGTCAGCGTGGCGAACTTCGCGTATGGCATGCGGCGCTTCCTGATCGGGCTCTACAAGAAGGTGGCGATCGCCGACATTCTCGGTCAGGTGGCCGACACGATCTTCGCGCTCCCCCCGCAACAGGTGGCTGCAGCGCGGGCCTGGCTGGGCGTCGTGTGCTTTGGGCTGCAGCTCTATTTTGCGGTATCGGCTTACTCCGACATGGCGCTCGGCCTCGGGCGGATGTTCGGCTTCCGGCTGTCAGAGAACTTCAAGTGGCCTTACGTGACACGGTCGCTCCACGAGTTTTGGGGGAGCTGGTTCATGACGCTGGGGCAGTGGCTTCGAGACTACTTGCGACTGCCACTGGGCGGCGGGCCTATCCTGCTGACGCTCTGCGCATTTCCGGTAGCGGGCGCCTGGTACGGGGCGCGGTGGCCGATGTTGGTCTGGGCGCTGTATCACGCGGCATTCATACTGTTGGAACGTGCGGGGTTGGCTCGCTTGCTCCGTCGGCTGCCAGATCCGTTGCCCTACGTGTATGTGGCGGTCGTCGTGCTCGTCGGCTGGCCGCTGTTTCGGTCGGACACCATCCCGGCGGCGCTCCAGTACCTCTGGTCGATGGCGGGTCGCAATGTGCCGGTCGCCTCTGCGTACTATCTCAATCGGTTCCTGACGACCGAGGTCTGGATCGCGCTCATCTGCGGGCTGGTGGGTGCGGCGCCACTGGTTCGGGCCATCGGCAGGTGGCGGGTGGCCATTGACGGCGGCACGACCGCCCTTGCCGTGATGACATTTGCTGTTCTTGTCTACATCTGGCGGATGGGGGTCCGGTTGGTGACCACGCCGCTGAAGCCTCATCAGCCGTCTGCGTGACGGTATCCCGACAAGCTCTTCAGTTCAGGCTCCAGCATTTCTGGCGACACTCCGCGCGCGGCCGCCGGCCCGGGACTGTCTGCAAACCTCACCCTCAGAAGGGAGTTAACGCACGGTGGGCATCAAGAAGTCCGCGGAGTGGGGCCCAAAGGGGGGGATAGCGACTCTGCCGGCCCGTTCTGCGAAAAAGGCCGAAAAGCCCCGTATTTCCGGGCGTTTCTCGTTGTGTCGGCCACGGGGGTGCGCTATACTCAAGGAACTGCTGGCGGGACATCAGGCCTACCCAAGCGCGCTTCCAACAGGGGGAATCGTGACATTTCAAGTCGGCGATAAGGTTATCTACCCGAATCACGGTCTGGGCATCGTGACGCGCATCGAAGACAAGACCATCCTCGGCACTACTTGTGGTTTCTATCACCTCCGGATCGTGGCCAACGAGACGACCGTGCTCGTGCCGGTGAGCAATGTCGATGGCGTCGGGCTTCGCCGAGCGATTTCTGACGACGAGGTGGATGGGCTCTTCGGATTGCTCGGGGACGGCAAGATCGACAATCACCAGAACTGGAAAGGGCGGTTCAAGGACAACTCCGACAAGATGCGCAGCGGATCGATTTATGACGTTGCCGACGTGCTGAAGAGCCTGACGTTCCTCGCCAAGTCCAAGAGCCTGTCGTTCCGGGAGAAGCGGATGCTGGATCGCGCGAAGTTCCTCATCATCTCGGAGGTCTCCGAAGTGATGCGTGAAGCGGCACCGGCCGTCGAAGCACGCGTGGATCGGGCACTCGAACATTGCTTTACGACCAAGAGTCGGGCGGCAACGACCGTGGCTGCCGGGTCGTTACCCCGCAAGGTCGCCGCCAAGGCGGCGCCCGCACCGCGAGCCGCTGCGCCGGCTGTGACAACTCGTCGGGCCGCTCGAGTGTAGGGCAAGAGGTGGACTAGCGGAGAGCCCCGGCGTCGCGAGTGCGGCGCAGGGGCTTTCGTCTGTACGGAGCCTCGGTTTTGAGGATTGAAGATTTCGCGGCGGCGGCCGCTTCGCTCGTCGAGCCTCGGCGGGCAAGCTAGCGTAGGATGTTCTCCGGTCCGGTGCTCATTCCAGCGATCCGCTCACTCGCGACGTACGTGCTCGTTTCCCTCTACGTCCTCGTCGTCGGTCCCATCGGCATGTTGCTCGCCCTGCTCTTCCGATGGAAGGGTCTACTGTACTTACTCGGGCATTTGGGCGTGCGCCTGGGCGTCGCCTTGAGCGGCGTTCGCTTCACGGTCCACGGTCAGGCGCGGGTTCCAAAGGACCGCGCGGTGGTCTTCTGCTCGAATCACCAGAGTAATATCGACCCGCCTGTCCTATTCGAGGCACTCCATCCTCGCGTCCACATTCTGTACAAGCACGAGCTCAACTCGCTCCCAATCCTGGCAAGCGCGTTTCGATTGGGAGGCTTTATCTCGGTCGATCGGCGCAATAGGGACGCAGCGATGCGCTCGATCGAGGCGGGCGCGCGTTCGATACAGGCCGGCAATTCCTTTCTGATCTTTCCAGAGGGTACGCGGAGCCGAACCGATGCACTGCTGCCCTTCAAGAAGGGCGGCTTCATCATGGCGATCAAGGCGCAAGCGCCCGTGGTGCCGATAGCGATCCGCGGCGGACACGCCGCGATGCGGCGGGGAAGCTGGCTCATCGCGCCCGCTCAGATTTCGGTGCGGGTGGGTACGCCGATCGAAACGACGGGGCTGACGCTCGACGACCGGGATGCGCTCATCGCCCAGGTCCGCGCGAGCATTGAATCGTTGATCGGCATCGACGTCGCGGGCGCTCGCGGAGCACTGGCCGATGCCGCCGAGACGGCTCAAGCGCTCTAGGTGGTGATTGGATTCGGTCCGTCTATTGCCCGGTTTCGAAGGTGAGTGTCCAGGGCTTGAGGGGCTGCTGATCCGTGCCCAGGACGCCCTCGGAGAAGGTGACGCGTACCGTTCGGAACCGTTCCAACGGCTTGGCGAACTTCACTTCGAGCACGCGGGCGGCGCCTCGATACTCGGTCGCGAAGTCGGTGATAGGGACCGGAACCGCGTTTCCAACAGGTGGGGGCGCGTATTCGACGCGTACCCGCCCCTTGAGCGACCCCGGAGCGATGTCGCGTGAGAACTGTATCCGGATCGGCCGAGCCGGCTCGACGTCGGTTTCCCCTTCGGTGGGAGTGCTGAAGATCACCTCTGGCGGTGGTGCGGCCGGCAGGCGAACTGGGACCTCCACGGGCTCGGAATCCGGCGCTTTTGCGAGCTTCAACGATCCCGCTTCGCCATCGAGCCACTGAAGACCGCGGCCCTGCTGCAAGATACCCGTCACCTCGAGCCAGCGGCCCGTATCGATCCGGGCATCGAGGGCGAGCTCGAAGTCCTTCCCGCGCGGCCGGAGATTGCTGACCCATATGGCCGAGTCGGCAGAGCGCAGCACGAAGTCGTAGCGGCTGCGAGCAGGGGCGTCCGGCAGGTCGCCAAGGAGATTACGACCCGCGAACTGACCCACGATGGTGACCTTCTGATCGCGGTACCGGGCCGGGAAGAGCACCATGTTCCGAATCGACGGCGTGTTCGGCGTGGTCACTGGCGTCACCCCGCTGGCCACCACGGCCAGCACCTGTCCCGGTCGAGGCCAGGGGCCATCGGGTTCAACCTGGAACGTCGACCGAAGGTCCATGCTTGCCAGCCGCGGGTCGTCGGCGTTCATTCGGCCCAGATCCCACACCTCGCCGCGCACCTCGGCGAGGCCATCCGGGACATTGCCCTTGTAAATCACCTGGAGGCTGCCGGTCTCGTCCGCCACCTTCTTCAAGCCCTTGTCATCGGTGGAGAAGGTGCCGACAAGCAGCACGGGCCGGAGCTGATAGAACGCCGGATAGTTCAGGACGGATGCCAGATTCGTGGCGCGTCGGGTAGTGGATTGTGCGGCCAAGCCGCTCGCCAAGACGCAGAGGGCAACGACCGCGGCCAGCGAACGAACGCCTCGACACGTGCCGATCGCAGGGCGGTCAGGGGGAGCCATGGCGGATTCTCGCGGGACCGGACCCAACCATCGACAGGTCCGCCTTGCCCCTTCATTTTTATCACAGCCATTCTAACCAGGGCTCCCTGACGAGTCACGCGTGCGGCGCGCCACCCGTCATCGGTTTTCCCGCTTGGACGGGCTGATTTTGTTACAATTTTTCCACGCTTGTGAAAGCCGCGAATAAAGGTCCGCGTTCAGTTGCCCGCCCCCGGCAGACTCCTGAGCAGGTTTCGGAACTGACGACGAATCGGCTGTCGGTGTACCTCCGGTGCCTCAATGAACTGGAGGACCACGGCGTTCGGACCGTGTCCTCTCAGGCGCTGGCCGAGCAGTTCCACTTGAATGCCGCGCAGATTCGCAAAGACCTCGCGTATTTCGGCGAGTTCGGTGTGCGCGGCGTGGGCTACTACGTTCGCGATCTGCGTCGGCATCTGCGCCAGATCCTCGGCCTGGACCAGAAGCTTCGCGTGGCTATCATGGGGGCCGGCAACCTTGGACTGGCGCTTGCTGATTACCCCGGATTTCGACAAGAAGGCTTCGATATCATCGCGCTCTTCGACAACGAGCCGAACAAAATCGGCCTGCACTCGCGCAGCGGTGTGCCCATCTGCGATATCGCCGAGCTGAAAAGGCGCGCGAGACGTGACGGCATCAGCATCGCCGTCTTGGCCGTGCCCGCGCAGGCGGCCCAGCGCGTCGCGGACCTGGTCGTGGCGTCCGGTGTCAAGGCGATTCTGAACTTTTCGCCCGGCGCATTGCAGGTGCCAACTGATGTCAAGGTAAAGGGCGTGGATCTCACGGTATCGTTAGAGAGTCTCTCGTTCTACCTAGCTCGGGGCGAAAGCGGTGACACGTAAGCGAACCACTCCTGCGCGTCGGCTCTCCCATATCGACTCGCGTGGGCGGATCACGATGGTCGATGTCGGTGAAAAGCCGACGACCGCCCGTGAGGCGATCGCCCGAGGACGAATCACCCTGTCCAAGCTCGCGCTGGCGCAGGTGCGCAGTGGCGCGGTCAAGAAGGGGGACCCGCTACAGGCGGCCCGGCTGGCAGGCATCATGGGCGCCAAACAGACCTCTCTGCTCATCCCGCTCTGCCATCCGTTGAACCTTTCTGGGATTGATGTGGAATTGATGCCGACTCCACGTGGTTACGACATCGAAGCCCGCGTTCGGACCACGGCGCAGACGGGTGTCGAGATGGAGGCGCTGACGGCCGTTGCTGTAGCGGCGCTGACCGTCTATGACATGGTCAAGGCGGTGGACAAACGCATGACCATCGGGCCGATCCGCCTCATGAAGAAGACGGGCGGCAAGAGCGGCACGTTCGTTCGATAGCGTCATGGGTGGCGGCGAGTCACCGTGGTCGATGGCATAATGAGGCCACCATGCGTCGGAGCGCCTGGCTCGTGATCGTCACCATGCTGCCGTTGGCCCTGGCCCACCGATCGGGTTCGATTCACGCCCAGGTCCCGTTGGCCGCCAACGCCACGCTCCCCCTGTACGCCTACACGATCGTCAAGACCTATCCCCACGATCCGAGCGCGTACACGCAAGGACTGCAGTACGTCGGCGGCATCGTCTACGAAGGCACAGGCCTCAATGGCCAGTCCTCCATTCGGAAGGTGAAGCTGGAGACCGGCGAGGTGCTCGAGCGGCGCGCCCTGGGCCAAGAGCACTTCGGCGAAGGCATCGCGCTCTTCAAGGGCACGCTGTACCAGCTGACGTGGAAGTCAGGTCTCGCGCTGACGTACGACGGCCGCACGTTCAAACCACAGCGGACCTTCTCGTACCGAGGCGAAGGGTGGGGGTTGACGCACGACGGCACGAATCTCATCATGAGCGATGGCACGGACGAGTTGCGCTACCTCGATCCGGTGACGTTCAAGGAACGGCGCCGCCTGAAGGTCCGGGCGGTCGGCAAGCCCGTGAAGGAGTTGAACGAGCTCGAGTTCGTGAAGGGAGAGATCTTCGCCAACGTGTGGCAGACCGACTACATCGCGCGCATCGATCCCAAGACGGGCGTGGTCACTGCGTGGATCGACCTGCGAGGCCTGCTGAGTCCCCGCGAGCGCGCGATTACCGATGTCCTCAATGGGATCGCCTACGACGCCGCGGGCGACCGTCTCTTCGTGACCGGCAAGCTCTGGCCGAAGCTCTTTCACATCGCGCTTCGGCAAGCACGATAGGTGCGCCCTAAAACAGTCTCGCCGCCGGCACGGGCCACCAGCGGACCTGCACTTTCCCGATGATGTACTTCTTGGGCACCATGCCCCAGTGGCGGCTATCGGAGCTGTTGTTCCGGTGGTCTCCCATCACGAAGTAGTAGCCGTCCGGAATGAGCTGAGGACCCCAGTCGTCGTGGCTGCGATAGTCATCGGGGACGTAGTCATCATGGAGCGGCACGTCGTTGACGTACACGCGGCCGTCGACAATCCGCACGGTGTCGCTTTCTTCAGCGATGACGCGCTTGACGAATGATTTGTCGGGGTCGAGCGGGTAGTACAACATGACGATGTCGCCGCGTCGGGGAGCGCCAAGGCGGTACACCAGCTTGTTGACGATCAGCCGATCCTGATCTTCGAGAGTCGGAGCCATGCTCCGTCCCTCGACACGGGCCACCTGGAAGCCGAACGTCACGATCAGGACGGCATAGACCGCGGCGGACGCCAACGTCTTCATCCACGCGACCGCCTCCTCGCGAACTTGCGCCAGGTCGATTCGCGCGCGTTCCCGCGCGGGAGGGCCTGCCAGTTCGCTCACGAGCGCTGGCGGCGCGGTGATCGCCTCGGATTTCATGACCGCCGGCGCGCGCCTCTCGAAGTACGCGAGGGCCGCTGGCGACTCTGGACTCGTGGTGACGTCCGTCCTCGCAGAGGCGGGCATGCGCCAGATGCCGACCGGAGCGTCGGGCCGCGCTGGCTCACCCGCTACAGCTTCAAGTAGTCGCGGAGCCGCTTCGTCTGCGCGCGGCTGACGGGTATCTCCGTCGCCTTCTCGTCTTTCATTCTCAGGATGTAGTTCCGACTGAACCAAGGCACGATCTCCTTGATCTTGTTGATATTGACGAGGTGTGACCGGTGGACGCGCCAGAAGACCGCCGGGTCCAGGCGTGCGTGCAGCTCATCGAGCGATCGATAGTTCGAAGTGCCAGCGAGCCCGTCCGTGACGACGGTAATGGACTCGTCGGCCATCGACGCGCACACGATCTCGTCGGCTTGAACCAGCATGAACCGTTCGCCGAGCTTCACCGCGAGCCGTTCGCGGCGGCTCCGGCGATCGGCCACGAGCTGCACAATCCGTTCAAGCTGGTTGGGATCGATCCCGCCGAGGGCCGGTCCCTCGATGGGATCTCGCTCGGGTCGGGCCGACGCGAGGCGCTTCCGCGCCCGACCCAGCGCGATCTCGAGGCGCGCAGGGTCGACCGGCTTCAGCAGGTAGTCGACCGCGTTGACCTGGAAGGCCTCGATCGCGTGCCGGTCGAAGGCCGTCACGAAGACGATTTCGGCCGGCGGACCGTCGTCCATCAATTGCCGCGCCACCTCGAACCCGGTCAACCCCGGCATCTGCACGTCCAAGAACACGAGCTCCGGCTGCAGCCGTTGAATGGTCTCAAGAGCCTGCAGGCCATTGTCGGCTTGACCGACCAGCGCCACGCCGCCGATCTGGCCGAGCAGGTAGGCCATCTCGTCGCGCGCGAGCTGTTCATCATCGACGAGCACGGCACGGAGGTCGGCGCTCACGCGGTCACCCGCTCCGCAGCCATCAACTCGGGGATCTCCAGGCTGGCGCAGGTGCCTTTCCCAGGCTCGCTCGTCAACCTGATCGCGCAGCCGGCGCCGTAGATCGTCCGAAGCCGTTCATTGACGTTGTTGAGGCCGATGCCGACGCCAAACGCCCGCTCCAATCGGTCTTCGCTCATGCCCAGCCCATTGTCACGAACGTCGATGATCGTGCACCCGCCACGGAGAGTCGTCGTGATCGTGATGCGTCCGCCCCCGACTTTTCGGGACAGGCCATGCTTGATCGAGTTCTCGATGAGGGGCTGCAGGATCATGCTGGGAACGACGACGTCGAGTGTGTCGGGGCTGATCTGTTTCTCGACGCGGAGCTGTGGCCCGAAGCGCACGACCTCGATGGCGAGATACTCGTCGACCGATGCCAGCTCCTCGCGAAGCGTGACGAAGTGATCCGTGCTGCGCATCAGTCGCCGGAGCAGCCCGGACAACTTGGTGATGAGCATGCGAGCGGCCTCGGGCTGCGTGCGGATGAGCGAGGAAATCGAGGTCAGCGTGTTGAAGAGGAAATGGGGGTTGATCTGGCTGGCCAGGGCCTCGATCTTCGCGGCGAGCAGGAGCTTCTCTTGCTCATGCAGTCGATGCTCGATCCGCGCGTTGTTCCAGATCTTGATGGGCGTCGCCACGCCGAGCACGGTGGCGAGGAGCACGGCCGTGAGCGTCCACACCGAGTTGGGCGGCAGGTGGAACAGGCGGTGGTGTTCGCTCCCCCGCGCGCCGAGGGCCTGGCGAAGCAGTTCGAGCGCGATGGGCGCCACGAGCAGCACGACCTGCCAGTCTACCTGGAACCGAGTGAGCATCCGCCACGCGCGTTTGTGCAGACCGCTGAACACGAAGGGGGAGAAGTGCCAGATCGCTTCCTTGGGGCACAGCTCACGGAGACCGCCGCCGGCGAACCCGCAGCCGATGGCGAAGGGCAACGCGATGAACTCGCCGTTGAACAACGGTGAGAGTCCGGCCATGGCGCCGACCGTGGCGCCCGCGTACGGCCCGGCGATGAGCCCCGCCAGAAACGCCCCTTCCAGGCTGAGATCTGCCGCGGAGTAGTTCAGCAGCAACCGAGAGGCGACACCCGCCGCCAGCGGAACTCCCAGCGCTAACGCGAAGACGAGCCGATCGGGCAAGTCCCGGCGCTCGAAGATCAGAATGTGACGAAAGCGCCGGTACCGGACCAGCATCGTTGCGAGCGCTGCCATGACGGCGAGCTTCACGACGAGGGTCGTGAGCAGCACCTGCTGGGCGGTGAGAAACGTCGGTCCTGGCATTCAGTCCCCGTGACGGCCCGTAAGTCCGGACAGCCTGGCGATTTACTTGATATTACCGGCCGAGTAAACTGTGTTCAATGGCTGTGATTCAATCCTTCCTGATCGGCTTCGCGACGACCTTCAAGTATCTGTTCCGAAAACCCGTCACCGTCAACTATCCCGAGCAGAAGGTGCCGGTCTTTCCCAAGTATCGGGGGAAGCAAGTGCTGATGCGGGACGAAAACGGCCTGGAGAAGTGTGTCGCCTGCGGCCTGTGCTCGGTGGCCTGCCCGGCGGACGCCATTTACCTGGAAGCCGCTGAAAACGACGGCACGGTGCAAGCGGGACCGCGGTACGCCTCAGTCTACCAGATTCACAAAACCCGGTGCATTTTCTGCGGGTACTGCGAGGAGGCCTGTCCGGTCGGTGCCATCTTCATGGGGAAGGACTACGAGCTCGCCGTGTACAGCAAAGACGACTTCGTCTGGGACAAGGCCGAGCTGCTCGTGCCAGCCACGGCGACGGCCACGCCAGCACAGCAGGAGGGGCGGGACGCGCGCTGACGCGCGTGTCCGTCACGCCGACCGGTCCGGTCACCGCTCATGCACATCGGAGCGCTCGGCGACATTCACGGTGCGTTTGACACGGTGCAGCAAATCATGGACCGGCACGCAGACGTGCCGTTGTGGGTTCAAGTGGGCGACGTCGCCAGCAACGATGGGGAGTACTTCACGCCCTTGCGCCCACTCTATTGGATCAAAGGGAACAACGAAGACTTCGACGTGATCGCCGAGGCCTTGGACGGGCGTCCGCCTTCGCCCACGCTGCACTACCTTCGCAATGGTGGACCCCATCTGGTCGGTCCCTGGACGGTGGCGGCTCTCGGCGGCACGTTCGCCCCGAGCTGGTATCACACGCCAGCGTCGGCGTTGCCGCCCTCGCGAGGACGTTGGGTGGCTGGGGCCTCGGTCAAGCTGGGCAAGAGTCGCGACGATAAGCGCAGGCATTTCGTCCGCGACGAGGTGACCGCCTGCAAGACGTTGACAAAGATCGACGTCTTCCTCACCCACGAAGCGCCGCGGCCGTTCCACCCCGCCGGCCGGCGCATCGACGCGGGGAAGACCGTCATCAACGAAGTGCTCACTTCGATGTGTCCCCGGCTGCACCTCTTCGGCCATCACCACGAATTCACCGATTCGGTGCGACAGGGTGTTCGGTCCATCGGCCTCGATGTCGTCACCAAGTCATACCTGCTCATCGACGCCGAGTCCTTCAAGTGTGAGCGGCTCGACACCTGAGGCCGTGCCAAAGCCTTCATTGCTCGACGCGTTGAATGACCGCGTCCTCGTCTGCGACGGCGCGATGGGGACGATGCTGTACTCGAAGGGCGTATTCATCAACAAGAGCTTCGACGCGCTCAACCTGCAGCGGCCGGACCTGGTGGCCGAAGTCCACACCGAGTACGTGCAGGCGGGCGCCGACATCCTCGAAACGAATACCTTCGGCGCCAATCGCGTGAAGCTCGGCACATTCGGTCTCGTGGAGTCGCTGCGCGCGATCAACGTTGAGGGTGCGCGGATCGCGCGCCGTGCCGCGGGCGAGGCTGCGTACGTGGCCGGCTCGGTCGGGCCGCTCGGCATCCGGATCGAGCCCTGGGGTAAGACCGGCATCGACGAAGCCAAGGAGTATTTCCGGGAGCAAGTCCAAGCGCTGCTCGAAGGGGGCGTCGACCTCATCATCCTCGAGACGTTTAGGGACCTCAATGAGATCGGGGCGGCAATCGATGCGGTCCGCTCCCTTTCGGATCTGCCGGTGATCGCCCAGATGACCACGGAGGAGGACGGCAACTCGCTGGACGGGACGCCACCGGAGCGTTTCGCTCCCGAGCTCGAGCGACACGGCGCGACCATCCTGGGTGTGAACTGCGCCGTGGGGCCCGCTCCCATGCTCGAGACCATCGAGCGGATGGAGGCGGTGACTCGGCTGCGGCTGTCCGCGCAGCCCAACGCCGGTAAGCCGCGGGACGTCGAGGGTCGCAACATCTATCTCTGCTCACCGGAGTACATGGCCACATACGCGAGACGCTTCGTGCAGCACAACGTGCGCGTTGTCGGCGGGTGCTGCGGTACCACGCCCGAGCACATTCGGCAAATCAAGGCGGCGGTTCGCGGGTCGACTCCTGTCGCCGGGAGAGTCGTGATCACCCCCGTGCCGGCGGGAGGGAGCGCCATCGCCGGTGGGGCCGAGCCAGTCCCGCGCGCACAGAAGTCGAAGCTCGCCGGCGCGCTGGCGGCCGGTCGGTTCGTGCTCGGCGTTGAGCTCTTGCCGCCGCGAGGCTATGAGGCGGACGCGGTGGTGACGCGCGCCAGACAGCTCAAAGCGCACGGCATCGACTTCGTCAATATTCCCGACGGTGTACGCGCTGGCGCCCGGCTGAGCGCGATGGCCTTGGCCGTGCTGGTCGAGCAGCAGGCCGAGCTCGAGACATTGCTCCACTACGCGTGTCGAGATCGCAATTTGTTGGGCATCCAGTCCGATCTGCTCGGCGCGCACGCGCTGGGGCTGCGCAATGTGCTGCTCATTACCGGCGATCCGGGTCGCGTCGGCGACTATCCGGATGCGACCGCCGTGTTCGACGTCGACTCGATCGGGCTGACGAACCTGGTCGCCCGCCTCAATCGCGGGTGCGACGTCGGTGGGCAAGACATCGGCCGTCCAACCGCGTTTCACGTGGGCGTCTCTCTGAACGCCTCGGCACCCAGCCTCGACGAGGAGCTCCGACGCTTCGCGTACAAGGTCGAAGCCGGTGCGGAGTTCGTGTTGACCAGACCCGTATTCGACATCGCGGGATTCGAACGTGTCACCAAGGCTCTCGAATCGTCGCGTCTGCCGGTTGTCGCCGGCATCGTGCCGTTCGAGAACGCCCGGAACGCCGAGTTCTTGGCCAACGAGGTGCCGGGTGTGCGCGTACCGGAGCCCTTGCTCGAGCGGATGCGTCGAGCGGACCGACCGAAGGCCGCAATCGAGGAGGGAATACGCATCGCCCGCGAGCTGGCGATCGCCTTGCGACCGATGGTCCAGGGCCTGCAAGTTTCCTCGGCCTCAGGGAATGCGGAGTCGAGCTGGGCTGTCCTTGATGGACTTCGCTGAGCTGACGGATGTATAGTCGGGAACCGATTCAAAAAGTCGTTGATCGTCACGGTGGCGTGCCAACAAGGGTCCGGCCTGTTGAGCCGGCACCACAGAGGCTTCTGATGCCACTATTCGAGCCCACGAGCACCTCCTCCACCGACGAACTGCTTGGGTCCGATGTGGCCACCCGTGCGCTGTCGGTCACGGCCGTTGAAACCGATTTCGTCAACTCGGTGTACGACAAGTTGGCGAAGGTCTACGATTTCACCTTTGGACCGACGCTCCACCCGGGTCGCGTCCAGGCCATTCAGCGCATGGGGGTTCAGAGCGGCGACCGGATCCTCGAAGTCGGTGTCGGGACCGGCATCAACGCCGGCCTCTACCCGAGGGACTGCGCCGTGACGGGCATCGATCTCTCGAGCTCGATGCTCGAGAAAGCCCACGATCGCATCGCTCGCAAGGAGATCCGCAACGTCCGGCTGCTCGAGATGGATGCGTCTGACATGGCGATCGAGAACAACTCATTCGACATCGTCTATGCCCCCTATCTCATCAGCGTCGTGCCGGATCCGGTCGCCGTGGCCCGGGAAATGCGGCGCGTCTGTCGGCCTGGCGGCCGGATCGTGATCCTCAATCACTTCCGCAGCTCGAACGGGTTCGTCGCGTGGGTCGAGCGAGCGATCTCGCCGTTCACCGTGCACATCGGCTTCAAGTCCGACCTCGATCTCCCAGCGTTCCTGGCTCAGGCCGAGCTGTCCCCCGTGTCGATCGAAAAGGTCAACATCCCGCGGATTTGGTCGCTTGTCACATGCGTCAAGGACTGACCGGAGCCTGTCGGCGCTTCTAGCAAGCTCGGTCCTCCGACGGCTGCTCGAGCTCGCATCCGTCGGCGGCGGACTGCTGGCCCTCCTCATCTTTCTCACTGGTGGCACGACGCTGCAGTTGGGCGCGCTCCGACTCCGCGCGCACGATGCGACCCTTCCTCTTGCGTTGGCGCTGGGCGGCGGAGCCGTGTCAGTCCTGGCAGGCGGGTGGCGTGCGATGGCATCCGACGGGCGAGCGCTGTGGCGCGAGCTTGCACGCCGCGGAGGAGCGGTGTTGTGCCTCGCCACCCTGGCAGCCGGTCTTGGCCTGGGCACGTTCACGGCCTGCGGCGCCGACTCCTCCGGGTATCTCAACGAAGCGGACCTCTTCGCATCGGGTCGAACGCGGGTCGACCTGCCGCTCGCACGCGCAGCGCTCTGGCCGCACCCCGACTGGCTGTTCACTCCGTTCGGCTTCAGGCCTGGGGTCGCACCCGCCACGATGGTGCCGACCTATGCACCCGGGTTTCCGTTGACCCTTGCGATGGTGCAGGTGTTGGCGGGGCGCGGGGCGAGCTTCGTTGTCGTTCCGATCCTGGGTGCCTGCGGTGTCTGGTTGACGTTCTGGTTAGGACGCCGCCTGGCGGGTGTTGGCGAAGGCGTCATCGCAGCGACGCTCCTCGCCAGCAGCCCACTCTTCCTTTTTCAGCTCAGCCAGCCCATGAGCGACGTGCCGACGATGGTGTGGTGGTTGGCGGCGATCGCGCTGGCCACCTGTCCCACGGCCCGGACGGCTGCGGGCGCGGGTGCTCTGGCAAGCGTCGCGGTGTTGACGCGCCCGAATCTCGCGCCGCTCACCGGCGTGATGGGGCTTTACCTGTGGCGGAACGCGCACTTGATTCAAGGCGCATCGCCGACGGCGTCACCCAGCCGCCTGCTGGCGTGGTTTGCGGCGACAGGCGCGCTTGGTCTCGTTGCCATCGCTGGTGGCACGTGTGGGCCTATGGCTCGCCCGTTCGGTCTGGCTACGGGGCCGTCGATGAGTTATTCAGTTTGAGATTCGTGTGGCCGAACCTGCAGCGATACAGCGCGTGGTTGGTCCAAACACACACGCCACTCATTGGGTTGGCGCTCTTCGCTCCGTTCGTTCTGAATACCAGGCCCACGCGAGTCGAGGACGGGGTGGATCGTGTACTGGTGAGGCGATTCTCGTGGTTCGCACTTGCGTTCAGTGGCGCCGTGCTGGTGGCGTACCTGGTCTACGCACCGTTCGAGGACTGGACGTTCCTGCGATTCTTGTTGCCCGGGTTGCCGCTGCTCTTCGTCCTGGTCGGTCTGACCTTCGGGCGACTCGTGCACTGGCTGCCTGAACCGAGCCGAGCCCCCGTGCTCTTTCTGTCGGTTGGGGCGATCGTGTGCGTCTACCTGACGATCGGGAACGAGCGAGGCGTATTTGGTTTTCGCGATCATGAGCGTCGCTATCGGGCGGTGGGAGAGTATCTCTCGGCGCAGTTGCCGGACGAGGCCATCATCGTGACGGTTCAGCACAGCGGGAGCGCTCGGTACTACACCGGTCGCCCCGTTCTTTGTTGGGACGCGATCGAATCGGCTAGGCTTGACGAGACGTTGACCTGGGTGCGCCAACAGGGCCATCGGCCGTTCATCGTGCTCGAACGATGGGAGGAGCAGGCATTTCGCCAACGATTCGCAGCCGGCAGCCGAATCGGGGGGCTCGATTGGCCGCCGCTGGCGCAGCACCGCGCAGGCGTCGTCGTGTACGACCCAGATCAACGCGCCCTGTTCGCCGCCGGACGGCCGGTTGAGACCGACCGGATCGTGGACGGGCGCGAGAGGTCCAAGCGGAGCCTGCGCCGGTGACCCTCGAGGGCGCCGCGCCGTGAGTCAGGGGTTGGACGTGTCGTCGCGCCAGGCCAACCGACTCGCGGCGTTGATCGCCGTCCTCGCAACACTCGTGGGTGTGCGCTGGAACACGTATGCGGCCGGCGGATCCGACTCCCACTGCTATCTGCAGTAAGCGCGTAGCCTTGCAAGTGGTACCACGGTGCTGCGAGAACCACTCGGCCTGCAGGTGCCCTGGCCCGCCGCGGATCTCACCTTCGCGCCGGCTGGCTTCATCCCATCGTCGGCGGAAGCCGGCGCGAGCGCGCCCATCTGTCCACCGGGCCTCGCCCTCGCGATGGCACCATTCGCTCTGCCGGGCACGTTTGGTGTCTTCGGTTCTCTTGGCGACCGGCTACCGTTTCTCGTCGTGCCGCTGTTTGGCGGTTGGGCGGTGTGGTTGACGTGGGTGATCGGTCGGCGGGTCGGCGGATCGCCAGTGGGACTCTCGGGGGCCGCGCTCCTGGCATGCAGTCCGATCTTCCTCTATCAGATCGTCCAGCCCATGAGCGATATACTTGCCGCAGCACTGTGGCTGGCCGCTATCGTCGCTCTTATGCATTGGACCGAGGCAGGCAGCATGCGCGGTGGGCTCGCGGCAGGTATCGCGCTGCTGGTTCGACCGAACTTGCTGCCGCTGGCGATCACGCTCGGCGTCTTCGGCACCGTGGCGGCCTTTCGCCTCAACGGACCGCGTCGCGCGCTCGCGGCTGCCGGAGGGTTCGCGGTCGGGCTCGTGCCGGGTGTCGTCGCGATCCTGGCATTGCAGTGGATGGCGCATGGATCGCCCCTGCGGACCGGTTATGGTGATCCTGACGTGTTGTTCTCCATCGACCACGTCATACCAGACCTCCGCCGGTACGTGCAGTGGCTCTATGAGGCGCACGGGCCGGTGCTCGGGCTGGCGTTGATTGCGCCGTTGGTCGCTCATGGTGAGCGTGCCGATGCCGCTCGTGCACCGGCCACCGGGCTCGGACTTCGCTGGGTGGTTGCCCTGTTGTGTGTGCAGTCTTGTCACGCTCGGCTGCTACCTGCCTTATATCGAGTTCGACGTCTGGTGGTACATCAGGTTTCTCCTGCCGGCCATTCCGCTGCTGCTCGTGTTGGCCATGGCGACGCTGTGGCGGGCAGTGCGATGGGCGCCGTCTCACGCTCGTGGGGTGGCCATGACTGCTGTGGTCGCGGCAGTCGGGGCGACGTGGCTCGGCGGGCCTGAGGCACAACTGGCCCTGCAACTCCAGCGCCTCGAGCGGCACTTCGTCGATGCTGGTCATGTCGCGTCTCGTTTGCCTGAGTCCGCGGTGGTCTTGACGGTCGCTGATAGCGGAGGCGTTCGCTTTCATGGCCGTCGATCGACACTCCTGTGGGAGAGTCTCGAGCCACAGTGGTTCGACCGCGCGCTTGACGCGCTGCGCCAGATGGGGCGGCAGCCGTATTTGCTCCTTGAAGCGGGCGAAGTCGAGACGTTCAAATCGCGGTTTCGAGATCGAACCGCTATTGCGGAATTGGACTGGCCGCCGACAGTTCAGGTGGGCACTTCAATCCTGCTCTACGACCCGGCCGATCGCGCTCGCTTTCTCGCCGGCGCGCGCGTTGCGACCGAACGACTCTGGTCGCCGGTTCCTCCCGAACCTCGGAGCGACGCCCGATGACAGTGGGCGCGGCCGGAGCAGCTGAGACGCGTGCGCGCCTGACCGCGCCGATGGCGGCGGCTGCGTACCTCGTCATCGCGCTGCTCTACACGTGGCCGCTTGCTCGCGGGCTCCACCGCGACGTCCCCTGGGATATGGGCGACCCCGTTCTGAACATCTGGATTCTCGGTTGGGTCGCGGAACACTTGCTGCGGCTCCTGACCGGTGACCTCGGGGCCTGGTCGGAGTTCTGGCACGCGAACATCTTCCATCCAGAGCCGCTGACCCTGGCGTACTCGGAGCACCTGGTGGCGCAGGCGATTCAGATCCTGCCCATGTACGCGATGACGAGGAACCTGATTCTCTGTTACAACCTGCTCTTTCTGTTGACGTTTGTGCTGGCGGGCGTCGGTATGTTCCTCTTCGTGCGGCAGCTCACTGGGAGCGTCGTTGGCGGGTTCGTCGCGGGGCTCGTGTTCGCGTTCATGCCAATGCGCGTGCCGCAGTTCTCCCACCTGCAGGTCATGTCCTCGCAGTGGATGCCGTTCGTGCTGTTCGGCCTGCGGCGCTACTTCGACACGGGCTCGGGAAAGGCGCTGATGGGAGCAGCCGTCGCGCTGATCGCGCAGAACCTGTCTTGCGGCTACTTCGTCCTCTACTTCGCACCCTTCGTCGGCCTCTACGCGCTCTATGAGATCGCAGCCCGCCACCGGGAGCGGGACTTCGTTGTGTGGCGAGACCTGATTGCGACGGCCCTGCTCGTGACGGCCGCCACGGTCCCGTTCCTGCTGCCGTACCTCCAACTGCGCGCGCTGGGGTTTCCGCCGCGTCCTCTGGCTGAGGTCAAGGCGTTCTCGGCCGACGTCTACAGCTACCTGACCGCACCAGCTGAGTCGTGGCTGTGGGGACGGTGGCTACCGCTGCGATTCTTTCCGAAGCCGCAAGGCGACCTGTTCGCGTCGTTCGGCGCCTTGTTGTTGGCGTCATCGGGGCTGGTCGCAAGCGTTCGATCGGCGTGCTTCAGGACCAGGGTGTCGGACGGGAGCGTGCCGCGCGGCCCTTTCGCATGGCTGGCGCGTCTGCTTGCTGTCATCGCGGCTCTCTACGGGCTCCTTGCCCTGGCCATCCTTTTGGGCTTCGGGTTCACACACATAGGGCGCGTACGTGTCCGCGTGACCGACGTCGTTCGTATGACGGGCGTTGCCGTCGTTGCTGGTGCCATCCGGCTCGCCTTGGTACCGCGTGACCGGCGATGGCTCGCCTACTGGCTGCGTGAGTGGCCGGCCTTTTGTACGCTGGCCGCGGCACTCGCGCTGATGCTGTCGCTTGGCCCGAGCGCCGAGGCATGGGGTGAGGCCGTGCTCGACGCTGCGCCGTACAGAAGCCTCTATGACCATGTGCCGGGCTTCGACGGTCTCCGCGTCCCGGCACGCTACGGCGTTGTGGTGATGGTGTTCGTTGCCGCGCTGGCCGGCGAGGGTGCGCGTGCACTGCACCAGTGGTGGCCCAGGCGGGGGTCCACTGTGGCACTCGTGGGCGGCGCGCTCGTCGTGGTCGAGGCGCTCGCGGTGCCGATCTCCCTCAACGGTGCGACTTCCGATTCCGGTGCGGCCGCCCGGTCGGTACGCCTGGGGCGGGGTCCGGACGTGCCCGCCGTGTATCAGTTTGTGCGGACGCTGCCACCTGACGCCGTGATCGCGGAGTTCCCTTTCGGGCGCATAGACCTGGAGATCCGGTACATGTACTACTCGACCGAGCACTGGCGGCGTCTCATCAACGGCTACAGCGGCACGTTCCCGCAAAGCTACGACGAGCGCGTACCTCTGCTTCGGGCCCCGGAGCAGGATCCCGAACGCAGTTGGGCATCACTGCTCGCGTCTGGCGCGACGCACGCCATCGTGCACACCGACATCTTCGACACGCCGACGCACGCCGCGGCGCTGGAGCAGTGGCTTACCGATCATGGTGCGCGCATGGACGCGGACGTGCCGGGGGGGAAGGTGTTCTCGCTGCGCGCCCAGTAGGCCAGCGGCAGGTCTACCCGGCCTTCCAGGCGTGAAGGATGGCGTCCGCCGCGACGTCTGCACCGTTGACCATCGGCGTGGCCGGAGGCGGTGGTTGCGCGCGCAGCGCCTCGACCGCATCGGACCATTGACCCGCCAGTAACTCGCGTTGAGGGATGTACCGGCATCGGAGTATCCGCGGCATGGCCTCGACGAACACGTCGTACTCGATCATCCGGCCGCGCGAGGTGTAGAGCAGCGCCGCGTCGTTGGCGATGCACTCGGACACAATGCCATAGCCCGGCTTGCTGACGACGACGTCGGACGCCGCGACGAGGTCTTCGTAGCGCAGGTCGCCCTCGATGAGTTCGGGTTGTGACACCCAGCGGACGTGCGAGGAGCTCCTTACGAGCTCGTCGTTCTGTCGGGCCTCGAAGTCCGTCAGGAGAATCAGGAGTCGGCTCCCGCTGGCCGCTTTCTCGTACGGCATTCGAACACCGTGGCCACCAAACGAGCCGAGCACGATGATACGATCCCCGGTCAGTCCGAGCGCGGCGCGAGTGGCGTCTCGTCCACGTCCGCTGCGCCGCGCAATGAACGGGATATCGCGGACGACCGACGCCATCGGCCCGAACCCGCCGTGCATCGGGAGTCGGAGCGCGTGCGTCGTTGAGGCGTATGCGTCCCGGATTGTCCGCAGCACGCCGGGCGCCTCCTTGTCGAAGTGGTCGAGCCCCTGGTAAATCCAGTCCCACGTGAAGTTCGCCACCACGAAAGAGGGCAACCGCGCGCGGGCGTCCGCCGCCGAGGCTAGTGGAGGGGCGTCAGAGACGATCAGTTGAGCGCCAGCCCCCCCCGTAGCCAGGACGCTTCGGCGGCGACGCGTTCGCCGAAGTTCTCGTAGAAGCGGGCCGCACGACGAGCTGTCTCACTCTCGTCGATGTTCAGGCTGTCGATCTGCGCGAGGCCGGTGTCCACGTCTACCGATACGACTTCGATTGGTTGGTGCGCGACCGCATGCAAGAACCACGGCGGGGCCGAGGTGCGCACGATCACGCGGAGGTCCGGTACTCGCCGACGGAGCGCTCGGATCAGCTCGATACTGCGGGACGCGTGGCCGAACCCGTGTCCCGAGATGTAGAAAACGAGCGCCGACGCCACAGTCAGGGCCTGAACCTCCGAGCCCGGAGCTTATACCAGCGCAGCTTCGAGCGGCTCCGGATCCGGGGAGGCTGAGGCGGTCCGGGGGCCTGCGGCCTCTGCCCGCGCGAGCGGGCGAGGCGAACGCGCGAACGCCTCGACGACGTCGGCGTCGAATGCACTGCCCGCGTAGCGCCAGAGTTCGGCCATGGCGGAGGCGTCCGAGTGGTGCGCCCGTTTTGTACCCGTGCTCGTCATCGTGTCGTACGTGTCCGCCACATGAACAATTCGCACACCGAGAGGCGTCACGTCGGGCTGCAAGCCGTACGGATAGCCTTGTCCGTCGGGCCGTTCGTGATGGAGCTCCACGATGGGGATCTGGGGCGCGAGAAACGGCGCCGAGCGCAGAACGCGGGCGCGGAGAAGGGGATGTTGTCTGATCTGCACCTGCTCGGACTCGGTCAGCGGTTCCGGTGTTTGCAGCGCGGAGTCGGGCACACCGATCTTGCCGATGGCGTGCAAAGGGCCCCCAGCCGGAGCACTTCCAGTTCGTGGTCGCTGAGCCCCATGGTCTGACCGATCGACACTGCGAGCGCACTCACTCGCTCTGAATGGCCCGTCGTGTGCGAATCGCGGGCATCAAGGGCTGCCGCCAGCGCACGGAGTGCGCCCGTGTACGCCGTTTCCGTGCTGCGCTCGGCCACAGACAGGGGTTGCTGATGACAGCGGCTGCGACGGGCCGCGTCTATTGCCCGCGTCTGCACGTCCTTGCCAGAAGCGGTCTAGACGGAGCTCGATCACACTACGTGGGCTTATCGGCGCTCAACGGTGGCAGCGGCACCCGGAGGACCTCTTCGAGGGCCCGCACCGGGACGAATTGCATATCCTGGCGCACCTCGGGCGGTAGTTCTGCGAGGTCCGGTTCGTTCCGTGCCGGCAAGATGAAGGTTTTGATTGTGATCGTCGGCCGTTCGGAGAGATTCGAGGTCAGTCCCGTGTAATAGCGCGGCGGCGTCTCGAGGTTTTTAAAAACGTAGACGATGCGTTGAAGTTGGCGCTCCATGCCGCGGTAGGAGCAATTCGAAGGCCGCTGCAGTTAGTCGTGGACATCTCAAGAATCTGGTTTACGCCGGTTGCCAAGGGCGCAGAAATTGAGCCGAGAGAAATCCGTTCGAATAGCGATTCCTGCCGCGGTGAGAACCGGCTTGTACGGGGAAGGCTGGCCTGCCATCCGTAGCTCGTTCGCCATCGAGCGGCAGCCCACCTCCGCGTCGCCAGAATTCAGAGCGATGCTACGGTGGGCATCCTTCGCCTGAAACACGAGCGAAGGATGGTGGACCAGAACATCGTGAGTTGGAACCAGCTCGACCAGTGGTTGCGGCATGTCAACCTACTCAGGCGGGCAGCCTAGCGCACACCCGGACCTTCGTTGCGCTGATCGGGC
>Ga0194132_10001473_pt1 | contig 47493 bp, 46 predicted proteins | sample TA2KigOf80mmetaG_FD_148612 | JGI IMG/M metagenome (GOLD analysis project Ga0194132, IMG submission 148612) | Freshwater microbial communities from Lake Tanganyika, Tanzania - TA2015054 Kigoma Offshore 80m | ecosystem: Environmental > Aquatic > Freshwater > Lake | place: Tanzania: Lake...
TGTTGTTGATGGCTGTGTCAGCCTCGTTGTACCGACCGTTCTCCGGGTGGCTCCACGGCTTGAGCGGCGGGTTCTTGGCCGGATCGACGACCGCATCCCAGATCAGACCGCCCAGAGTCGGGAACTCGGCCTTGAACTCGGCCGAACCCCAGATGTCATAGCGGCTTCCCGGGCTGCCGAGCGCACGTTTGAACCGCTCGAACCCGTGCTGCCGGCTGCCGTACAGCTTGACGACCAGCCACGCCTCGTCCGGGTACTTCGTACTCTTGGCCATGCCGTAGCCGTCGGACGAAACCTGCGTCTCCACCTTGCCGGAAGGCCCGATCGGTGGGGGCAGAACCGCCCACTTGAACTTGCCTCCGCCGCTGCCATCTGGCTTGCCGACCGTGTTCGGGAAGGCTCCACCAGCCGCGAATGCTGTCAGGACGGTGATGGCGACCTTCTGGCCGGGGAAGATCTCCTGGGCGTTCGCCTTCGCCTCGAGGGGAACAGCCACCTTGTGGACCTGATACAGATCCTGCAGAGCCTGGATGCCCGCGATGGACTCCGGTGTGCCGATGAGAGCCTTGGTGCCCTCGACGTTGTACCGATCGCCACCGTACCGGCGGAGAACGCCGACATCGCCCTCGCCACCGTGGCAGGCCTGTACACCGTGGACGGTGACACGGCCGCTCTCCGAGATGGTGAGCTTCTTGAAGGCCTCGATCGACTCAGCGACCGTCCACTTGCCCGTTTCGGTCGGCAGCTTAACCCCGACCTTGGCCGCCATGTCGAGATTCGCGAAGTGGTGGATGCAACCCGGGTGTCCCACCACGGGATATCCCCACTGCTGCCCCTTGAACTCGTAGTTCTGGATGTTGCCGGGCCAGAACTGCTTGTGATCGTTCTCGAACCACTTTGTGTCCTTCTGAATGAACGGTGTGAGCGACCCGAGGACGTTCTTGTTGACCAGTTCCTTGGTCACGACCGCGACATTGATACGGACCGTGTCACCCAGCTGGCCAGTCGACGACAGCGCCAGGAACTTGGCATGCATGTCGTTGCGGGGGAACCACTCGAGCTTGAGCTTGACGCCCGGATTCTCCTGCTCAAACTTCGCGAACAGCGGCCCGTAGAATTTCCGATCCGGGTCCTGCTCCCAGTCGTGGATGCGCAACTCGATCGGTGCCTTGGTCGCCGGAGCGGCGGCCGGCTTTGGCGCCTCGGCCGGCTTCGCCGGAGCTGTCGTCGCGGTTGGAGCGGGGGCCTCGGGTGCGGCCGGCTTCGGCGCCTCGGCCGGCTTCGGCGCCTCGGCCGGCTTCGGCGGGGCGGCCGGCGCCGGGGCTGGCTTGGCCGGCACGGGCGTCGCGGTCGGCGCCGGAGCGGCGCACGCGGCGATGACGGCACCCGCCGCCACCAGGGAACCCGAGACGAGCGAGCGTCGGCTCACCCGACGGGCAAGATCAAAAACGCGCAAAGTTGTCCTCCTCCTCAGTCCTGCCGCGCATCATACCCTAATTTGCGTCGCGTGTCACCTGTCTCTTGCTTCACGCTGTTCGCCCGGCTTCGAACGGGTCCCACCGCCGCCGCGTTCGGTGCGAGCGTCGCGCTTCTCGCCATTGAGGTCGCCGCGGCGAGAGCCCAGGCGCCAGTGCTCGGCGTTTCCGTGTACACGTGGACGGCGACTCTGGGGTGGGTTTTTGTGGGCATCGCGCTCGGCGGCCTCATCTGCGGCCACCTCGCCGATCGGTTTCCGGCGCGCGCCGTCTGGCGCGCCTGCCTGATCGTCGGCGGAGCGATCACCCCGCTGTGCCTTCTCGTCTTCGATCTGCTGGTGGCGAGGGAATGGATCTCCGACCTGCCCGTCGTCGTCCGCGCGATCGCGATGGCCGGGGTTACGCTGTTGCTCCCATCGACCGCGCTCGGGGCGATCGTCCCCGCGGCGATCGCCGATCTCCGCGGCGCACCCGATCGATTCGGCCGCGGCGTCGGCCAGATCTACGCTGCGTCGACCGCCGGCGGCATCACCGGAACCTTTCTCGCCGGTTTCCTCCTGATTCCGACGATTGGCGCCGACCGGACGATCGGGCTCGCCGGGCTCGGCGCGTTGCTGCTCGGTCTTCTGGGAAACCTGAGGTGGGGAATCGTCGCCCGGCTGACAGCGATTGCCACGGTCGGTATCTCAGGGCTCGCCGCCAGCCGTGTCTCCGACGCGCGCCGCTGCACATATGAGACAGCCTACTTCTGCGTCCGTGTGGAGACCAACGAGGAGGACGCGGCCGCGGGACCGATCAGGACTCTATGGCTCGATCATCTCAGTCATAGCCGTGTGTCCCTTCTCGATCCGCGTCGCCTGAGTTTCAGCTACCTCCGCGCCTACGCCGATGTGGCGGCGCTCCGCGCCCGCACGGTCAATGCGCCGGACTTCCTCATCATTGGTGCGGGCGCCTATGGCTTCCCACGCTATCTCGAGACGGTCTATCCGTCTTCGACGATCGACGCCATCGAAATCGATCCATCGCTCCTGGAGATCAGCCACCGCGATTTCGGCCTCTCCCGCGATACCCGGATCCGATCCTACCTGGGCGATGCCAGGACCGCACTCACCTCGCTCGGACCCGAGCAGACCTACGATGTCATCTTCGCCGACGCGTTCAACGACCTGGCGATGCCGTATCACCTCACGACCGTCGACTATCTCATCGACCTCAAGGCGCGCCTGGCCCCCGGCGGCCTATACGTCTCGAATGTGATCGACCACCCTGTTCGACATGGTCGCGTGATTCAGAGTTTCTACCGTACGATCCGCACCGCCTTTCGGCACGCCTACGTGCTGCAGTGGGGGCCGCGCGAACTCGACCGTGTGGAGACGCTCGTGATCGTTGGCACCGACGTGCCGCTCGATCTCGGCCCACTTCGCCGGCACGATCCGATCCCGGAGAATCCGGGCCTCTCCTATTCCACCGCGCACGTTCCTGAGTTGGAGGCGATCGTGCACGGGGTGCTCCTCACCGACGACCACGCGCCGATCGAGCAGCTCGTAGCGCCTCTCTACGTTCTGAGGAACTGACCGCACGGCCGTCGAAAGAGGAACGGACATTCGCCCGCACGCGGTGAATCGGGTATTGTTGGCCTGTGGCACCCTGGCGGAATCCGTTTCTCATCGCTGCCTTCAGTGGATGGGGCGATGCCAGCAGCGTGGCGACGACCAGCGCCGCGTTTCTCCTGCAGAAGCGGGAGGTGACCCGGGAGATCGAGTTCGACCCCGAGGAGTACTTCGTCCTCACCGATACGCGACCGACCGTTCGCCTGGCCGACGATGGTTCCCGACGGATTCAGTGGCCATCCCTTGCTCTGATGCACGGCGCGGGAGAGCCTCGCGATCTCGGACTTCTCCTTGGACCCGAACCACAACTGCGCTGGCGCGGCTTCGTCGAGCGTGTCGCCGTCACGTGGGAGCGCCGGGGCGAAGGTGGCCCTGCCATCCTTCTCGGCGCCTTTCTGGCGAGTGTCCCGCACACGGGGCCGGTGTTTCTGACCGGGTTCGCGACGACGCCTGACCTGCGAGCGCATCTCTCAGGCCTCGGCGTGCAGCCGAGCGGCTATGAGGGCCCGACGAGCATCCACTCGGTGCTCGCCGAGGCGTTGCGGCGGCGTGGCGTCCCGTGCGCCAGTATCTGGGCGGCGGTGCCGCACTACGTGGGAGCGATGCCTAATCCGAAGGCGTGTGTGGCAATGCTGCGCGTTGTCGATGATCTACTCGGTCTGAGCCTCGATCTCACCGAACTCGAGGATGCGGCCTCGTCTTTCGAGAAGCAGGTCAGTCGAGCGATCACCAGGGGTTCTCGAGAGCGTCGGAAGGGCGAGCGCCCGAGTCGCGATTCGGCCGGCGACGAGTCACAGACGGGCGAGCCGTCGAACGAGCCGTTGCCCTCCTCCGAGGAGATGATCCGTGGCGTGGAGGAGTTCCTGAAGAAGAATCGGCCCGACGCTTGACCTTGCCGCCACATACAACGCCGTAGTGTCTTGATGGAGTTGCTCGCTCCGCGCGATGTCGCCGAGGTCGTCGAGGACGTCTATGCATCTCTCGGCGTACGACGGGTCATCAATGCGACGTGCCACTGGACTCGATTCGGCGGAACGATCATGCCGCCCCAGGTCCTCGCGGCGATGCACGCCGCGGCCAATGCCTATGTCGATGTAGGTGCGCTCCTCGATGCGGCGTCGGAGCGGATCTCCCGACACACGCACGCGGATGCCACCTACGTTGTCTCGGGGTGCGCCGCGGCGCTCATGGTGGGTGCCGCCGCGGTGATGGTGGGCGAGGATGCGCGCAAGGCCGCGATGCTTCCCGAGATCGCAGGTCCCCGGCGGTGGATCGCGCGCCGCTTCGATAGACGTGCCGTTCCTGGCACCGCTGAGTTACCGACCGCCTATACCCACTTCGGGTACGCGCAAGCAGTGCGCGGCGCGGGAGGTACGTTCGTCGAGGTCGGAACGGAGGATGCGGTCTTGATCGAGGAGATCGATGCCGCGATCGATGATGAGACGGCCGGGATGTACTGGCTCGCCGGCGACCCTCCGGGCGCGCCGTCACCCGAGGCGCTGATCGCGCTGGCTCGAGACCGTGCCGTGCCGATCCTCATCGACGCGTCCAACGTGCTGCCGCCACCCGAGAGCCTGCATCGCTACATCGATGCGGGCGCCGATCTCGTGGCCTTCAGCGGCGGCAAGGGACTCCACGGGCCTCAGGGATCCGGATTCCTGACCGGGCGCGCCGATCTCGTGCGGGCGGCGCGGGCGCTTGGATCGCCAAACCAGGGAATCGGCCGCGTGTGCAAAGTCAGCAAGGAGGAAATGGTCGGCCTCGTCACCGCCCTCGACCTCTGGGTCGATCGGGACCATCGCGCCGAACGGCGCAGGGCTGAACGCCGCACGCTCTGGCTGTACGATCAGCTCGGCGGGCTGACCGACGCGGAGCCAGAGTACGTGGCGGTCGATCATCTCGGGCGGCCGTTTCCCACGGTCCACCTTCGACTCGATTCCGGCGCGGGGATGACGGAGCGCACCCTGCGTCAACGGCTTCTGGATGGGTCGCCATCGATCGCGATCATGCCCGGATTCGATCCCTGGACAGCCAGGATCGATGTCCGAGAACTGGACGAAGAGGATATCCAGAAGGTCGCGGATGCGATCCTGGCCATCCTGATGCCGGCGTCGATCGGACGCTGACGAAACTTTCGGGCACGCAGGGAGCTATATGCACGCGATGGACGATCAGATTCTGATCGCGCGCGCCCGGAACGGCGACCACGCCGCCTACGGTGTGCTCGTCGGCCGCTACCGCGATGCCATTGTGCGCGTGGCGCGCCGGATCCTCCGCAACGAGGCCGATGCCGAGGAGGCCGCTCAGGAGGCGTTCGTTCGGGGCTACGTTGCGCTCGACACCTACGATCCCCGTTTCCGCCTCTATACCTGGCTCGCCGCGATCGCGCAGAACACCTCCTTCCGAGCGCTTCGCGGGCGCGATTGGCGCATTTCAGCGATCGATCCGGCGGTGGCCCGCGCCGATCGCGCATTCGTCGAGGATGGGCCAGAGATCTCGCTCCTCGTGGCCGAGCGCGATGAGACGATCCGGCGTCTGGTAGACGGGCTTCCGGGAAAGTATCGCGAGGTGCTGATCCTCCGCCACTGGCACGAGCTGTCCTATGAGGAGATCGCGCGGATCGCCGAGATCAGCATGGCATCGGTCAAGACGCGACTCTTTCGGGCGCGGCAGTTGTTGGGGACGCAATTGCGGCAGCGGAAGCTGGTGCCCGATGGGGGCTGAGGAACGGTTCGTTGCGGCCGTACGGGCACGGCTGATCGCCGCAGATCGAGAGCGGCGACGCCGACGCATCACCGCGTTCCTCACGCGGCCGGCAGTTGCTGTCTTCGCGGCACTCAGTCTCGCAGTGGTCGGCGCGTCTGCTTTGCCCGTCTATGGCGCAACGAGCACGCGCGCGGCGGTGCGTGCGGTTTCCTGGCTGGTCGTCGCGCAATCCGCGACGAGCAACCTCTCGGCTCAACTCATCCACGAACTGCGGCTGGGCTGGCTTCCTCTGGCGACCGCGGCGATCGTGCTCGGGGGTGTGGTGATGGGCGCCTGGTTCCGATTACGGGTGCGGACGAAGGGTGGCGACATGGAGGAGCGATCCGAGCGACGGGTCAACGCGGCACTCTTCTCGCTGCTCGTGCTGATCGTCATCGGCGCAGCGGTCATGCCGGCGACCGCGATCGGGCGTGGTTCCGTGCACGTGGGCAATCTGACAATCGCTGAAAACGCCACCCTCGAACGCCCCCAGATTGTCCTCGCGGGTGACTTCGACCTTCGCGGTGTCGCGAACGGACCGGTCGTTGTGGTATGGGGCGACGCGTACATCCGGCGTTTATCGACCGATGACGTGGTAGTCATCGGGGGGAGCCTGCTGCTCGACGCGGGTTCGATGGTCGAGCGAGACGTGCTGGCGCTGGGCGGACGGATTTTGCGAGCCGACGACGCCGTGGTCGTGGGGAACATTGCGGGACAGGAGTTGCGGTGGACGGGCAGTAGAGTCGATTCGGCGCCAGAGGCCGCGGCAGCGCTCCTGGCGCGCCTACGGCTGGCGTTTCTCGGGGCCGCGGCCGGGGTCTTGCTGGTCATGGCGGCGATCACGGTCATCCCCTGGGTGGTGGTGCTCTCAGCGGCGACGGCGCGTGGTTCCGCGGTTAAGTCGGCCGCGCTCGGTGCCGTCGGCCTTGCGGGGGGGCCGCTGATCGTCGTTCCGCTGGGACTGAGCCTCGTCGGGGTGCCGTTCGCGGCACTTCTCGCGGTGGCGCTCACGCTCGCGTGGTGGCTGGGCACGGCCGCCGTCAGCCTGCTCCTGGGCCGAGCACTCCTTCGGCTCGTGGGCTGGGAGGGGTCGGTTATTGCGGCCGGAGTTGTGGGCGGGGCGTTCCTGGGCGGATCGTTGGGCGTTCCGGTGATCGGGGCAATTGCCGTCGTTGTTTGCGGCTCGATTGGCGCTGGAGCGGTCCTCCTCGCGCTGGTCGAGGGTGAGTTCGGATCGAACCGACAGGAATTGGTGGCTTATGAGTAGCGCCGTACGTCAGGCGGGTTCGCGGTATCAGGTTGTCACGCGCCGCGTGCCCCTCGCGTCCCAGCAGGAGACCGACTTCGTCGACATCACCGATGTCGTGAACGGCGTCGTGCGAGCCAGCGGTGTGTGCGACGGCATCGTCGTCGTGTTCACCACCCATACGACCGCCGGCATCGTGATCAATGAGGCGGAACCTCTCCTTCTGGACGATCTCCGCCGTCGGCTCGAACAGTTTGCCCCGCGTGCGGCACGGTACGATCACGATGATCTCTCCGTCCGGACCGTCAACGTTGAGCCGAACGAACGGATGAACGGGCACGCTCATTGCCAGCGTCTGATGATCGGGGCGAGCGAGACAATCCCCGTCGCCGATGGGGTGATGCTGCTCGGGCGCTGGCAGAGGATCTTCTTTCTCGATCTGGACGGTCCCCGCCCGCGCGAGGTCCTGATTCAGATTCAGGGGGTGTGACGCACCCGGCGCAACGGATGGCGCGTTCGGACGGTCAGTGCGTTGCGGCTCGAATAGCCTGCCCGAGCAGACGGGCGCCCTCGTAGCACTTCTCGACTGACTCGTAGCTATAGGCAAGCCGAATGAACTCTTCACCCCCGCCGCCCGGGAAGAACGATGTGCCGGGCACGTACTGCACTCGTGCTTCGGCGGCCAGTTCAGCCAGCCGCGTCCGGTCCGTACCGGTCGGCAGCCTGATCCAGAGGAAGAATCCCCCCTCGGGCTTGTTGACGCGGGCATCGATACCTTCGAGCGTTTCGAGAAGGCCGCGTCGCATCGCGTCGCGCTTGTTCCGATACACCTCGACTAGGCGCGCGACATGCTCGGGCATGTGGTCGCGCATGTAGTACGTGGCGATGCGCGACATAAAGGGGTTGACTCCGCCGCCGAAGTTGAAACTCGAGAGCGCGGGGATCATCTCCTTTGGGGCGCACAACCATCCGAGCCGGGTTCCGGCTCCGAGGATCTTGGAGAGCGTGCCCGAGCGAATCACGCACCCGGCCGTATCCAGTGCGTAGAGCGACGGGTGCTGCTCGCCCTCGAAGCGGAGTTCGCCGTAGGCGTCGTCCTCGAGGATGATGGTCTCGTACTCCTGCGCCAGAGCCAGGAGTTCGTGACGGCGAGAGAGAGTCATGGTCGGCCCCGACGGGTTCTGGAAGTTGACGATGGTATAGATCATCTTGCAACGCCGCCCGGCTCGACGCAGACCTTCCAGTCGCTCGCGGAGAACGCCTGTCACCAGGCCCTGTTCGTCCACAGGCACGCCGATCACCTCGGGCCCGTGCCGTCGGATGGTGGCAAGTGTTCCCGAGAACGTCGGCGCCTCGCAGATGAGGGGATCGCCGAGATCGACGAACGCGCTGATCGCAAGCGACAGAGCGTGGCTCGATCCGTTCGCGATCAGGATGTTGTCGCGCTCGACCTCCAGACCCTCGAAAAGGCGGTACTTATGCGCGACGAGATCGCGCAGTCCGGTGTAGCCGAGCGAATCGCCGTAGGTCAGTGCATCGGCGCCCTCGGCCTTCATCATCGCCGCAGTTGCCGCGACGAGATCGTCGTAGGGGAATGAGCCGGGGTCTGGACGGCCGCCGCCAAACTCGTACAACGGGGTCGCGACCGTGCGCGTCGCTGAAGCGATCGTGCCCCGAGCTGTCTGCCCGATCTGCGCGCGCGTCGAGAGGAGTGGTCGGAAATCGATCGCGTGCTGTGTTGCCATTGCGGCCGAAGGCTCCCGGTTGAGGTAAGTTCAGTCTACTCGACGGCGGCCAGGATTTCGGCGAGGAACGCCGCCTCAGGCCGATTGCCGAGGAACTCCCGGCGCTCGTTGATCACGATCTTGGGGACGGCCTGAACCTGATAGCGATCGGAGAGTGTCGGAAACTCGCTCGCCTCGACCACATCGGCGGTGATACGGTGACTCTCGATCGCCATTCGGTGGGCCAGACTGGCCACCCGTGGACAGTGCGGTCAAGTAGGCGTGACAAACACGCGAAGGTGGACATCTTGGGTCAGCCCACCGAGCGCAACGCGCGTCTCCTCGGACAGATGACTCTCCCCACTCGCCACATCAACGATGTTGTCGATGAGGTTCCGGAACTCATTCCCGGCCGGTATGCCAAAGAAACGGACCTTACCCTGGTTCCGGCCGCTGAAGACAATCGCCGGGATATCGGCGATCTCCGCGTCCGCCAGAGCCTCCGGTCGATCCAGGACATCGTGAACGACGAGGGTCACCTTCTCGGAGAGAGCTGATACCTCCTCAAGGAGTATCTTCGTCTCCTCGCAGTACACGCACTCCTCACGACCGGGAACGTGCAGGCGCGGCCGCGGTCGGGTGTACAGGTCGATCGTCACCGGCTCGGTCAGGTGCTCCGCGAAGTGATCGCGAATGAACTCCTGATCTCGCTCCGGGATCATCGCCATACCGACGTCATTCTAATGGGCTGTTGCCGGAGCGCCGTCATTACCGCGGAACGCGCCAGAGGTTCGGAGGAGGAGTCGGGCGCCCGAAGTCACGTCCTTCCTTAGCGGCGACGGGTCAGGTACCAGCCGGCCAGAACCGCGCCGCCGAGGATCGGGACGATGAGTGCTAGCGCGGCGCTATCGTCGCGCGCAGGCTCGATGTCCGGCCCAAACTCGATGCCCGCACGCGCCAGTGCGGTGGCGTGCGGTTGATCTGAGACGCTCAGAAACAGGCGGGTCGGATCGGTGCGATCCACGATCACTGGCCCGACCTCGAAGTCGGCCACGGTCTCCAGTGCCGGGTGCAGTTCTGGGCCCTCGCCGCGGTGGAGCCCCCGCGTCGAGCCCAGCAGGATTCGCCCGTCGGCTGAACGGGCGATCGATGTGATCACCGGCCTCTCGCCGCCGCCGGCGAGAGGCATCGTGCCGAGACGCCGCCAGGACGTATCCTGGCGCATGAAGAACTGCGGGCCGATCCCCACGTACACCGGCCCGTCATCCAGCGCTAGCAGGCCGCGAACGATGCCGCGCGGCAACCCAGGCACCGGACTGAACTGGTCAGCTCCCTCGCGCAACTCGTAGAGGCCACTCGTCGTACCGATCAACAGGCGACCATCGCGATCCAGCGCGAGCGCGGTGGTCGCACCCTCCGCTCCCTCACCGTCCGGTGTCCAGGTGTCTCCTCTGTCGTCGCTGCGGACGACGCCGAGGACTCCACCCGAGAACAGGACAAGACCGCCCGGCGCCTGACCTGCGAGCAGAGTGACGACGACCTGTCCGGGGTCCCCCGCCGGCTCCCAGGACTGTCCTGCGTCGACGCTTCGGTAGACTCCGGCGTCCGTCGCGATCCAGAGCGCTTCGGACACGGCCGGATCGTCAACGATCGCGAAGACGGCGGGTGGCGCCCCCAGGGCCTCATCGATCGTGATCTCGACCCAGGACGCGCCCGCATCCGGCGTGATCCACAACCCCGACTCGGTTCCGGCGACGATCCATCCCGGCAGCGATGGATCCGAGTGCAGGGCGAGGATGGTGACAGGGGGGCTCTCAGTCAGGTAGTCCCAGGCCTCGCCGGCGTCTGTCGAGACGTAGACGCCGATGCCCTGGGCCCCGGCAATGCCGACTCCGAACACGAGCCAGACGAAGGTCATGCCGAGCAAGAGAACCGCGGCGCGCACGCGCACCCGTAAGGCCCGAATCTCCACGGATCACCGTCGATCATAGGGGAGCGGAGTACCAGGTTCGGGCCTTCTTAACGGAGTCTCAACGGAACCCGCACGAGCATCCCTGGTACGGTCAGTGCGCAGTATGAAGCTGAGCCGTCGAGCCGTCGTCCTTGGTGCGATCCTGGGTTCGCTAGCGTGTGCCGGACCGCCGCCAGCCCGCCCAACCGCCACCGCAGCTTCCCGGATCACGGACGCTCCTCGTCCGCGGGTTTCGGCTGGGACCCCGGTGGCGACTCGGAGCGCGCCCATGCCGCGGCCTACCCCCGATCCGCGCTCTCTCCAGCAGCGTATCGACGCGTATGTGGACAGGTCGCCCAGCACGCTCGGCATCGTCATCCACGATCCGCGCCAGGGGCCTCTCGCGGCACACCTCCCCACCGACCGGTTTCCCCTGGGTTCGCTCTACAAGCTCTTCGTGATGGCCGGCGCCTTCGAACTCGCGCGGGACGGTGCGCTCGGGCTGGACGAGGCCCTTCGCACGATCGACGAGTACCCGTTCGGTGAGCCACCGGGGGGAGTGCCTCCGGCCACGACCCTCTCCGTCCTCGGGGCGATTCAGGCCATGATCGCGGTCTCCAGCAACGCGGCCGCCCTGGCCCTGATTCACCGCCTGGGCGCCGACGCGGTCATGCGCGTGCCGGCGCGGCTCGGCCTACCGGGCTTGGAGATCGGCATCGCACGGGGAGAGACATCCGGCCACTACCGCATCGATGCGGTCGGTTCAGCCCTCGATCTCAGCCGTTTCTTCATTGCCATCGACGGAGAGGCGCTTCTTGGACCCACGTTCGACCGCCGGATGATCGACGTGCTCCTGAATCAAACGATCGTCGATCGACTGCCGGCGCACCTGCCGCGCCCCGTGCCTGTCGCGCACAAGACAGCCGATCTCGATGGCTACACGCACGATGCCGGTCTGGTCTACCTGCCCGGCCATCCCTACGCGATCGCGGCACTGGCACTGGGCGATAGCCCCATCGCAGGGAAGGTGGCTATTGCCGACCTGAGTCGCATCGCGTTCGATTACTTTAGCGCCCCGAACTGAGCGCCAGGAAAGCCGCCACCTCTTCGAGCGCGTCCTCGAACACGATCTCTCCTCGGAGCGTATCGATCGCGCTGGCGAGCAGCTCGGCCTCGTTCAGTGATTCGAGTCGCGTCTGCCGGACGATTTCGCTCTGCCCGGCGAGCGCTACTCGGATCTCACCCACGCTTGCCTCTTGGGCCTGGAGGGAGAATACGGAGGCGCCGCGCCTGCCCCGTGTCTGAATGCGGATCGCGTTGATTCCGGCACGTGCTCCCGCGGAGATCCTCAGGCGGAAGGTGACGTCGCCTCCGCGCCGTTTGGCCCGCATCTCGTACCCGTCGGGAAGCCGCGTGAAGCCGGTCGGACGCCAGTCGAGGCGGGAAACCAGCCAGCCGACGATGAGCAGTGCCTCGCAGCGCTGTGACCGACCACCGGGAGGGCGGCAGAGATCGATCTCGATCCGTTCGATCTGTCGAAGCGAGGTGCTGCCGCGTCGATCGTCCCAGAACTGAGCAATCAGATCCCGCCACGGCGTAAGTCGCTGCCAGGTGAGATCGACTAGATCGATCGCCAGGCCGGGGCGACGGCGCAGCGTGGAGAGCGCGGTGAGCGATCGCTCCAGATGGATGAACTCGGCCGAATCGGCGATCAGGCGGTACGCCGGTTCAAGCAGATCGTAGAGGAGAGGATCCCGCAGAGCAGGCTCCCCAGGCCACCACACCACGACCGGCAGATCGGCGAGCAGCAGGCCAAGCACGATGCTGGGCAATTGCCGGGCGCCGCCGGCCGATGATTCGAGGACGATCTGCTCGACGCAGATGCGCATCCCGGTCGTCCCCAGCGGTCGGCAGTGCACCTGCACCCGGGCCTCGGGGCGGCCCGCCGGTCGCGTGGGATCGACCGTCGCGATGATGGCTCGCGAGGGGTGGTGATCGCTCAGGCGGTCGAGAGTCGCCAGAATGCGCTCGCGGTGCGCCTCGGCGGTGGCGACTGCCACGAGGTTGACAACGTGGGTGCGAGCCGCCTGCTGGCCGTCGGGGGAGAGATTCTCCGGCGCGTGGAGGAGCGCGAGTAACTCGCGCTCGATGCGCGCGACGTCGATCGTATCGGGAGTCGGCTGCGCGACCACGCTAGAGCCTCCGCCAGGCGCGGCCATCCCGACGGATCAGATCGTCGGACTCCTCCGGCCCCCACGTGCCCGAGGCGTAATTCGGCGAACTGATCGGCAGAAGTTTGCCCCAGCCGTCCATCACGTGACTGACGATCGACCACGCCTGTTCGACTTCATCGCGACGGATGAAGAGCGTCTGGTCGCCGAGCATCGCGTCGAGGAGAAGCCGTTCGTACGCGTCGGCCGGATCGGCGCCGAAGGCGACGCCGTAAAGGAAGTCCATGTTGACGGAGCGGAGCCTCACGTTCGCACCGGGGACCTTGGCGCCAAAACGGATGGAGATGCCCTCATCCGGCTGGATTCGCAGCGCGAGCACATTCTGTTCGAGGTTCGACGCCGCGCCATCGCGAAAGAGCATGTGCGGGACCTTCTTGAAGGCGATCGCGACCTCGGTGATCCGCTTCGGGAGCCGCTTTCCATGCCGGAGATAGAAGGGCGTTCCCGCCCACCGCCAGTTGTTGAGGAGCAGTTTCAGCGACACGTATGTCTCTGTCCCGGAATCGGGCGCTACCCCGGTTTCCTGGCGATACGCTGGGACCGACGCGCCCGCGATCGTACCCGGACCGTACTGACCTCGCGCAGTCCACTCGCCGACGCTCCGGCCGGGGAATTCCACCGAACGCAGGACCTTGATCTTCTCATCGCGCACCGCGTCGGCATCGAAGTGGGTGGGTGGTTCCATGGCGACCAGCGCGAGCAACTGCATCATGTGGTTCTGCACCATGTCCCGGATCGCACCGGCGCCCTCGTAGTACCCGGCTCTGCCCTCCACACCGACCGACTCGGCGACCGTGATCTGGACGTGCTCGACGTAGGTTCCGTTCCACACCGGTTCGAAGATCACGTTCGCAAAGCGGAGGGCGAGGATGTTCTGGACCGTCTCCTTGCCGAGATAGTGATCGATGCGGAAGACCTGACGCTCTCTCAACATGTGCGAGAGCAGCGAGCGGTTCAGCCGCTGCGCGCTGACCAGATCGTGGCCGAACGGTTTCTCGATCACGACCCGCGTCCAGGGTCCCGTGTCGGCACGGTTGATGAGGCCGCCCTCGGAGAGGTTACGCGTGATCTCCAGGAAGTTCTCCGGACCGGTCGCCAGGTAGAACACGCGATTGCCGCCGGTCCCCCGTTCCCGATCGATGCTCGCCAGTCTCTCCTTGAGGCGCGCGTAACCGTCCGGGTCGTCAAAAGAGGACTGGCAGTAGTAGGTGTGTCGCTCGAACGACTCCCAGATTGCCGGATGCATGTTCCGGCCAAACCGCTCGACGCCGGCACGCATCTCCCGCCGGAACTCGTCGTCGCTCCAGTCGCGACGGGCGACCCCCACCAGAGCGAAATTCGGCGGTAGCTGGCGCTCGTGAGCCAGGCTGTAGAGCGCCGGGACCAGCTTGCGTCTGGTTAGATCCCCCGTCGCGCCGAAGATGACGACGACGCACGGTTCCGGGGTCCGCTCCACACGGAGCCCGGCGCGCAGCGGATTCGCCTGTGCCACGGCCATGCCGTCTTCCCCCTCGATTGCGTCGGGAATTGTCTCAGGTTTCGCGCTTCGGTTGTTCCCGGCGCCGCGCCGCAGCGTCGGCCGCGCGACGCGTCGCCCCGAAGAGCCGCCGAGCGGTGAAGACCATGGTCGCGGCCTGACGGCCGAGGTCGGCGGCGCGATCTCGCTCCGCTGTATCCCGTAAGCGTCGGCACCGCACGCACCGTGGCAGGTCCGATCGCGTCGATGCGCTGCAGCGCGGGCACGTCACGCGCAGTTCCTCCGGCACGGCTATGCCAAGACGGACCGCAAGCAAGTACCAAGTCACCGGGCCGCCGATTAGCGAGAGGCAGAACCAGAGCCAGAAGCGTCGCTTCTTGATCTCCGATGCCCAGAGACCGGTCGCGATTGCGGTGATGATCCAGAGCGTCGCGCCTGTAATCGCGGCGCGATCGACTATGACCTGCCACAACTGGTCGCCCACGCCGTTCATCGGCCGATCGCCGTCGCCACGCGCCTAGCCCGCTGCCAGGATGTCGCTTATCTCGTCGCGCGCGATGCGGCGCCCGAGCAGGATTAAGATGTGCGACGTCCAGATGCCCAGGGCGATCGCGCCCCCCTCTTCATCCGTTGCCTCGACCATCTTGAAGTACACGTTCTCGTCGGCGTTGGTCGACATCGACGACCAGACTTCGCGAGCATCATCGTGGGGCTCGCCCTCGACCTGCCCAAGAAAGGTCCCCGTCGCACGCACACGGAATCGTGTTTCGTCGATATCCACGTGGATCGGTTCGTGGGCGATCCCTTCGCGGACGTTCCCCTCAAAGCGCTTCAGCGCCCCCCCCGCGCCCACGAGCATCTCGTAGAGCGCGGAGCCCTGTTGCGCCACGGCCTGACCATCGTAGAGCGCCATTCCTGTGGGCAGGACCTCGAGGACGCGATCGCGGCTCAGGAAGATCCACTCCCACACGGTCGAGCGCCCTCGGATTGTCTCGCGGCAGGAGGCGCGTCCGAGTACGGTCGCGTCGGTCCCATTCCAGAATGTGATCGCGTCGCCCCTCTTCACCGCGCGGATGTCTGGCCGGTGGGGCTCGACCGCCGCAGGCGTGGCCGCTGGTGCCACCGTCGCCCCGCGAGCCCGGCGACTGAAGAGCGTGTATGCCACTGCACCGATCAGGACGGCTGCCGCCGTGCCCAGCAGGACTTCCATCGTGGAGGTTCTCCCGACAGACCGGCGGCCTAGGACTTCTCCTCGCCAGAGGGGAGCGCCGCCGGGGCCATGCCCGCCTTCAACGCGGCGAGTTCGTCTTCGACATCATCCGCCGCAGCCTCCTCAAGTTCGGCGAACCGCCTCTCCAGCGAAGACTCGCCCAACTCCCCCATCGCACGAGCACGCGCCTCCGCGAGACGGATCTTCTCCTCCATCCGGGCGAGTTCCGAGGTCGGATCGATTCCGGCCAGCGAGGCGGCGACCTTCTGGACCTGGACCTGCGCCTTGGCTGTCCGATGGCGTGCGATGAGAACCTGCCGGCTGCGCACGATCTGCTCGTACTTGGACTGCAGCGCTTGAAGGTCGGCCTTCAATTTGTCGACGACCTCCACCTGCGTGGCTAACTGGTGCTCGTAGACCGTGCTGTTCGAACCGTAATCGCGGGATCGCCGCAGGGCTTCCCGGGCGAGATCGTCGGAGCTGCGCTGCACGGCAAGTTCGGCTTTCCTCTGCCACTCACCGGCGAGCTTGCGTGTCTCCTTCAGATCTTCCTCAACGATGTTCTTCTGCGCGATCGTCTCGGCGACCTGCGCCTTCGCCTTGGAGATGGCATCGGCCATATCGCGGATGATCTGGTCGAGCGTCTTCTCGGGATCCTCCGCTCGATCGAGCAATTCGTTGATGTTCGATCGCACCAGCAACGACACACGTTCGAAGATACCCATCCCGTTATCTCCTCTCTGACCAAGCGAATCATAGGTGTCGCGGTTGCGCCCACCATATACGCCGTTCGACCTATGGCGAGGATCGAGATCAGGCGCGCTGGTCGAACAGTTGGCCCCGCCGCCCCTCCCCGGGTACGGGTTCGACGCGGGCATGGACGTCATACGTCGGCGTCGCCCCGACGTCACTCACGGCCGTCCGAGCCCGATCCACGGACTCGTCGATCTCTCGGGCAAGGGCACGGGCGTGCAAGACCTGCGCGACCTGGACGGGCGCAATTTCCGCCGGTCCGCGCATGAACTGCTGGACCGTGATCGCGTTCGCCGCGACCTGTCCCCCGCCGAAGATCGGCTCCACGCTGCGACTCTGAGCCCTCTCTCTAGAGTATCGGCCGATCGCGAAAAATCTTTAGGGGATTCCCCGACGAGTTTTCGCCATGCCAGCCAACACGCTACTGCGAGACGACCCGCACTCCCTCGCGGACCCCACGTAGGATCTCGGTGAGCGTATCCGTCACGATCCCGATCTCGACGTCTACCTCACGGCGGCGACCGTTGTCGCCGACAATCTGGACATAACTGCGACCCGCAAAGCGTCGGATGCCCGCGTTCTCGACGAGCACGACGTCATCCTTTCGTTGCGTCGTGATCGTGACGTTGGCGAGCGCGCCCAGGTCCACCGGCCCCGGCGGTGTGAAGTCGAGCTTCACCGTGCGGGCAAGCGCGGCCGGCTGCGGGCCCGCCGAAGCGTTGGGCAGTCCGATCACCTTGCTCGGGAAGGTCTTTCCGCGGAAGACATCCAGGGTGAGCGTCGTAGCCTGACCGAGCGCGACCTTGCCCAGGTCCTGCTGCGCTACTTCGAGCGCGACGAGGATCGATGTCGGATTCGCGAGTACGACAACCGGTGTGTACGCTTGAATCACGTCGCCCTCGCGGCCCGATGCACTGGTCACCAACCCATCGAATGGAGCGACCAACTGGCTCTTCTGCAACTGCTCCTCGAGGGTCCGCAAATTCACCTTTGCCAGATCCACCTGCTTCTGAGCGATCTGAACATCGAAGTTGGCGGTCGACAGTCCCGCGGCAAGGACCTTCGCTTCCAGGTCAGCTTTCGCGGCATCCAGATTGGCCTGTGCGAGGCGCACGCTGGCATCTGCTGCATCGCGATCTGCGGGCAACGGCCCAGCCTTCAGTTGAGCCGCACGCGCTTCCGCGCTCCGCAGAGCCGCGAGCGCACTCTCAACCGTTCTCTCGGCAGCGGCCGACTCCTCCGGCCGGGGCGGCGCGGTCGCAAGGTTGTACCGCGCCTGCGCCGCGTTCAGATCGGCAGTTGCCTGCTGCAGGGCCAGCGCCTGCGCCGATGCCGCGACATCCGGACGGTGCGCGATGCGGTCGTAGTCGCTCTGCGCCTTCTGGACCGCGGCGCGCGCCTTTTCGAGCGCGGTACTTGCTCCGGCGATATCGTCCGGTGACTTGGGCTGGATGAGGCGATTACGGTCGGCCACGGCCTTCTCGTAGGCGGCTCGCGCGGCGGCGACACTCGCGTCGGCCCCCTGCATCTCCGCCAGGGTGGCGCCCGCTTTCACCTTCTGCTGGTTCGCGACCGCGATCGCGTACGATGCCTCGGACTGGGCAACACGCGCCGAAGCGGACTTCACACCCGGGTCGGCCGTGTTCGACCTCTCCACAGCGCGCTTCAGGCCGAGCTCCGCGACCTCCATGTTGATTCTCGACTGATCGATCTGCGTGTTGAGCGTGCCGATCTCAAGTTCGGCGAGCAGGTCGCCCTTCTTTACCCGGCTACGCACATCGGTATGAAGCTGCTTGAGTCGGCCCGACTGGCTGAAATACATCGTGGCTTCTTCCGACGCGGCCACCCGTCCGAGCCCTCGTACGGTCTCGATCACGCTGCCACGTCGGACCGTGAAGAGCGGCTTCGTCGATGCGGCGGGCGTGGGCAGAGGCGTGGGTGTGGGCTCCTCCTCGATGAGCCGCGTGCACGCGGAACCCAGAAGGAGCGCGACCCCGATCGCGCCCGCCGCGAGGATTGCCAGTGGCCGTGGGGTCACGGGCCAACCTCAAGAATCATCTCGATCTCGACCGGGATGTTGTTGGGCAGCGCTGCCATCCCCACCGCCGATCGTGCGTGCCGCCCGGGCTCGCCGAAGATCTGGACCAGGAGATCTGAGCACCCGTTGATGACTTGCGGCTGCTGGACGAACCCAGGGGCGGAGTTCACCATGCCCAGGACTTTCACGACCCGTTGTACCCGATCGAGGCTGCCCAGCGCCGTCTGTGCCGCAGAGAGCAGTTGCAGAGCGCATTCACGCGCCGCCGCGTACCCCTGCTCGGTCGTGTACTCGGCGCCCACCTGTCCGGACCAGCGCATTCCGGAGAAGCTCGGTCCCGCACCCGACAGGTAGAGAAGGTTCCCTGTCTGAACCGAGGGAATCAAGGGCCGTTCGCCAACGGGAATAGTCTTCAGGGTGATTCCGAGTTCGGCGAGTCGCTTCTCCGCTGCCATCTGTTCCTTCTCCTAGGCTCACGATAGCAGAGGTCCCCGAGGTCCCTGCCAGCGCGGGTGCCATCACGCCGGGAATCGCCGCGGCGAAAACACCGTCGGATCGAGCGGGGGCCGGCGCTCCTCCACCAGTGCGGTGAGCAGAGCAATTGTTGCTGGCGCGGGGCTGATCCCGGATGGTCCGTGCCCTGTGCAGTAGAACAGACCGCGCAGTTCCGTCTCTCCGATCACGGGCGTGCCGTCGACGGAGACTGGACGGAAGCCCGTCCAAATCTCTGCGATCTCCGCCCGCGCGAGACCGGGGATCATCTCGACGGCGCTGCCAAGGAGCCAGGCGACGCCACCGGCGGTGGTGGACCGATCGAATCCCACGAACTCGCGCGTCGCGCCGACGATGATGCGTCCATCGAGCCGGGGAACGAGATACGGATCGTCCGCCTTCATTACCACGCGACGCAGCGGTGGCGAGGCACCGCGAACGGCGAGGATCTGACCTCGCTGCGGCACGACCCTCGGCCGATTGACCACACCGTCAATCGCGGAGGACCATGCCCCGGCGGCGATCACCACCACATCGGCATCGATCGAGGAGCCATCGTTCGTCCGCACCCCGGCGAGGATCCCACCGTGCTGCGAGATAGACTCGACATGGACGCCCGTCTGAATGGTCACGCCGGCGCGCCGCGCCGCCACGTCCAGGGCGCGGACAAGTCTGCGGTTCTCGACGTTGCCCCCCGGACCCATCAGCCCGGCCACGATGGCCGGTCCCAACGCGGGCTCCGCGGCGCGTAGCGTCGGACCCGATGCGAATTCGAGCGTGAGTCCCAGGCGGGCGGCATCCCGGGCGTCCCGCTCCAATGCCCGTGCTTCATCATCGTTGAAGGCCGGATAGAAGCAGCCGTTCATCCGGAATTCGATGTCGATGCCAGTCTCTGCTCCGAGTTCCTCGGCGAACGGCGACCAGAGGTCGGCGCTGATCGACTGGAGTTTGCCAGTCGCTGTCGTCGTCCACGGCGCCCTTGCCGCGATGATGCCCGCCGATGCCCAGGAAGCTTCTCGCCCGGTCTGCCCCGTCTCCAGCAGGGTCACCACATGCCCCGTGCTGGCTAGCGCACGCCCCGCCATGAGGCCCAGGATGCCTCCCCCGACGATCGCGATACGCACCATTGCTCCTCCCTGCCAGGCCGAGATTCAGAACTCGATGATGCCGCGGGCCACCTCACCCGCGTGCAGCGCCCGGAATGCCTCGTTGACGTCGTCGAGAGCGAACCGGCGCGAAATCAGTTCGCGCAGCTTGATCCGATCCTGCATGAACAGATCGATGATCCGCGGGAAGTCGACGTGCGGCCTCGTGGAGCCGTAGTTGCAGCCGAGTATGTGCTTGCCCGATCGCATCAGCGTCGGTGCGGAGAAGGAAACCTCCTCATCCTCGCGTGCCACGCCGACGACAATCGCTGCCCCGCCCTTGCGCACCATGTCGTACGACTGCCGGATCGTCGAGGCGATGCCAATGACCTCGAAGGCGTAGTCCGCGCCGAACCCGCCGGTCAACCGCTGGACCGTGGCGACAGGATCCTCTCGACTGCTGTTGACCGTATGAGTCGCGCCGAACTCGCGCGCGTACTCCAGTTTCGCGTCGAGCAGATCGATGGCGATGATGCGCGCCGCACCACTCAACCGGGCAGCCTGCACGACATTAAGGCCGACGCCACCCGCTCCAATCACGGCGACGTTCGCGCCCGGAGGCACCATCGCGGTGTTCAGGACGGCGCCGAATCCGGTTGCCACGCCGCATGCGACCAGCGATGCGACGTCGAGCGGCGCGTCTTGCCGTATGACGATGCAGTTCTTCTCGGAGACAACCGTGCGCTCCGCGAACGATCCGACGAACGCGAACATGTTGAGCGGCAGATCTCCCCGAAACATGTGCGTGCCTGGCTGAGCGGATGGCGTGCAGAGAAACGGCTCGCCCCGAAGGCAAAATGCGCACTCGCCGCATCGGACACCGAACGCGATGATCACGTGGTCGCCTTCTCGGACGCGCGTCACGTTCGTGCCGACGCGCCGGACGATGCCCGCGCCCTCGTGTCCGAGCACGAGCGGCATCTGGGTCCAAGTATCGCGGGACCAGTGCGAATAGTCGGAATGGCAGACACCGCTGGCTGCCAGCGCGACCTCCACCTCGCCCGGACCGGGGTCGGTGAGAGTCACGTCTTCGATACGCATCGGCTCGCGTCGCTGGTAGAGCACCGCCGCTTTCACCGGGCACCACTCCCCGCAGGATGCCGTGAATAGTAGGGTGCGCCGAGGTCAATCGCGGTCGTCAGCGTTGCGCCAGGAACGCCCAGCGCCGGAGCTGGTACGGGTAGAACGGGCTCTCGAAGTTCGTCAGTCGAGCCACGATCGAGATGCCGGCATCGACCAGCAATTGTTCCTGGATCTCCGCTTCGGTCGTCCCCTGGTTCACGATGAGCAGAACACCGTTCTCGCGCACCAGCGACCAGGCGTGGCGGAGAATGCCCGGTGGGTTGAAGAACCTGCCGGGTAGCCCCCACTGCTCGTGCGTCGCGCGATCGACGAAGGGGAAGAGCAGCGTCACGAAGTCGGCGGAGTGCGACCAGGCGAGGAAATCGCCCGCGACGATGCGGGTCCCGGGGAGGTCCGCGGAGTAGAACTCCGCCCAATCGATTCGGGCGTGGCCGTCGCGATAGAGTCGCCAGGGATCGACCTCGATCCCAACCATCGAAACTGCGGGCCAGGTTGCCGCCCCACGTCCTCGTGCAACTCCGAGAAGAGCGGAGGCATAGATCCAGTCGCCGATGCCGACGTCCAGGACGTCGATGGTTTCACCGGCGAATTGCACGTCGGCGATGGTGAGGACCGTCTCGATAAGGTCCGCGTAGGCGAGGATCTCAGATTGCTCCCGTTCGTCGAAGCGCCTGAGGCCTGGTGCCAACCCCGTGCGCGCAACAAGGTGATCGGCGCGCGAACGAAGTACCGATCCGGCCGGGCCCAACTGGCTCAGCGTCGCATCGAGGCGCGCGGCGGAACGCCGCCGCACCGGATGTCGCAAGCGTAGCAATCCTCGCAGCGGGAAGTCGATCCAGTTGCGCAGCCGCCGAACGAGCCGCAACAGCGCCACAAGAGCCACAGCCGAGAGCATGCCATACTGCGAGGGAGTGACCGTTCCGATCGTCGTTGCGTTGGAGCAGCATCAGGCCCAGGTCTCACCCGCCGACATCTGCCTGGCGATCGATGTGCTGCGCGCAACCACAACGCTCTCCACACTCTTCGCCCGTGGCAGCGCGGCGGTATGGCTCGCGTCGGACACGGACGAAGCGCTCGCACACGCACGTCATACCGGGCGACTCGTGTGTGGCGAGCGCGGCGGCCTTCCGCCGCCTGGCTTCGACTTTGGCAATTCCCCCCTCGAGATGAGCCGCGCCGAAAGCCTCCGGGGGCGCGAGATAGTGATGGCAACAACCAACGGCACCAGCGCGCTACGGATCGCCGCCGCGGGCAGCCACGCCTTCGCGGCGTCCTACGCGAACGGTGGCGCCGTCGTTCGGGCCGTCCGGCAGATCCTGCAGTCCGAGGATGTTGAGGCAGAGCGGCGGATCCATGTCATTTGCGCGGGAACCGAAGGGCGCGTCGGGCTAGATGACGTCGCCTGCGCTGGAAGTCTTGTGGCTCATTTCCTGGTCGACCTTCCGTGCACGCTGGACGATGGCGCGGAGATCGCGCTCCGCGTGCATCGGTCATTCGATTGCGCGCTCGACGCATTGCGCACCTCCGGGCACGCCCGGACGCTCCTGGAGCGCGGCCTGGGAGAGGACATCCACTTTTCATCCCAGCGCGATATCACAGGCGTAGTGCCGGCGCTGGAACGAGGGCCGTGGCCGATCTATCTGATACGCGCGGGCGAGACCGCGTAGAAGAGCGCCGGTGGAGCTCCCCATTGAGATCGTCCCGGGCTCGGTTGCCCCGGAATTCGCCCTGACCTCGACCGACGGCACGTTCTTGTCACCGGGCGCGTTCCGGGGCAGGTTGCTCGTTCTGTACTTCTATCCCAGAGATGACACGACCGGGTGCACCGCTGAGGCGTGCTCGTTCCGAGATCTGTACGCACAGTTCGCTCACGTTGGCGCGGGGATCGTCGGTGTGAGCCCGGACCCTGTGAAGAGTCACCAGCGCTTTTCACAGAAGCACGGGCTCCCATTCCCACTGCTCGCGGATCCCGGCGCCCTCGTGTGCAGGGCATATGGGGTGTGGAAAGAGAAGTCGATGTACGGTCGAAGGTACATGGGTGTCGAACGATCCACTTTCGTCATCGATGGCACGGGGATCGTACGCGCCGTCTCTCGCAAGGTGAGCGTGCCCGGTCATTCCGAGGCGGTTCTCGCCCAGCTTCGCCGGATCGCCGATCAGGCCGCTCCAGGCCCTTCAGCCGCGCCGGGCACCTGATCCTCCAGCGCCGCGAGGCGCGCAGCATCCAGAGGCACCACTCGTACCGCTCCGCCCGAGCGTTCGAGCCGCCGCGTCCACTGCCGGAGATCGTCCGGTCGGACCGCGCGGACGAAGGCCACCGCCTGTATCCGCTCCTGTACCGCCCCGCTGGTGTCAGACTGGCGGGCATAGTCGCGCCGCAGGACGCCCAGGTGGTAGGCCAGGAACAGGCTCGCGACTGCGGCTGAACATCCTGCAAGCAGAATGTCGGTCGTGTTCGCATTGCTCCACGGATCGCCCAGTGCCCCGCGAATGGCGAGGTAAAGCGCGAAGACGCCGCTGAACAGCAGAGTGAGGACCGAAGCCCCGAGCGCGATGAAGAGATACACGCGGCGCACGACCGGCGATCCTCCGCGGAGCGTGACGGCCTCACGCTGCAGGTGACGCCATTGATTCGCCCATAGCGGGAGACCGACGATGAAGATCGTCAGGTGGGTGCTGAGCCGATCGATCTCTGCCTCCGTGGACTGGCCGGGCTGGATGAGCACATCGAGCAAGGCAGCGAGCGATCCCGCCGCGCCAACTCCAAAGGCGACGCCCCCGATCAAGCTCACCAGGTACCCGTACTGGAGCCTGATCGCGGCCTGCTCGTCGTGCTCGCGCGCCAACGCCGCCTCGCGCCGCACCACGCGACCGTGATACAGCCACATGAGTCCAAACGCGATCGCGAGCGGCAGCGCCTCGCTCAGGCGTGGCGTGAGGCTCGCCCAGTCGGCCGTACCGACCGCCTGACGCAGTGTCGCGCGGAGCAGGGCGTCCAGGGCTCGGCCCGCGTTCCATACGGTCACCGTAGCGCCCACGCCGAGGACGAGGTAGAGGTAAACCTTGCGGAGTACCGAGCTGGTTTCCGGATCCGCAGCCTGCGTTCGGTCGAGCCACGCACGGGCGGCTCGCCAGCTGATCGCCCACCCCGCGATTCCGACCCCGAGGGTCGCGGCCGCTCGTGCGATTGCGAAGGTCTGCGCCACCGGCTCCATGACCGTCGAAGCGAGCGGCACCGTCACGCTTTCCCAGATCGTCTCAAGCAGAGCGGTCGCGGCAGTGGCTGCGAACATCAGAGCGACGAACGAGAAGCCGTACAGGTACCACCGCCGCAGCGTCGCGCCCGCTGCGGCCTCCTCGATGACCATGCGGTCCTTCCGGATAACCCGAAGGTGGTAGAGCCACAGGATGGCGACGACGCCCAGCAGTGCGAGGGGATCGATCAGGCTTACCGGCGTGACGCGACCCGCGGCGTCGCCGATACCCAGGGCGATCGTGTTCCCGACCAGATCGATCCCGTTTACCAGCGCGATCAGGGCGCCCACGAGCAGCACGGCATAGAGGTAGAGTTTCCGGAGGAGTGAGGTACGCTCTTCGGCCGCGCGTTCGCCCCGTGCGGCGAGGCGCCAGGCGAGCCGAAGGTGGAAGCCCCAGACGATGATGCCCACGAGCGCCTGGGCGCTCGCCTGGGCTACCTCGCCGCGAGCATCCTCCCAGGTGATCTGTCCCGCCAGGGGCATCACGGAGTCGAGCACCCGCCTGGCCGCGAAGGCCAGGAGTCCGACAAGGCCCGTCACCGCGACGCCCAGCGCGATGAAGGCCGTGAGGAGGAGGTAGACTCGTCGCGCGACGATCATCGGTGCTTCCTAGTACGCGAGACTCATCGGGTCGATCGGCCAGGCGATCCGCCAGATTTCAGCCTCGCGGATCAGTCGCACGTCGACCGACCGATGCCAGGCGCCTGACGAGAACAGGTCGACGCGTGCGCTGTAGGTGGTGAAGGTCACGCGCACAAGGGCCTGATCCGGGCTCTCAGAGACGAGGGTCACGACCACGCGCTGCTCGGAGTCGCGCCGGGCGTCCACGATACTGAGTTTCTCGCCGCTTCGCGCACGATCGAGTTCCCCTTGTGCGGCTCGCGAGAGGTACGACCGTGCAAGCGGCAGATCACCCGCTCGTGCTGCGGTAGTGAAGCCGTGGACCACTCCCACCGGTGACGCCGGGTCGGGCGGCGTGGTGGCGCCGCGCAGGCCCGGTGCCGCAACCGCGGCGACGGAGACCACGATCAGCGCGAAGGCCCCAACCACAATCGCGAGGAAGAATCGATCCGCCCGACCCGGTTCGGCGCCAGCCGATGTTGCGTCGGCACCCACTGAGACCATTATCGCCCAGCCACGGATTGCCGCGCGGTTTCCCGCCGAGGTGGCCGGACAGGTACGAGGAGCAGAGTAGAATGTTAGGCAGCATCTAAGTAATCGGGGAGCCGCACCCTGGCGATTCTGCTCCGCCTCTTCCAGTTCGTCCGCCCGTACTGGTGGCTCACGCTCGGGTCACTGCTGATCATGGTCGCGGGCACTGGTCTGCGGATGGCGCCGGTCTGGTTCACCAAAGAAGTCATCGACACCGCGATTCCGCGGGCCGACGCGGCGCTGGTGATCCTCTACGTCGTGCTCTTCGTCGGCTCGGCATTCGCCTTCAACGCGTTTCAGGCGGTGGAGACCTACGCGCAACAGTTTGTTGGCCAGCGGGTGATCTACGACCTTCGCAACGCCCTGTACGCGCATCTGCAATCGCAGTCGATGAGTTTCTACGATGCGAACCAGACCGGTCAGCTGATGTCCCGTGTGACCAACGACGTGAGCCAGGTGCAGTTCTTCCTCACTCAGGGGGTCTCGCGGCTGGTCAGCACCGTCGCGACGGTCGTGATCTACCTGGCCTTCCTGATCATGCTCGACATCCAGTTGACGGCGGTGACTCTGGTGGTCGCGCCCGGGATCTGGCTCCTGCAGGATCGGCTCAAAGCGGTCATGCCGCTCATGCGAGTGATGCAGAAGCGCATGGCCGATCTCAACGTGGTGATTCAGGAGTATGTCGCGGGCGTCAAGATGATCCAGGCGTTCGGTCGAGAGCCATACGAGGCGCGCCGCTTCGACGAGGCAAACACCGACATCCGCAGCGCGCGCATGCAGCAGCAGCAGTTGATGGCGGTCGTCATGCCCGGGCAAGAGTTCTTCACCAATGTCTCGCTCGTGCTCGTCCTGGTCGTCGGGGTATACCGCGTGATGGACGGCACCATGACTCTCGGAACTCTGGTCGCGTTCCAGGCATACGTCCTGACGATGTGGATGCCGGTGCGCTGGATCGGGATGATCAATCAGATGGCCCAGCAGGCGATGGCCGCGGGCGAGCGCGTCTTCGAAATCCTCGACACACCGCTTGAGGTAGCGGAGCGACCCGGCGCCCGACCGTTGCCATCGATCGTCGGCCGTATCACGCTCGAGAACGTGTCATTCGCCTACGGTAACGAGCGTCCTCTTCTCAGCGACATCTCGGTGGACATCTTGCCGGGCCAGACGGTCGCGTTGGTCGGGCCGTCGGGATCGGGCAAGACGACCATCGTGAACCTCATCCCGCGGTTCTACGACGTCACCTCCGGCCGCGTCCTCCTCGACGGGGTCGACGTCCGCGAAGTGACGCTCTCCTCCCTTCGCTCGCAGATCGGGTTCGTCCTCCAGGAGACGTTCCTCTTCAACATGACCATTCGGGAGAACATCCGGTACGGCCGGTCGAACGCATCGGACGAGGATGTCGAGCGCGTCGCGCGTCATGCCCGCGCGCACGACTTCATCATCGACCTGCCAGACGGCTACGACACACTATGCGGCGAGCGGGGCGCGCGACTGTCTGGTGGGCAGCGACAGCGTGTGGCGATTGCGCGCGCCCTCCTCGTGGATCCGAAGATCCTGATCCTCGACGAGGCGACTTCGAGCGTTGACACGCGCACCGACCACCTCATTCAGCAGGCGCTCGACGTGCTGATGCAGAACCGAACGACGCTGGTCATCGCCCATCGGATCGCAACCGTGCAGCGCGCAAATCAGATCCTGGTCATCAGCAACGGGCGCATCGCCGATCACGGGACCCACGCCGAGCTGCTGCACCGCAGCGGTCTCTACGCGGGCCTCTACGAGATTCAGGTGCAGGCGACCGAGGCGGCACGCGAAGAGTTGATGGGTACGGTGGGAGCAGCAGTCACGTGATGCGCGGTGGCGTTGGGCCGGGCGCGATGATGCGTGGAGGCCCCGGCGTGTGGGCCACGGAGCAGCGCAAGATCACCACGCCTTTGCCGGTCCTGCTCGGCCGCCTTGGAGAGGTTATCGGTGAGTATCGGCAGACGCTGACGCGGGCGATCGCGACGGTGGCAGTCGCCTCGGCGCTGCAGATGGCTCCGCCTTATCTCACGCGCTACGTCGTCGACGATGTGATTCCCTCGGCCTCCACACATCTGCTGCCGCTCATCCTCGTCGGTTTGATCTCGGTCCACGCGACCCGCTACGTGCTGCTCTATCTGAGTCGCGTGGCCGTCTCGGCCGCGGCGCAGCAACTGGTCTACGGCATGGCGCGGCGCCTCTTCGAGCACATCGAGCGCCTCTCGTTGCGGTTCTTCGAGCGCCAGGGGACGGGAGACATCATCTCCCGCGCGACGAGCGACATCAACATTTTGCAGCAGGCCATGCAGGGCGGCGTGATTCAGGCTGCGGTCGGGTTGCTCTCCATGGTCTCTTACGCGCTTGTCCTGCTGGTCCTCGATTGGCAACTCGCCCTACTCGTGTACGCGAGTGTCCCGCTTCTCGTATTCGCGAGCGAGGTCACATCGGACATGCTTCGCACCCGCTACATCCGGGTCCAAGAGCGTATGTCCGGAGTCAACGCAGTGCTCGCCGAGAACATCACCGGCGTCCGTGTCGCCAAAGCGTTCGCGCGCGAGGGCGAGCAGTCCGCCCGCTTCGTCGGCCGGAACCGCGAGAACCTGGATGCCAACCTCTCCACCGCTATGGTGCAGGCGATCTCTGGTCCGCTCATCCAGCAGATTGGTGTGCTCAGCACGGGCCTCGTCCTGTGGGTCGGTGCGGGTCGAGTCGTTGACGGCACCCTGACTATCGGGACGCTCATCACTTTCATGGCGTACCTCGTGACGTTCTATGCCCCGATCGAGGATCTCATCCGGGTCAATGCGACGATCCAGCAGGCGTTGGCATCGTCGGAACGCGTCTTCGAGTTCCTGGACGAGCGGTCCGATGTGACAGAACGTCCCGGCGCGATCGATCTCGACGGTCAGCGATATGCCCGAGGCGACGTTCGCCTGGAGGATGTCTGGTTCTCTTACGTGCCCGGGAAGCCCGTCTTGCGCGGGGTGTCCATCGACGCGCCGGCGGGGAGCGTCGTCGCGCTGGTCGGGCAGACGGGCTCGGGCAAGACGAGTCTGGTGAACCTTATCCCTCGCTTCTACGATGTCGAGCACGGCCGACTGACCGTCGACGGTCGCGATGTGCGCGATCTGACTTTGGAGTCGCTGCGGCGCAATATCGGCGTAGTGCTTCAGGAGACGTTTCTGTTCGCCGTGCCGATTCGTGAGAACATCCGCTATGGCCGCCTTGGGGCGACAGACGCCGAGGTCGAGGCGGCGGCCCGCGAGGCCCACGCCCATGACTTCATCATGTCGCTGCCGCGAGGCTATGAGTCGATGGTCGGTGAAGCGGGCGTCATGCTCTCCCGCGGGCAGAGACAGCGTCTATCACTGGCGCGCGCGATCTTGCGAGATCCGCGCATCCTGGTCCTCGACGAGGCGACAAGCGACGTGGACACGGAGACCGAGATTCTGATTCAGCGCGCGCTGGATCGCGTGATGCGCGGGCGGACGACGTTCGTCATCGCACACCGACTCTCCACGATCCGCGGCGCCGATCTGATCTGCGTGATGCACGATGGCGAGATCGTAGAGAGGGGCACGCACGAGGGGTTGCTGGCCCGGAATGGACGCTACCGTGAGTTGTATCGAATCCAGTTCCAGGGCACCGATACAGTCGTGGGCGCCATCGCCGCGGGCTGACATCTCAGATGGGCGGCAGCACCGCCTTCAGATTGCTGATGGCGCGCTCGATCACCTCGGGTCGCTCCGCGTAGGCGGTCTTCTTCGAGAGTAGTCCGGCGAGGCCACCCGGCTTCGGAGGCGCGGTACGATTGTCGTCCGACACCGTGATCCGTAGTCGCTGCCGACGACCGACAGCCGTGTCCTGAATCCGGACGTTCCCACAGAACGTCGCCTTGTCTGCCATCACGCAGAATACGACGATGTTCGCGTCATCAGGCAGGCGCTGAAACCCGGCGTCGGTCTGCGACGCGCCTTCGACGGCGCGCGCCGCCTGGACCACCGACATGTTGTCAACCTGCCACTCAACCGCCACGACTCGTACCCCCCAATCCTCCCGCGAAAACGGCGCGGAGGAGCGGATTCTAGCCGAGCAGTCGGAGGACGCTCTCGCGGGAGACGTTCGCCTGGGCCTGCACTGCGGCGCCGATTTGGCCGAGGATCTGATCTCGGGCGTTGCGCGCCACCGCCTGGCCAACATCCAGATCGCGAATGCGCGACTCCGAGGCGTGCAGGTTCTCGATCGCGACGTTCAGCGTGCCGACGACCGCTTCGAGCGCGTTCTGCGCCCCGCCCAGTGTGACCCGCTGACTGTTCACCGCGTCGATCGCCGCGTCGATAGCCACGAGGCTCGCGTTGGCGCTCGCGCGCGTCGAGACGTCTACGGTGCCCGGTCCCACGCCGAGACCCGCCGCCGTCGCATCGGGCAGATCGAAACTCTGCGTGTTCGCCGCGTTTGCGCCCATCTGGAGGGTCACCGTCGGAGTACTGCCATCGAGGAGCGGCTGACTGTTGAACTGGGCGCCACCCGCGAACTGATCGATCGAGCCTTGCAGCGCATCGATCTCCGCCTGAATGATGCCGCGTTGCTCCGCGCTGAGCGTTCCGTTTCCTGCCTGGACCGTCAGTTCGCGGACGCGCTGGAGCGCCACCGAGGTCTGAGAGAGGGCGCCATCGGCGATCTGCACAACGCTCACGCCGTCCTGGGCATTCCTGACCACCTGGCTTAGACCTCGAACCTGCGCGCTGATGCCCTCACTGACCGCCAAGCCAGCAGCATCGTCCGCGCCGCGGTTGATCCGTCGGCCAGACGCAAGTTGTTCGAGCCCTCGTCCCAGCCTTCCCTGGGTGATCGCGAGGAAGCGGGATGCGCTCGCCGCCTCCGTATTGGTATTGATCGTCAGCGCCATACCCATCCACCCCACATCGGCTCGCGCCATCACACGCTGTCACCGCAAATGTAAGCGCTCGACTGCCCAATCCCATCCCCAATTCGGGTCATCGGCCGCGTGGTGCCATTGTGGGAATGATCTCACACTCCTTCCTGCCGACAATGGACACGATGGACCACGACACCACGTCGACCGACGAGGTGATCGCGTACCTGAGCCTGTTGCAGGAGAGCGTTGCCGACGCGCTGCGCGCCCGCAAGGCTCTTCTGAGCGATCTCCTCATCGCGCGGCGCGAGCCGGAGAACGCAGTCGCCCGGGCCGGTCGCGCCAGTCGGCGGTGCGTCCGCGCCTTCGACTACGCTCTGAGCAGGATCAGTCGCCGTCGCGCGCCGCCGCTTGCGGGCGACTGCGTGCGCCAGCTGCAAGGCTGGCTCGAGGCGCACGTGGAGGCTTGCGACCTCCTCAATCGCGCCGCAGCGGCGAACGACCGCGCCGACTACGAACGGGCGCTGCACAGGATCACCGATGGCGCGCTCCATGCGCTCGGCTACAACGAGGCCCGATCGCGCCTCGCGCGGGTGCTCGCCGCTGCGTAGGGCGCGATCGTTGTCATAAGATACCCGTTGTCGGGAGATGCCATGCGGTAGCACGCCCTGTTGCGTCTTTTCTGCCCTTCGTCGCCTTGATGTGCGCCATTCCGGGGGTGGCAGTCGCCGAAGAGGTCGTATCCCGGTTCGTGCTTTCGGGCAATTTGGATTCGCGGAGTGCCAATCGCGCCCTCCTCGAGCTTCCCGTCGTGCTTCACGGCGATCTGGGGTTTCGCCACGATCTCACGCTGCGATTGGTGAAGCAGGAGATCATCAACGCCTGGGACTGGTCGGTTTGGACGAGCGATGCGACGATCCCCCTGCCCAATCCGATCGCCTTCGGCGTGCTCCTCTTCGATCAGGACGGGCGACCGATCCTGCTGCCCGACTTCGTGCCCGGTCTGAATGTGCTCTTCGGCAATGGCGCGCCCCCATTCATGGCCGAGCGCGCCGTGCCCGTTATGCTCGATCGGGTCACGGGTCACCCGGGAAACACCACCCTGCGGGTCCTGCCGCGCGCGATTCCGCGCGAACCCACCCGGACGCCGACACGCACGCCGCTCGCCTCGGTGACGGCCACTCCGGTGTCCGGATCCTCAATCAGCGGTTGCTGACTCGGATGGTGCCGCGCCTGCAGTAGGTGGGCGTGGCGTGGGGCGCACACGCGCTCATCCCATTTTCAGGCGGGCATGCCAGTCGTAGACGGTGCGAAAGCGCTGGTACTCCTCGAGCGAGACCAGGATGGCCGGCTGCCGATCGCGCGCGACGAGCAGAGTGGTCCGGCGGTCGTCGATGATCTCGGCAAGGTGGTCAGGCAGGCGTCGTGCGTGCATCGCAAACTCCCTCCAGGCGGTATAGAACATTTGGACAGGACAGATGTTCTGTTCTCCATAAGGGTGTCGTAAGGGCGGGCTTTCCCTGGATGCGACCAGCCCCGTTCCCCTGCCACACTTAGTAGACCCGATGTACCGCTACTTCGATATCCGGGGGCTCCGATTCTGCATTCGGCGCTGGGGTACTGAGTCGGAGCCGATCCTTTTCCTCCACGGTGTCCATGGAACATCCGCTTCGTGGGACGGCGTGGTTCAGGCTCTCAATGGTGTGCGCCCGGCAATCGGGATGGATCTGCGAGGTCACGGCGGTAGTTCGTGGCCAGACGATGGCTACGACGTGCGCACGATCGCCGACGATGTCGCGGCAGTCGTCCAGGAGATGAGCCCACCGTACGACATCGTGGGTCATGGCTTCGGGGCGGCTGCCGCGTTGGTTGTCGCGGCGATCCACCCGACCGTGGTGCGTCGGCTGCTCATGTCCGAGCTTCCCATCGACGATCGCGAGACCGGTCCGGTGACGAGGATTATCCGTGAGACGCCGGAATCCTTCGGTAGCTTCGAGGAGGGGCGCCAGTTCCTGGCCGAGCGGATGGTGGGTGTCTCGGCGGAGACCATCGACCGTCGCGCGTCCGAGCGTCTGCGTCGCGATTTGGACGGGCGATGGCGCTGGCGCGGCTCCATCTCCGGTATGCGGGCGCTCATCAAACGGCCGATGGCCGGATTCAATCTCTGGGAACTGGCGCCCCGCGTCCTCGCGCCGACCGTCGTCGTTCGCGGAAGTCGCAGCATCGTCTTCCCCGTGGAATCGTTCGAGCGGCTTGCCCGCGTGATCCCCGGCGCGGAGGGATTTCAGATCGCCAACGTCGGTCAGGCGTTGCCCGACGAGCGTCCGCTGGCGATGGCGCATATCTTGCGCGGCTTCCTCGGGGCGAAGGATTGACTTCCGCGACCCGACTCCGGCGACCATTGCTCTGCTGTGCGGTGCAGTTTGAGGAGCAGCTTCGGGCCGGCGCGATGGCGCCGGCAGACCTTCCGCGGCTGGCCCGGCGCGCGGGGGTCTCCGGTGTCGAGTTTCGCGAGGTGTACTGGAAGGATCGGCCGCACGAGATCCCACCGACGCGCCGGGCGATCGACGACCACGGCGTGATCGCCACATACGCGACCTTCTCGACGCTGCTGGATGCGGACCCGAATGCCCGAGCGCGGCTCCTGGAGCAGATCGACGATGCGCGCGACCTCGGCGTCTCGATCATGCGCGTCTTTCGTGGGGCGTGGCCCTTCGGAGGCGACGAGAAATCGATGTGGGCCGGCGCTCGGACGGCGATCGAGCGGGCCGCCGACTACGGCATCACGCTGATGCTCGAGAACTACCTGCGCGTGCCCGGCAACCATCGCTTCGAACTCGAAGCCGCGCTGCACGTGCTGCGCGCGCCGAACCTCAGGGTCAACGTCGACATCGCCAATTACGTGCAGAACGGCGAGGATCCCCTCGCCAACATCCGGGCGTTTGGCAGCCGCATCGGGTACTCGCACCTGAAGGATGTGCGGCGCACCGAGACCCGCCTGGCGGTTGTCCCCGTCGGAGATGGCGACCTCGACTGGTCGGAGATCCTCGATCACTACGATGCGACGGGCAATCCGTTCCCGCTGACGCTCGAACATCAGGGCGGCGACGATCCGCTCGCGAGTATCGTCAGGGCGCGCGAGGCACTCGAACGGTCAGGGCTACCGACCCTCCCGGGGTGAGATCGGCGTCAGGGGACGTCCTGCCGCAGCGATCCGGACCTCCAGTGCGTACCAGCCTTCGCACTCTGAGGCACGGGTCGGGGCAAGACCCAGATCGCGGCAGGTCCCTTCGATCTGCGCGAGCTCACCAGTCCCTTCGAGGGGAGCGAGGATCAGGCGCGCGCCCGTCGGAAGGCGATCGGCGACCGCCGGGAGTACCGGTGGCAGGTCCCAGACACCCCACAGATGCACGAAGGCACAGCCGGTCGAGCGCGCGACATCACCGACGGCGGCGTGGACGGTGAACCTCTCCGACTCTCCCAGCAATCGGGCATTCATTCCCGCAACAGCTCGCGCCAGCGGATCGCTGTCGACGGCGTGGACATGAGTTGCCCCGCGCGCCAGTGCGTGGAACCCGAGAATGCCGGTGCCCGCCCCGATATCGGCGACGATCGTGCCGCGCACATCGACTGCATCGATGGCCCGCAACGTGGCGCTCGTCCACGCCATACCGTCCGACCCGAAGACCGGTCTACAGAAGAACTCGTCGGGCAGCCAGTCGGCGCGACCCTTTCTCGACGAGAGATCGATCCATAGCGGTGCCCCGTGAGGACACGTGTCGATGCCCGCTTCGATGAGATCGACCAGATTGGTCACGAGGGAGTCCCGGACGCGCGCGGCGGACCGAAAGCGGCGCGGTGAGAAACGGGCCGCGGCCCGCGTCAGATCAGGATCTGTTTCCGCGAACGCACCTTGCTGGGCGAGTCGCGCCTCGTACACTGCCTGGAGGTCGATCAGGCAGCCGCCTTCGGCGGTGCGCCACTCACACCAGCGGGGTCGATGGCGGGTCGAACGCGAGGTCAGCCGAACATCCACCCGCGTCGGGCGGCGCGCCACAGGACGCGGGCACCATCGATTGGCGCGATGTGGCGGGCACGCCCTCCCCCGTCAACCAGCGCATCAGCGTTCCGACGACTGCGTGACCCGGCGACCGGGCGATGAATCGATCGATCGCCTCCCCGCGTCGAACGAGGCCGATGATCGCGGTACGAGGCACCGGGACGTCGGTGGTTGGATTCCCATCGCCTCGCGTGAGGATCTCGACTGGTCCCACACCAACCACGCGGTGCACCCAGGCTCGACGGTCGACTCCAATAAGGGCGATCAGATCTCCCGGGGCCGGACCGTCGGGATGTAGAGGAACCACCCCCACCGTCTCGCCATCGCGTAGCGCCGGGAACATGCTCTCGCTGCGGACCCTCACCGGGCAACCGCGACGAGGGAAAGGAGATCGGCGGCGGGGATGTGGGTTCCTCGTTCCGTGAGCGCCTCCCCGGCAGGACAGAAGTCGTGTCCGCTCTCCCCGCATCCCGTGCACGCCACACGGTGCGAGGAGAGAAGTGCGCGCATGGTCTGGAACGCGGGCGCGTGACGCCAGATCTCGCCGAACCTCTCGGAACGGACGTTCCCGGCACACAACGGCATCAGCACACAGGGATACACATTGCCCGCCGGCGAGATGCTGCACGCCGCGCGTCCCGCGCCGCACAGATGATCGTTCGGCTCGCCGCCGGCCTCCAGCAGATTGTGCCGTCGCCTCCGCTCGTATCTATCGGGGCGCTCCGCCTTGGTTCGATGGCGCAGGGGGTCCTGTGAGCCGTCCTTGCGCGGCATCCGCCGGCGAGCGACACGCTCGACCAGGCAGTCGAGTGCCCCGGCCAACGCCTGGCTCACGCCGGCATTATGGCGGAGCGGTACACTGGCCCGATCTGGTACTCTGGTCCCACGCCGCCCCGGAGGACATCAGATGCTCGCCATCGCGGCTCCACGCCTTCACGCCTGTTCCCTGGCCATCTTCCGTGCGCTCGGAACGTCCGAGGATGTTGCCCGTGAGACGGTCGATATCCTCATCGAGAGCAACCTCGCCGGACATGATTCGCACGGTGTGCAATTGATACCCGGGTACGCGCGGAACGCGCGCGAGGGACACGTCCGCGCCGACGCACGCCCCGAGATCGTCGAAGAGACACCGACCACGGCCCTGGTCGCCGGGCGGTGGGGGTGGGGCCAGCACACGGCCGCGTACGGCGCGCGCGTCGCGATTCGGAAGGCCCGTGAGATGAAGGTCGCTGTGGTGGGAATGGTCGAGTGCAACCATGTAGGTCGCCTCGGCGAGTATGCGGAGCGCGCCGCGGCCGAGGGGATCCTCCTGATCGGCACCCTGGGCTCGGCAAACAAGACGGGGTCCACCGCGCCGTACGGCGGTAAGCGCGGCGTGTTGGGTACCAACCCCTTCGCGTTCGGCATTCCGGCGGGCAAGCGCGAGCGCGTGCTCCTCGACTTCGCGACGACGCTGATCGCCGGCAATAAGGTCGCGGTGGCGGCGGCGAAGGGCGAACGGCTGCCGGAGGGCGCGATTCTCGATCGCGAGGGACGACCGAGCACCGACCCTCACGACCTGCGCGCCGGGGGCGTGATGCTGCCTTTCGGCGCGCACAAAGGCTATGCCCTCGCGGTGGCCGCCGAACTCCTGGGGAACATCGTCGCGCCGTCATATCGATGGCGGGGCCCCGGGCGCTGGGGAGGAACCCTGTTCATCGCGCTCGACCCGGCGATGTTCGCGCCGCGCGAGGAGTACGGAGCGGCCGTCGATGAGGTTGTCGATCGGATAAAGGGGGTGGAGACCGCCCAGGGCTTCTCGGAGATCCTGATCCCCGGTGAGCCAGAGAACCGTGCCCGCGCCGCGCGACGTGCCAGCGGCGTGCCCGTGCCGGAGGCAACGTGGGAAGCCCTGGTGGAGACCGGGAAGGATCTGTCGCTCGACCTGGAGGCGATCGCGGCGACCTGATCGTTGTTCGATTCCCCCGCGCGCCCTACGATTTGGCTCGAAGGGGAGTAGCCGGGCGTTTCGTACGCCCCAGTGCGGTCGACACCACGGTCCACGGGACCCGGCCGCGACTCCAGGTGGCGAGACCTTCGTCCTGATACCGCAATTCTTGGACGAAGGATGGAAATGCTCACGTTCGATGCGGCTCTCGCCGCGCAGATCCTCAACATCATCATCATTGATCTGGTCCTCAGCGGCGATAACGCCATGGTCATCGGCATGGCGGCGAGCCGACTGTCTGGGCGCGATCGGCGACAGGCCATCGTCTGGGGTGTCGTCGGCGCGATAGGCCTGCGGGTCATCTTCACCGCGGTGCTGGCCTTGTTGCTCGGCCTGCCGTACCTACAGCTCGCGGGCGGGCTGATGCTCGTCTGGATCGCGTACAAACTGGTGCGCCCAACCGGCCACGGCGACGCGCACGCCACAGTAACGGTCGCGGCCACCCGATTCGACGCCATTCGCACAATCGTCCTGGCGGACGTGGTGATGAGTCTGGACAACATCCTCGCCGTGGGTGGTGCCGCGCACGGTGATGTGGCATTGCTCCTGTTCGGTCTGGCGCTCTCAATGCCGCTCATCGCGTTCGGGAGCGGGTTCGTGGCATGGGCGCTCGATCGAATGCCCCTGCTCATCTGGATCGGCAGCGCGGTCCTGGCGAAGGTTTCCGGGGAGATGATCGGTCACGATCCTTTCGTCAAGAGCGCGGCCGAGCAGACCGCACTCGCCGCGCGCGTCGGTGAAACCGTATCCTGGCTCGACCTGCCCTGGCTGGGCGACCTGCTCCTCTATCAGGCGTCCCTCCAGTTCGGCATCCTCGCGCTGGTGGTCGTCCTGGGCGTTGTCGCGCGGCTACGCGGCTCCGCGCTGGCCGCGGCGCACTGAGCGACAACGAGCCAGCCATCCGGGTGCGCCTCGCGAGACGTAGTATTCTCGCGAGCCTGTGAGAGAGCGCTTCAGCGTCGACGTGATGCGGCAGACGATGCTCGACTTCGTGCAGATGCGCGATTTCGTGGGAGATCCGCTCGTCGTCGAGCGAGGCGAAGGGGTTCGCCTCTGGGATATCGAGGGTAGGTCCTACATCGACGGGCTTTCCGGGATCTTCGTCGTTAATTTCGGTCACGGCAGACGCGAGATCGTCGACGCGGTTACGGCACAGGTCGCACGACTGGCATTCGCGCCGCAGATGGCGACGACCACTCCGGAGATCGATCTGGCCGAGAAGCTGCTCCCCATCCTCCCCTCTGAGTACACCCAGGTGAAGTTTCACTCCGGGGGATCGGAGGCGACTGAGGCTGCGATCAAGATGGCACGGCAGTTCCACCGCCAGAATGGTCAGGCGAGTCGCTTCAAGGTCCTCTCTCACTACCGCGGATATCACGGTGCGACAGGCCACGCGCTCGCCGCGACGGGCTGGCCTCACCTTCGGGCCGCCTTCGAACCCCTGGCGCCCGGGTTCGTCCACCTGCACACGCCGGATATCTACCGGCCGCTCGTGGCGGGGGCCACGCCGGAGGAAACGGGCCTGGCCTACGCGCGGCTCGTGGCCGAAACGATCGCGCTCGAAGGGCCCGGAACGGTCGCCGCCCTGATCACCGAACCGATCATGATGTCGGCCGGCGTGGTGGTTCCCCCCGATAGTTACCTGCGCGAGCTCCGCCGCCTGACTGCCGAACACGGCATCCTCCTGATCTTCGACGAGATCATCACCGGCTTTGGGCGAACCGGCGTGCCGTTTGCGCGCGAGCATTCGGGGGTTCTGCCCGACCTGATCTGCGTCGGCAAAGGGATGAGCGGGGGGTACGCGCCTCTTTCGGCGGTCGTGCTCTCCGAGCGCGTTGCGCGAGCGTTCTGGGGAGAGCCAGGAACCCAATTCCAGGCCGGGCACACCTTCGCGGGTAATCCTGTGGCGTGCGCGGCTGGGCTCGCGGCGCTGGACGTACTCATGCAGCCGGAAACGTTGATCAACTGCCGCGATGTCGGTGCCCACGCGATGGGTCGACTGCGATCTCTGATGGACAGGCATCCCTGCATCGGCGATGTGCGCGGCCGTGGAATGTTTCTGGGCGTGGAGTTCGTGTCAGATCGGGCGACGCGGACAAGGTTCCCGGATGAGGTGGCATTCGGCATTCGCGTGCAGGCCGAGGCGCGCCGCCGCGGACTCCTGCTGCGTGCCAGTGGTTTCATGCTGGTCGTCGGGCCGCCGTTGACAACGACCCGAGCAGAAATGGATGAGATCATCGACATCTTGGATCAAGCAGTTGGCGCGGCGGAGGCGTCCTTGCACGAGCGGGCGCTCGCCGGCGTGCCCTAAGGAGAAACGGATGGTCACGGCGCTGGGTCGGGTGCAGAGCGCCCAGCAGGTCGCGCTGGCGCGAGTCGAGTCGGCGCGGCCGGAGATGTCCCGGCTGAACCGCCAGATCTGGGAATGGGCGGAGCCCAGCCTGCTCGAGACGCGTTCGAGCGCGCTCCTGGCCGATTACCTCGAGGCGCGTGGTTTCCGGGTGACCCGCGGCGTCGCCGATATGCCGACAGCGTTCGTCGCGGAGTGGGGCGATGGCGGGCCTGTGGTGGGGATCCTCGCGGAGTACGACGCGCTGCCCGGGCTCTCCCAGAAGACCGAGACCTACAAGGAACCGATCCGCGAGGGGGGATACGGCCACGGCTGCGGACACAGCGTGTACGGCGTCGCCTGTGTGCTGGGCGGACTCGCGGCACGCGATGCGCTCGTGGAGAGCGGACTCCCGGGGCGGGTTCGGGTGTACGGATGCCCCGCCGAAGAGTTGCTCATCGGTAAGGTGTACATGGCGCGCGCCGGGCTCTTCGACGATCTGGATGCCGCGATCAGCTGGCATCCCAGCGACAAGACGCGCGCCTCGCTCGGGTCGAGCAAGGCGATGGTCTCAGTCCGATACGAGTTCGCGGGGGTTGCGTCGCATGCCTCGGTCTCGCCGCACGAGGGGCGAAGCGCGCTCGATGCGGTCGAACTCATGAATGTGGCCGTCAATTTCATGCGCGAACATATCAAGCAGGATGCCCGGATTCACTACGTGATCACCGATGGCGGGGTGCAGCCCAACGTCGTGCCGCCCAGGGCGTCGGTCTGGTACTACATCCGGGCGAATGCTCACGAGGATGTGGAGGCGTATCTCGCCTGGGTCGACGAGATCGCCGAATCCGCGGCCCGTATGGCGCGCGTGCAACTGGTGCGCCGACAGATGGACACCGACTGCCACGAATTGATCCCCAATCGCGCTATGGGCGAGGCTCTCGATCGAGCCCTACGCCTCGCGGGCCCGCCCGGGTTCGATGAGAGTGAGCGCCGCTTCGCCGAGGAGATCCAGAGGTCGCTGCCGGCGCGTCCAGCGGGCCCGCCGCTCAACGATGAGATCGCGCCCTTCGATGAGACTGGTTCGTCCGGCGGTTCGACCGACATCGGCGACGTTAGCTGGATCGTGCCGACCGAACAGTTCGTCGCCGCGACGCACGCGGTGGGGTCGCCAGGCCATAGCTGGCAGATCACTGCGTGCACGGGGACATCCATCGGCGAGAAGGGCGGTATCGTCGCCGCGAAGACGATGGCGTGCGCGACGCTCGAACTCATCGCCGACGAGGACCTGCGGTCACGCGCGCGAGCGGAATTCGCAGAGAGGCGCGGTAATCGCGCCTACGGCTTGCTGATCCCGTCGGATCAGCGCCCGCCGATCCCGATGTCGTGAGACGCGCCGAAGAGTCCGCACGCGACTCCTCGGCTGGGGAGCCGGGGTCAGTAACCCAGGCTCTTGTCCACGGTATTGGTGAGGGGGTCTCCCTTTACATAGCGGCGCAGATTGTCGAAGAAGATCGACCACATCAGATTGGTGGTCAGGTTCGAGACGCCCGAGTCATGCGGCGTGATGAGGATGTTTGGTGCATCCCACAGCGGGCTGTTCGCTGGCAGCGGCTCGGTCTCCTGGACGTCCAGTCCGGCACCGGCCAGGTGGCCCGACTTCAGAGCATCGATCAACGCTGGCTCGTTGACGATCCCTCCGCGAGAGATCGCGATCAGGTAGGAGCCGCGCTTCATCGCGCCGATTTGCTTCGCGCCGATCATGCCCCGGGTCTCTGGCGTGATGGGAGCCGCGATCGTCAGGACATCCACCTGACGGCACATGTCGTCCAGGCGAGCCAGCGACCAGACCTCGGCCACGCCCTCACTGGCCGGCACCTTCTGCGCGTCCACGGCGAGCACGTTCATCTCGAACCCGCCGGCGCGACGGGCGATGGCCCGGCCGATGTTGCCGAAGCCCACGAGTCCCATGGTCGCGCCCTTGATGCCGACCAGTCGATTCGCCATCTCACCGCGCACCCACTCGTGCTTCTTCTGATAGTCGTGGTGGCCAATGATGTCGCGGGTCAGTGCGAGCAAGAGGCCGAACGTGTGCTCCGCGATTGTTGCCGCGTGGGCTCCCCGCGCGTTCGTGACCACCACCGAGGACTTCGCGATGGTGGGGATCTGCCACATGAACTCGACGCCGGCACTGGAGGCCTGAATCCACTTGAGGCCGCGTGCAACGAGGAACTCCTCGTTGGTACACCCGCCGAAGATCACGTCACAATCCGCTAGGTCCGCCGCCGCGTCCGATCGTTTCGCTAGGTCCACGAACGTGACGGTGGGAAACTCCCGGCGCAACTCTGCCAATCTGTCCGGCGTCGAATGAAACATGAGAACTTTGACCACGATTACCTCCGATCGCCGACTTCCGTCGGGCGCCGGTCGGGCAGGATAGCAGACCCTTTGAGATGCCGGAACTGCGTCTCATAGAGATGGGCGTAGAGTCCTCCCTGGTCGAGCAGTTCGGCGTGCGTTCCGGACTCGACGAGTCTGCCCCCATCCATCACCAGGATGATGTCGGCGCGGAGAACGGTGCTGAGGCGGTGAGCGATCACGATACTTGTGCGCCCACGCATCACTCTCTCCAGCGCATCCTGGATGAGTGCCTCCGAGCGCGAGTCGAGGTGGGAGGTCGCCTCATCAAGGATGAGGATGCGCGGATCCTTCAAGACCACCCGCGCGATGGCGAGACGCTGCTTCTCTCCACCCGATAGGCGATAGCCGCGCTCGCCCACGATTGTGTCGTATCCATCCGGCAGTCCGGCGATGAAGTCGTGGATGTTCGCTACGCGACAGGCGGCTTCCAGTTGTTCCTGCGTGGCTCCGGCCCGGGCGTAGAGCAGGTTCGCCCTGATGGAATCGTGGAACAGGAACGTTTCCTGCGTCACCATCCCGATCGTCTCCGCAAGCGAATCGAGGGCGATCTGGCGCAGGTCGACACCATCGATCAGGATGCGCCCGGCGGTCGGGTCGTAGAGACGCGGGATCAGGTAGGTGATCGTCGTCTTTCCGGCGCCGGACGGACCCACCAACGCGGCGAGTTGCCCTGGGCGCACCGTGAAGGAGACGTTTCTTACGGCCAGTCGCTGTCTGCGGGCCTGACGTCCATTCCCGTCATCTCTGGTGCGCTCATTCGCCATCTCACCGGTGAGGGTGCCGACGACCTCCGCCTGGCGCCATCGGCGGACCTCCTTCAGAAGTGCCGGCGCGACCGCGCCGGCCTCGCCGTAGGTGAAATTCACGTCGTCGAGAGAAACCTCGCCGCGAAGATCGCGCAGATGGACGGCACCCTGCGATTCGTCGATCTCCCTCGGTAGATCTAGAACTTCGAATACCCGCTCGAAGGAAACGAGCGCCGTGGCTAGTTCCACCCTGGCGTTTGTGAGGGCAGAGACCGGTCCGTACAACTGACCGAGATAGGCCCCGAACGCGACGATCGTTCCGATGGTGAACTCGCCCGACAGCGCCAGGTGACCGCCAAGCCAGAAGACCAGAGCGGTGCCGACGGCCGAGATCAAGGAGAGGCCGAGAAAGAACCATCGACCGATGACGGACTGGCGAATGCCGATGTCGCGCACCGAACGAGCTCGCTCTCCGTACCGTTGTGCCTCGGTATTCGCGCGTCCGAACAACTTGACAAGCAGCGCGCCGCTGACATTCAGCGTCTCGTTTGCCAGAGCGTTCATGCGCGCGTTCAGGTTCATCTGCTCGCGGACGATCTCGCGCAGAACCCTCGCTACACGGCGGGCTGGCAGGATGAAGAGTGGCAGGACGAGGATGCTCACCAGAGTCAGCCGCCAATCGAGCGAAATCATCACCATGAGGGTCGCGATCAGTGCCACAACGTTGGAGATGAGGGTCACCGCGGTTCCGGTAATCGCCTGCTGCGATCCCACAACATCGTTGTTCAGACGAGACATCAGTTCGCCCGTGCGCGTGTGGGTGAAGAACCGGAGCGACATCGACTGGAGGTGGCGGAAGACCTGCTGTCGCAGGTCACAGATGACGCCCTCCCCCACGGTGGCACCAAGGTAGCGCTGGAAGACACCAATCAAGCCGTTGACGACGGGGACCGCGACCATTCCGAGCGCCAACCAGTTCAGGCGCGTCGCGTCACCCTTCCCAATCGCGTTATCAATGAGATCGCGCATGAGGAGCGGCGGAATGAGGCCAACACTGGTCACCACGAGGACGCAGGCCAGCATTGCCAGAATGCGCCAGAAATATGGGCGGCCGTAGCGCGCGACACGGCGCAGGATCCCCAGGCTGATGGGAGGAGTCTCGGCACCGGGATCGTCGTGCATGAGCGAATGCCAACCGCTCCCGCCGCCCATGTGTCGCATGCATCCTGATTATCGCGACCTTCTGCCGACGAGACGCATCCGCCGGTAGAGCAGGTTTGACGTCAGGCGGTCATGGCCGCGATCGCCGCATTCAGCGCCAGGCGCGCCTGCGGGCTGTCCAAACCCAGCCGATTCGTCAGAAAGACGAACACCAGGTCGGCCTCAGGCTCCACCCACAGCAGCGTTCCGGTGGCACCACCGTGCCCGTAGCCATCTGCCGACGTGAGTTCCGCGGAGGGTGCCTGCCATCGATGGGCAACGGCCTTGGCGAGGCCGAGACCGTAGCCGGACGCGAAAGTGCCGTCCGCATTGTTCGTCGGGATCCCCTCGGTGTGCAATTGTGTCATCACCCGGTGCGCGGCCCGAGAGAGGATGCGCACGCCCTCCCGCTCTCCCCCTCCCAGCAACATCTGACCGAAGCAGATCAGGTCCGCCGCGGTCGACCAAAGGCCCCCGGCAGGGAACTTCAGGCCGTGGAGCGTGCTGCCACCCGCGTCGGAGGTGCCGTCGGGTCGGTGAACCGGCTGGGTGCGGCCATCCTCCGGTGGCACATAGGTGGTGTCCACCATGGAGAGCGGACGGAGGATGGTGCCCTCGAGATGGGCATCGTGGTCGATACCGGTTGCCGCCCTGATGATCTCGGCCATCACGATGTAACTCGCATTGCAGTAGGCGTACTGCGTCCCGGGCGCAAAGAGAAGCGGTGAGTTGAGTGCGGTCGCGCGCAGTGCGTCCGGATCCGCCGGCGTTGCGAAAAGGCGCGCCATAGTCGGACCGTCGTCAAGGCCGGAGGTGTGAGTCAGGAGGTGCCACAGGGTCACCCGCGCGCGACCCCCCTCGCCGAACGAGGGAATGAAGCGTGCGACCGGATCATTGATCAGAACCAGACCGCGCTCCACGAGTTTGAGAAGCGAGGCGACGAAGATCGGTTTGGTGATTGAAGCGATCAGATACCGCGCTCCGATGCTGGTAGCGCCGTAGGCCTCGATGGCGATCAGGCCGCGCTGACTGGCGATCGCAAGGACGCTGGTGGGAAGGACTCCATCCGCGACGCCTCGGCGCACAACATCGAACGCGGGCCCGAGGCCGTTGAGACTGTTCGCCATTCTCCCCTCCGGTCGGCTTTCATATAGTTCCGACGCCATTGAGGATATGATGAGGTGCAGCGAGAGTAACCGGCGGGTGCGCGAGTGGGGATCGTAGCCAGCGGTGAGTCCCTCTTCCGGCCGCGCCCCCGTTTGAGGCAGGCGGCGGAGGGGGCTTCACGCCGTCCGCCCGATGCCGATCCGGGGATGGCATCTCCGCGCGACATCGCCCGCTACCTCATCATGATGAAGCCTCTCATCGCGCGAGCGATCGAGGTACGCCAGTCCTGGATCCGGGAACTGGGAATGCTGTTCGAGGAGGCGCGTCAGGGCAACGCCGCTCAGGTAACGACCCGCGCGGGGAGGCTGGGGCGTGATCACGTCGGATTGTTCCGCGATGTGCGCGCCAGTTGCGAGCGCTATCAGCCGCCGGCCGGGTGCGAGGAATTGCAGCGGGCGGTCATGTCGTGGATTGACGGGCTCGTCAAGGCCTGCGAGGCGCTTGTCGAGGTTGGCGGTTCAGGTCAGATGGTGGGAATGCAGGTGGCCCAGCGGAACGTGACTGAGGCGCGGCACGCTGCCCGGCGGTTCAACAACGAGTACCAGCGTCTCGTCACGGAACTCCGGGTAGCAGTGCGCGCCGCGCGGCGACGGGGACCCTGACCGAGTCAGCGGCCGCCACGCCCGATCATCTGTGCCAGCCTCGCCAGCGCCGGCACGATGTGCTTCTTTCGTGACAGTATGCCCTCCACGGTAACGCACCCCTCGGCGTGACGGCCACCGAGAACGCGCGCGACATCTCGGGCGTGGCCCGATACTAGGATCGCCGTCTTGTGCGCGACAATGTCGGCCACGACGAAAAGCACGACCGCGTAGCCGTCGGCCCGCACCCGAGCGAGCTCCGCCTCGAACTCGGCCCGCCGTGCGAGGAGCGGCTGCGCATCCCCGGTCTCAATGACGCCGACGCCCATCGCCCGCGCATCGAAGCGGAAGGTCTTGAAGTCGCCCAGGAGAAGCTCTCTGGCGCTCCGCGTGGAGACATCCGACGCGATCGCAAGAAGCGTCGAGCCCAGGCTCTGTGAGTCGACGCCAGCGATCGCGCGCAGGAACTCGGCCGCCTCCCGATCAGCCTCCGTGGTAGTAGCCGACTGAAAGATCAGCGTGTCGGTGACAATCGCGCCGAGTAGGACTCCCGCCACCGCGGGGCTTGGTCGAAGGCCGTGCTCCTCGAACAAGCGAGCGACGATGGTGGATGTCGCGCCCACAGGCTCGAAGCGCATCGACAGCGGCTGCTGGGTGACGAGGTCCGCGACGCGATGGTGGTCGATCACCGCCACGACGGACGCCTGCTCCACGCCCGCGACCGCCTGGCCCCTCTCGTTATGGTCGACGAGCGCGACCCGGCGGCGCGATCCGCGCAGGATGTCGGCACGAGTGATGACCCCCACGATCCGCCGACTTCCATCGACCACGGACAGGGCGCGCTCGTTCTGCAGCGTCTCGGTGACCTCTTCGACCAGGTCTTCGGGCAGGCAGGACGGCGGATCGGGGCGCATGATGAGCGAGACGGGTGCGCTCATGTGGATGAGCCGAAGCGTTGTCGCAGTGTGATGCTCGACCTCGAGCACGGAGGCCCCGCGCTCCCTCGCCCGGAGGACGACCTCCTCGGCCGCGCGATGTCCACCCGTAATGACGAGGACCCCGACACCCTTCTCGATTGCCAGTGCCTGGACGTCGCGGCGATCGCCGACCACGAGGATCAGGCTGGGACCGAAAGGAATTCGCAGGCGAATGGTGTCGACGGCCCACGCCGCGACCATCACCGTTCGGCCGATCGCGCCGTCCTCGCCGCGGGCGACGATCCGGGCGTTGAGCGCGCGCACCAGCGTATCGAGGCTGATGCCAACGCGATCGATCTCCTCATCGCCGAGGCCCTGAAAGAAGGCCTTTGCGAAATCGTGGACCTCGGCAATGCCCACCAACCGACCCTCGGCATCCGTGACGGGTAGCGGCCGCATCCCGATCTCGACCTGCTTCCGCCCGACCTCGAACAGCGAATCGGTCTGCCGAACGGTTTGAGCGGGGGAAGTCATCACCTCCCCGACGCGCGGTCGCAGGTCTTCCACCAGGGTCGGGACCCGCACGCCGAATCTCTCCAGAAGGTAGGCCGTCTCCGGTCGGATCTCCCCCGCCCGCGCGGCGATCGCCACCTGGCCCTGCTGGCGCAACAGTTCGGCGTAGCCAACCGCGCTGCCCACGGCGTCGGTATCGGGGTTGCGATGTCCGATCACCACGATGGGGGAGTCCATCACAGGACCAACCATATGCCGACCACGGTGAGCATCGTGCCGGCGACGATGGATCGCGTGAGTTGCTCCCGAAGGAGCAGCGCGGCCATGGGTGCGGCGAATACGGGCGCCGTGGATGACAGGACCGCTGCTTTCGCTGCCCCGGCCTCGTGGACCCCGACGAGCCACAGCGCGCCCGAGACACCGGACATGAGTCCCGCCAGGGCAAGGATCCAACCGGACCTTCTGCCAAGACCGAAGGGACTTGCCGCGCCGCCGAGAATCCGCGCCATCACCAGCAGGACGACCATGGCCACAGGGAGACGCAACCCGTTGGCTGTGAACGGAGGGACACGCTCCAGCGCCTCTTTGACGATGATGGTGGAGGCGGCCCAGCAGAGCGACGCTCCGAAGGCGAGTGCCAGCCCGAGTCGCTCTGCCTGCGGATCGTCTTGCCCGTCGGTGGTGGTCACACGCATCGCGACGAGGTAGACGCCGCCGACCACCAGTGTGATGCCGGCGAACACCTTCAGTGTGAGTGGTTCGGACAGAATCGCCGCGGCAGCGACCGCTGTGAAGATGGGATAGCTCGACGATACGGGCATCGCCCGAGAGACCCCTACGAGGGTCATCGCGCGGATATGCAGCGAGTCGCCCACCGCCATCCCGATGAGAACAGAGCCGATGAGTCCTGCGGCATCGGCCGGGGAGACTTCAAGCAGTGTGTCAAGTTGACCGAGCACAGCCAGGGCCCCGAGGAACACCAGCGAGGCGTACCCCGCCCGGATCGCGTTGAGACCCAGAACGGGGATACGCGAGGACTGCGAGCGAAGCGCGACGGTCGAAGACGCCCAGAGGATCGCGCAACCGATC
>Ga0194132_10001476_pt1 | contig 47447 bp, 40 predicted proteins | sample TA2KigOf80mmetaG_FD_148612 | JGI IMG/M metagenome (GOLD analysis project Ga0194132, IMG submission 148612) | Freshwater microbial communities from Lake Tanganyika, Tanzania - TA2015054 Kigoma Offshore 80m | ecosystem: Environmental > Aquatic > Freshwater > Lake | place: Tanzania: Lake...
CTTCGTGCTCGGCACGTCCCCCGGCGACCGCGGGTCCTCCTCCACCGCCATCCGCAGCGCCTTCGCCAGCGCCTTGAAAGTGCACTCCGCCTTGTGGTGCGCGTTCTGACCCGACAACACCTTGGCGTGAAGGTTGAACTTCCCCTCCAGCGCCATCGACTCTAGAAAGTGATGCACCATCTCCCCCGGCAGGCTCTCCGCCATCTGCCCGTCCAACTGCAAATCAACGCTGGCGTACCCCCGCCCGCTTAGGTCCACCGCCACCATCGCCAGGCTTTCGTCCAGCGGCACCAGCGCGTGCCCCATCCTCCGAATCCCCCGGCCCTCCCCCAGCGCGTCCTTAAACGCGCGGCCTAGCGCGATGCCGCAGTCCTCCACCAGGTGGTGCCACCCCACCTCCACGTCGCCCTTGGCCTGTAACGATATATCGATCAAGCTATGCCGGCTTATCTGCGACACCAGGTGGTCCAGCATCCCGTTCCCCGTGGACACCTGGTACTTCCCCTGCCCGTCCAGGTCCAGCGACAGGCTTATGCTGGTCTCGCGAGTCTTACGCTCCAGCTTGGCCGTGCGGTGCGACTTCACTTCCCCGCCACCGCCTCTCGAAGCGCCTTCACGAACCCGTCCGTCTCCCACCCCTGCCCCACGCTCACCCGCAGGCAGTCCGCCATGTCACCGTCCTGGTAGTAGCGCACGAACACGCCCTTCCTCGCCAGCGACTGGTATATCTCGACGCCCCGGCCCTTGGGCAGCCGCACCATCATGAAGTTGGCCTGCGACGGTATCGGCGTCACCCCGGGTATCTTCTTTATCAAATCGAACATCCGCTCCCGCTCTTTGATAACGGGCGTGATGCGGCTCATCAGCAGTTCCTTGTCCTCCAGCGACGCCTTCAGCGCCACCTCCGCCGCCACATTCATGTTGTACGGCGGCTTGATGGTCATCATCAGCTTGGCTATCTCCGGGTCCATGACCCCCATGCCCACCCGCAGCCCCGCCAGCCCCGCCCACTTACTGAAGGTCCTGAAAATAATCAGGTTGGGGTACTCGTCCAGTAGGCCGATGAAGCTCTGTCCGCAGTACTCGTAGTACGCCTCATCCACCACCACAATAACCCCCATCTCCAGCAGCGCCCGTATCTGCGACTCGCTGGGCGCGTTCCCCGTCGGATTGTTGGGATGCGCGATGAATATAATCTTAGTCTTCTTGTTCTTGGCTAACGCAATGGCCTCTACATCTAGCTCAAAGTTCTTGTCCCGCTTCACCGATATAACCTCTGCCGGTATCAATCGCGCCGAGAACCGATACATGCCAAAGGTCGGCACCGGCTCGATGATGTTGTCGCCTGGGCCAACGAATAATCGCATCACCAAATCGATCATCTCGTCGCTGCCGTTCCCCGCGACGATGCGCTCCTCCGGTGAGCCTGTGTACACCGCCAGCGCCTTCTTTATCTCCCGTTGCTGCGGGTCGGGGTATCGATTGTAGTTGCCGTAGCTGGCCAGTGCTTTCGCCACCTTCGGCGACGGCCCGTAGGAGTTCTCGTTGCCGTTCAGTCGAATAATCTTGTCCGGCGGTATGCCGGCGTCGGCGGCCATAGCCTCCAGCGACCGTATCCCGTCGTACCCCTTGGGCGTCTGAAGATGCGGCTGCACCATACCCTTGACGTTGACCTTTTTGTTCATGAATAATTTCTCCCTTAAGTACGCCTGGTTTCAATTGAGGTCGGAAAACGGCAAAACGAATCGTCGGCTAACAAGGATATCCCTTCTCCTCTTGTGATGGGTGTTGCTAGATGATATGTGACCAGTGTCCAGATTAGTTGCCGCTTATCATAACCGGGCCTCCCCTTTACCCCTTCTCCCCCTCGATGGGGGAGAACAGAAGAGAGGGTGAAACCCTGCCACCAACAATCCTTTATCACCTCCAGTAACCCCCTTTTCTTCTATACTCGCTATTGGAAGAACCGGTGATATCCATGCTTATGGGAGAAGGCGCGGGTCGAAGACTGGCCGTGGAGAGATGAGGGGTAAGCCCTGAAGATACACTCCATCTGGCAGACCAATCTAGCGTCACCTCCCCGTTCCTTCCCCTCTTAGATGGAAGGACTACATTTGCCATACGTTTATGAATCCTTTGCCTTGGGCGTTATTCGTCCCCTGGTATCTCTAATTCTCATCTCCATCGCCCGCGCGTGCGCCGTCAGCCCCTCCGCCCGCGCCATCCGCGCCGCCGCCTCGGCGATGCCGTCCATGTCCTCTTCTCGAAGCGCCACCACCGGCATAGTGCGCAGGAACTGCCGCACCCCCAGCGCCGACGAGAACCGCGCCGTCCCACCCGTCGGCATTACGTGGCTCGGCCCCGCAATGTAGTCCCCCGCCACCTCCGGCGACCAGTGCCCCAGGAACAGCCCGCCGGCGTTCCGCACCTTCCCCGCCCACTTCCACGGCTCCTCCACCACCAGGCACATATGCTCTGGCGCAACGTAGTTCGCCAATTCTATAGCCTCGTCTAAATCCTCCACCAGCGCCAGGCACCCGCCGTTGCTCACCGCCGACTCGGCTATCTGCCGACGCTCCAGCGACGCCGCCTGCTTCGACAGCTCCGCCTCCACCTCCGCCACCAACGCCAGCGAGTCCGTAATAAATATAGGCGACGCCATCGAGTCGTGCTCCGCCTGCGCCAGCAGGTCCGCCGCGCAGTGGTTAGCCTTTGCCGACCTGTCGGCCACTATAACGGTCTCCGTCGGTCCGTACAGCCCATCGATGCCCACGTCCCCATATACCATCTTTTTCGCCAGGGTCACAAAAATGTTCCCAGGGCCGCAGATTATGTCAACTTTCGGCACCGACGCCGTCCCGTAGGCCATGGCCCCGACCGCCTGCGCCCCCCCGATTCGAAATACCCTGTCCACCCCTGCCACCGACGACGCTGCCAGCACCACAGGGCTGGTGGTCGGGCTGCACAATATAACCTCTTTCACGCCCGCCACTCGCGCCGGCACCGCGCTCATCAACACCGTCGATGGATATGCCGCCGTCCCGCCCGGCGCGTACAGCCCCGCCCGCTCCAGCGGCACCAACCGCTCCCCCAGTCCCCGCTCTACGTCCATCCATCCCTTAGGCATGGCCGACTCGTGATAATCGCGAATCCGCTGCGCCGCCAGCCTCAGAGACGTCAGCAGTTCTTTATCCGTCTGCTCCAACGCCCATGAAATCTCGTCCTTCGATACCTCCAGCGAGTCCAGTTCAGTCTTGTCCAGCAGCCGGCTGTAGTGACGCACCGCCTCGTCCCCACCACTCCGCACGTCGTCCAGTATCCGCCGCACTGCCTCCTCCGGCCCCAACGCCTCGCCGAAGACCTCCCTGCTCCGCTCCTTCACCCTGTCAGTAATACGAGATAGGTCTAGCGTCCCTTTTCGCGCCAGGGCCTTTTTCCCCTCCTCCAGCCCTCGCACTACCCTAAGCTTCATCGAAAGTCCTGTTTCCTTGGGAGTGTCCCAAGCATGGTTTGTAAGCAAGGCCTCTTGGAATCCCCTCAGGTCCCTTCCCCCCTTGAGGGGGAAGGTTAGGATGGGGGGTCGGGGTCTTGGCGGGGACGCGTCTTTGATTAACGCCAACTTTAAGCAAGTGGTGCCTCACCCAGGTTCTCCTTGATCAGCCGCACTGACTCGCTCACGGACTTCTCGTTGAACTCCTTTATACGCTTCTTCGGCACCCGGCTATACACTCGATTCAAGTTGGTGTAGAGGCCCGATAGGAAGCTCTCCACCACCATCTGCGCCTCCTGGTCCTCTTTGTACATGCGACGCACCAGGAACGACAGCCTGCCCCACGAAAACGGCCTCCGCCCAAAATCGACTACCCACGCCCGCCACTGGGCCAGCGTTGGCGAGTCGATGAACCCGATGCTCACTCCATCATCCGACCCGTTCAGCATATCCAACACCGACTCTATACTCAGCACCTCTTCCCACGCCTGCCTGTCCAGGTCCAACTGCAGCGCCCTGTCCGAAACGTTGGCCTCGACTTCGCTGGGGAACTCCTCCCGATTTCCGAAGTGCGGCTGGTACACATGCGTAATCCACGTCTCGTCCGTCGTCAGGTGGCTGATATACCCCGCGATAAACGCGCGAGTCGCCGGGCTACGACGCATCGCCTCCTTCAGCCTCGGGTTGGCGATAAACATCCCCGCTGTGCCGTCGCCCACACCTTCCACTTCCAAAGGCGTGAAGTGCGTATAGTCGCGCTTCCATTTAGTCACCGCGCGAATGTCCGGCGTGGTGCACCCCAGCAAGAAACTCCCCTTGTGCGCCTCCACCATCGGGTCCTGCAGCGCCTCCAGAGTGCGTAACGCAAAGTTGAAATGTGTAGCTAAATTAGGCATGTTCACTTACTTCCATACCCACCATAGCACACTTCAAGCCCCCTGTCCTTTTGTAGGGGCGAGGTCGCCTCGCCCTTCTTCTCTACCCCTTCCCTCACTCGGCTGGGGAAGATTAGGAATGGGGCGCCCCTCTCAGGTCTCCTCTCCCTTGATGGGAGAGGATTTAAGGTGAGGGTGAAGCCCTGTGGACACATCACGTCCGTCAGGCGAGACCATACCCTCCATGATCTCTCACTTAGGTCCTCTTCCCTCCTGAGGTCGAGCTCCTTACCTAACATCAATCTGAGATCCCAATGCCAATCGGGAGGGAGAGTTAGACCTGTCCCGAGCCCGGTCGAAGGAGAGAGGAGTCGGGGTGGGGTAGGGCGGAAGTTGTTTTGCATCCCTACACCCCCAGCTTCCTCAGCAGCGCCTCGTACGCCGCGCACTGCTCCTTGAACATATACCCCAGCGGCGACACCGATATATCCGTCGCCCCCACGCTCCGCAGGTGGTCCGTCACCTCCAACATCCGCTCCCTGGATATCACCAGGTTCACGGTGTGCCACCCCTCGCCGTCCACATTATACACTCGCGACACCGTCGGCCCTCGAAAACCTGCCAGCTCCCGCTTCGTCAGTATCTTCGACGCCACGTCCTCCGCCGATTTCGCCCTCAAGTTAGCCGACAGCCGGTAGTACCCCCTCGATTGCAGATACCCCTCCATCATCTCCAGGATCGCTCGAGTCTGCCGCAGCGCCTGCGAGTTCTTTCGCAGCGTCGCCCGGTTCCCCACCAGGCACGCCTGCGCCGACAGCACCGTCCCGTCCTCCAACGGCCGCAGCCGGTTCTCTCGCAGCGTCTCCCCGCTGGCCGTCAGGTCGGCGATGAGGTCGGCGAAGCCCGCCGCCGGCGCCGCCTCGATGGCCCCGCTGGTCATGATAAGGTTGAAGTGGTTGATGCCGTGTTCCAGCAAGAACCGCCTCACCAGCCGATGAAATTTAGTCGCGATTCTCAATGGCCGGCCCTGCTGCCGAAACTCCAGCGCCACGTCCGCCAGATCGCTCATCGATGTCACGTCCAGCCATGCGTTGGGCACCGCCAGCACCAGGTCACACTGCCCGAACCCTAGGTCCTCCATAATCAGGATGGCGTCCCCGCCCTCCCGATGGTACTCCAAATACCTGTCCAGCCCCGTAATACCCAGGTCAGCGCTGGCCTCCTCAATTTTCGACGTCACGTCCGCCGCCCGCTGGAACAGCACCGTCGCGCCCTTTATCGTTGGAATAAAACCTGTATATCTACGCGAGCTTGGCCGCTTCACCGACAGGCTGCACGCCTTCATAAAATCGCGCGATGGCTCGTCCAGCGCGCCGTCGCTGGGCAGGATAAGCCGCAATCCGTTGCTTCCGTTATAGCTCATGCCCCCGACCCCGCCTTTGATTCTATTCGTTGCACAATGTTCCAGGCAGCGCCCGCAAATAAGGCCAGCGTCGGAGCCCCCTCTGGTCCCTTCCCTCCTTGAACGGCTTGTGCTAATTGAGGTGTGATGTATATCCAAGGGTTGCCTAGCACCGAGGAACTTCCTTCTCCCCTTGTGAGAGAAGGCGCAGGATGAGGGGTGAAACCCTGGAAGTACAATGCTTTATCAATGCCACTTGCCACCCTGCCTTCCTCCCTTCTCCTGCAATAAGCGGGGGAGGGACAAAGGATAGGGGTCCTCCCTTCCGTCTGGTCCTCTCCCCCCTTGAGGGGGAGAGTTAGAGAGAGTGGTCGGGGTGGAGTAGCGATGGGGCTTTGATTCATACCCCAGCCCTCTCCAGCACCCTGTCCAGCGTGTAGGCAAACCCCAGCGCCGCCAGGTCCCGACTGCCACCCATCGCCCTCGCCAGCCCGTCGTACCGCCCGCCTCCGCCCAAAGAGGCTTCGCCCTTCGAGTCCATAATCTCAAATACAATCCCCGTGTAATACGCGATACCCCGCGCCAGACCTAAATCAAGCGTAACCTCGGCGCCACCCAGCTCCTCCTTCTCCACCAGCGACATCACCAACTCCAGCCGCTCCACCGATTCCATCGGCAGCTTGTTTGACGAAAACAGCACCCTGGCCTGCTTCAACGCCTTCCCCGGCTCCCCTCGAATCCCCGCCAGCTTCGACGAAAGCTCCAACGCCTTCTCCAGCCGCTTCGGGTCCTCCCCTCCTTGCAGCTTCCGCATCAGCCGCTCCGATATCTCGTCCGGCTGCCGCTGCCCCAGCGCCCCCGGTTCCTCCCGCTGTAGCAGGCTGCTGATCAACGCCTTAGACGGCGCTTCCGACAGTCCCTCGGGGAGCGGGCCGAGCGCAGCGAGTCCTGAGCGAAGTCCGTACTCGGACGTAGTCGAAGGATCTAATTCCTTTAACACCGTCTTACCGTTCCCCAACAACCGAAATCTCCTCGCCCGCTCCATCGCCGCCTCCAGCCCCTTGCCGCCCTCCCTAAGCAGCCCCACCTGGCTCAATACAAATACTCGCGCCCGCTCGCTCAACTTCTGGCTCTCCAGCAGCGCGTTGAATAACGACAGGTCCCCCAATACCAGCCGCACCTTCCCCACGCCCATCGACGCCAGCCCTTGGCACGCCAGCCCCAGCACCTCGCTGTCCGCCTCCGGCTCCCCTGACCCGATAAGCTCCACCCCTGCCTGGTTGAACTGTCGATATGCCTTCGAATCGTCGCTGTATCGAAACACCGGCCCAGCGTACTGCACCCGCACCGGCAGCTTCGGCATTCGCTCCCTCTCAATGAGCGAACGCACTATCGACGACGTGTACTCCGGCCGCAGGCTGACCTGGTTGCCCCCCGGGTCCGTAAACGAGTACATCTGCGACGCCATCTCCCCGCCGCCCTTCCTAAAGAACAGCTCCGTCGGCTCCAAAATGGGCGTCTCCATCAGCGCGTACCCGCGCTTGGCAAAAAGGCGTGTCAGCTTGGCCTGGGCCTCATTCAGCGCCGCCCACGACTCCTGCGGCATGTCCCGCATCCCAGGCAGTTTCCGTAATTTTTCCATGGCTTGAAGTGTAGATTGTACATCCGTACGCAATCACGCTTCAACCAAAGAATCTGCGAACTCATCCCCCCAGGTTGATGGAGACATGTGATGCCGTATATTATTATGCATATCCAGTATGTATAAATGAGGTGCTATCGTGAGGCGCACCGTTGTGATTGACGATAAGCTGCTTGATGAGGCGCGACGGGTTCTGGGTACCAGAGGCATCCGCGAGACCATCGAGGTCGGACTTAGACAAGCCATCCGTCGCCAGCGCCTGGAAGAGCTGCGCCGCTCGTTGGGTAAGGTGGAGCTGGACCTGACCTCCGAAGAACTGGCGAGGCTAAGGGATGAACGCTGAGCGCTACCTGGTGGACACATCTGTGTGGCTAGAGGTGCTGCCGCCCGACAGGGGAACTGGCGCCCTTCGACAGCGAATCGATGAACTCCTGGCGGCAGACCGCGTGGCGACGACGGGCATGATTAGGCTGGAGCTCCTGGGAGGCGCGCGAACCCAAGAGGAATGGCGGCGTCTGCGTGACCTCCTCTCAGCCCTTCACCTCTTACCTGTGGATGAGGACCACTGGGATGAGGCGTCCCAATTGGGTTTCCGACTCCGAAGGCAAGGAATTGCTGTTCCTTTTACTGACCTGCTCGTTGGAGCAGTCGCCATGCGGGACGGGGCCGTAGTGCTTCATCGCGACCGCCACTTCGATCTAATGGCGGCGCATGTCTCCTTAAAGGTGGAAAGCCGGGTTACGATGTGAGATGTGCTCAGGGCTAGGCAGATAACACCTTCGCCAGGTGGCGGTCATGCTCTGCTGCCAAATCCCTGTAACCTGAATGAGACCGCCCAGCCTCCGCCATAGCTCGGCGTTGCTTCTGCTCCTCATCCACAGCGCCGCCACTTTTGATGACATAGTCGGCGCCCTCCCTGATGAACTCCGTTACCGAGACCCCCCGCCTACGGGCAGCTCTTTCAGTTGCTGCATCTGCGATTCGGTAAGCTATACCTGTGTACGGATCATAATATACCCCTGGATATCGATGTTATCACTTTTTACCATAATGATGTCACTTAGTGCGCCGTCACGCTTCAACCAAAAGCGGCCCGCAGAAGGGCCAAGTGAATCGATTCTTGTCCGCGGTAACATATCTAACTTTATTCCAGCCTTAGAAACCCCATTGCTCAGCGGGCTTCGGCAGTCCGCAGGTTTAGGTCGGCCTATCCAGGGCCGACCTCGACCCTGATTTCGATCCGCACCCGTCCGGCTACGGGGTTAGCGTTGCGAGGCCCCGTACACGTACCGCAAGAATAATCGTCGACCACCGCAGTTCCACGAGGGACCACATCACTTGTACCGGTCGCCCGAACGCTCGGGGCGCAGCCCTGTTGTCTAATGACAATACGCGATTCCGACGACTGTGTAGCAATGCTACATCCTATAGTAAATGGGGTGCCAAAGGTTTGGGGGCTGACAAAGACCTCAAGTCCCAGCGAGAACAGTTCCGCCCGGTTGGCATCCATATCGGAATCGAGGACGAATCGCCATGTTGTTGAATTCGTTCTCTCGCTAGTAAGGCTCCCTTGGATGGCGCATGTTGTTCCGCCTGCTTGGAGCGTCTCTTCGATCTGGTCAATGGTGGGAGATGAAGGAACTGCTGATGCGACTTGGGTGGCCCTGTTAGTGATCTGTCGGCTCGTGCCAGAGCATCCCAATGTGAGCCGTACCTGGCTTATTTGCCCGGCAGTTGAAGTTGCCGTCGGCGTAGCCGTTGGCGTCGGCGTCGCGCTCTGCCTTCGCTCGCAAATGCTTCGCAGCAACAAATCAACTATCCCCGCACACGGACCCGGCCCCTCCACCTTGATCGATACCTCCCGGCACACGAAGTCGCCCCTTAGGTCCACCGCGCAGACCACGAACCGATAGGTCTTCCCCGCTGTACTCTTGTGAGGCGTGCCCGTCAGTTGTCCGTCCTTCCCGAGATACATACCGAACGGGGGGAATCCGCCCACGGTGCCCAGTTGGAAGTGGTAGGGAGGACTTCCTCCCGACGGGTTCCGAGCGGTTGTGCCGGGCGGCGGACACTGGGTAGTGAAACCAATTGTCGGAGGGTCGCAGAAGGAGAAGGGCGGCAGGTTATAAGGTTTACCAGCGACTGCAGGTACCAGCGTCGCAGGCGTGTTGAACTGGAACTTGGGTGTGCCTGTAGTCACAGTCATCGTCGGCCCCGGCGGCGCATTCTGGTCAATTATGGCAACTTGAAGCTCGGCCAGCCCAGTCAAAACCTCGAGGACGTCGTCATCTTCCACCTTGCCAGGGTCGAATTGTACGAAAAAGTGGATCAGTACGGTTCGATACGCAATGGATAATTCTACCTGTCGCCCACTTCCATCACTATAGGTCTGGCCACAGGCGCGGGCCGCCTCTCCCACCGTCCGCGATAGCGAAAGTTGCTTCACCTTATCCAGGGAGGACCCTGTGCAACCCCGTTTCACTAGATCCAGCGCCGCTTTCGCTGGTTCATCACGTGTTTCATAGGTAAAGACAGTCAGACTGAAAGTCCTATACCCGTCGGAACCGGAATTTCTCAGTTGGCGGATAAAGCCGCCTGCTGCAAATGTCTCATCCTCAACTGTAAGCGTGTAGCCGGGTAGGGGAAACTGCTCGAACGTCATTAGCAGTTCGCCGGACGGCTTGATGATGGGATTTATTTTGGGCGTCGGCGTTGGCTCTGGCGTCGCCGTCGGCGTAGGCACTCGTGTGGGTGTCGCCGTTACCGTGACTTTAGGCGTCGGCGTGGCCGTGCTGCTCACAGGACGGGTCGTCGGCGTCGGGGTGGCCTGCAGTTGCTGAAGGATATCCTGGTTAAGCGCGGCGGCTGTCTTCCCCCCCATCGGGGCAATCGAAACTGGCCGAGGCGAAAATCACTGTCGATGGATCGTTTAGATCATGCCTTGTGACAAACAGGTCCCCATGCAGCGATTCCACGTGCGCTTCAGCAACTCTCTCCCAGATCCCACTCCATTCCGTTCTGTCGGGCTCGCCCATTCCCCTCGCTAAGGGCCGGCCTGGACGACCTCTCGATGTATCTAGAGTTAATTGCCGCCATTCCTTCGCCGCGACTCCATCAAACTCAAACTCGTCATCTCCGCCATTAAGGCGGAAATATATGTTGACTCCCTGGCCGACCTCGCTGGCCGTAGCCATGCCGCCCGCGGCAACCCTGATTGTAGTGGATTTCTCGCCCTCGTACGTTAGCGTACAGGCGGCTATCTCAACAGATGCGTAACGCCGCACCAGTTGAAAGTCCGTTGTAGCGGTTGGGGTCGACTGCGGCGCGGCCGACTGGCAGGCAGCCGCCACCACAATTAAGACCAGCAGCATACCAACCCACGAAAACATTGTCCGATGTTACCACACCTTGCTAGTAACCCGCTTTGCAGCCTCTTAATTATTCTCTCTCCCCTTGCCCCCTCCCCTCCCTTCCCCGATAATGGCCCCACCCAAGACCCCTCCCCAACAACCACCCAGGAGGCCCCCATGACCAGCAAGCGCAACCAGCAGATCATCGCCGACGCCAAGGACCACCTCTGGCTCGGCCACATGCAAGTCCGCGACCACGACGACCCTACCCCCATGGGCATCATGGCCAAAGGCGAGGGCTGTTATATCATCGATGCCGACGGCAAGCGCTACCTGGACGTCACCGGCGGCTCCCACTGCTGCGGCATCGGCCACGGGCGAAAAGAGATCGCTGACGCCGTCTATAAGCAAATGCTTAATCTCGAGTTCGCCAGCTCCGGCATCCTCCCCTTCGTCAGCGAGGCCACCGCCAAGCTCTCCAAAAAAATCGCCGACCTGGCCCCCGGCGACCTTCAAAAGGTCTATTACACCCTCTCCGGCTCGGAAGCCGTGGAAGCCTCCCTGAAAATCGTGCGGCAGTACCACGCCCAGAACGGCAGCCCCAAAAAGTACAAAGTCCTCTACCGAGACTACTCCCACCACGGCTACACCTGGGGCGCCATGAGCGTCAGCGGCGACCCCGCCATCCGCTCCAACGTCTTCGAGCCGACTATCCCCATGGGCGTCGTCGTCCCCGAAGGCAACCCCTATCGATGCCTCTACTGCACCGGCAAGTGCAACATGGGCTGCTTCAAGGCCATCGAAAAGACTGTTAAGTACGAAGACCCCGCCTCCATAGCTGCCTTCATCGTCGAGCCCATCGCCAAGGGCGCCCTCATCCCCCGCGACGACTTCTGGCCCTCCGTCCGCGAACTCTGCGACAAGAACGATATCCTCCTCATCACCGATGAGGTGGTCACCGCCTTTGGCCGCACCGGCGCCTGGTTCGGCGGCGACCACTGGGGCCTCATCCCCGACCTCATGGTCCTGGGCAAGACCCTGGGCGGCGGCTACCAGCCCGTCGGCGCCGTAGTCACCACCATGGACGTCTATGAACGCTTCCTCGGCAGCCCCGACAAGACATTAGTCCAGGCCCACACCCTCGGCGGCCACCCCGTCGTCTCCACCGCCGCCCTTACCAACCTGGAAATCATTGAGCGCGAAAATCTAGTCGAGCGCGCCGCCAAGATGGGGCCTTATCTAAAGACCCAGCTGGAGACCCTCAAAGAACACCCCGTCGTCGGCGAGGTTACATCCATCGGCCTGCTGGCCGGCATCCAGCTGGTGAAGGACAAGAAGACCCGGGAACCCCTGGGCGGCAAAGAGGTGGGCAAAAAGCTCACTCGATTTATGGTCGACCAGGGCCTCTACCAGCGATGCGGCGGCTCCGTCCTCTTTATCCACCCGCCCCTCACCATCACCAAAGAGGACATCGACTTCATGGTCGCCGCCTTCGACAAGACCCTCACCTACGCCGAGCGTGAGCTTATCTAGTCTAGGACTAGTTGCTCTTTCCGACGCTCTCCCGGCTCCCTTCCCCCTTGAGATGCCGCTTGTCATGGCTCGGCCCTTCTTTTACCCTTTCTCCCCCTTGATGGGGGAGAATAGAAGAGAGGGTGAAACCCTAGCGCCACGACCCTTTATCACTTCTAGTAGCCTCTGTTTTCTTCTCCCCTTAATACTGGGAGAATCAGCACCAGGCATTTGTGGGGATTAAGGTGAGGTCTCTATCCCCAGAGTTACCTGTTCTCCGCCAGCGCCGCGTCCAGCTCCTGGAACATCGCTATCAACGCGCCGTCCGAAAGGCGGGCAAGGTCCGGGCCGGTATCAAACTTGGTCGGGCCGCCCGGGGCGTTATTCTCCGCCCACTGGTGCTGCGGCCCCTCGTTCAAATACTCGTCAATGTCCTCCAGCCCGGCCCCCATCCTCTCCACCGTCAGACCGTCCGTCCAGTAACGCCACCTGTACAGAGGCTTGGGAACTATCGTCGAGGCGGTCCCATCCTCCAGCGAATCATAATAGGAGCGTAGAATAGTCAGGACCGCCTCTAACTCCTTTGTCTGAACGTCAATCTCCGCCGAGTAGACTTCCATCTTCCACCCCCTTAGATTCTTCTTATCCGCCTCACTACTTCTCTCTTCTGTTCGGGGCGGACCTCGTCCGGCGCGTACCTTCGAGTTGGCTGAGCATCCGGCTTCGTCTCTGGCGTCGTCCTAACTGGGGTCATCGGATTGGCTGGCATAAGTAACCTCCATGGCTTCAGGGAGGCCTAGTTGTGGTATGTCCTTCACGTGTGTCGCTAGATTGAACTCCAGAATCGCGTTGTAAAGTTTCGACTTGATCGAAAACCCTTCCGCCACCTCTGATTTCCCAACCCGGTCAAAGATGCTGATAACTTCTCTAAACAGCCAGCAGTCTTTGTGGGTCAGCGCAAGCTCAATCGGTTTATCTTCTTTGGCCGAGATCAGAGCATGTCCAATCTGCAGGGCCATCTTTACCAGGTCGTCATCTGTTATGGGTGGAACGCCGAGTACTGTGCGGGGGGCGTTATAGGAAATGACTCTCTCTAAAAGCAACAACTCGTTAATGCTGAACTGAATTGTTTTGGTATCCATCCTGGGTACCTGCCTTTGTCGTTAGCTGTTAATCAGTCCTCACCTGAAACCTTTTAGAATTCACTTTGCGAGTAGGCTGTGCTGCCTTGGGGGTATAAATTTATTAAAGCACCCAAATACTAGGTTTGCCAGTAAAAAATCCTTAAAACTGCCTGGTAGGGCAAAAATTAGGTCATACAGACTAAGAAACTTATGAGGTGCGGATGACTATTTAGGATGTGCTGCTTCTAGTCCCATTGGTTTTCGGCAGAGGAAATCGTGCCTGACCGTGCCTTCTATACCCTCGCCAAGCCCTTTCTCCGCCGCCTCCCAACCCCACAACCCTCAGAACGGCGCCGTCTCTCCCCTCAACTCCTTCAGTTTTATCAACGCCTTCCGCGTGTCGCTGGCCACCCGCGCCGGGTCCCAGTACTGCATTCGATGCTTAAATAGCCAGTACGTGAACTCTTTCATCTGTGTCAGGCTGAAGGACACCCGCGACGCATGTCCCTTCTCCTTCCGAAACCGCCGCATCAAGCTATCCCTGGAGTCCGCATACAACCGCTGGAACGGTTCCTCCCCCAGGTCGTCCCCCACCACCCGCCCTGACCCCCGCATCTCCTTCCGCACCTCCTCCTCCACCGCCTGCTGAAGCGCCTCCTCCACCACCACACCGTACCAGTAATTCAGCGCCCCCCGGTACTTGTTGTATCCCAGGATGCGGCGCATCTCCTTCTCACTGGTCCCCATTGGCAGCCGCCCGCGAAACAGCAGCTCCTCCACCGCCTCCTGAGGCGCCAGCCCGTTCACTCCGTCCAGCAAACGCTCCGCCAGAAGCAGCCAGTCGAAGGCCTCCTCCGCTATCACATATCGATATATCCGCCCCTCCCGCTCTTCCTCCGGTGTCGTCCACATTCCCATCGACTCCAGCAGCGCCTCATGCCACGGCCGCCCCATCCGAAGCTCATTCTTGAAATGCGACAACGCCGGCGCCTCCACGGTCGCCAGCGCCTCCATCGAATTTGTTACCGCGGCGTAGGTCTGGTTCTCCATAAGCCCTAATTTTACCAGTTACTGCTTCCCCAAGTTGATCGAGACGATGTTGTGCCAAAGCTGCTGAACTGCCTCAGTCCAATGTAAGAAACCGCCCCGACGCAATCGGTGGTGGTGAGTCGGGGGGTTTCCCTCTGGTTCCCCTTCTTCTCCTATTGCAAAGGTGAAGAAGGGGCTAGAGCCTGCCCTGAGCTTGTCGAAGGGGGATGATGAGGTGACCCTACTAATTCTTCCCCTTCCAGCAGGCTGTACTCAGTCCCGATGCAGTCGGGAAAGGGGCCAGGGGATGGTATACCGCTTAAGCATTGGCGACATCTTGTGGCTTAGGAGCCGCCCTAACCGCCCAGCCTCTGGTTAAACACCCTCATCCTCTCCGGCTTCGGCGTCTTGATAAACGCCATGAAATCTTCCAGCGGCAGCGTGTTCAAAATATGCCGCGCCTCGCACCACCACCGGCGCGCCACCGCCACGCCGTACCGCAGCTTCTCCAGGCTTCCCGTCGAATGCGAGTCCGTGCTGATGACCAGCGGCGCCCCCAACTCTTTCGCCCGCATCACATGCGTGTCGTTCAAGTCCAGCCGCTCCGGCGACGCGTTTATCTCCATGGCCGTCCCCGTCTCCACCGCCGCCCTGAACAACGCCTCCATGTCCGCCTGCACCGGCTCCCTGCTCCCCAGCAATCGAGTCGTCGGATGGCCTATGACCGTCACGTGCGGGTTGCGCATGGCCTTGATAATGCGCTCCGTCATCTTCTCAGACGACTGCCCCATAGCTGAATGCACCGATGCCACCACCACGTCCAACTCCGCCAGCACCTCGTCTGGGTAGTCCAACGTCCCGTCGGCCCTGATGTCCACCTCCGACCCGCACAGCACCTTCATCGCCATCCCTCTCATCGACCGCAGTATCCCTATCTGCGACCTCAGCCGCTCCTCCGTCAGCCCATTGGCGATGCCTCTCCCCGATGAGTGGTCCGTCAGCGCCACGTATTGATATCCCGCTTCCTCCGCCGCCTCCAGCATCACTTCAATCGGCGCGCGGCCGTCGCTCCAATCGCTGTGCATGTGCAGGTCCCCCCGAATGTCCCCCACCTCCACCAGTCGAGGCAGCGCGTGACGCCGCGCCAGTTCAATCTCTCCCCTCGCATGTCGAATCTCTGGCGTCGGCGTGTCCATCCCCAGCCGGCGATAGAACGCCTCCTCCTCGGTGAATTTCTCCATCCTCCCCGTTTTCATATCCGTAATACCGTACTCGCTCAAAGACAGGCCCATGCTGTTGGCGTAGTCCCTCAACTGAATATTGTGCTGCCTGTCCCCCGTGAAGTGCTGCAGCATCGCCCCAAAGGACTCTTTGTCGATAATCCGAAGGTCCACTTGCAGGCCGTTGTCCAGTATCACGCTGGTCTTCTTGACACCCTTGCCCAGCACTCGTGTCACGTACGGCAGGCCCACAAAGGCCTTCACCGCCTGCTCCGGGTCATCGGTAGTAGCCATCATGTCGATGTCCCCCACCGTCTCCTGCCACCGCCGCACGCTGCCGCCCGGCGTTATCTTCTCCAGGGCCGGGCATCGTTCCCGCAAGTCGGCCATAATACGCTCTACCACAGGCATCGCCCGCCCCAGCGGGATGCGTCTATCCTTGGTGCGAAGCGTGCGAATGTTCCGCAGTATGTTCTCCGCCGTCTTCTCGCCCATCCGGGGCAGTTTCTGCAGCCTCCCATCCGCGATGGCCTTCTCCACCCCCTCCACCGTCGATACCCCCGCCTCCCTCGCGATGAGCATCGCCGTCTTGGGCCCAATGCCCGGAACGTTCATCAACTGCAGCACCCCGTCCGGCATCTCCGCCTTCAGCTTTTCCAGCGCTGACACCCGCCCGGTAGTGACGTACTCGTGTATCTTCCCCCGAATCGCCTCCCCAATCCCAGGCAGCCCCTTCAGCTCCTCCCCCGCCGCCACCGCCTCCTCCAGCGACCCCGGCAGCCCTTCGATGACGCGCGCCGCCCTCTGGTAAGCCCGAATCTTGAAAATACTGTCGCCTTTGGCTTCCAGCAGCCCCGCCATCTCATCAAAGACCCCGGCTATCTCCTGATTAGATACACCTTTGGTCTTCACTGGCTCAACTCTCCTACATGTCCGGTGCTAGCTGAGGTCTGATTTTCATGAACGGGATCAGCAGCGCTAAGAAAACTATATCTCCGCTCGAAAGCCGGGTGCTAACCGAGGGTTGAAGTCTATGATAGGGCTGACCGCCTCCGAGAAAATCCCTTCTCCCCTGGAGCCTGCCCTGAGCCTGGTCGAAGGGCCGAAGGAATAAGGGGTGAAACCCTGGCACTACAAGACACACATTAGAGCCACCTGCCATCGTCGTTTCATCCCCAATTGGTATAAGGGCAAGCGACCGAACCAGCCCTCTCTAGGCCGCTCCATGGCAGCGCTTGTACTTCTTGCCGCTGCCGCAATAGCACGGGTCGTTCCGCCCTATCTTCGTCGCCGTCACCGCCACCGACTCCTTCCGCGCCATCGCTGCCATAGGGCTTTGCTGCGGACGGCTTCCGCCCTGAAGCCTCTTCGCCTTCGACTCGCCGTCCGCCAGGGGCGCGCCCTGAGCCTTCCCGTCCGTCTCCTCCGTTTCCTCCGGGCCCGGAGCCTGCTTCAAATACACTCGATAGATGCTGTGCACCACGTCATGCCGCATCCTGGATAGCAGCTCGTCGTACATCTTCCGACCCTCAGTCCTGTACACCGTCAGCGGGTCCCGCTGCGCATAAGCCTGGAGGCCTACGCCCTGCCGCAGCCGCTCCATGTTGGTCAAATGCTGCACCCAGTGCAGGTCCAGAGACCTCAGCATCACCAGCCGCTCCAGCACCCGCATAGACTCCGCCCCCTGCTCCTGCTCCCGCTGGGCGTACATTGCCTCACTATGCGCCCACAGCTTATCTTTAATCTCCTGCGGGCTGAGCCGCGTCACCTGCTCCTTGGTCGAAAGGTCCTGCGGCGGCGGCATTATGCCGTTGATCTCCTGGATGAACCCCTCCGCGTTCCAGTCCTCCGGCTCATTGGCCGACAGGTGACTGCTCACCAGCTCCTCAATGGCGTCCTTGACCATAGTCATCACCGCTTCACGAAAGTCCGTGCCGCCCAATATCTTCTTCCGTTCGGCGTAAATATGGGCGCGCTGCTGATTTAGGACGTCATCATATTCCAGCAGGTGCTTCCGTATCTCGAAATGGTATCCCTCCACCTTGCTCTGCGCGCTGCCAATGAGCTTGCCGATCATGCCGCTCTCCAGCGGGTCGTCCGGGCTTATCCCCGCCCACTTGGAGACGCTCTGCATCATATTCTTCGCCCGTTCGCCCCCGAACCGGCGGATTATCTCGTCCTCCATCGACGCGTAGAACTGGGTGGAGCCCTGATCCCCCTGGCGTCCCGACCGTCCCCTTAGCTGGTTGTCGATGCGCCGCGCTTCGTGGTGCTCCGTCCCCACCACATGAAGCCCCCCCATCTCCACAATCCTTTTGTGGTCCTGTTCCCACTGCTCCTTCGTCATATCCGGGACCGCCGATAGGTTCCCCCCCAGGATAATGTCGGTGCCCCGGCCTGCCATGTTAGTGGACACCGTCACCGTGCCGGGGCGGCCCGCCTGCGCCACTATCTGCGCCTCCCGCTCGTGGTTCTTGGCGTTCAGCACCTCGTGCTTGATGCCCTTGCGCCGTAGCAGCTCGCTCAGCCGCTCCGACTTCTCCACCGACGTAGTCCCCACCAGTACCGGCCTCCCCTGCTTGTGCATCTCCTCAATCTCGCCCACGACTGCTTTCCACTTGGCCTGCTCCGTCTGGAAGATCAGGTCAGAGCTGTCCTTGCGAATCATCGGCACGTTGGTGGGAATCGGCACTACGTCCAGGCGGTATATCTTCAGGAACTCCTCCGCCTCTGTGAGGGCCGTTCCCGTCATGCCCGCCAGTTTCTTGTACATGCGAAAATAGTTCTGCAGCGTTATGGTGGCGTAGGTCACGCTCTCCCGCTGCACCTTCAGCCCCTCCTTCGCCTCCACCGCCTGGTGCAGCCCATCCGACCAGCGCCGCCCCGGCTGCAACCGTCCCGTGAACTCGTCGACTATGATTACCTCGCCGTCCTTCACCACGTACTCGCGGTCCTTCAGATACGTAACATGGACCTTGACCGCGTTCTCCAGGTACTGCACCAGATGGAAGTTCTCCGGCGCGTACAGGTTCTCCACCTTCAGCCACCCCTCCAGCTTATCGACTCCCTCCTCGGTAATCGATATCGCCCGCGTTTTCTCATCGATGGTGAAATCGTCTTCGTGCTTCAGCCTCGGCGCCAGCTGGGCCATAGTGTAATAAAGCTGCACCGGCTCCTGGGCCGGGCCGCTGATAATAAGCGGCGTCCGCGCCTCATCGACCAGGATGTTGTCCACCTCGTCGACGATGGCGTAGTTCAGCTCCGCCTGCACCTGCCGGCTCAAGTCCAGCGCCATGTTGTCTCGCAGATAGTCGAAGCCGAACTCGTTGTTGGTGCCGTAGGTGATGTCCGCCCGGTAGGCCTCGTGTCTGGTCACCGGCCTCAAGCTGAGATAGCTCGGATTGCCGTCCTTTACCGACGGGTCGTACATAAACGACGAATCGTGCTGCAAGCACCCCACTGATATGCCCAGCATGTGATAAATAGGTCCCATCCAAACAGGGTCGCGGCGGGCCAGGTAGTCGTTCACCGTCACTACGTGGACGCCCTTCCCCATCAGCGCATTCAGATAGCTGGGCAGCGTCGCCACCAGCGTTTTCCCCTCACCCGTTTTCATCTCTGCGATGTTCCCACTGTGCAGCACCGCCCCGCCGATAAGCTGCACGTCGTAGTGGCGCTGGCCTATGGTACGCTTCGCCGCCTCGCGAACGGCGGCAAAGGCATCGTGCATAATATCTTCTAAATCGTGGCCCTGAGTGAGACGCTTCTTGAACCATTCCGTCTTGCCCCTGAGCTCCTCGCTCGTCAGCTTCTCGTACTCAGGCTCCAGGTCGTTGATGCGCTGTACCAGGCCCTTGTATTTCTTGACTATGCGGTCCTGGGGCGTCCCCATGACCTTTTCTAGAATTTTAACCATGGTCTCCTATGGGTCCTATCGGCTTGGAGGTGCGGCAAGCTGGTTTTGAATCAAGGCCCTATCCCTGTCCCCTGTCTGGTTCTCTCCCCCCTTGAGGCCTGTCCTGAGCCTGGTCGAAGGAGGGAGAGCTAGAGCGGGGGGGTCGGGGTAGGGCGGGGAGTTGCTGCCACCATCTCCAAGCACTAGTTTTTCCTACTGGAACAGAGCGCCCACTGACTCCCCTCTATGTATCCGGCTGATGGCCTCCCCCAAAAGGGGCGCCACCGACAGGACAGTTATCTTCCCGTTCCGCCGCTTGTTGTCCAGAGGCACCGTGTCCGTCACCACAAATTCACGTATCTCGCTCTTTACGATTCTATCAGTCGCCGGCCCCGAAAATATGGGGTGCGTCACGCACGAGTATATCTCCTTGGCGCCCCGGGCCTTCAGCGCCTCCACCGCCGCCAGCGTTGATCCCCCCGTGTCTATCTCATCGTCGAAAGTTATCACGTTCTTATTCTTCACATCGCCGATGACGTTCAGGCTCTGCGCCATCGAATTATTCCCGTCCCGCCGCTTTTCGATGATCGCCAGCGGGCAGCCCAGCCGCTCCGCCACGTCCCGCGCCCTCTTGCTTATGCCGATGTCTATGGCCACCACCACCAGGTCTTCGATAGCTTTATCCCTGAAATAGCTCACCAGCAGCGGCAGGGCCGTCAGTTCGTCCACCGGTATGTTAAAGAACCCCTGTATCTGGCCGGCGTGCAGGTCCACCGTCAAAAGCCGGTCCGCCCCCGCCGCCGTCAGCAAGTCCGCCACCAGCCTTGCCGTTATAGGTACACGGGGCTGGTCTTTCTTGTCCGTTCGCGAATACCCGTAGTACGGCACCACCGCCGTTATTCGCCCCGCCGACGCCCGCTTCGCGGCGTCGATCATTATCAGCAGCTCCATTATGTGGTCGTTCACGGGAGTGCATGTTGGCTGCACTATAAATACGTCCCGTTCCCTAATATTGTTCAGTATCTTAACGAAGGTGTTGTCGTTCGTGAACTTGAACACCTCCGCCTGGCCCTGGGGTATGCCCAGGTAGCGGCAGATGTTTCTCGACAGCTCCGGGTGGGCGTTCCCGCTCAGTACACAAAGCTCTTCGCTTAAAGAAACCATTAAGCTAATCCCCCGTTAGCTCGCAATTTAGATATAAACTCCCCTTATCCAAATGTGCCGTACCCATTGGGATTATACACTGGCGCGGATACCGTGGGGTAGTCCAAAGCTGTAGTCGCTAGAATGCCTTCCGCGTCGATATCATCATGGTCTCCCTGTGCAGCCCCTCATGGAGAAGTTACAATTTATTTATCAGCTTTCTCATGTGTCATGCGGAGTGGATGGGATTTAGAGGGGGTTATACACATGCAAAGTTCCGAAGGTCTATCGCCGTCAGCCCGTGAATCATTGCAAAGCCGTCTCGAAGCTCAGCGTCAAGAACTTGAGCGGCAGGCGGAATCCCATACCCGCGCCAACCCTCCAGACCAGCGCCTTCGCGACGTCAACGCCGCCCTCAAGCGCCTGGAAGTCGGCACCTACGGCGTGTGCTTCGACTGCGCAAAGCCTATCCCCCAACCCACCCTCGATGCTGACCCCCTGGCCATCCGTGACACCGAATGCCTGCAAGCCTATGAGGCCATTGGAAAGGACCAGGCCGCCGGCGCTATCGTTTCGCCTGCACGGCCTGGTCTGTAAACGCAAGCTAGGGTCTGCTGGCTGCCGCCTCCTTGGCAAACTGTAGCGCGACGTAGTCCGCCAGGTTAACCTTGCTCAAATCCGGAGGTGTCTGGCTCTCCGGAAACAGCTTGTGTGCAATCTCAATGCCCTCCACGGAGACCTCCGGCGTCTGAGGCACGGCTGGCTCATAGATGGCGACGATAGTCTCCACCAGTTGCCGGTCACGGCCAGGGACGGCCTGCAGAACAGCCTCCACCGCCGCCTTCTGGTCTGAGTGCGCCAGCCGCTGCGCCCGCAGAATCGCCCTCGTCATAGCCGCCAGGGCCTCAGGCTTGGCTCCGACATAATTTCGAGTAGTGACCATCGAATGTATCTGCCGGCCTGATATTTCCGGGACCTCTCCCTTGGACTGATTAACTAGGATCACCGCGTCCTGCTGCACCAACGCCTTCTCCAAAAATGGCGTGTGAGCGTACAAGGCGTCCACCCGTTTATCCCCAAACGCCTGGTTCTGCTCCTCGCCATGAATGACCACCATCTCAATGTCCTTGTCCACATCCAGCCCCACCGACGCAAATAGCGCCCGCAGTCTGGTCGGCGGTCCGGGCGCTACACGCACCTTCAGCCCCTTGATCCCCTGCAGCCGCTCCTCCAGGGGCGCTGTGGGCGACAGCTTATGCGCCTCAAGGATATCTTTGCGCACGATAAGATTGATCTGATCGTTTGTAAGCAGATTCGCGAAGACAACTACTGGCTGTTGCTGTCCAATTAGGTTCAAATACATAGGTGGCGGCATGACAGCCACGTCCGCCCTTCCTTGAAGCAGCATTTGGGGTGCGCCTTGCGGGACCGGCGGCGTCACCAATTGGACGTCCAGCCTTCCTCCTTGAAAAGGCCCGCGCCCAGGGCCACCCAGAAGCTCACAAACTGCAAGTTGTCCAAGGTGGGGACCATCACCCGCACCGTGGTAAGGGCGGCCGGCGCCGGCTGAGTCGCCGTCGCTGTGGGCGATGGCACGGCGGTGGGCGACGGCGCAGACGTCGCTGCGGGTGGAAGTGTGGCGGTCGCCGTGGGGCTGGGCTCGGCCCCTCCGCACCCTGCGAGAAGAAAAGCGCCCGCAATGCTGATAATAAACAGCGCTAAAGACTTCATGACTCCTCCTGTTTCGCTAGCTCTTGCGGAGATTGACCATAGGCTATTGGCGCTTCTTCGGGCCGTCAGGAGGCCGCGAACCCTTTTTACCAGAGGAAAGAGTCCCTAGACCATCAGGAACCTTTAAGTCCATACTGTTGGGCGCCAAGCCGGGAGTCCCGTTCTGCCAGGGCCTCCAGTCCCTCGGTTGACGCTGGAACATAGAGTATCCTTACGCCATGAGGAAGTCCGCAATGCTTTCGCGAATGCTGGACCGCCAAAGGTGGGTGCTGCTAATTGCTTTAGGCTTCGTCGCAGGCGCGGTGGCCCTGTACGCCTTCTACGGCCTGCGGGCTGCGACGCCGCTTCTGGCCGTCGCCCTCATTCTTCTGGCCCTCAAGCTGGGCGCCGGAGGGCTGGCCCAGCTGAGCGCCCGCGCTCCACTGAGCCTCCGATGGAAGGTTTCGGGCACCATCTTCCTGATGCTAGGTATCTTCCTGGCGGTCTCCATCGCCGGCCTCGCCGCCATTAACTACACCCATAGCGAAATCCATGACATTCAAGGATTCCGCGACATATCGGTGCAGCCCGTGATAGCCCGCATCCTGGAGGACACGCAGGGTCCCCAGGGCGAACTGCTCAGGCAAATGCAGGCCCGAAACGGACGGATGTCCGCCGCCCTTGATGACTTGGAGAACACCCAGCACGGCATCCTCGCCTGGACACCTTGGATCGTTTTCGCGGGCGGTCTCATCGCGGTTGGCCTTGGCGCCGCCCTCTCCTCCTCCCTCGTCCGCCCCCTCGAAAGGATGGGCGAGGCGACCCGCAGGATCGCCGGCGGCAACTTCTCCCAACCCGTTCACGTGCCAAATCGAGACGAGGTAGGCGAGTTGGCCCAAAGCCTCAACAACGCGGCCCAAGACCTGGGCCGCCTCCAAGCGGCCCTCCTGGCAGAAGAACGCGCTCGGTCCCTCCAGGAGCGTATCGCCCAGGCCACCTTGGCCCAGGAGGAGGAGCGACGGCGTATCTCCCGCGAACTGCACGATGGCCTGGGCCCTTCCCTGGCGGACCTGGGCAACCGCCTCACCGTCTGCCGGCAGTTAGTCCGCTCCGACCCCTTAAAAGCGGAAACCGGCCTGGATGAGGCCGCCATCCTGCTGCGGGGCCACATCGGACAGATTCGGGAGCTTATCAACCAGCTCAGGCCCTTAACCCTGGACCAGTTGGGACTGATTGGCGCCCTCCGTCAATACATTGACCGATTCAGCGAAGAGTCCGGAATTCAAGCCTCCCTTACAGTAGCGGGCGCTATCCCCGCGGACTCTCTGACCGAGGTGACCATATACCGTGTGGTGCAGGAAAGCCTGACCAACGTGCGAAAGCACGCCCAGGCCAGGACCGCCCGGGTATCCCTTCGCGGCTCCGACGGCAATGTCGAAATCATCGTGTCCGACGACGGCCAGGGCTTCGATGCGGAAAAGGCCGCCGTATCTAAAGCTAAAGGCATTGGCCTCGCCAGTATGCGGGAGCGGGCGGAACTGGTCGGCGGCGCCTTTACAATTAATAGCAGCCCCGGCGGCGGATGTCAGACCGTCCTCCGCATCCCGGCTAGAAGGTAAGCCTTGGACGTTATACGCATTCTGGTGGCCGATGACCACACCCTCTTCCGCAAGGGCCTTCGCTCGCTGCTGGAGAGCATGTTCGGCTTGGAGGTGGTGGGGGAAGCGACGGCTGGCCCGGAGGCTGTGGCCCTGGCTGAAAAGCTTGTTCCTGACGTTGTGCTAATGGATATAAAGATGCCCGGCCTCAGCGGCATTGAGGCCACCAAGCAGATAATTCAAGAAAACTCGCACATCGGCATCATCCTGGTGACCATGTTTGACGACGCGGAGTCCGTCTACTCCGGTATGCGGGCGGGCGCGCGAGGATACGTTCTAAAGGGCGCCGAACCCCAGGAGCTGCGGCACGCCATTGAGGCCGCCTACCGTGGCGAGGTCCTTTTGAACCCTGCCATTGCCTCCAAGCTGCTGCGCCGCTTCCACCCCGCCGACCAGCCTCGCCAGGCCGGCATCCCCTACGAGGAGCTTACCCCCAGAGAGCTGGAAGTCCTCCGGCTGGCCGCCGAAGGGCTGAGCAACAAAGAGATCGCCCACAAGCTGGTACTCAGCGAAAAGACTATAAAAAACCGAATCAGCAACATCTTCGCTAAGCTCCGCGTCAACGACAGGACCCAGGCCGTCCTCCACGCCCTCCGCACCGGCCTCGTCCGCCTCCCCGACGAAAACCCCAGCTAACCCTCCGCTTACTACGTCTCCCGCCTCGTCATTCCAACAGAGGATAAAGTCCAGTCCCTTCCTTATGGGGTGGGGTTAGGGTGGTGAAAAGTCATTTCGCCCCGCCTCAGGCGGGAGAAACCTCAGCGTGCCGTCCGCTGACGACCCCTCACTTCAGCATCCACGCCCTCCCCCAAACGTCGGCTAACGTATTCCGAGAGTAGGCAGTAAAATAGTCCTGTCATCCTGAGCACAGCCCGTACTAGGACGTAGTCGAAGGATCTGCGCCCATAGACTGGCCTCACATGGTCCCTTTCTTCTGGTCTCCTCTCCCCTGATGGGAGAGGATAAAAGGTGAGGGTGAAGCCCTAGCACTACGTTCCGTCCGTCAGGCTAAACCACACCCCCACCTGGCCCTCTCCGCTCCTCCCTTCCCCCGCGGGAAGCGGGGGAAGGATAAAGGATGGGGGTCGGAGATGAGGCGGGGGCCTCCCCTCCCTAGCGCCTTCCCTCCCCTTTTGTTATACTCCCCCTTGGGCGCCTCTCGGTGCCACTTTCTTTGTTTGCGGGGACTCAGATGCCGGCTTACGGACTCATCGGCGGTCAGTGGGGCGACGAAGGTAAAGGCAAGGTCGTCGACTACCTGGCCAACCAGACCCACTGGGTCGTCCGCTACTCCGGCGGCAACAACGCCGGCCACACCGTCATCAACGAAAAAGGCTCCTTCTCCCTCCACCTCGTCCCCTCAGGCGTCTTCCGCCCCAACGTCTCCTGCGTTATCGGCAACGGCGTCGTCGTAGACCCCGACGTCCTCCTCCACGAGCTCGCCCAGCTCGAAGACCGCGGCGTCGACACCTCCCGCGTCTACGTCAGCGACCGCGCCCACCTCATCATGCCCTACCACATCCTCATCGACGGCCTGGAAGAGGCCTCGCGGGGCAAAAGCGCCATCGGCACCACCAAAAAGGGCGTCGGCCCCGCCTATGTCGATAAAGCCGCCCGCACCGGCATTCGCGCCGGCGAGCTCCTCGACCTCAAAGCACTCATCCCCCGCCTCAAGACCGTGGTCGAGGCCAAGAACGCTGTCCTCACCAAGCTCTACGACGCCCCTCCCATCTCCTTAGCCGAACTCTCCAACAAGTGCGTCTCCTGGGCCGACCAGCTTAAAGACCTCCTTCGCCCCACCGAGCTTGTTCTTCAAGAAGCCCTGGTTAAAAAGGAAAACATCCTCCTGGAAGGCGCCCAGGGCGCGCTCCTGGACATGGACCACGGCACCTACCCCTACGTCACCTCCTCCTCCTCCTCCATCGGCGGCGCCCTCACCGGCCTCGGCTTCGGCCCCTCCCACATCAAAGGCGTCATCGGCGTCTTCAAGGCCTACTGCACGCGAGTCGGCGGCGGCCCCTTCCCCAGCGAGATGACCGACAACACCGCCCATATCCTCCGAGAGCGCGCCTGGGAGTACGGCACCACCACCGGCCGCGCCCGCCGCATCGGCTGGTTCGACGCCATCGCCGCCCGCTACTCCAACAATATCAACGGCCTCACCTCCCTGGTTCTCACGCGCCTGGACGTTCTCGACGGCTTCAACCCTGTGAAAATATGCGTCGGCTATAAGGTCGACGGCCAGACCCTCGACCACTTCCCTGCCAGCGTCGATCTCCTGGCGCGATGCCAGCCCGTCTACGATGAGATGTCCGGCTGGGACAAGCCCACCGCCGGCGCTACCGACATCGCCCAGCTCCCTGAACAGGCCCTCAACTACGTCCGCCGCCTGGAAAAACTCATCGGCACCCCCTTCCACATGATCTCCACCGGCCCCCACCGCAACGAGACCATCCCCCTCAAACCCCTCATCTAACCCCCCGTCTCTTTCTCTGTCATTCCAGCGAAAGCTGGAATCCAGTGCCTCCTCTTCTATTGCTGGGTAGCAGGGTAGGGTGATACGTCATTTCGACCCGCCTCTGGCGGGAGAAACCTCAACAGCCCGTCCGCCGCCATCACGCTCCATCTCGGACAAGTCACGTCCCACACTGCACCTTCCCATCTGGCCCTTCCTCTTCTCCTATTGCAAAGGAGAAGAGGGAGATGGAGGGTGATGAGGTGATCCTTATTTCCTTCCCCTTCCAGCAGGAAGGGGACACAGGGGATGGTATCCCGACTAAAAAGTGGTTTTAGGCTGAAGGCTAGGCCTTGACTAGGAGTCTCTCTTCCCTAGTCCTTTCGCATAATCTCCCCTAATTCCCTCCCCTCGCCATGGAACCTTCCCCCTTTTCCCGCCGTCCTTTCTAATAGAACACCCCCTCATCATGGGCCCACGCCCCAAAGGTATTTGAAAGGACAACCCTATGCGCGCACCCTCCCTCGCACCCAGACCCTGGCGGCTCCTCCTCCCCTTCCTCCTCCTTACCCTCACCCTGGCCCTCGGCCTCGTCGCCTGCGCCGACGCCTCCACCCCGGCCGGCGGGGAACCGAGCGTAGCGAGTCCTGAGCGCAGCGAAGGACCTACCGCCGACCAGTCCAACGACGGCGGCTCCTCCGGGCGGGGGCCGAGCGAAGCGAGTCCTGAGCCTGTCGAAGGACCTCAGCGCTCCGCCCTCTCTAAAAGCGAGACCAGCGCCGGCGGGTCTGGCGGCGCCACCCAGCCCATGATGGCCGCCCCCGACCCCAACATGACCTATCAGTGGATCGGCGAAATCCTGGCCGGTGACGGCCGCGGCATCGAGCTCCGCTCCTCTATCTGCGGCGGCGAGGTCTGGGCATTGACCTTCGCCGACCCCGATCTCGAAAAGAAGGCTGCTAGCAGTGATGGTCAAAAGGTCATTATCTGGGGCAAGGTGTCCACCAAGAGCGACGTAAGCATTCAACCTCTAGCCCCAACCGCCTCCGCCGACACCGCCGTCTACAGCCGCCCCGCCATCGCCGTCTAGGCCGTCTACCTCGCCGACGAGCCTATGCCCAGAATCTACGTCCAGGAATACCCTTGCATGGACGACGACATGATCGACCAGATGTACGCCTGGATCGGCGCCGTCGTCGTCAGCGACATCGAAGGCCGACACCTGGAGCTGGACCGCGGCTGCGATAGCTGGGTCCTCGTCGCCGAGTCTGATGAAGTCGCCCGGCGAATGGAAGCCAACGTCGGCCAGAAAGTCATCATCTGGGGCCAGGTCTCCCGCGACCCCAGCATCTACATGCGCCAGACCATCAAAGTCGACTCCGCCCACCGGCCCGGCGACCCTATCCCGGATATCTACATCGCCGACTACCCCTGCGGCGGCGTCACCCCCATCGACTCCGGTCCTATCTACGCCGATCCCATCTACCCCAGCTTCGGCCTCGAGTTTGGCGAGCTGGCCGCCGTCGGCAAAATCGTCAAATCCGGCGACGCCGTCTACCTTGAGACCCCCGCAGGCAAAATCCTCCTCCAGGGCGAGGCCGCCAAGTCCTGGCTAGCTAGCGGCGGCTACGACGCCCCAACCCCCTGCTGCAGCTGCCAGGCCTCCAGACCCTACGAGGGCGAGGTCATCGTCGTCGGCAAGTGGGAGATGAGCGGCGGCAGCCTCATCATCCACGCCCGCTATATCGCCCCCTACGCCTACGACACGGTCTGCCCCAAGCCTACCGACCCTCCTCAACCTCCCCCTCCCTCTGATAACCTCGGCGTTCTTTACGGCCAGGTCCACATCGGCCCCCTCTGCCCCGTCGAACCCTGCTCCCCCAGCGTCCCCAACCCCTTCGAGTCCCGCTCCCTCCTCCTCCAGCCCTCCGACGGCCGGGACATCCTCCTGGAAGTCCCCCTCACTCCCGACGGCTGGTTCAAGTGGCAGCTAAACGCCGGGACCTACGTCGTCAACCTCAGCGACTGCGACTTCATGGGCTGCAAGACCGCCCTCCCCCTCAAAGTCGACATCCGCCCCGGCGAAGTCACAGAACTCCAAATCAGAATCGACACCGGCATCCGCTAGCACGCCTCCTCGCTAGCCTGCCGAAACCAGAGCGAGCGCCCCGATATAAATCGGGGCGCTCGCTCATTTCCTTTCCGTCATCCCATGGGTTTATTCAAAACGCCTCTTTGTTTTTGGGCGTCTTTGGATACTGGCGCTTTAATATCAAAACTATTAAATACCCACCGACAATTTCTGAAAGGCCAATAACAAGGACAATTGCAAGTCTATCAACACTACTTGTAGAAAATTCCGTAACCCATGCAATAAAAGTAACTAGCGTTATCAGTGCCCCTGCCTTTATAAGGCCTGCTGCTGTCAACCATAGCCATACACCAAGCGCATCTTTATAACGTAACAACAGCTTGATCTCTCCCCCGCGTCTCTTCTCGTCATTAGAAGTCATCTCCTTAGTGACCGCTGCGGCCAACCTACTCTCAGGCCCCTTTACTATCTTTGCCAGCTTCGCGCTTGCCAAAAGAAGACCGAGCGAACATACCCAGGATAATGCCAAGTAGGGCAACATTATCACCCAAATGTCCAAGTCCCTGTCCAAGACCAAAGATGCTATATGCAGCCCCCCGAAGAGACTGAGGAATAATATTGAAAGGTAAGCGCCCACAATGCCGAAGATTAAAAAAAGCCCATGCCGCTAGTTCCAATACTATAAATTTAAAGTCTGGTATTTCTTCCAGCGCTGCCTCAACCTGACCATCGGTTTGCCCTTCCCATGCAGATACTGCCACTATTCCAAATAACAGAAAAACGCTCAGAACCCCAGATATACCAGAAAATGCCTTCACCAAGCCCGAATTTGTGGCTTCAGTGGTCGCTAGTAGAAGCATCATGGAAACAAAGCATCCTAACGCAGAGGCTCCCATCCAACTTAGGTTAGCCCTTGACTAAGCTGCTATACGGTCTCGCCAAGTCAATGATCTAGTTGACTTATTTTTAGACCATGATTTCGCGATGAGAAAGATTCCAGTTGTAGCCACAAAAAACCCGATAGCCATCAATACCTGTCCAATTACAGCCACCGCATCTTCTGCTGTTGTCCCTCCGTGTTCAATTAGAAGAACTTCACCCACGGCCCCTAAGAAAAATAGTCCTACGCCCCAATATATTGCCCTTCTGGGTTTTAAGAATAGGATTTTCACTCTTTATCGCTAGCCTAACTAATACTGCCTTTGAGCAGGCCAGCGAATAGTTTACACAAAAAGCAACTCCGCCCACCCTTACGAGTGAGCGGAGCCTTAAAGTCCGCGAATTGTATATTCCCCCTACCCCACCGCCAAATCCACCCTATACTCCTCCAGCCACTTGTCTATCACCGCCGCAGCCTTGGCGTCCGGCTCCACCAGCGGCAGCCGGGGCTTCCCCACCCGGAACCCCGCCTTATTCATGGCGTACTTGATGGGTATCGGGTTCGTCGACACGCTGCAGAACCCTATCCCTATCGGCATCAGCCTCAGATGCTCCGCCTGCGCCTCCCTCATCTTCCCCGACGCCGTCAGCTCCACCAGCCGCTTCATCTGCCGGCCGAACAGGTTCCCGATAACGCTGACGATGCCATAGCCCCCCAGCGCCATAATCGGGTACGTCTCCCCATCGTTCCCGCTCCACACCTTGAACCCGTCCCTCGACCCGTCGATTATTCTCGCAATCTGCTCCATGTTCCCGCTGGCCTCTTTGACCCCGACGATGTTGTCAATCTGGCTGCATCGCACCGTCGTCTCTACCGACATGTTCACCGACGCGCGGCCCGGTATGTTGTACATCATGCACGGCAGATGCGTTGAGCCCGCGATAGCCTTGAAATGCTGATAGATGCCTTCCTGGGGCGGCTTGTTGTAGTACGGCACGGTGAGCAGCAGCCCGTCCACCCCCACCTCCTCCGCCTGTTTGGTCAGTTCGATGCTTTCGTGGGTGTTGTAGTTGCCGGTGTTGGCCACCACCTTCCCCTTCTTGCCGATGGCCGCCTTCGTCTCGGCCCACATCCGCAGCTTCTCCTCGTTGGTCAGCGTCGGGTTCTCCCCCGTCGTCCCGCACACCACCACCCCGTCGTTCCCCGACTCTATCAGCCCCTTCGCCAGCTTCTTCACCTGCCCCCAGTCGATGCGCCCCTGCTCGTCCATAGGCGTCACCATCGCCGTTAGAAGTCGTCCTAAGTCAGACCCCTGCGAGTTAGCCATTTTAGTTCACTCCTTTGCGAGAATGGGACTGGCGGCTTTTATTGTCATTCTGAGCGGAGTCGGTACCCCGACGTAGTCGAAGAATCTGTTCTGCCTGCAACCTCGCCTCATTATTTGCCACTACGTCTCCCCTGGAAATGAAGGGGGTCGCCTTGCCTCTCCTTCTCCTTTCCTCTCCCTTGATGGGAGAGGACATAAGGTGAGGGTGAAACCCTGTAGGCTCGATGCATCTGGCAAACCAATTCATCATATCTTCTAAGAAAATTAGGTGTCCTCCCCTACTCTCCTCTGGCCGACGCGCTATCCTTCCCAACCTTCAAGCACCCCCTCTTCAGCACCTCCTCCGCTATCTGCAAGGCGTTCAGCGCGGCGCCCTTCCTCAGGTTATCACTCACCACCCACATCGCCAGGCCGTTCGACACCGTCGGGTCCCTCCGAATCCGTCCCACATACACATCGTCCGTGCCGCCCAGGTCCCACGGCATCGGGTACTTCGACGACCCCGGCTCGTCCACCACCGTCACCCCCGGCATCGACGACAGCAGCCGCCGCGCCTCCTCCACCGACATAGGCCGCTGGAACTCGACATGTACCGCCTCGCTGTGGCACGTGTACACCGGCACCCTCACGCACGTCGCCGACACCTTGATGCTCGAATCGTGCATTATCTTGCACGTCTCCGCAATCATCTTCTCCTCTTCTTCGCTGTACCCGCTAGCGGCGAAGCTCCCAATCTGCGGCACCAGGTTGAACGCGATCTGATGCGGCAGCGCCTTGGCGTCCACCCTCTTGGGGCGGGGGCCGAGCGAAGCGAGTCCTGAGTGAAGTCCGTACTCGGACGTAGTCGAAAGATCTAAACCTAACAATTCAACCGACTGATCGTTTAATTCCGTCACGGCCTGTCCTCCCGCTCCCGACACCGCCTGGTACGTGTCCACCACCACCCGCTTGATAGGGTTGGCTTTATGTAAAGGATGCAGCGCCATCACTAGCTGCGTCGTCGAGCAGTTGGGTATCGATATAATTCCGCGATGCCACTCCACGTCCTTGCCGTTGACCTCCGGTATCACCAGCGGCACGTCGTCCCGCATCCGGAACGCCGAACTGTCGTCGATGACCAGGCACCCCCGCTCGTTGGCAAAGGGCTGTAGCTGTTTGCTGATGGTCGAGCTTACCGATATGAACGCGATGTCGACGTTCTTGAAGGACTCTTGCTTGGTCTCCTGCACCACCATCTCCTGCCCCGCCACCGACATCCTCTTCCCTGCCGAACGATGCGATGCCAGCAGCTTCAGGTGGTTGATAGGAAACGGACGCTGTTCCAGTATCTTCAGGAACTCCCGCCCGACAGCTCCCGTAGCCCCGACCACCGCTATGTTCACTTCCCGTGCCATATGCTCCTGTCCTTGGCTATTGCAGCCCCAAAATCTTGTCCAGCCCCACTACCAGGCCCTTCCGATTCACCACCTCCCGGACCGCCGCCAGCACCCCGGGCATGTAGCAGTCGCGCCCCAGCACGTCGTGGCGAAGCGTCAGCGTCTGCCCCTGTATCCCCATGACGACCTCGTGGTGCGCACTCCGTCCCGGCTGTCGAAGGCTGTGTATGCCGACTCCCCCCTGCTCGCCGCCCATAGTCCCCGCCAGCGTCTGCTTCTCAGGCCTGTTCCGCTTGAACGCCTTCTTCGACTGTGTCGCCGCCCGCGCTATCGACAGCGACGTCCCCGACGGCGAATCTATTTTCTGCTCGTGATGCGACTCGATTATGTCAATATAGTCGAAATACGGCGCCGCCTTCCTCACCAGGTCCATCAGCACCACCGCCCCCAGCGCAAAGTTGGACGCCAGCACCACCCCCACCTTCCGCTCCGCCGCCATGCTTTCAATTCTCGATATTTCCGCCTCGCTCAGCCCTGTGCTCCCCGACACAAACCGCACCCCCCGCTTTATCGACTCGCTGGCCGCAGACTTGCATCCTTCGGCGTTGGTGAAATCCACCACCACGTCCGGCTTCGTCTCCTCCAGCACCGCCCCCAGGTCTGACGACAGCGGTATAGTCCGGCTGTCTCCAGGAATGCTGAGCAAGTTGGTCTTAGCCGTGCGGTCCGCTGCCCCTACGGCCTCCATGTCCGGGGCCTTGGTCACAGCTCTCAGCACTTCCTGGCCCATCTTGCCCAGGACGCCGTGGACTACAACCCTTATGGCCGCCATCCAACCCTTCCTACAATAAATTGTTTAAAGTGTACCCCTATTTGGCAGGAGGTCAAGAGGTAATTTGGGAAAAGGCTATCCGCCGTATTATGCTTATATCGCCATGGTGAAATCCTTCGTGTTTATATCTGAAAAACCCGGAAGCCACGACTCCCGGTATTAAGCGGAGAAGCCGTGAGCCAGCCACTCCCTCCCCGCCTCGCCGAAGTCGTCGCTGCTCTCTCCTTTGCCACTGACCTCGGCATGGGCCAGCCCATGGGCCACGCCCTCCGCACCTGCCTCCTGTCCATGCGGATAGGGCGCGCCCTGAATCTTAAGGAATCAGAACTCGGCGGACTGTACTACGTCTCCCTCCTGCGCCGCATCGGCTGTACCAGCGACTCCCACGACCTCGCCGGCTGGTTCCCAGATGACATCGCTGCCCACGCCCGGCTGTTCCTCATCGACTTCGCCAAGCCTTCTCAAGTCCTCCGCGATGTTGTAAAACACGCCGGTGGGGGCGCAGGCACCGTGCGCAGGGCGCGCATGCTAGTAGGCGCTTTGACAGGCGGAAAGAGCGGCGTTGAGGTGTTCTTCCGCTCAAGCTGCGAGGTGGCGCAAAGGTTAGCGGAGCGTTTGCAGTTTTCAGATAACGTCCTCCGACCTCTTGACCAGACCTTCGAGCGATGGGACGGCAAGGGCTTTCCTAAGAATATAAAGGGGGAACAGCTTGCCCTCTCTACTCGCATCGCCCAGGTAACGGAAGACGCCGAGGTCTACCACCGGCTGGGCGGCCCCGAGGCAGCCGTTGCCATCGTGCGTCAACGCTCCGGCCACACCCACGACCCGGCCTTGGCAGACCTCTTCTGCAAAATGGGGCCGGAATTGTTCCGCCAGATCGATGTCCTATCGCCCTGGGAAGCGGTCATGGCCGAAGAGCCAGGCACGCCGAAGTTGCTCTCTGAGGCTGAGTTCGACAGAGCTCTCGAAGCCATGGCAGACTTTACCGATCTGAAGTCACCTTACTTCACCGGCCACTCTCGAGGCGTTGCCTCCTTCGCCGCCCTGGCTGCCCAGTGTCATGGGCTTCCCGAGGCGGATGTGCGCCTCTTGCGCCGCGCCGGCCTGGTTCATGACTTAGGAAAGTCAGGTATTCCCAACAGCGTTTGGGAAAAGCCAGGTTCCCTCTCCGACGGCGAGTGGGAACAGGTACGTTTGCATTCCTACTATACCGAGCGCGTTCTTGCACGCCCCCCTGCCCTCGCCGCCATCTCCTCCGTGGCTTCTATGCATCACGAGCGTATTGACGGTTCCGGATACCATCGTGGTGTGACTCGACAAGCCCAGCCTATTACCTCACGCATCCTAGCGGCGGCGGACACATATCAAACAAAGATTGAGCACCGCCCACACCGCGCGGCCTTGGCCCCGCAGGACGCCGCCGCAGAACTGCAATCCCTGGCTAATCAGGGGCGGATCGATAGTGAAGCCTTGGCCGCAGTTCTTACTGCCGTTGGTCACAAAGCCGCCCGTAAGGAATGGCCCGCTAGCCTGACTTCTCGCGAAGTAGAGGTGCTACGCCTCATCGCACAGGGATATTCCCAAAAGCAGGTCGCAGCAGACCTCTATCTCTCCTAGTTCACAGTGAACCACCACATCCGCCACATCTACAACAAGATCGGAGTATCCACACGTGCCGCTGCGACCCTCTTTGCCATGCAGCACCAACTGCTAGAGCCCGTTGACCTCTCCGAAAAATAGCCTGTTTAAGCGATGCCCCCTCCCGACTGCGCCTCCTAAAATCAAATCACCTTTCCACGGAGGCCTGTCATGACCCAGCAGAATCGAACACTTATCCATCGCTACTTTGACGAACTCCTCAGCAAGGGTAATCTGGCAGTTATGGATCAGATCTTAGCCCACAACGTAACGGTGTACCCGCCTGCGTACATGGGTGAACCCTTGCGCGGCATCGATGCGGTGCGCGGCTGGTTCACCGCGCTGCGGCGTGCATTCCCCGATTTCCAGTTCAACCTCGGTGAGGAGTTCGGCGACGGCAACACCATCGCCAGTACTTTCCGAATGCACGGCACCCACAAGGCAGAATATATGGGGTTGCCCGCCACCGGCAACAAGATCGACCTAAGCGGCGCCGACGTGTTCAAGTTCGCCAATGGCAGAATCCAGGAAATCCACATCTTTTACGATACCCTTGGCCTGGTCAGCCAGCTTGGGGTAGTAAAGTGGCCCCCGCAGCCTGCGCCTAGATAGGCGGCCAGCGCCACTCCCCCTCACATCCTCTTCGTCAAATCCCCCGCAATCCTCTCCTCGTCCACAAATCGAGTCACCACAAACGTCACCAGGCTAATAATCAGCGCCCCCAGCACCGCCGGCCAGAACCCGTCGATGGCGAAGTTCAGGTCGTCAATCTTCTCCGCAATCCACTCCGTCAAAAGCAGCAGCAGCGCGTTTAAGACAATCAAGAAGATGCCCAGAGTCAAAATCGTTATCGGCAGCGTGAGAATCTGCAGCGCTGGCTTCACATACGCGTTCAGCAGCCCCAGTATCAGCGACACCGCGATGATCGACACCGCCCCCTCCAGCTCAATCCCATCCACCAGCGCCGCCGCCACCCACACTGCCAGCGCCAGTATCGCCCACCAAATGACGAATGTAATTATTCCAGCCATGCTATCGTCTTATTATCGACCCGCCGGGCCTCGACCATATCGCCGCCCCCGACATGATGAGAACAATCCCCACCAACACAAACGCCAGGTCCCTCGATGACATATCCAGCGCCTCGAGTATTAGCGCGAACCCTAAGGCCACCAAGCCAATCGACAGCAGCCTCCAAAGCGTCATGGGTAGCTCCTTTATACCGTACTGCCCTACCCCTTGAACACCTGCACCCGGTCGTTATTCCCGTCCGCCACGTAAACAAACCCGCCCTCGTCCGCCGCCACGCCCCGCGCGAACCGTAGCCGCCCTTCATGCGTCCCGAACCCCCCGAACTCCCCCAAATACGCCCCCTCCGACGAGAATTTTTGCACTCGCTGGTTCTGATAGTCCGCCACGTACACGTTCCCCGCGCGGTCCACCGCTATGCCGCGAGGCGACAGGAACTGCCCCGGACCCGCGCCGTGCGACCCTATGTTCATCAGCGGGTTCCCATCCGGCGACAGCTTCCTCACCCTAAAGTTGAATGTGTCCGCCACGTATAAATTCCCCACCGCGTCCAGCGCCAGCCCAAAGGGGTTATCGAAACCTTCGCCGCCTCCGCTGCCGCCCCCAACCCCGGTCAATCGATTCACTTCCTGCCCATTCGGCGTGAACCGGATTATGACCCCCTCCGCCGGCAGCGACACGTATACGTAATCCTTCGACGCCGCTATCGCCCACGGCCTTCCCGGCACAGGCCATATCCCCTCCAGCGCTCCTGCGGGCGTGTATTTCTTCACTCGATTGGTAAATGTGTCCGCCACATAGACAAATCCGCCGCCGCTGGCAATGCTTCGAGGAAAGTTGAACTGTCCCTGGCCGTTGCCGGGCTCGCCCCACATCCGAACAAAATACGACGGCGGCGTGGGCGGCGTCACCGCCACGGGCGGCGCCGGCGGCGGCACGCTGGCCCGCAGCCTCTCAGGCCCGAATATCTGTACCCTATCGTTATTCCCATCGGCCACATACAACAGCCCGTCCGGCCCCGACGACAGCGCCCTGGCAAATCGGAACTGCCCGTCCCCCGCCCCAAAGCCTCCCCACTCGGATATGAATGTCCCGTCCCTGGCGAACTGCTTTATCCTGAAGCTCTCCATATCCGTGACAAAAACATTTCCTATCCTGTCCACCGTTATCCCCGTGGGGTAGTTGAAATCTCCAGGCCCCGTTCCCTGCTTCCCCCACTTGGCCCTGAACCTGCCGTCAGGCCCAAAGACCTGTACCCTGTGGTTCCCTCCATCCAGCGCATATATCGCCCCCACCTCGTCCACCGCCACCGCCCTCACCGACTGGAGCTGCCCGTCCCCGGTGCCCCAGCTTCCAATGGTGTCCACATACAAGCCCTCGGAAGTGAACCTCTGGATCTGGCCGTTGGCCGTGTCCGCCACATACACCCTCCCATCCGGCCCCACCGCGATGCCGAAGGGCGTCTCGAAAGTCCCCTGCCCGTCGCCCTGGCCCCCCCACTGCTTGACCATCACCCCTTCGGGCGACCACTTCTCCACTAGGTTCTCCCCGGGATGCAGGGTGTACACAAACCCCTGCGCGTCCACCGCAATCCCCCACGGCCTCCCCTGCGTCGGCCACGACGCCAAAGGTTCCCCCCTCGCCGTGAACTTCTGCACTCGCAGCGAATATGTGTCCGCGATGTAGACGTTCCCCGCGCTGTCGAAGGCGATCCCCCTGGGCAGATTCAACCGCCCCGGCTCCAATCCCCGCTGTCCCCACTTCGATATATAGACCTGCGGCTCCAGATTCCCAATTATTATCGGCGTAGGCGTGGGTACCGGTACGAGCGTTGGTGTTGGTGTGGGTGTCGGCAGCGCTGTGGGCGTGGGCGTCGGCTCTGTAGTAGGCGTCGGGCTTGGAATCCCCGTCGGCGCCTGATACGGCGTTCGCGTCGGCGTCGGTGTGGACAGAGGGCCCAGCGCAGGCGTAAGTGTTGGCGTCGCCGTAGGCCCCTCCCCCTGCGGATTATTAGCTACCGTTGTCGGCGTCGGCGTCGGTGGCACCCAGGCATCCGTGCCGCCGCACCCCGCCGCCAGCAGCAGCAAAGTAAATGAGATAATACATCCGGCGACTTTTAAGGGCATCATTAACTCGCGACGCAGCTAGGCGCTGCTTTTGGTGCAATGCGCTCACAAACCATTACTACTATTAGCTTCGTCCCGCGCCTCTGCGACAACAAACAGACAGACGAATCCTTTATCGCCCGCACTAATCCAAAAGGATGCCTACCAGCCCGCTAGACGCCCAACCACCTGTGTCATTCCAAATGCGGCCTAGTCTTCGCCTACTATTAAACGATGCAACTATTTATGTAGGGGCGCGGTGACCGCGCCCATCCCCTTACGCCCTCACCACGCTTCCCCAAAAACCAGAAGGCCCCCGATATATCGGGGGCCTTCTCTCCATTATCTCTATTGTCTCTTCCTACGGCCTCTGATACGGCTTCCGGTACCCGCCGCCTCCACCGCCGCCTCCGCGATATCCACCACCGCCGCCGCCGCCACCGTAGCCGCCCCGGCCTCCGCCGTAACCGCCGCGGTCGCCGCCTCCGCCATACCTGGGGCCGCGGTCTCCGCCCCTATCAGGGCCACGGTCTGGCCCCCTATCGGGACCTCTATCCGGCCCTCTATCGCCGCCCCGGTCTCCATCGCCGTATCTGGGCGCGCGGTCCCGGTCTCCGCCACGGCCAAAATCGCGAGGCCCGCTATCCCGGTCTCGAGACGGCGCCGGCCCCCGGTCCCGTCCGCCGAACCCGCCCCTGGGCCCCCGGTCCCGGTCAAACCCGCGGTCCGGCGCCCTCTCGGCCACCGGCCTGGGCTTGTCCTTGTCCTCGAACAGCGCCCGGCGGGACAGGTTCACGCGGCCCATCGAGTCTATCTCGTGGATCATCACCGTGACTTCCTGTCCTATCGAATATCCATTGTCCATTTCGGACATCTCCTCGCGCCTCAGCAACCCGTCCTTCCCCGGCAGCAGCTCTACGAACACGCCGAAGTTGGCCGTTCGCGTCACCTTGCCGGTGAAGATGTCGCCTATCTGCAGCTCGCGAGTCATCCCCTCGATTCTCGCTCGCGCCTTCTGTATCGACGCGTCGTCCACCGCCCCGATGACCACCACGCCCGCGTCGTCTATGTCCACCGTGGCGCCGGACTCTTCGATGATCGACCTTATATTTTTGCCTCCCGGCCCTATGACCGCTCCAATCTTCTCGACAGGTATGGTCATGCGGTACATCTTCGGCGCGTAAGGGCTTAGCGTCGCGCGAGGCTCCGGCAGTGCCGCCTTCATCTTGTCCAGGATGAACAATCGCGCCGCCCTCGCCTGCTCCAGCGCCATCGCCAGAATCTCGTCCGGCAGGGCGTGAATCTTCATATCCATCTGCAGGGCGTTGATGCCTTCCGACGTCCCCGCCACCTTGAAGTCCATGTCCCCCAGGAAGTCTTCGATTCCCTGGATGTCCGTCAGAACGGCGTGCTTTCCGTCCTCGCCCATAATAAGGCCCATGGCAATACCCGCCACCGGTGCCTTAATAGGCACCCCCGCGTCCATCAGCGACAGCGTGCTGCCGCAGACGCTGGCCATGGATGTGCTGCCATTGGAACTGACCACTTCCGATACCACACGAATAGCGTAGGGGAACTCTTCTTCGCTCGGCAGCATCGGCTCCAACGCCCGCTCCGCCAGCGCCCCGTGCCCTATCTCACGGCGGCCCGTGAACATGCGGCCCGTCTCCCCCGTCGAATACGGCGGGAAGTTGTAATGGTGCAAATAGCGCTTGCTCTCCTGCGGGCTCAAGGTGTCCAGCTTCTGTTCCATCCCTATGCTGGCCAGCGTCGCCAGGCTCAGCACCTGCGTCTGCCCTCGAGTAAACAGCCCGCTGCCGTGCGTCCGAGGTATCAGCCCCACCTCTATCGATATGGGCCGTATCTCGTCCGACTTGCGGCCATCCGGTCGAACGCCCCGCTCCAGGATGCGGCTCCGCACCAGGTCCTTCAAAATGCTCTTGAACACGCCGGCGACGGCCTTGGCGTCATACTTCTCTTTCAGCGCCTCCTCCGCCTCCGACCGCAGCGCCTCGATGGCGTCCTCTCGCTCCGACTTCATCGGCGCCCGCTCCAGTGTCTCCACCAGCCGGTTCCCCAGTATCTCCCTCACGGAGCCCTCTAGCTCCGACTTGTCAGCTTCCGGCGGCGGCTCCTGCTTGGCCTTCCCAACGGCTCCGGCCATCTCTTCAATCAGATCGATGATCTCGTTGTTGGTGCGCTTCGCCAGCTTGATGGCCTCTATCACCACCTCCTCCGAAACCTCCGTGGCCCCGGCCTCCACCATCCCCACGCTGTCCCTTGCCCCCGCCACTACCACGCTGAGCTGGCTGGCCTCTATCTCTTCATATGTGGGGTTGACAATATACTGCCCGTCTTTATACGCGACGCGGCACGCCCCCACCGGCCCGCCAAACGGTATGTCCGATATCGACACCGCCGCCGACGCCCCCACAATCCCCAGCACGTCCGGCGGGTTCTGCCGGTCTGCCGACAGCACTGTGACAACAATCTGTAAATCGTTATGTAACGACTTGGGGAAAAGCGGCCTCATGGGGCGGTCGATTAATCGCGCGCTCAGCACCGCTTCCGACGTGGGCCTCCCCTCGCGGCGGAAGAAGCTGCCCGGTATCTTCCCCACGGCGTACAGCCTCTCCTCAAACTCCACCGTCAAAGGCAGGAAATCGATATCCGGCCTCGCCGACTTCGACATCGTCGCCGTCACCAGCGTCACCGTGTCCCCATACCTCACCTGCACCGACCCGCTGGCCTGAAACGCCATGCGGCCAGTCTCAAGGACTAGCTTCTGCCTTCCAATTTGCCTCTCAAAAACGCGGACCATGCTCTGAACCATAGGTAAAGCAATACCTCCTAAAATTGGAGCGCAGAAAAGAAAAAAGCACCCCGCAGGGTGCTATTTCCGCAGACCTAATCTGCCGATAAGGGTCCTGTAGTGTGCGACGTCGTGCCGGGTCAGATAGCTTAATAGCTTCCTTCGACGGCTTACCATCTTCAGGAGGCCTGCTCGTGTGGAGGTGTCCTTGCGATGGGTCTTGAGGTGGCGCGTCAACTCGTTAATCCTCTCGGTAAGCACCGCCACTTGTACATCCACTGAACCTGTATCGCTGTCGCTGAGCCTGTTAGCGGCTATTACCTCCGCCTTCCTGTCCTTATCCACTAATCCCTTACTTCCCTTATCTTTTTCTTTTTACTCGCAGCCATTATACCACACAATCCAAATCCGCAACCCCCGCCCCTCCCGTCCCAATCCCCTCTGGTTCCCCTTCTTCTCCTATTGCAAAGGAGAAGAAGGGGCTAGGGGATGATGAGGTGCTCCTATTTATCTTTCCCCCTTCTCAGAAAAGAGAAGGGGGACAAAGGGGGATGAGTTGGCTTGTAGGTGAACAACATGCCGTACAATAACACGAGTCCCCGCTAAGGATAGGATATGCCGACTTTATTTATAGTCTCCACCCCCATCGGCAACCTCGAAGACATCACCCTCCGCGCCCTCCGCATCCTCCGCGACACCCCCCTCATCGCCGCCGAGGACACCCGCGTCACCCGCAAGCTCCTCGCCCGTCACTCCATCTCCACACCCCTCCTCAGCCTCCACGCCCACAACGAGCCCGCCCGAATCCCCGCCATCCTCGACGCCTTGGCTAAACACGATGTCGCCCTCGTCACCGACGCCGGCTCACCCACCCTCTCCGACCCGGGCGCCCACCTCGTCCGCGCCGCCGCCCAGGCCGGCTGCCCCGTCGTCCCCATCCCCGGTCCCTCCGCCATCACCGCCGCCCTCTCCGCCTCCGGCCTCCCCGCCGACACCTTCACCTTCCTCGGCTTCCTCCCTCGACGCTCCAAAGACCGGCTCTCCACCCTCAAATCCGTCGTCTCTCTTCAGCATACGTTGGTTATATTCGAGGCCCCCCACCGCCTTCAAGACACCCTCCAATCCCTCCTCACCGCCCTCGGCGACCGACCCATCGCCGTCTGTCGCGAGCTAACCAAACTCCACGAAGAAATCTTCCGAGGCTCCATCAGCGACGCCCTCGCCCACTTCACCGCCCCCCGCGGCGAGTTCACCCTGGTCATCGAAGGCTCCTCATCCGTCCCCTCTCTCCCCCCCCAACCCCAAGCCATCCCTCTCCATCAACAACTCGCCGCCCTCAAAGCCCAGGGCCTCCGCGCCAAAGACGCCGTCGCCCAAGTCACCGCCTCCACCGGCCTCCCCAAACGAGACGTCTACAAGGCCTGGCTGGAGCTAGGAAAGCAAGCTGGCAAAGGGGTGGGGTGAGGTGATACGTCATTTCGACCGAAGCGGAGAAACCTCAGCGTGCCGTCCGCCACCTTTACCCGCTGTTTTTGCTGCCATGGTAGTCTTAACGAGAACTCTTTATGTCATCCAACGACAAGGGCTTTATATCATCAAGGTCAATCGCAAAGTAGCAATCGTCGCAAAGCTTAAGCGGCTCGCCAACATCAAAATGGTCTCCGTGCCCCCAATGAGGTTCTCCATCCTCATCCAGGTGATACATACCCAGTTCTAAGCACGCCCACCTCGTGGCTTCATTAGTATGACACTTTTGACATTGCATTAAGGCCTGCCCCTATTTTTTAACTATGCTCCAGTGAGGCCGCATGCGACACATTTAACAATAATCTGGCAGCCTCCGGAACCGCTCTTGGGCTGTCCAAGAAAAACCTCGCCCCAAAGTCCCTTCCGAAGCCTCCACTCGTCGGCATCCTCGCCTGAATACTAATGTTGGGATACTTCGACTCATCATCAACCTCCCCCAGGAACCAAACTTCGATGCGGCCCTGCTCCTTTCTATGGTTCATATAGGCAAATCTCTTGTTTCCTTTTTGAAAATAGCCGCACCACTTAGCTGATTGCGACCTCTGCAAATCTGGCACCTTTGCCTTTAGGCTTGAATAGAGAGCATCGCATAAATCTCTGGACCCTTGGCCAGCTTCCGTGTGATTAGACATCTATCCTCCAAAGGCGCGATTGCCGGTGATTGTACCTTGACCAACGACCCACTAATAGACCTTGTCTGTTGTGACAACTTTTTGTTGCGCCAACCTCCTCCCTTCCCTTATCCTCTCCCCATGCCCACCAACCGCTATCCCATCGCCACCTGTCCCTATAATGTAGGGGCGAGGTCATCTCGCCCTTCCTCTCATTCCCCTTCTACGAATTTCGGATTCGTTTGTGATTCGTTCGTCAAATAATAAAGATGTTAATTTCTGTCAGACACCAAAATGAACCGATTGCCGAGAGGTTGTTCCGGTTGTTTTCAGGCATTTTAGGCACCAAACATCCCCCTTTTTGGAGAAACAACCTCCTCCCATCCCCGCTAATCATCTCGCCTTCCCTACCTCCGAAAACCAACCCCGCACCTTAAAAACGACCAAAACGGCTCCATGCCTAGCTCGTGCCTAAATATTCGATTCGCTTTGAGAAAAAATCGCAAAACGACTCCCTGAAAACGAATCACACCATGTAGCCAGCGAACGCACTGAACGAGCCTATGCCGCACCCTTCAGTGCGTCGAGCACCTTAAAAACACATAACGGAGACCCCGATGACAATCGGGGCGGTACTGATCCCCTCCCCTCTCTCCCTCGTAGGGGCAGGTCTTAGACCTGCCCTGTCCCAACCCCCACCCTGCCACAGCCCGCTTAGACCAATGCCGCACCATTCATGGTGCGGTAGGGCTCCCCCTTCCACATCTGCCCCCCTCTCCCTTCGTATGCTAGACTATCCCCATGCCTGCACAGAGTGAAAAAGTCTTCATCGCCGTCGCCTGGCCCTACGCCAACGGCCCCCTCCACCTCGGCCACATCGCCGGCTGCTACCTCCCCGCCGACATCTTCGCCCGCTACCACCGCCTCAAAGGCAATCGAGTCCTCATGGTCTCCGGCTCCGACCAGCACGGCACCCCCATCACCGTCCGCGCCGAGCAGGAGGGCCTCACCCCCCAGCAGGTCGTCGATAAGTACCACGCCAGCTTCCTCGACTCCTGGAAGCGACTCGGCATCACCTTCGACCTCTTCACCACCACCGGCACCCCCAACCACCGCCAGGTCGCCCACGACATGTTCCTCACCCTCCTCAACAAGGGCTACATCACTAAGGGTACGATGCTCCTCCCATACTGCCCCACCTGCCGCCAGTTCCGGCCAGACCGATATATCGAAGGCATCTGCCCCCACTGTCGATACGTCGGCGCCCGCGGCGACCAGTGCGACAACTGCGGCCGCACCCTCGACCCCCAGGACCTCATCGAGCCCAAATGCCGCGTCTGTATGTCCACCCCCGAGTTCCGTGAGTCCGAGCACTTCTTCCTCAAGCTCACCGCCTTCGAGAAGCCCCTCCAGGACTGGGTCGCCCAGCAGAGTGAGAAGGCCGGCTGGCGGCTCAACGTCCGCAACTTCACCGCCCGATATCTCGCCGACGGCCTCAAGGACCGCGCCATCACCCGAGACATCTCATGGGGCATCCCCGTGCCCGTTCCAGGCTTCGACTCCAAGCGCATCTACGTCTGGTTTGAGGCCGTCTGCGGCTACCTCTCCGCCGCCAAAGAATGGGCCCAGAAACAGGGCGCGCCGGACGCCTGGCAGCACTTCTGGCAAGACCCCTCCTGCCGCGCCTACTACTTCATCGGCAAGGACAACATCCCCTTCCATACCATCATCTGGCCCGCCATGCTCATGGGCCACGGCGGCCTCAATCTCCCTCACGATGTCCCCGCCAACGAGTTCCTCAACCTGGCCGACATGAAGTTCTCCACCAGCCGAAACTACGCCGTCTGGCTCCCCGACTATCTCGATAAGTATGAGCCCGACCCCCTGCGCTACGTCCTGTCCGCCGCCATGCCCGAGACCAGCGACGCCAACTTCACCTGGGCCGATTATGTTCGACGCAACAATCAGGAGCTGGTCGCCACCTACGGGAACCTGGTCCACCGCACCCTCACCCAGGTCCATCGCAACTTCGATGGCAAGTTCCCCCAGCCAGGCCCCCTCGACCCCGACGACCACGCCCTCCTCCACCGCCTCCCCCAGGCCCTCGACTCCACCAGCGACGCCCTGTCCAAATGCAGCTTCCGGCAAGCCCTCGGCGTCGCCATGAGTCTCGCCCAGGACGCCAACCGATATATCGACGCCAAAGCCCCCTGGAAGACCCGCAAGACCGATATCCAGCGCACCGCCACCACCCTCTGGGTCTGCCTGAACGTCATCTCCTGCCTCCGCACCATCACCTACCCCTTCCTCCCCTTCTCCGCCCAGAAACTCCACACCCTCCTCGGCTTCGCCGGCGATGTCCAGTCCTCCGGCTGGCGCCTCCACAACATCAAAGGTGGACACCCCTTCCCCGAACCCACCCCCCTCTTCACTAAACTAGACGAGTCCCTAATAGAATCCGAAACCGCCAAACTCCGCTCCCCCACCTAACCCTATGCCTACCTTGCGAACATGTCATCCTGAGCCCCGCGAAGGATCTAATCGCCGTGACCGCTGCCACATCCCATCCATTACTCCCGTCTCAATTTCTAAATGTAGGGGCGAGGTCGCCTCGCCCTCTCTCTCTTGTCATTCTAAGCGAAGAGCGTACTCGCACGCGGCCGAAGGATCTATGCCCAGCACCAACCTATCGATTACCTACACCTTGGCTTCTCGCCCTTCTCGGGACGTGGCCAGGTGTGGTGTCCCGTCATTGCGACCGAAGTGGAGAAACCCCAACACCCCATTGTCTACTTCACCTCTTTTTAATGTAGAGGCAAGGTCGCCACGCCCTCTCCACTCCTTCTCCCCCTTGATGGGGGAGAATAGAAGAGAGGGTGAATCACTAGCACAACGCTCCGTCCGCCAGGCCAGACTACCCTTCCCTCTGGACTTCTCCTTCTGGTCTCTTCCACCCTTGAGGGGGAAGATTAAGATGGGGGGTCGGGGTGGTGATGGGCGGTGTTCCCAGAATGCTTAAAAACCTAGATCCCACCACCACCCAGATCTACGCCCCCGTCCGGCAGGAACTCGCCCAGGTAGAAACCCGCCTCCGAGACCTCGGCCAGGGCCAGGAACAACACCTCGACGACCTCCTCTCCTACCTCTTCGAACGCGGCGGCAAAGGCATGAGACCCGCCCTCACCCTCCTCGCCTCCAAACTCTTCGGCAAAGGCTCCGACGCCGCCGTCATCATGGCCGTCGCCGTCGAACTCCTCCACATCGCCACCCTCATTCATGACGACACCGTCGATAACTCTGACCTGCGGCGCGGCCAGCAGACCATCAGCAGCCGGTGGGGACGCAACGTCGCCGTCCTCCTCGGCGACTACGTCTTCGCCACCTCCGCCACCTTTGTCTGCGACACCCACAACGTCCGCGTCATCCGACGCTTCTCCGAGACCATCATGGAGCTATCCAGCGGCCAGCTCATGGAGTTCTTCAACACCCGCAACCCGGACGTGGACCGTAAGACCTACGAGGGCCGCATCTTCCGAAAGACCGCCTCCCTCTTCCAGACCGCAGCCGAGACCGGAGCCATTCTGGGCGGCGCCCCGGAAAACGCCGTTCAGGCCCTCAAACAATATGGCTACAACGTCGGCATGGCCTTCCAGATCGTTGACGACATCCTGGACGTCAAAAGCACCGCCGCCGAAATGGGCAAGCCCGTCGGCAATGACCTCCTCCAGGGCGTCCTCACCCTCCCCACCCTCATGCTCCTGGAGCGTTACCCTGACGACAACCCCATCCCCAAACTCTTTGCCGCCCCGGACCAGCGCCAGCACTTAGACAAAGCTCTGTCCATGATCCAAAACTCGGACATCATCGACCGCTGCTACGCCGATGCCGAGGCCTACTGCCGCCGCGCCACCTCAGACCTCTCCGCCCTTCCCTTCTCCCCCTCCCGCGACTCCCTCCTCACCCTCGCCGGCTACGTCACCACCCGCCGCAAATAGTGACATCTTCTAATAGACTTAAGCAGCTCCTGTCACTTACCATTTATTAGTTATTAGCACCCAAGCGCCATATACGTCATTTAGGTGAGCCTTTAGCCCTGAGCGAAGTCCGTACTCGGACGTAGCCGAATGGGGAAGTCGAGAGACCTCAACGTCCCGTCCGCTACCATCACCTTTCATATTGCTGACCACACTGTTCCTAAGCGTCGGCTAAACATTCCCAGAGTAGGCAGTAAAAACAGGATTGTCATCCTGAGCGAAGTCGGTACTCCGACGCAGCCGAAGGATCTATGTCCAAAACCAACCTTTTGCCTGGCCCCTCTTCTTTCCTCTCCCTTGACGGGAGAGGATAAAAGGTGAGGGTGTAACCCTGGCTCAACGATGCTGTGTCATCACCAACCTCTCACATAGCCCCTTCCTCTCCACTGCCCCCTTCCCCCGCTCGGCGGGAGAAGGTTAGTTAGGGGTCCTCCCACTCCTAGCACTCCCTTCTCCCCCTCACCCCTCCTACACCACCTCTCCCCCCAGCACCACCATCCCCACCCTAGCTCCCCTCTCCCCCAACTCCCCCTCCACCACCACCAAATCCCCCGCCTTCCCCACCTGCACCGACCCCAGCAACCCATCCTGCAACCCCACGTACGACCCTCCCAGCGTCCACGCCCGCACCGCCTCCTCCACCCCCACCGACTCCCTCTCCCCCACCACTCCACCCCCC
>Ga0194132_10001477_pt1 | contig 47399 bp, 43 predicted proteins | sample TA2KigOf80mmetaG_FD_148612 | JGI IMG/M metagenome (GOLD analysis project Ga0194132, IMG submission 148612) | Freshwater microbial communities from Lake Tanganyika, Tanzania - TA2015054 Kigoma Offshore 80m | ecosystem: Environmental > Aquatic > Freshwater > Lake | place: Tanzania: Lake...
GCGGCCTCGATCAAGTGCTCCCTCGCCCTTTCCATCCATCATGGACACCTCCTTAGAGTTTGTGGCATCATGCCCCAATTCCGTGTCCAAGAAAATCCTAGGGCGGGGGAGCGCCAGGTTTTCCAGCTCGTGATGTTCCATCAGTCTGCCGACCTTATCCCCTTCGATTCCAAGGAGCTTCTCATCTTGTCCAGGGCCAATCGCGTACGGCCTTTGACGGTCCCGAGAGGGACAACCATCGCCTCTGCGATCTCGGCTTGGGTATAGCCCTGGAAGTAGGCCATCTCCAGCGTCTTCCTCTGCTCCTCCGGGAGCTCTTGCATCGCTTCCTTCAGCATCGCATGGTCCAGATTCGCGACGACCTCGTGCCACGGATCGGGCCCGGTGACCATATGGGCCGTCTCGTCTATCTCCACGTCCAAGCGCGTCTTACCCCGGCGCTGCCGGACGAAGTCTATGGCGCGGTTGCTGGTGCAGGCCAGGAGCCAGCTGCGCACATTGCCCTTGGCGCCATCGAACTTGCCTGCGTTCCGCCAGAGGTTGAGAAAGACCTCCTGCACAACGTCCTCCGCCATGCTCGCGTCGCCCAGGGTGCGCACAGCGACCGAATAGGAAACTTTCCCGTAGCGATCATAGATCTACGCCAGGGCGGAGACGTCCTGTCGCTGGATGGCCCGAAGCAGATCCTGGTCGCTTGGTATGTTCATAATCACTACGTAGGCAGAGGGGAAGACGGATGAACGCCTGTGATTATACAGAAGCGAATGGGGCAGCCGACCGCGTCGACAGAAGGGGAGAGGCTACTCCTCGTCCTTATCGTCCAGCGCCGCCCCTTCCGGCGAGTTCCGGCGCTTCACGATGAAGCAGACCTCATCGTCTTCCCAGTGCTTCTCGGCGAGCTTGCGGGCCAGGTCCCAAGCGTCCCTATACTCGTCAGGCTCGGCGTCCGACCCATCGAGCCAGAGGTAGAAGTCCTCTTCGTCCGGGTCCTTTACCTTGGCGTCCACGATGACCTGGACACCGGCGAACTCGGCTTCCACTTCGGATTTCAAGCGTGCAGCGACGCGTCGTACCTTCTGATCCATGGCAGGTCACTCTCGAGCGCCGACCTTGGCCTTATCGCGGCCGGCCCGGTAGCGCTCATCTCCAGATAATATCTTCTTCCGCAAGCGGATGGTCTGCGGCGTCACTTCCACCAGCTCATCCTCATTGATGAAGTCCAGGCACTCTTCCAGGCTCAGCTTAACGGGCGGCTCCAGCCGCACCAGGACGTCGGCTGAGGCGGCGCGCATATTCGTGAGCTTCTTCTCTTTGCAGACGTTCACGATGACGTCCTCATCCCGCGGGTGCATACCCACGATCATGCCCTCATAGACGCTGATGCCAGGCTCCCAGAAGGTTTGCCCGCGTCCCTGGGCGATGTTGAGGCCGTAGCTGGCCACGACGCCCGTCTCGTGGGCTACCAGCGCGCCCTTGCGGGAGGACTTCACTTCGCCCTCCATGCGCTGGTAGCTCTGAAAGATGCTGTTCATAACGCCCTCGCCGCGGGTGATGCGCGGGAAGATGGAGCGGAAGCCGATGAGCCCCCGCGTGGGGATCGAGTATTCCAGGTGGACATTGCCCTGGCCGTCGTTCCGCATGTCCGTCATCTTGGCAAGGCGTCCCGCCAGGTTTTCCGTCAGTGGGCCCACGTACTGCTCTTTGGTGTCAATCATCAGCAGCTCATTGGGCTCGTGGATCTTGCCGTCCACGATCTTGGTTACCGGCTCGGGCCGGGAAACCTGGAACTCGTAACCCTCCCGGCGCATGTTTTCGATGAGGATGGCCAGGTGCAGTTCGCCGCGCCCGGAGACCAGGAACTGGTCGGGGTTCTCCGCATCGTCATCCACCTTCAAGCTGACGTTGGTCTGGAGCTCCTTGAAGAGGCGCGCGCGGATCTGGCGCGTGGTGCAGTACTGCCCTTCGCGGCCTGCGAAGGTGGAGGTATTGACGCCGAAGGTCATCTTTACCGTCGGCTCGTCCATCTCGATGCGCGGCAGGGCCTCCGGCGTCTCTTGCGCCGCGATCGTATCGCCGATGGAGACGTTCTCCACCCCGGCCAGGCAAATGATTTCCCCGGCCTCGGCGGAAGGGACTTCGCGGCGCTCCAGGCCCATGTAGACCCAGAGGCGCTCGATCTTGTGGTTCGTCACCTTGCCGTCCCGATCAATGTGGGCGATGTTGTCTCCCAGGGAGACCTTGCCCCGGAAGATGCGCCCGATGCCAATCTGCCCCAGGTGATTATCATACGTCAGGGAGGCTACCAGCATCTGGAACGGCTTGTCCGGCTCCGCGGTGGGTGGCGGGATATGGTTGACGATGGCCTCAAAGACTGGCTCCATGTCCTTGGCTTCAGTCTCCAGGCTTACGGAGGCGCGGCCCTGGCGGCCGGAGGCGTAGATGATGGGGAAGTCCAGCTGGTCGGCATCCTGAGCCAGCTCAAGGAAGAGGTCTTGCACCATGCTCACCACTTCCTTGGGGCGGGCGTTCGGGCGGTCTATCTTGTTGATGACGACGACGGGCTTCAGGTGCTTGAGCAGCGCCTTCTTAAGCACGTAGGTGGTCTGCGGCATAGGCCCATCGAGGGCGTCCACCAGGAGGAGACAGCCATCGGCCATGTTCAGGACGCGCTCCACTTCGCCGCTGAAATCGGCGTGGCCGGGGGTGTCAATGATGTTGATCTTGATGCCCCGGTAGCTGATAGCGGTGTTCTTGGCCAGGATGGTGATACCGCGCTCCCGCTCCAGGGGGTTGCTGTCCATGATCAGCTCGCCCACCTGCTGGTTCTCGCGGAAGGTATGGCTCTGCTTGAGCAGGGCGTCAACCAGCGTCGTCTTCCCGTGGTCCACATGGGCGATGATGGCGACGTTGCGTATATCGGAGCGTCTTGGGGTAGTCATCACATACTCGCAAAAAAGCGCTGGTCGTTGCCAGCGCTGTAACCGCCTGACCTTTCAATAATAGCACAGCCCGCCTGGGTTGTGATGGCGCGGCATCCGGCGGTTTGGGGTGCGATGCCGATTCACGAAGTGGAGCGGCTTCGGTATAATATCCCGGTTGGCTTGCGCCGAGGCAACAGAAGCCACAGTAGCTCAGTGGTAGAGCAGCTGTTTCGTAAACAGCAGGTCGTCAGTTCGATCCTGACCTGTGGCTCCAGTTAACTCCATTCTCTCTTTAACTTAATCTGGATACCTCGTCGTTCGGATCGAACCGGCAGGTCGTCGGTAGAAGTCGCTTCGCGAGGGCCTGACCTGCGGCTCCAAAGATTCCCCAACTAGCCTTCTACGGACTTTTGATGTCCATTCCTCCGGCCAAGCAGAAGAGATTGGCCCGCAGCAGATTCTTGGTAGGCCCGGTGCCTGGGGTGATTTTGGACGAGATCCCACCCGCGATGTGGAAGCCGCCGGTCTCTACGCCTGTCCCCGGCGGCACTTTGATCTCTGCGCCGCCGAAGAGCGTCACGATGTTGATCCGTGCAGGCTTGTCTGTGGGAAATGTCGCCTGCTGCAGATCAAACTCGGCGCCGCCTGCCAAGGAAACGTGCCAGTACGTGCCGGAAAGTGCCGCTGCTCCTTTCAACGATGAGCCGCCGAACAGAGAGAAAGAAATCCCGCCCATAGTCCCCTCCTTTTGTCTGCGGACCTACTTCCAGTAGACCCAATGCTCGTGCTTTTCCCTGTGGAAGGGCAGCGTGAGGATAAGGGCAAAGACGGCCCACTTCCACGCGCCTTCAAAGGGAATCACGCCCGTTGCCATCAGCCCTACGATAACCGCCAGCGCCACCCAACCAGGACCTTTCATCGCAACCTCCTTGCCGGTTGTGCCGGAAAAATACCAAGTCTGAGAGGTTGGATGCGTGAAGTCGCAAAAGGGAGACGTGAAGAAGGCGTGAAGGTTGCGCGCCTAGGGCCTTCATCGCCTGAGGCTTCACCTGCTCCATGAACAGCCGCATGGAGCGGACGAGCTTCTCGTGGTCTACGCCGCCGGGGCCGTGCCACAGGAGGAGCCGCCGCACACCCGCCTTGGCTAGCTCCACTACCTGCTCGGCGCAGCGGTCCGGGTCGCCGTAGATAATGCGGTTCTGCCACCATTCGTCATAGTCAAAGGCCCCGCGCTGTTTGAAGCGGTCGGCCATCTGCTCGTAGGACTTGGGGGCCTTGTTGGGATCAATCGTGATGCGGTGGAGGATGTCCACGTGCCACTTGAGACCTTCGTACGGCTCTTCCTTTGAGGCCTTGTTCGTGGGCGCCACGTACATCAGCTTCATGACGACGGTTTGGTCGAGCAGGGATTCAATTTCCTGGGGCGTAGCGCCTGCTTCCACCAGGCATTGCTTGTAGATGGCGATGTCCTCCACCACGGTCTTGTTGTCATTGAATGGGCGCGCGAGGATGGCGGGCATGCGCTTCTTGGCGGCGATGATGGCGCTGTCCCTGGTGCTGCTGGCCATGAGCAGCGGAACATGGGGTTTCGAGACCGGTTTCGGGAGGACGCTGACCTCAGGGAAATGGTGGAACTTGCCCTGGTGGGAGAAGCGCTCATCCGTCCAGGCGCGAGTGAGGACGTTCAGGGTCTCATCGAAACGCTCGCGGGTGTCCTCCATAGAGACGCCGAAGACGGGGTACTGGATCGGCTGGTAGCCCCGCCCGATGCCCATGTCAAGGCGGCCGCCGGTCAGGATGTCTGTGATGGCGCCCTGCTCGGCCAGGCGCAGCGGGTGGGCGAAGGAGAGGTTGACAACGGCGATGCCGATGCGGACGCGCTTGGTGCGCCCGGCGGCGTGCATAACGAGGGCGAATGGGTCGCCGGTGAGGCAGTAGGGCGTGAAGTGCTATTCCGGGATCCAGACCTCGTCGTAGCCCATCTTCTCGGCTAGCTCCAGCCGGTCCATCTCATAGCGAAAGACGTCCGGTTCGCTGATCCACGGCGGATGCTGGAAGGTATGGTAGGTGCCGAAGCGTAGGCGCATGGCGGTCTAAACGGGGCCGGCTATTCTTCGAACCGGAAGGGCGGGTACTTGTCCGTCACGAGGAAGAAGTAGGCGCAGGCGCGGAAGGCCCACCGGTTCATGCCTAACAGGATAGGAAAGATGCCCTTGGGGTACTTCGCGGTAAACAGGACGATAAAGCCTGCGATAACCGCAAGAACCATGACGATTCCCCCAGATTGCCATCCCCATCTTCCGAAGGCAACGCCAAGACCGCCTCCAAAAAGCCCAGCGACGATGAGATGGGGAATGACGAGGAGCCATTTCACCAGGACGAGCCATCTATTCAGCGATTCCGGGTATTCAACCGTAAGCTTTGCCGGATAATCGGCAGGGCCAAGGACGAATGGAGGATATTTATCGGTGCCGAGCGCGCCATAGCCATAAAACTCGGTCCGCCATATCCAGTTCCCCAGATTTACGTGAAAATCGAAGAGCCCCCTGGGATATTTCCCGGTAAAGAGAATGGAGAACCAGGAGGCGATGAACGTGAAAACGGCGGCGATGGAGAGGATGCAGAGCACGATCCAATGCGGGATGAGGAGGAGCCATTTCACCAGCCAAAGCCACCGGGAGAGCGGCTCTTCCAGTTCGCCCGTCAGATTGACAGGATACGGGGCAGGTCTTGTCGCAGCCATGGTCCCCTCCTATGTGCGCATACCGGAAAGGTACACTCCTGTGTGGTGTCTGTCAAGGTTGCAAGCGTTCTTCCTTGACACCCCTCTCGCATGGTTGGGACAATAGCCCTCCCCATCTCCCCAGGAAGAGCCCCCATGGACTCCACCAAATATCTCCTCGCTGGCGGCGGCATCGCCGCGAATGAGGCGCTCAAGCAGATCAAAAAGCTCGACCCCACCGGCTCAGTCACCCTTATCTCGGATGAGCCCGTCCTCCCGTATGATCGTCCGCCGCTCTCCAAGTACTTCCTCCGCGGCGAGAAGCCGCGCGAGAAGCTCTTTTTCCTCCCGGAGAGCTTCTATGCGGAGAACGGTGTCACGACAATCCTTGGGAAGAAAGCCCAAAGCCTAGACGCCGCCCGCGCCACCGTCACCCTTGAGGACGAGACGACGATTCGCTACGAGAAGCTGCTCATCGCCACCGGCGGGCGTCCCGTGCCGCTCAACGTCCCCGGCGCGCACAGCAAGGGCGTCCACTACCTGCGCTCCCTTGCGGACGCGGAGGCCATCGCGGCGGAGGCCAAGCCGGGCAAACGCGCTGTCCTTGTGGGCGCGGGCTTCATCGGCATGGAGCTTGCCGCCTCCCTCGTCCAGATGGGCCTCCAGGTGACCGTCGTGGAGATGCTGCCGCATATCTGGCCCCGCTTTGCGGGCGAAGGGCTGGCCCAGTACGTCCAACGCTATTGCCAAGAGAGGGGCATCACCTTCCTCACCAGCGACTCCCTGGCGGAAATCACGGGCCAGGGGCATGTGACGGGAGTGAAGACCAAGGCGGGCAAGGAGATCGCCTGCGATATGGTCTGCGTGGGCATCGGCCTTATCCCGAACCTGGAGTTAGCGCGCTCAGGGGGCCTGAAGATTGAGAACGGTCTCGTCGTTGACGAGACGATGCACACCTCGCATCCCAACATCTATGCCGCGGGCGATATCGCCAGCTTCCCAGACCCCGTCTTCGGCAGGCAGCGGCGCGTGGAGCACTGGGGCCACGCCGAATACTCGGGCCAAGTGGCCGGGATGAACATGGCGGGCAAAGAGATGAAGTACGACCTGCTCTCCTACGTCTGGTCGGACATCTTTGACCTGCACCTGGAGTTCGCAGGCGATGAACATGAGCACGACCAGACGCTGCTCCGAGGCGATGTGGCCGCCGGGAAGTTCACGGCGCTCTATCTGAAGGGCGGCGCGCTGACGGCCTACTTCTCCATCAACACGGACGCCAAGGAGTTCCCCGTCTACCAGCGCCTTATCCGCCGGAAGAAGGACCTATCGGCCAGCTTGGACAAGCTGAAGGATACGACGTTCAACGTAAGAGGATTGCTGTAGGCGAGCCTATGGGCATAGCGAAACAGATTGCCGCAAATAAGAAAAACTGGGATGACCGTGTGCCAATTCACGTTGGGTCGACCAACTATGACCTTACTGGTTTTATCGCAGACCCTGCCCTGATACGGCCGGTCATTGAGTTTGCGAGTAAGGAGCTAGGTGACGTTCGAGGCAAGAGCCTGCTGCACCTACAGTGCCATATTGGGACTGATACGTTATCCTGGGCGCGTTTGGGGGCTGATGTTACGGGCCTCGACTTTTCTCCCAAAGCTATCGCAGCAGCTAAGAAATTAAGTCGCGAAGCGAAGACACCAGGCCGATTCGTGGTATCAGACGTCTACGCGGCGCCATCAGTCCTGCGCAAACGGTATGACGTTGTCTACACAGGTGTTGGGGCGCTCTGCTGGCTTCCAGATATCCGGAAGTGGGCTCGTGTTGTTGCCCGTTGCCTCAAGCTGGGAGGCGTGTTCTATGTTCATGATGTCCACCCCATCGCGTTGGCCGCGAGCGACAACTTAGGGCCTGAAGGCCCTCGCTTTGCTAACCCCTACTTCGAAGTGCCGAAGGCAGTGATGTACGACGACCCAAAGACATATGCCGGTGATGGAGTGCTTAAACACCCGCGCAGTTATGAATGGAACCATGGCTTAGGTGAAATGGTGACGGCGCTTATCGACGCTGGCCTGACGCTTGAATGGCTTCGAGAGCATCGAGAGCTATCGTGGGTGCGCTGGCCAGGGATGGTTGAGAAGAGACCTGGCTGGTGGGTTCTACCGAAGGGCGCTGTTGACGTTCCGCTAGAATTCTCCATAAAGGCGACGAAAGTGGTGCGGCGATAACGGGGGGTGCCTACCTCGCCGCCTTCGCGCGCTCCACGATGGACTTAAAGATGTAGACGCCATCGTGCCCACCTAGGATATCTTCGGCACAGCGCTCCGGGTGCGGCATCATGCCAAGGACGTTCCGCCCCTTATTGCAGATGCCCGCGATGTTCTCCAGGGAGCCGTTGGGGTTCGCCGAGTCTGTCAGCGCGCCCTCGGGCGTGCTGTAGCGGAAGACCACCTGGTTGCCCGCGCTCAGATCCCGCAGCGTCGCCTCGTCGGCGTAGTAGCGCCCTTCGCCGTGGGAGATCGGGATGCGCAGCACTTGGCCTTGCCTGCAGGCGCTGGTGAACGGCGTCGCCGTCGTCTCCGTGCGGAGGTGCACCCATTCACAGTGGAACTCCAGGTCCCGGTTGCGCATCAGCACTCCGGGGAGCAGGCCCGATTCACAGAGGATCTGGAAGCCGTTGCAGATGCCGATGACGAGCTTGCCCTTCGCCGCATGCTCCTCCACCGCCTTCATCACCGGGGAGAAGCGCGCGATGGCGCCGGTGCGCAAATAATCGCCGTAGGAGAAGCCGCCGGGGAGGATCACGCAGTCGAAGCGCGTGATGTCCGTATCCTTGTGCCACACGTACTCCACCGGTTCATGGAGCACGTGCTCGATGACGTGATGACAATCTCGGTCGCTCCACGTCCCTGGGAAAACCACTACGCCGAAGCGCATAGCGTCACTCCAACGCCCCGATGTCGCACCGGGACGCGCTCATTATAAGAGAAAAGCCCCGCACTTGGCGGGGCTTTCTGCGTTGCATCTGCGAACGGGCTACAGGCTCGCCAGCGTCTCCGTCACGATGGTGTTCACCATCTGGCCGTCGGCCTTGCCCTTGACCAGCGGCATCAGCTTGCCCATCACCTTGCCCTTATCGCCGGGGCCTTTCGCGCCCACCTCTTCGATGATCTTCTTCACCGCGGCCTTGATATCGTCGGCGGACATCTGCTGCGGCAGGTAGGCCTGCAGCACCTTGATCTCCGATTCTTCCTTTGTGGCGAGGTCCTGCCGGTTGCCCTTCAGGAACATCTCGATGCTCTCCCGGCGTTGTTTCACCAGGCGCGCGATGATCTCCTCAACCTGGGCATCGGTAAGGGCGCTGCCTTGCTTGACCTCGGCCATCGTGGCGGCCGTTTTGACGTGCCGGATCGTGTCCATGCGCGTCTGATCGCGGGCGCGCATGGCATCCTTCAGGTCAGCGTCAAGCCGTTGGAGGAGGCTCATAGAAGGTGAGCGGAGAGCTTAGGCGTTCTTCTGCCGGGAGCTCTTGCGGCGCTTGGCCGCCTCTTTCTTCTTCCTCACAACGCTGGGTGGCTCATAGTGTTCACGACGGCGGGCCTCTGCGAGGATGCCGTCCTGTTGTACTTTCCGGTTGAATCTCTTGAGGAGACTTTCGAAGGTCTCGTCTGGGGCGAGTCGAACTTCGACCATGACAGTCACCCCCTTTCGCACGTGCATTTAGGGACAGAAAAATCCCTAGCGAAGGAGTACAGGGGACGATTTAGTATAGGCGAAGTCCGCTTCAGGTGTCAACCCTGGAGCGGCATGCGGAAACGAGCAGCGGATCACTTCTGTTGTCCTTCTGTTGAGACCAGCATGCCAGCGACTGGACATAATGCACGGCGCGTCGCCAAGACACTTCTACGCACGACCAAACGGCGGTCTAGGCCAGGTGTTTTCTGAACTAGCCGAGGGTGCGCTTCCAGGCGTCCTCGGCGGCCTCCCGGTTGTAGGCCTGGAGGCGCGCATCGCAGGCAAAGGCATGGCCCACGCCGGGGTAGATCTTGAAATCGTGGACCTTACCCAGCCGCCTCAGGTCAGCCTCCACCTGGCGCACGTCGGCCGGCGTAAGGTTCGCGTCCGTCTCGCCGAAGCAGCCCAGCACCGGCGCGGTGAGCAGCTCCGCATAGCGGTGCGGCGATATGGGTCGCTGAAGCGTCGTCTCCCTGGCCACGATGCTGCCTGAGTAATAGACGGCGGCGGCCTTGATATCCCGATTCAGGCAGGCGGCCAGCCAGGAGAGCGTCCCTCCCATGCAGTAGCCTGTGCAGGCGATCCTATCGGCCCGGGCCTTGGAAAGGGTCTTGATATAGTCCAGTGCGATGCGGGTATCGGCGTTCGTCTGCGCATCCACCAGCCCGTTCAAGGTCGGCATGACGCGCGGGTCGCCCATCTGAAATGTGGTCTCCCTACCGGCGCGGTAGTACATATTGGGCATGACGGCCACAAAGCCCTCTGACGCGAAGCGCTGGGCCGCGCTCTTCATCCAAGCGTCCAGGCCCAGGCCGTGCATGAAGATGAGCACTACAGAGTACGTCCCGTAGTCCTTCGGCTCCGCGATGTAGGTCTGCATCGGCGCGCCGTCGCCGGGAATGTCCACCATGCGTGTTGTGACGTCCATCGCTCAGCCTCCCTCGGGGAAATTGCCGACATGATACCAGGCGGGACAACCGCATCCGGGGAGGCTTGTAGAGGGCGGGGCGAAGTCGGCTGCGATTGGACCTGTGGAGGGACAAAGAATCGGGCACGTGACGCCGTGCGCCTCGGGCATCTGTGGCGCGTGGTCTACCCCGCCAGGAGCTTCCGCACCTCTGCGTGCGCCAGCACCACGTGCGGCTCCCGCTGGATCGCCACGAAGTAGCTCCGGCCGAAGCCGTCGCCCTCCTCCGTCGGCGTCAGCAACGATCGCGTGTAGACCAGCACCTTGTGCGCGGCGGAGGCGGTGTTCTCCTCCTCCGATTCCAGGAGCTCGTCTATCCGCACGATGAGCGCCGAGATCTGCCGCAGCCAGGCGAACCACTCATCGCCGACGACGAGCCGGAAGAACTCGCCGTTCGTCTTGATGCGCCCGAAGGTGCGCTCGTAGGCGGCGCGCTCATCGTCCAGCAGCATCTTGTGGAGGTGGAGCAGCCTTTCCCGCAGGGTGGACAGGCGTTCGCGCGCATCTGGAGACATCGGCCCGCTTGGGACCGGGGGTTGCTCAGCCATAGCGAATCAATTGTAGCCGAAGGGCCGGGATAGGTTCTCTTTTGGGCGGGGGAGGCTCAGAGCGGCGAAAGACTGCCCACGGCCTTTGCGATAAGCCCTAAGACCGCCAGCGGCAGCGCTAATGGCAGCATCACAAAGCAGCCTAGGCGGTCCAGGTGGGTGTTCAGCGAACGGTGTCTCTTGCTCATGGAAGATCCCTTGAACATGTGGAGGGCATGACTTCGTATATGCCCTTGGCACTATGCCATAGGCGGCTCTCCGCGGCTAGTCGCATAGACCGGCGAGCGGCGCCCTCTATAGCGCAGCACACTACGCCCTTGCGAAGGTTTGTCCGTTGCCTCGCCCTATGCGCCTGTGTATCATGTGGCGCGTTCAAGACTCCTTCCCCTGGAGGATGCATGGGTAACAAGGTCATCACCAAAGATGCGGAGGCGCTCATCGGCGTTGAGTCCGCCCCCATCAAGACCGAAATCGAAAAGCACGATATCCAGAAGTTTGCGCAGGCCATCGCCTGGCCCAACAAGCCGAACCCTCTCTACTACGATGAAGAGCACGGCAAAAAGTCCAAGTATGGCTCCATCATCGCGCCCCCCAGCTTCGTCACCAGCATGAAGTGGCTGGGCCAGACGGTGGAGCGTGTCAACCCCACCATGGGCAAGTATCGAGTGGGCATGAACGGCGGCAACGAGTACGAGATGTATAAGCCTATCAAGCCGGGCGACGTCCTCACCGCTCGCGGGAAGCTCTCCAGCCTCAAGGAGTCGCCTAGGGACGATGGCGGTGTGATGCTCATCCTTGGCTTCGAGGGCGACTTCATAGATCAAAAGGGAGAGAAGGTCGCCACCGCCCGCCAGACCCTTCTCCGCATCTACGGCCCCGACCAGGTCCGCAAGGAATAACTAATGATGTAGAGGGCGACCACGCGTGGTCGCCCTCTATAAAGAATCATAGTCGCCCGCTTGAGAAACATAACGCCACAGAGGTTACCAATGGCAAAAGTCTATTTCGAAGATGTCCAAGTCGGCCAGGAGCTGCCTTCCTATACGATCAAGGCTGGGTACATGGAGCTCAACCGTTTCGCCGGCGCGAACGATGAGCTGATTCCCATCCATATGGATCCTGACTACGCTAAGAACGTCGCCAAGCTGCCCGATGTCATCGTCATGGGCAACCTTAAGCTCGCCTATATGTGCAACGTCCTCACCAATTGGGGTGGCGACGACCTCTGGGTGCGGAAGCTGGAAGTCTCCTACCGCAAGATGGATGTGGTGAACGAAACGCTGACGGCCAAGGCCGTAGTGAAGGCCAAGAGGACAGAGGGCCACGACCACCTGGTTGACCTTGATCTGTGGGTAGAGAACGGTAAAGGCGAAAAGACAGCCCCCGGCAGAGCCGTCGTGGCGCTTCCCGCCAGAGTGTAAACGCAGATAGCGCGTTGCACGCTCGTTCAAACTGCTATGTGCGAACACGCTTGATTAGATGAGCGAAATGCCTATCCCCTCTCAGGGAAGGGGTTAGGTCGAATCAAGTTCCTCCTTATCCCATCTGCTACACTACGCCACTATGTCGCCTGCTCAAGATATGCCGAGCCTCCTGGCCCCCTATCGCGTCCTCGATCTGACGGACCTGAAAGGCCATCTGTGCGGCAAGGTCCTCGCCGAGATGGGCGCCGACGTCGTGAAGATCGAGCCTCCCGGCGGCGACTCCGCCCGCGACCTCGGCCCCTTCATTGATGACATCCCCGATCGCAACCGCAGTCTCTATTGGTGCGCCTATAACCTCAGCAAGCGCGGCATCACGCTCAACCTGGAAACGGCGGACGGCCGCGACCTCTTCCGTCGCCTCGTCGCCAAGGCCGATTTCGTTCTCGAATCCTTCAAGCCGGGCTATCTTGACCGCCTGGGCTTGGGCTATGACTCCCTGCGCAAGATCAAGAAGGACATCGTCCTCACCTCCATCACGCCCTTCGGCCAGACCGGGCCGTACAAGAACTATGAGGCCTCAGACCTCATCCTGATGGGCATGGGCGGCTTCATGTCGGAGAACGGGTACCATGATTCACCGCCCATTCGCATGAGCCAGGATCAGGCCTACAACCACGGCGGCATCTACGGCGCGGCGGCGAGCCTGGCCGCCCACTACGACCGTGTGAAGTCGGGCGAAGGTCAGCATATTGATGTCTGCATCCAAGAGGCCCTCGCTCTCATGTTCGATCCGCCGATGCAAGAGTGGATCATGAACAAGAAGGAAGGGACCAACCGCGTCGGCGCCAAGATGATACGCGGCAAGATCCTCATGCGCCTCGTCTGGCCCTGCAAGGACGGCTTCGTCACCTGGCGGCTCTTCACCGGAGGAGCGGTGGGCCGTCGCACCCACCTCATCATTGACTGGGCGGAAGAGGATGGCCAGCACACCGGCCTCAAGGGGACCAAGTGGGAAGACATAGACATGCTGGATATCACCCAGCCCCAGCTGGACAAGTGGGACGAAGTCTTCAGCGAGTTCTTCATGCGCCACACCAAGGAGCAGCTGGTGGAAGGCTCCCTCAAGCGCCACATGATGATCTACCCCGTGAACACGATCAAAGACGCCCTCGCCCATCGCCACTTGAAGGCGCGCGAATTCTGGGTGGACGTGGAACACCCCGAGCTTGGGCGCGCGTTGAGGTATCCCGGCCCCTATTGGAAGGTCCACGGCGCGCCCTGGGGCACCCGTGGCCGCGCCCCCCTGGTGGGCGAGCACAACGATGAGATATACCTGAAGGATCTCGGCCTGACCAAGGACGAGCTGATCTCTCTAGCGGAAGCGGGCGTTATCTGATGCGAAGGGCATATCTTGAACCTAGGCTTACAGCATTGCACCCCATTCCTTCTCAAGAAAGTGGTGGGGGATTAGGTCGCTCGCGATGAAATACCTCCTCCTCACCAAGCACCGCGGCGCCTTCAGCGAACTGCCCCTCGGGAAAGTCCGCGCCGCCAAGGCCTACATAGACGCCCGACGTAAGCGCGGCGTCATAGAGGCCATCTACGTCTTCCCCGGCGGTGGAGGCATCACCATCTTCAACGCCGCCTCCCACAAGGCATTGATGGACGACCTCACCTCCTATCCCCTCTTCAACTGGGTCGAGTTTGAAGTGCGCCCCTTGGTGGAAGTGGACGACTACTTCGCCAAGGCCCTCGGCGCCGGAAAGAGGGCCCGCCCATGAAACGCCTCCTCTCCGATGTGAAAGTCCTCGATTTCTCCTGGATGATCGCCGGGCCCTTCGCCACCAAGTTCCTCTCCGACAATGGCGCGGCAGTGGTGAAGGTCGAGACGGTGAAGCGCCAAGACGTCATGCGCCACTTCCAGCCTTACCGGGACAACAAGCCCGGCACCAACCGCAGCGGCGTCTGGGCCGCGATGAACTCCGGCAAGTTCAGCATGGCGCTGAACATGGGCTCTCCCAAGGGGCGAGAGATCGCCATGAAGCTCGCCGCCTGGGCCGATGTTGTGATCGAGAACTACGCCCCCGGCACCATGCAGGAATGGGGCTTCACCTATGAGAACTTCAAGAAGGTGAACGAGGACATCATCATGATCAGCATGTCCTCCCTGGGGCAGACCGGGCCCTTCGCCCACTACCACGGCCTGGGCTTTCACCTCCAGGGCTTCGCCGGCTTCAACCAGATCACCGGGTTCCCGGATAAAGAGCCCTTCGGCAGCATAGCCTACACAGACTTCACGGCGCCGCCCTTCGCCGTCACCGCCGTCCTTGGCGCACTGGATTACCGCCGCCGGACGGGCAAGGGCCTTTACATAGATAACTCCCAGGTAGAAGCCTCCATGCACTTCTTAGGCCCTACCCTTCTTGAGGGCACCGTCAACAACCGCGATAGCGTGCGCAACGGCAACTATTCCAACTATGCCGCCCCGCACAATGCCTACAGGTGCAAAGGCGATGACCGCTGGTGCGCCATCGCCGTCTTCACCGATGCTCACTGGAACGGCCTCCTTCAGGCCATGGGCGACCCTGCCTGGAGCAAGCAAGAGAAATTCGCCACTCTCTTGGGCCGCCTGGAGCACCTCAAGGAGCTTGACGCGCACATTGAAGCGTGGACCGGTGGGCGCTCCCCGGAGCAGATCATGCAGACGCTGCAGGCCTTAGGCGTCCCTGCCGGCGTGGTCAACGATGGCCGCCGTCTTGTGGAGGACCCGAACTTTGCCGCCCGAAGCTTCTTCCAGACATTCGATCACCCGGAGATAGGCAAAGCCGTCACCCGGCGCTCGCCTGTCACCTACTCCAACGCCGATACGTCCGTTCCCCGGGGTGCCCCCGTCCTTGGCCAGGACACCGAGTACGTCTGCACCCAGATCCTCAAGATGTCAGACGAAGAGTGGCTCGGCCTCATGGAGTCCGGCGTCCTGGCGTAGCGGGTTCCCCGGCCCCGTATTTCCAGTGTCCCCGGCTGCGCAATCGTCCCTGGCGCCCAGCCAGCCCTCCGGGCTGATCCGCGTGAAGGTGCGCGGCTTTGCCGGGCGCTACCTTGCCGTGAAGCGCACGCCCATGGGGATCGTCATCGAGACGAGCTCGCCGACGGGCAAGTTCGCCAAGACGCCTGATGGGCCCTTTACCTCAGAGTCGCTGCATCTGGATATCCCCGTCTCTCAGAGCGAGGCGACCTTCTACTACCAGGACAGCACAGAGGGCAAGCTCAAGCTGAGCGCCCGCGTCCGAGGCCGCCTCTGGAAGATGGGCCGCCAGAAGGCCACCATCGCCAAGCAGTAGGCCGCGCATCGGCCCTCCCGCAGTCGCCGCCCTTTGCGTTGTTCGCCGCCGCTTGCTAGAGTAGCGCCGTCCGCCAGACTCGCCGGGGAGGCGCACGTGAAGATAGACCTGCTGTACGAGATCCAGATGCCCGAGCCGCAGCCCGGGCCGGACGCCGAGTATCGCAAGTTCTGGGAGACCATCCAACAGGCGGAGCTTGCCGATAAGATGGGCTTTGACACCATCTGGTTAGTCGAGCACCACTTCCTCAAGGAGTTCTCCCACTCCTCCGCGCCCGAAGTCATCCTGGGCAACCTGGCGGCTCGCACCAACAACATCCGCCTGGGCCACGGCGTGACGCTCCTGCCCCGGCGCTTCAACCACCCGGTGCGCGTGGCCGAGCGTGTCGCCACCCTGGACATCATCAGCAACGGCCGCGTGGAGTTCGGCACCGGGCGCTCCAGCCCCCGGGAGAACGAGGGCTTTGGGATGAACGCCGATGAGTCGCGCCAGCAGTGGCAGGAGGCGGTGCGCATCATTCCCCAGATGTGGCAGAAGGACCCCTTCTCCTATGAGGGGCGCTACTTCAACATCCCCGAGCGCTCCATCGTGCCGAAGCCCCTGCAGAAGCCCCACCCCAGGATGTGGGTGGCCTCCACCGGGCCGGAAAGCTGGGAGCTTGCCGGCAAGAACGGGCTGGGCGTGCTCGGGATGACGCTCCTGACCGGGGTGGAAGAGCTCCAGCGGCGGATGAAGAACTACTACAAGGCCATCGAGACCTGCGACCCGGCGGGGGCCTTCGTCAACAACGAGGTGGGCGTCTTCACCATCGTCCACTGCGCCGAGAGCCACAAGCAGGCCTATGCCAACGGCGGCGGCGACGGCGCGATGTACTACATCAACTACGCCGCCCGGGGCTTCGCGGCCCTGGAGCAGATGGGGCAGACGGAGACGGCCGCCTACCAGGACATCCTGACGCGGCATCCGCTCATCCAGAAGATCGCGCGCAAAGAGGTCAGTGTGGAGGAGCTGGACGCCCAGGACATGATCATCATCGGCGACCCGGACCACTGCATCGAGAAGATCGAGAACTATGAGAAAGCCGGCTTCCAGCGGCTCCTCTGCCTGATGCAGGTGGGCCACATCAAGCATGAGCACATCATGCGCTCCCTGGAGCTCTTCGGCGAGAAGGTCATCCCGCACTTCAAGGCCAAGGAGCGCCGCCAGCCGGTGAAGAAGGCGTAACCCATATGATCTATGTGGTGGACGAGATCACGCTCAAGCCCGGGAGGCTGCGCGCCTTCAACGCCGCCTTCGCGAAGGACTACCTGCCCAGGGCCAAGGAGCGGGGGCTGGCGCTCATCGGCTCGTGGGTCACCCCGCCCATGGAGATGAAGGGAGAGGGCAACACGGTGGTTGTCCTCTGGGGGATAGACGGCCTGGACGGCTTTTGGCGGCAGCGCAAGGGCGTCAGCCAGGACCCGGCCGTCAAGGCCTGGTGGGCGAAGGTGGCCCCCTCCATCGCCTCGCGGTCGCGCCGCTTCCTGGAGGCGACGGACTTTTCGCCCCTGCAATAGGGGCGCTCGGTTCCCTGCCTCGTGCCCGCTTCCATTATTGCTGCGTTGCTGTACCATATCGCCCATGCACGTCTACCTTCAGGAGCGCGTGGACATCGCCCCGGGGCAGGTTGAGGCCTACTACGCCCAGCTGGATAAGGGCGCCCGCCGCCTGAACGATATGATCCCCCGGTGCATGGGGCTCTTCCACACGGTGGGCGCCACCGGCAAGTGGCACGAGGTCTACTTCCTCTGGGAGTTCGACGACTGGGCGCAGTACGCCAAGGTGATGGAGCGCTACCCCGGCCCAGGTGGCATCGTCTCCTGGGCCGACCCGGATTGGAAGCTGCGCACCGGCGGCTCGTCCATCACCATGGAGCCGGGCTTCTTCTGCCCCACGCTCCATGACCTCCAGGCCCAGGGGCTCCAGGCCCGCGTCTTCATGCACGAATATATCCGCGTCCTCCCCGGCAGGCGCAACGACTACCTGAACCACTACCACGATAATTTCCTGGAGGCGACCCAGCGTGTAGGGCGCCAGCTGGTCGGCGTCTGGTCCATGATCGGCAACGCCAACGACGTCGTCATCCTCCTGGCGATCAAAGACTGGGCCGCCTACGCCAAAGGGATGGCCATCCGGAAGGCAGACCCGGTCCGCAAGACCTGGCAAGCCACCTCGTCCAGCTACCGCTCGGACTATGATCTGCGGCTCCTGACTCCAGGCCCCCTTTCGTTCAACCCCCTCGCCTGGTAAAGCCTGACCGGCCCTACCTAGGCTGCTCTGGTGTAACCAGACCGGTGGGATTGCGCAAACCAGCGCTCGTGCTTATTTTCACAGGTTTTTCACGGTCTCCACGTTTAGGTTCACAGCTTCTTCACAAGGCCTGCTTAGGCTTCGGTTAGCTGGTCACCGTACAGGACATCACATCCAGTCATCGAAATGAGGTCCTAATGAGCAGCACAGAGGAAGAAGGCAAACCCAGCGGTATCACTCGACGACGATTCTTGAAGGCTACCGGAGCCCTTGCCCTCGGCGCAGGGGCGCTGCAGATCACGTCGTCGCTCCGCCTGGAACCGGCTCTCGCGTCACGGACCCTGATCCCGCTCACTCAGGAAACCAACCCGCTCGCGGCATACGCCAACCGTGCCTGGGAAACGGTGTACCGCGATCAATACGCCTATGACTCCTCCTTCACCTGGATCTGCTCGCCGAATGACACGCATGCCTGTCGTTTGCGCTCTTTTGTGAAAGATGGGGTCGTGCTGCGGACGGAGCAGAACTACGATTCCGGCAATGTGAGCGACCTTTACGGCAACAAGGCTACCGCCGCGTGGAATCCGCGCGGGTGCAGCAAGGGATTCACGATGCACCGCCGGGTCTATGGGCCGTACCGCCTCAAGTATCCAACGATACGCAAGGGCTGGAAGCAATGGGCCGACGATGGATTCCCGTCTCTCTCGGACAACGCCGCCCTTCGAGATACCTATAAGTTCAACTCCAGAGGCACAGACACCTTTGTGCGCGTCACCTGGGATGAAGCCTTCAGCTACATCGCCAGGGCGATGCGGGCGGTCGCCGGGACGTATAGCGGCTCTCGGGGACAGAGCCGTCTGCGGAATGATGGCTATCAGCCGGAGATGGTGGAGGAGATGCAGGGCGCGGGCACGCGGACGATGAAGCTGCGTGGCGGCATGGGTCTTACCGGCGTCATCGGGAAGTACGGCCTCTACCGGATGTCCAACCTTTTGGCGGTCCTCGATGCCCACGTGCGCGGCGTGAGCCCGGGGCAAGCCTTGGGCGGCCGCAACTGGTCCAACTACACCTGGCATGGCGACCAGGCCCCCGGGCAGCCGTTCGTCCACGGACTGCAGGCCTCGGACTGCGATTTCAACGACCTGCGCTATTCGAAGCTGCACATCCAGGTAGGCAAGAACCTCGTGGAAAACAAGATGCCGGAGAGCCACTTCTTCGTCGAAATCATGGAGCGCGGCGCGAAGATCGTGGTGATCTCCCCAGAGTACAGCCCCCCGACCACAAAGGCGGACTACTGGATCTCCGCCCGTCCGGGCATATCTGATACCGCCATCTTTCTCTGCGTGTCCAAGATCATCATGGAGAACCGCTGGTACGACGAGGCGTTCGTCAAGCAATTCACCGATCTCCCTCTCTTGGTGCGCACGGACACGCTGAAACGGCTGCAAGCCGGTGATGTGTTCCCCGACTACAAACTCGGCCTTCGCCCTGACGGCCCGAGCTTCGAGGTCCAGCACCTCAAACAGGACCAGTATGAAAGGCTCGGCGACTATGTGGTGCGCGACCGGGGGACACTGAAGCCCGTGACCCGCGACCATGTTGGCGCGCGCATGATGCAAGCAGGCATAGATCCGGAACTGGAGTGGCAGGGGACCGTCCGTCTCCGTGATGGAACGTCGGTGCAGGTGATGACACTGTGGGAGCTGTACAAGATACACCTCAAGGATTACGACCTTGGCACCGTCGCGGAGATCACCGGCTCCCCCAGGGACCTCATCGAGCGGCTCGCCAAGGACATCGCCACGATCAAGCCGGTGGCGATCCACGTGGGGGAAGGCGTCAACCATTACTTCCACGCCACGTTGCACAACCGGGCCACGTTCCTCCCGCTCATGCTGACCGGCAATGTGGGGAAGCCCGGCGCCGGCTGTTTCCCATGGGCCGGCAACTACAAGGCCGCCCTGTTCCAGAGCGCCCCGTGGTCGGGCCCCGGATTCAAGGGGTATATCGCCGAGGACCCGTTCGACCCGGAGTTGAATCCGGCCGCATCAGGCGCCGCTGTACGGGTCCGCGCCTACACCAAAGACGAGGAGCCGGCCTACTGGGATCATGGCGACCAGGCGCTCATCGTGGATACGCCGAGGTACGGACGACGCAACTTCACCGGCAAGACCCACATGCCGACCCCCACCAAGTTCCTCTGGTTCACGAATGTGAACCTGATCAATAACGCCAAGTGGGCCTATGGCGTGGTGAAGAACGTCAACCCCAAGATTGACGTTATCATCAACCAGGATATCGAGATGACGTCCTCCGGGGAGTACGCGGATATCAACCTTCCGGCCAACTCCTGGCTGGAGTTCCAGACGCTGGAAGTCACCGCCTCTTGCTCCAACCCATTCCTTCAGATCTGGGGCGGTGGAGGCCTCAAGCCGCTCTACGATACGAAGGACGACGTGGCGATCCTGGCGGGGGTGGCGCAGGAGCTGGCACGGCAGCTTAACGACCGCCGGTTTGCGGATTATTGGAGATTCGCCATCGAGGGCAAGCCGGAGGTCTACATCCAACGGCTGTTGGACGGTTCGACGACCACGTCGGGCTATAAGGTGAGCGACATCATGGCTGGGAGGTACGGCGTGCCGGGCGCGGCGCTGATGCTTTTCCGCACCTACCCAAGGCAGCCGTTCTACGAGCAGATCGCGGAGAACCAGCCCTTCTACACGGATACCGGGCGCCTGAACGCCTATACCGATATCCCGGAAGCCATCACCGCGGGCGAGAACTTCATCGTGCACCGGGAAGGGCCGGAAGCAACCCCGTATCTCCCGAATGTGATCATCTCCACGAACCCCTACGTCCGCCCGGACAACTTCGGCGTAACTCCGGAGATGCTGCAGCGCGCGGTGCTGGACGCCGATCTTCGCACCATCGCCAACAACAAGATGTCATGGGCCGAGGCGAAGCGAACGGTCAACCCGCTTTGGCGGCAGGGTTTCTCTTTCTACGCCCTCACCCCCAAGGGCCGCCACCGGGTCCATTCACAGTGGAGCGCCGAAGACTGGCATCAAGCGTGGGAATCCAACTTCAGCGATCAGTTCCGCACCGATAAGCGGCTGCCGGGCGTCACCGAACATCAGCTCCACATCCATCCTCAGGCGGCAAAGGACCTGGGCATCCAGGACGGCGACTACGTGTATGTTGACGCCAACCCGGCAGACCGCCCGTATCTCAACGCCGACCCGAAGGACCCGTTCTACAAAGTGGCGCGCCTCATGCTCCGAGTCCGCTTCAATCCGGCGTATCCCTACCAGGTTGTCATGATGAAGCATTCGCCGTTCATGGCGACGGAAAAGAGCGTGCTGGCCCATGAGACACGCGCCGACGGCCGGGCCCTCTCCCACGACACCGGGTATCAGGCCAACCTGCGGTATGGCTCGCATCAGAGCATCACCCGGGACTGGTCCATGCCCATGCACCAGACAGACACGCTCTTTCACAAGAAAAAGGTCGAGATGGCCTTCATGTTCGGAGGCGAAGCGGACAACCACGCTGTCAACACTGTTCCCAAGGAGACCCTGGTGCGGATCACCAAGGCTGAACCGGGAGGGATCGGCGGCGTGGGCGTGTGGGAGCCTGGAAGAAGCGGCGTAACCCCTGGCAACGAGAACGCCACAATGCAGCGGTACCTCCAGGGTGACATCACCCGGGTGACATAAGGACGGCCATCCATGAGCCAGCAGCACGACGATGGAGACCCGATGGAGCTTGTGGCAGTAGCGCTGGAGGGCGCAGACCCCGCGGAAGCGCTCGATCAGATCGTGGTTGAGTACCTTTCGATGGGCTGGCCGGAAGAGCAGATACGCATGCTGTTCAGGTCGCCGTGTTACGGAGCCACGCATCAGTTGTGGCGGTCACTCGGCCCGGAGAATGCGAAGGCGAGGATCGCGGAGTTGGCGCGCGAATGGCGCGGCGGCTGGATCTCAGGAGGCGGCCACCATGGCTAAGGTATACAACTGGCAGATCGGCCGGGAGATGTCGTACCCCTATGCGGCGGCATACCCGCGCGAGCAGTGGGCCTTCGTGTTCAACATCAATCGCTGCATCGGCTGTCAAACGTGCACGTTCTCCTGCAAGAGCACCTGGACATTCTCCAAGGGCCAGGAGCAGATGTGGTGGAACAACGTGGAAACCAAGCCGTACGGGAGCTATCCACGGGGCTGGGATGTGAAGCTGCTGGGGATGCTGGACAGCGCCCACCAACAGGCAGGGAAACGGATGTCATGGACCACTGCGAACAAGGACGGCACCGCGCGTCCGTACGGCACCTATGAAGGGATGACGGTCTTTGAGGCAGCGGAGAGCGAGACCCCGCAGACTCGCGCGGCGCTCGGCTACGAACCATCGGATGAGGAGTGGCGCACCCCCAACTGGTATGAGGACACAGCCACCGGGGTCACAAGCAAGCCTGGCGACACTGTGATAGAGTCCGGCGCGCTGCCGGAGCACAAGGCGTGGTTCTTTTACCTCCAGCGATTGTGCAATCACTGCGCCTACCCCGCCTGTCTCGCCGCCTGTCCGAGGAAGGCTATCTATAAGCGCCCTGAAGACGGCGTGGTGCTTATTGATGAATCGCGGTGCCGCGGCTATCGCGAGTGTGTGGCGGCGTGTCCGTACAAGAAATCCATGTACCGCCCCACCACGCGGACCAGCGAAAAGTGCGTCGGCTGCTACCCGCGCGTGGAAGGCACAGACCCCCTCTCTCCCGGCACGCCGCTGCAGACACGATGTGTGACCGCATGCCCGGGCAAGATTCGGCTGCAGGGCCTTGTGCCTGTGAGCCGGGACGGATCGTGGACCACCGACCGGCAGAACCCGATCTACTACTTGGTCAAGGTTGCCAAGGTCGCGCTTCCGCTGTATCCCCAGTTCGGCCTGGCGCCCAACGGCTTTTATATCCCTCCGCGCTGGGTCCCCCGGCCATACCTGCGCCAGATGTTCGGGCCAGGGGTGGATGAGGCCCTGGCGAAGTATGCCGCCCCGGACCGGGAGCTGCTTGCGGTGCAGCAACTCTTTGGCGCTACCCAAAAGGTTATCTACAGGTACGAGATACTGGAAGGGCCCAAGGTCTTTGAAGCCACCATCGCAGGGCGGGCCTGGCAGATGTACAACGATACCGTGGTGGGGTATGGAAAGGACGGGAAGGAGCTATGCCGCGTGAGCGTGGAAGAGCCACAGCACATCCGCCCGGACAAACACTACAACTCGATCTAGCGGCTCCGGCGTTGGCCCGGGCGCGCGTCTACGATTTCCTGTCTCTGGCCTTTCTGTACCCCTTTTCTGGGACCGTGGCGCAGCTCAGGCAGACCGGGGAGGCCGTTGCCGCCGGCGACTTTCCCGAAGGCCTCCGGAAGGCCGCAGAGAGCGCGCTGCGGATACTGAAGACCATGGAGGACGACGCTCTTGTGGAGGAATTCATCCGTGTCTTCGGCCACGGCGTCCCCAAGGACTGTCCACCCTATGAGACCGAGTACGGGCAGGCGCATATCTTTCAAAAGACGCATGCGATCGCCTCCCTCACTGCCTTTTACCAGGCCTTCGGTGTGAAGCTCAACCCGGAGATTAAGGACCGTCCGGATCATCTGGGGGTGGAGCTGGAGTTCATGCAGGTGCTCGCCCGGAAAGAGGCCTACTGTCTGCAGCGCGCCGGTACTGAGGAGCAACTGCAGATCTGCCGCGATGCCCAGCGGGCCTTTCTCTCCGACCATCTGGCCCCGTGGGTACAGTCCTTTGCCCGCCGGGTGACGCGAAAGGCCGGCCAGGCGAGCGCCTACTGGAGCTTGGCCGTGGTTCTGGAGCACCACATCAATAACGAGACCGCGCTCTTCCGTCTCCCCATGTCTAGGGATCGGGGGCCGATGCCTCAGGAAGAGCCGGAGACTGACGGCTGCGCCTTTGATCAGGCGGCAGCCGTTGGAGGAGGAACGACATGAGCGTTCTCGAACGTCCCGTAACCAGGCGAGCTGTGGTGACCGCCGGCGCAGCAGCCTCGATGGCATGGCTGGTTCGCTCCCGCCGTGGCCGGGCGCACGGGCAGGTCCTTCAAGCGGACATCATCGCCGCACCGGTTGCGCAACTTCCGGTATCTCCAAGCGACTCTGCATGGCTGAAAGCGCTTCCCGCTACGATCACAATGCATCCGCAAAATATCGTCGTGCCTCGGGTGACGGAGGCTGGAGCCAAGTCCATCCAGGTCCGAGTTCTATACGATGCGGAGCGAGTCGGATTCCTCGTCGAGTGGCTGGATGCTCACAAGGATGCAGATCTAAGCACCGTGGCCCAGTTCCGCGATGGGGTTGCCATCCAGTTTCCCGAAGACCCCCAGGGACAGCCTCCGTCTTTCATGATGGGCGAGGCGGGCAGGGGTGTCACGATCTACCACTGGAAGAGTGACTGGCAGTTCGCCCGGCTTGTTGATGTGGAAGAAGCGCATCCCAACATGGTCGGGGATCACTACCAGTACTCGGGGGCGCCAGAGGGAAAGATACCGGAGGCGACTGACTACCTCACCAAAGGGCGCAAGGAGTATCTTACCGCAGCTGCTGTGGGCAACACCCTTGCAGACCCGCTTGCGCAAGAAAAGATCGGCCCGGTGCAGAAGATGCGCGCTGAGGGGTTTGGGACATTGGAGCCCACGGATCACCAAGATGCCCGTGGGCTGGGCGAGTGGGTGAATGGCGGCTGGAAGGTGCTCATCTCCGTACCGAGGCAGCAAGCCAAGTTCACATTTGCCGAAGGCCAGGCGGTGCCGGTTGCCTTTGCAGTCTGGGACGGCTCCCGCCAGGAGCGCAACGGAATGAAGGCCTATTCGCTGTGGAGTCCCGTCGGCCTCCGCACCGCCCCGTCCGCGGTTGCCAGACCGGGCGGAGACGACTGGCTCGTGCCTGGCTTCACTGCATTTTGGGGCGTGCTCATCGCTGGGCTGACCGGGCTGCTTGCCTTCCAGTTCTGGAAGGAGCGGAAGAGTAAACAGACCAGCCCGCCCAAGCGTCCGGATGCTCATTAACTGCTATGACGATCCCACTCGTGGTCATTTCCGGCTTTTCAGGCAGCGGGAAGACAACCGTCGCATCCGGGCTTGTGCGCCAGCTCGCTGGCCGAGGATATCGGGTTGCCGCCGTGAAACACGCCGCCCACGGTCATGACTCCGGCGATCCCCGGACCGATAGCGAGCGCCTCTTCGATTCCGGCGCGGAGGCAGTCGTCGTCAGTTCACCTGGCGCTCTTACCAAGAAGGAGCGTACCATTGGTGATATGCCCCTGGATTGGATCGTTGAGGCCTTGGGACAGGCGTACCACATCGTCATCGCTGAGGGCTTCAAGCGCTGCTCCGCGCCTAAGATCTGGATTCACAACGGAGAAGACGTCCCGCACGGGATCTCGCACGTTGTCGCCACTGTTGGCCGAGGCCAGCCTCGCGCCTCTTCTGTTCCTGACTTTGACCGGGATGACACACCGGGCCTCGCAGACTTCGTTGAGCGCTCGTTGCTTCAATCGGCGAACGGGGCGCGCGGGTTCTCACTCGCCGTGGATGGCAAGTCGGTAGAGTTACGCCCATTTGTGAGCGCTACCCTGGAAGCCATGATCCGTGCCTTTGTCGGCGAATTAAAGGGCATGCCTGCGCAGCCGCAGAGCATCGTTTTGACAATCGAAGGACCTTCGCATCAGGCTACAGCTGACGCGGAAGGTTCCTGAAGACGGATTCCTCCTTTTGCTGGCGACAGGTGTCAGCCGGCTGATGCCCGGGTGTCCGTCGTCCAAGACGGTCGGATCGTACGATCCTCCTTTGTCGCGTAGGGCGCGAGCTGGTCGGCGTCTATTCGATGACCGGCAACGCCAACGACGTCGTCATCCTCCTGGCGATCAAAGACTGGGCCGCCTACGCCAAAGGGATGGCCATCCGGAAGGCAGACCCGGTCCGCAAGACCTGGCAGGCCACCTCGTCCAGCTACCGCTCGGACTATGATCTGCGGCTATTGGCTCCAGGCCCCCTCTCTTTCAACCCCCTCGCCTGGTAGGGCTTTTCGTTCGGCCCTGTCCTCCCCATCAATGCCGATCCAGGGCCACCTCTGTCCCAAGGGCGATGATGAAGGTCTGTGGTTCACCCCAACCTCTTGCTGGCCTGGAAATGGAGTAGCCCCCGGCCACCCGGCCCTTGCGCGGAAAGCCCGCCTGCATATGCTGGCGCCAGGCAGGCGTTGGGGTCGGGCGGCGCTCCAAAACACTCCACTCAAGGCCCTTCAGTCACCCGCTCCGAATCCCCGGCGCTCCAGCAGGACCTCTGTTTATCCCGCCTAGCCGGACGTAAGAATGAGCAGTTCATCCCAAATGTTGGGGTCAACCAACATTGAAGCGATACCATTGTCCAGTTTGCCAAAAAAAGCTTAAGAACGGAGAATGGGCTTAAGTGGCACATGGATCACGGTATCCTCGGGATTCCTCTACCCCCAACGAGGGTTTCAAGTGAGCGTCAAGTGCTGCCGCGCCCTAGGGCCACGACGCCCCTTTCTACCGAGGTCCCATGAAAGGGCCCGCAGACTCGACGGAAGGAAGCGAAAGAAATAGTAGGTATGCGGTCAATCAGGGAAAGTTGATGGAGGTACCCGAAGAGATGGCCGATAAAGCGCAAGACATCCGTCGCCGCATTACCGCAAACTCCATTGCTGATCTGAGGAGTCGACTTCTAGATTTAACGAATCGGAATCGACTAGTTAACTTCAGGTTTAACCAGAAAAGCCGTACTCAGGTTAGGGTTATCGACGAATTACCTAATGTCCTCTTTGACAGAATAATTTCCGAGAAAGAGCTAATTTTTGCAGCTCTTCCTGAGCCTAGCGAATGGCTTTCAGATGAAAAGTCTGGTGAGTTTGCGTTAGCGCTGGCTGAAGCGCGGCTGACTGATGAACAATATTTAAAGGACCGATCCAAGTTAGAAAATGAAGACGAGATCTCAGCCGCGGGGCAGAGGATTGAAAGAATGTTGAGAGATCGAGTTCGCCGCCGGCTGGGGTGGAAGCCACGTGCGACCCAAGAAACTATGTCACCTCAGGAATATGCAAAAGCAAAAGGCTTAGACCCCTCATGGGATTTACCCCGGCAATCCGCGGGCGAACAAAAGAAGTCGCATGGCGATAACTATATCCAAACGCTACTCTTTCCAGATTTAATGGAGTCTCGTTTGAGTGCAATTCGTGATGGCGCCCGCACTGCATTTTCAGAGATGGGCGTCAATGTCTTATTCGCAGTGTTCGGATTTTTGGAGTGGTATGAATCAGAATCAGCCGACAGCCCCTTTTTCTCTCCGCTACTTTTCCAATCTGTGAAGATAGAGCGAACGCTAGTAAGACAGACCTACCGTTACTCCATAGTTACTACTGGGGACGAAACCGAAATCAATCTGACGTTACAGGAGCGTTTGTCCAGGGATTTTGGGTTTGTTCTTCCTGAGCTAGAGGAAGAGGACACCCCTGAATCTTATTTTGCAAAGGTTCAATCCGGCATTAAAGACCACAAGCGCTGGCGGGTCCGTAGGTTTGTGAATTTCGGTTTATTCTCGTTCGCTCGCCTGGCTATGTATCACGATCTAGATCCAACAAGGTGGCCTGGACATGACCCATTGGACGCCAAGCCTATTCTAAATGACTTGCTTTCCGGCCACGAGCAAACGGACTCCATCCACCCAGAAGAATATGACGTCGATAAGCCGAAAATCGAGCGAAAAGTTCCGTTGCTTATCACTGATGCAGACTCATCTCAGTTCTCAGCCATCGTTGACATCATGGAAGGGAGAAACCTTGTAATAAAAGGCCCTCCTGGGACAGGAAAAAGCCAGACCATAACCAATCTCATTGCGGCTGCCTTGAGCAAAGGCCAGTCCATTCTCTTCTTGGCGGAAAAGATGGCTGCACTAGATGTCGTAAAGAAAAGGCTAGATGACGCTGGTCTTGGAGACTTCATATTAGAACTGCACTCGACCAAAGCCCATAAGAAGGAAGTCCTCAATTCCCTTTCCAAACGCTTGGCAATGTCGGGGCTGCCAGACCCGTCGGAATTGGATAAGGCGCTAAGTGAGTTTCAGAGACTCCGAGAACGGCTTACACGCTATGCAGACATTATGAACGACAACTGTGGAGATACAGGGGAAAAACTCCACGATTTGTTCTGGGCCGGGTTAAGGGCCAGAGATCTAGCTAAAGCATCGCTGCTACCAGCCACGTTAGATGTCGCCAAGGTAGGCAAAGCCACCAAGTTAACAGCTTTTGACTTGGATACCCAACGGACGGCGCTGTCTTCGCTGGAACACATACTGAGATCATTTCCTCCTGAGTATCAAATCCGATCGCGCCACCCTTGGTCGGGGGTCGATGACAGTGATTTGTCGCCTTTTCAACAGGAACAGTTATTAAAAGTTCTTGAGGAGTGGCAATCTACATTAAACGCCCTCCGCGAAGTCAGCGCTATGTTGGAGTCTCAGATAGGTATTACGGGCATTGCAACGATTAACTCACTGCATTTTTGGGCTTCACTCCTCGATACCTTACCGAAGGAACAGGGGATTGTTGATTTTAGGGTATTGGGAAATCTGTACGATCCGGAAATAATGAAGGAAGTGAAGGTATTTTGCTCCTCGGTCGAGTCCTGGCATGCTCAGACTGAGAATTTGCTTCTTGACGTAGAGTCTGGCAAATACGACTTAGCGTCAGCAGTAGCTTTTCAGGAATTAGTAACGATACTTAAAGAGATTGAACCTTCGACCGCAAAACTTTCTGATCCGATTAGTAAGATTCAGACATATACACTAATCGGGTCACTTCCGAAATACAGAGGAGAATTTCGACATGTTGCCCAAAGCATTGACGATCGGTTGGTGCTAGTCAGAAGGCTGGTCGCACTCACTGATCCAAATGCGCCTTTACACCCTCAGCGTTTGAGAATCTTGCTTGACGCCCTAAGCATTGCCCGTACGACTGCGCCGGAAGTTCTAAGGAAACGTCTTCCATCGCTATTTCCTGATCATGTGCGTCGCCATTTGGTCGATGCGGAAACGCAAGCATCGCGTCTAAAAAAGGCACGCATTTATATCTCAGAGAATTTCATTCTAGATCCCAGAGTTTCATCGGCTTCATATCGCGAACAAGCCAAAATCATAAAAAATGCTGGCTTGGTGGAACGCCTCTTAGGCAAGCGCTACAAGGCCGCTTGCCAAACCTGGTTATCAAGCTGCAAGAACCACTCCCCTGTCCAAAGAGAATTGAAATCAAAACATCTTGATGACATAGCCACGTATCTTGAGGAAGTCGCAACATTCTCTGAAAGTTCAGAGCTTAAGGCCATTTGCGGAATGGAGTTTCTTGGGATTGATTCTGATTTTGCCTCATTGCTGAAAGTGCAAAGCTTCGCAAGCGCGGTGAATGAGAAGTTCTCCGGCCAAGAGCCATTTGCAAGGGAAGCTAGGAAATTGCTTCTGGAAGAGTCCCCATCAAAAATTGAAGGCATTCTTTCAGAAATAACGGAGGAAACTTGCAAGGAGATCGAATTCCTTTTGAAGGAATACATCTCCGTTGGCTTACCGGCAGGTGAAGGTAGCGATCTACGTTTAGTCCGAGAAAGCTGTGCTTCCGCTGCAGAAACAATTGACAGAATCTATCGCTCCGCAAAGAAAGCAAAGCTAAAGGACACTACCTCTTTGTCTGCGGTGCCAGACATAGCTAAGAGGATCTCAGCCGTTTATGAGCGTAAATCGACGATAGATGCTGTAGCCCCAGAGCTCAGGGCCATCCTAGGGCCCGTCTTCGAGGGCGTGAAGACAGATATTTGGCTGTTGGCTCGGACAGTCGACCTAGCAACCAAACTCAGGAACCAAGCGTTGGAAAAAGATAAGAAACCTGCGCTCTTCGACGCGCTAAAACACCTGACTCATGAAAAGGTGCAATTTCTATCCGACACCGTAAGCAAGGCGCTCCAACGCGAGGGGACGATTCGAGAAAAACTCAGTCAAACAGTTCGAATTGATTACGGGGTCTTTTTCCGAACAAAGGATTTTGAGTTAGATTCGTTGGGGCGCTGCGCAGAAAGGGTATCAGTAGCGATTGACCATTCAGGATTGTTGCCTTCATGGGTTGAACACAACCGGCTTCGGCTGCATGTCGAGGAACTAGGGCTGGCATCAATCTTAGAAGCGTACGAGAATGCGGAGACACCGCTTACTAACAGCACGATGGCGTTCAACTACGTGTTCTATCGATCGATTTTGGCTGAGGCCTACAAGCGCTATCCTGAAATCAATGAGTTTTCCGGTATTCACCATGAGAGCCTTCGGAGACGTTTCCAAGAAATTGACAAAAGAATCTCCAAACTTCAAAGGCAAAGGCTGGCTTCGGAGCTTTCTAGGAGGCTCATATCGCCTGGTGTTGGTTCGGGTCCGAAAAAAGAGTGGACTCAACGAGCTCTAATTCTACATGAGATAGCCAAAGAAAGGCGTCATATACCATTGCGTGAGCTTATGAAGCGCGCTGACGATGCGATCCAAGAAATGAAACCATGTTGGATGATGTCACCAGCATCGGTAGCGCAGTTCCTTCAACCTGGCAACATTGAGTTTGACTTGGTCGTAATTGATGAAGCTTCGCAGATGCGCCCTGAAGAGGCTATCGGTGGGATTGCTCGTGGCAAACAGCTAGTAGTTGTTGGGGATGAGCAACAACTACCACCTACCTCCTTTTTTGAGCGAACTGAAACCACGATTGATGACGATGAGGAAAATGAGGATGCTGTAGAAAACACATCAATTCTTGATCAAGCTCGTTCAATCTATCAACCTCACAGAGAACTAAGATGGCACTACCGCTCCCGTCATGAAAGTCTCATTGCGTTTTCGAACAAAAACTTCTATAACCAAAGCCTGACTATTTTCCCAACTGCAATGAAAAGGCACGCGGATTATGGAATCGAATTCAGGAAGGTTGATGGCCTCTACAAAGGCGGAGTCAACTTGCCAGAGGCGCAGGCGGTGGCTCTAGCGGCGGTTGAATTTATGCATAAGCAAGCGATGTTGCCCGAGGCCGATCGCCGCTCACTTGGTGTTGCAATAATCAATCAGAAACAGCGAGATATAGTCGCCGAGGAGATTGACCGCTTGCTGGCCGGAGATACCCAAGCCGAAAAGTACCGAATCTACTGGGAAGGCACACTTGAGCCAATGTTTGTGAAGAATCTCGAGAACGTACAAGGGGACGAGCGAGATGTCATTTTTATTTCTACGGTCTATGGCCCTGAACAACCTGGTGCACGGGTACATCAGCGCTTCGGCCCTATCAACTCCGTGGTCGGCCATCGTCGCCTAAATGTCCTATTTACTCGCGCCAAGGAAAAGGTTGTGGTGTTCTCTTCCATGGCTTCGACCGACATTCTTCCCAATGAGTCTACTCGGCGTGGGGTAGGCATTCTTAAAGACTATTTGGTTTATTCCTCTACAGGTAAATTGGACGCCGGAACGACCTCAGGCCGAGAGCCAGATACTGACTTTGAGATAGTTGTTGCAAATCGTCTTAGGCAGCAAGGGTTTGATGTGGTGCCCCAGGTCGGTGTAGCTGGATATTTCATAGATTTAGGGGTCAAAGATCCAAGAAAGCCTGATGTTTTTCTTCTTGGCATAGAGTGTGACGGTGCCACATACCATTCAGCTAAATCTGCCCGAGACCGTGATCGCCTAAGGGAAGACGTCCTCCGGCAGAAGAAGTGGAACATATATAGGATTTGGTCAACCGATTGGTTCCGCGACCCTGATCGCGAAACCAGCAAACTGCTCGCATACATTAAGCAACTCTTGAGACCGTAACTGGCCGTCGTTACAACCCAACGGGCCAACTCGCGGTATGCGGCCTTTTATGATTTAGGAAGAGTCGGGCAGGAATCAACAGACCTGGAACTCCCAACATGTAACAAATCCCCGTCCAAAAGGAATTGTTTCGGGATAGCGGTGACGCAGATTCGGTCAAGTCAACAGGTCTAGGGTGAATCAGAAGGAGCACTATGCCGTTACCGTTAAGTGTAAATTCCGACGAAGAGATCGCTCCGGCTATTCTTTCCGTCATCCGGACGGCGAAAGGCAACGTCGTCATCGTCTCTCCATACGTTCAACTTTGGGGACACGCCGAGAAAGTGATTCAAAGTGCCGTACATCGTGGAGTTCGCGTCCGATTCCTCGTGAGGTCTGGGGAACAAGGTGCCAAACCTGAAGAGGTCGCGAAACTGCTTGCGATGAAGGTGGAAGTCCTAGCGGTACCAAACCTCCATGCGAAGGTCTACTGCGGCGACTCCAAAGTCGTCGTGAGCTCGATGAACTTTTACAATTATTCGGCTAGCAATTCGCATGAGATTGCTCTCGTAGTCTCGGATCCCGAAAGCCAAGCCGCCGTTCGTGCCTATGTGGACGGACTCCTCCCTTTCGCTGCTCCTTGGGGACAAGCGCGCTCCACAGGGGTAGATGTCTCTCGTCCGGCGCCGAGGTCCGCTCCCAAAAGTATCGGGATTGGGCTGTGCATCCGATGCAGCGACCGAATCGGCTTTGACCCGAATTACCCCCTTTGTGACGACTGCTATGACCTGTGGGCCGAGTATGAAAACCCAGACTATACAGAGAAGTTCTGTCACTCCTGCGGTGCCAACGAGCCCGTGACCTATGCAAAGCCGCTCTGCTACAAGTGTTTCAAGGCGCTCGGGTAATGCTCGCGTTTGCATACGGGTCAAATATGGACTGGCGTCAGGCAAGACTGCGCTGTCCTTCAGCGCGATTCGTATGTATAGCCAAGCTGAAGGATTATTGCCTTGTCTTTCCCCGCAAGAATAAGAATGGTCACGGCGTAGCTGGGATCCAACATGAGACCGGTTCGGACGTCTGGGGCGTGGTATACGAAATAGCTGACATCGACATTGGTAACCTGGACCGATCTGAGGGATACCAACCCGGCCGAAACCGTAACTCTAATTCTTACGTCAGAGAGGAGCGTCACGTCTACGCCGATGGCGATGAGAGCAAGCCAATATCCGCATGGCTCTACTTAGCTGTTCCCCAGCAAGACCCTCCCCTACCAAATACTGAATACAAGCGCCTAATTACCGAGGGCGCAAAGTTTTGGCATCTTCCCCTTGACTACATCAATCAGCTTGAACAAATCAAGACTTCTGATCGACCGCTTGAGCTCTCTGAAACGTAAACGTTCCAGAGAGCTCCTCACCAGGCTCGAGGACTCATTTGATCCTAGGTTTTCATGTCACTGTCCTATTGACAATAGACGTATATTTGAATTGTAGGAGCCTTCGCTAGGACAAATGACGTGTGGAATCACAGAAAGCTGCGCGTAGCCATGTGCCTCCCTCGTCCTTTGGCCGTTACGCGGGTGGCCCTCGAATAAAACGATGGAGAGCCTGGATGCCGGACGGCTTCGTTCCTTGGACGCCCTCTCCTTCCGCAACCGGTGCGGACGGGGCAAGGCGCCAACGTTCAGAAGTGTTGCGCGGGTCTCTGTCCCGCGCCCCGGACGGTCGCCCCGCTCCCCGTCGCGACGGAGCAAGGAGGCTGGTGTGGCGGCTGGCGTGACCTCTTCTCATAAGCCCGGCCCATCTGCCGTGCCCTATGCCCTTGCATGGCCAGGAGGCTTTGGGTCCTCAAGACTCCCTCCTGGGCCGCAACGGCCCACCGGCATGGGCTCTGTGTCGGCGGAGACGGAACGTCGCCCGGAAGGGCCTCCTTCTGTCAGTGCGCCCGCCCATCCCTCCCGCGCCCTTGCTTCCATCGGGGACATCGCCTTCCTGGCTGGGGAACCATACGCCGCCCTCCCTCCCAAAGAGGTCGGCGGCAAAGGAGCGCTCGCCCGATTCGCCGGGAATCGAACAACGTGAGCCCCAGGGCCGGCCCTCGCTCACACCAAAAGATGTGCTCCGGTTGCACCCTCTGCTCTTCGGGGGTCGCGCCGGAGCGCCGCCCGCGTAACGCTTACTAACAGCTTCCGCGCTCGCCTCCCCTTCCCTTTGGGGATAGGCTTGGGAGAGGGCTCTCCTCTCCGAACGTTCGGCTCCGCCGAGCGGGCAATCCTCTTCACCCAAGATTCACCGCTCCCATATCTTGGCTCTCCCCTCCCCTGTGCTAGGATGGTACGCGCACTACCCTCCTAGGATGTTCCCATGCCCATCACCAAAGAGATGCTCGATGAGGTGGCCCTCACCGAGCTTGAGTACAACATGATCGTGGAGCGGCTGGGGCGTGAGCCGTCGCCCGTGGAATTGGGGATGTTCGGCTCCCTGTGGAGCGAGCATTGCGGCTATAAGCACTCCAAGGCCCTGCTGAAGATGTTCCCGAACAGCGGCGCGCGCGTGCTGGTGAAGGCGGGGGCGGAGAATGCCGGGGCGGTGGACATCGGCAACGGCTGGGCGATCACGATGAAGATTGAGTCGCACAACCACCCGTCGGCCATCGAGCCCTTTCAAGGCGCGGCGACGGGCGTCGGCGGCATCGTGAGGGACGTCTTCACCATGGGCGCGCGGCCCATCGCGCTACTGAACTCGCTCCGCTTCGGCCCCCTCACCACGCCCAGGAACCGCTATCTCTTCAACGGGGTCGTCGGCGGCATCTCGCACTACGGGAACTGCCTCGGCATCCCGAACGTCGGCGGCGAGATCGTCTTCGCCGATTGCTATGCGGAGAATCCCCTGGTGAACGCCATGTGCGTCGGCATCATCAAGAGCGACGGCTTCGTCTCGGCCCGGGCGGTGGGCAAGGGGAACACGCTGATGCTGGTGGGCGCGGACACGGGGCGCGACGGCATCCACGGGGCTTCGGGGCTCGCCTCCCGCACGTTCGAGGAGGAGCGGGAGCTGCGGAGCGCCGTCCAGGTGGGGAACCCCTTCATGGAGAAGTGCCTCATCGAGGCATGCCTGGAGGTGGCGGCGACGGACCACATCGTGGGGATGCAGGATCTGGGGGCGGCGGGACTCACCAGCTCATCGGTGGAGATGGCGTACAAGGGCGGCACGGGCATCCGCATGGACCTGAGCAAGGTGCCGCGCCGTGAGCAGGGGATGACGCCCTACGAAGTGATGCTCTCGGAGTCCCAGGAGCGGATGCTGGTGGTGGTGAAGCGCGGGCACGAGCCGCACATCAAGAAGATCTTCAATAAGTGGGACCTGACGTCCGAGATCATCGGCGAGGTGACGGACGACGGCATGGTGCGCATCTTTGACGGGCCGGCGCAGGTGGTGGAGGCTTCGGCGCGGCTGATGAGCGAGGCGCCGCAGTACCGCCCGCCATCGAAGCGGCCTGCGTGGCTGGACGAGCTGCAGCGGTTCGACTTTTCGAAGCTGCCTCTGCCGAAGGAGTCCATGAGCCAGATCCTGGTGCGGCTCCTGGGCTCCCCGAATATCGCGAGCCGGCGGCCTGTCTACCGGCAGTACGACCACCAGGTGATAGACAACACGGTGGTGGGACCCGGTGGCGATGGCGCCCTGCTGCGGATCAAGGGGACGAACAAGGGGATCGCGCTGGCGACGGACGGCGACGGGCGGCTGTGCTACCTGGAGCCCAAGGCGGGCGGCGCGATTGCGGTGGCGGAAGCCTGCCGCAATGTGGTCTGCGTCGGGGCGGAGCCCATCGCCATCACGGACGGGCTGAACTTCGGCAACCCGCAGAAGCCGGAGGTCTTTTACCAGATGGAACAAGTCATCGCCGGGATGGCGGAGGCCTGCCGCCTGCTGAACGCTCCGGTCATCAGCGGGAATGTGAGCCTGTATAACGAGACGCGGGGCGAGGCGATCTATCCGACGCCCATCGTTGGGGCGCTGGGGCTGACGGAGGATATCGAACGGCGGTGCAGCGCCGGCTTCAAGGCGGACGGCGACGCGGTCTACCTGCTGGGCGACCAGACGCAGGACGCGGCGACGCTGGGCGGGAGCGAGTACCTGGCGGTGATCCACGGCAAGGTGGCGGGGATGCCGAAGATCAATCTGCACCTGGAGCAGCGGCTCCAGCGGCTGGTCTTGGACGCCATCGGCGCGGGGATCCTGAAATCGGCGCATGATTGCTCGCACGGCGGGCTGGCGGTGACGATCGCGGAGTCGTGCATCATCGGCGAACGTGGTTTCACGGGAGACTGGAGGCTGCTAGGCCGGGCTGACGCGGCGCTCTTCGGCGAGGCGCAGTCGCGGATCGTCGTCTCCCTTGCGGCGAAGGACGCGGCGAAGCTGGAGGCGATGGCGAAGGCGGCGAATGTGCCCCTGGCGAAGATAGGGGTTGTGGGCGGGAAGGCGATCGCGATGCCGGGCGGGGTGAGCGTGCCGCTGGCGGAGGCGAGCGAGGCGTGGCATGAGGGGTTGAAGCGGGCGGTGGCAGGGTAAGGGGGGAGGAAGCGTGAGCAAGGCACACAAGCGAGCCACCGTTAGCTATCTGAGGAGACATTGGTCAGCAGTGCTCAGTGACGTACGCACGCATGATATGGTGGTTGAAGTTGAACGGCGTGATGGAACGACTGTTGCTCTTGTCTCGATCGAGCGGCTTCTAGCCCTGCTGCCGAGGGCGCTCTATGCTAAAAAGGCGACCCCTTGCGGTAGGCAGCCAGGCGCTTCTTGTCCAGACGTTGCGCCTCTCTTATAATAGAGTGCGTCTCTTTCGCTCCCCCTTGTATTGACTTTAGGATGGTGTGTCCATGAAGGTGCTCTTCCTGCAAGATGTGGTGGGTACCGCCTACGCAGGCGATATCAAGGATGTGAAGCCGGGTTTCGCCCGGAATTTCCTTCTGCCCCAGAAGCTGGCCGTGCCGGCGACGGCGGACCAGATGAACCGGGTGAAGGGCCTGCAGGCGGCCGCGGCGAAGCGGAAAGATGCCGCCGAGACCGATATGAAGGCGCTGGGAGAGAAGCTGAACGGCGCGACGATCACGATCAAGGCGCGGGCCGGACGGAACGACCGGCTGTACGGCTCCATCACGAACGCCAACGTGGCTGAAGAGGTGGGCAAGCTGGCGGGCCGGGTGATTGACCGCCGCCGCCTGGTGATGGATCCGATCAGGACGCTGGGGACCTACACCGTGCCGGTGAAGCTGTTTCCCGGCATCGAGCCGAAGGTGAAGGTGGCGGTGGTGGCCTCCGGCGAGGCGGCTGAAGAGCCGACGGCCGAAGAGGTGATCCAGACGCTCGAGGGCGAGAAGAAGCCAGAGGCGAAGGCGCCGGAAGCCGCCGAGGACAAAGCCGCCGCAGCCAGCTAAGGGGATGCCGTGTACCCGAACCGATTGCCGCCCCAAGATACGGAGGCGGAAGATGCGGTCATCGGCTCTCTCCTGATTGACGGCCAGAGTCTTCCCCGAGTCGCGACCCTCGTTAAAGCCGAGGACTTTTCCGCGGACCGCAACCGCAATGCCTTTCAGGCATGCGTGGCGCTCTTCGAGCGCAGCGAGCCGATCAACCAGGTGACGCTGACGCACGAGCTCCAGCGCAGGGGCGTACTGGAGTCCATGGGCGGTCCGGGGTTCATCGCCGGGCTGATCCTGAAGGTTCCCACCTCGGCGCACATCGAGCATTACGCGCGCATCGTCCAGCGGACTTCGATGATGCGCCGCCTGATCCGGGCTGCCGAGGCGATCGCGGAGGTGGGCTATGAGGACAACCCGGACGTAGACCAGGCGATCAGCAGGGCCGAGGACTATATCTACAAGCTGCGCCTCGGCGACGGCAGCCGGGACTTTGTCCATATCCGGGACGTGCTTGACACGTATCTTGAAGAGAAGAAGCTGACGGAGCGCCAGCGCCCAGACGCGCCGACGCAGATCCCGACGAACTATGTGGACCTGGACCGCCTGCTGGGAGGGCTCCAGCGCTCCGACCTGATCATCCTTGCCGCTCGCCCCAGCTTAGGAAAGAGCAGTCTGGCGCTGAATATGGCGTACAACGCCTCCAAGAAGTCAGGGGCGCATGTGGGCGTGTTCAGCCTGGAGATGGGCAAGGAGCAGCTGGTGGACCGCCTGATCTCCAGCATCTCGCGGATCGAGTCCACGCGGCTGCGGCAGTTCCGGCAGGGGGACCACCCGGAGGCGGAGGAGACGGCGCTGCACCAGGCGATCGGCGAGCTGGCGGAGCTGCCGATCTGGATAGACGATACGCCGATGCTGACGGTGGTGGAGATGCGGAGCAAGGCGCGCCGCCTGCATATGGAGGCGGGGCTGGACTTTATCATCGTGGACTACCTGCAGTTGATGCAGGGGGAGCCTTCGCCGGGGTTCAGCACGAACCGCACGCAGGAGTTGAGCGTCATTACGCGGTCGCTCAAGGGGATCGCCAGGGACCTGGACGTGCCGGTGCTGGCGCTCTCCCAGCTGCGCCGCGCGGTGGAGACGCGCCCGGGCCAGCGGCCGACGCTCTTTGATCTTCGCGAAAGCGGCAGCATCGAGCAGGACGCGGACGTGGTGATGTTCATCCACCGGGAGGACAAGATCACGGCGGAGGAGGAGTGGGACAAGCTCCACCCGGACATGCCCTACCCCAAGGGGATCGCGGAGCTGATCGTGGAGAAGCACCGCCACGGGCCGACGGGAAAGGTGCAGCTCTACTTCGACGAGAAGACAACGACGTTCAGGAACGCATTCGTCCGATCGAGGTAGGGGCATGGCCGCCTTTCAGGGCTTCCCGGACTGGTCGAAGAAGACGCCGGTCCCGAACCTGTTCTTCAGCGGCGTGCTGCCGCTGATAGACGACCTGGTTGAACTGAAGGTGACGTTACATGTATTCTGGCTCCTCGCGTGGAAGAAGGGGCCGTACCGGTTCGCCACGGCGCAGGAGCTTGCCGGGGACCTGGACCTGGTGTCCGGCCTGGCGCTGGAGGGGAAGGACCCGGGCAAGGAGCTGACGCGAGGGCTGGAGCGGGCGACGGCGCGGGGAACGCTGCTGCGGCTGGACCTGGAGAAGAACGGCGCGAGCGAACAGTTATATTTCATCAATACGCCGGCTGACCAGCGGGTGATCGAGCAGGCGAGGCGGGGGCAGATAGACCTGGGGGCGATGCCGAAGGCGCAGCCGATCGCGGACGCGGCGCCGGTGAAGCGGACGATCTACGAGCTGTATGAGCGGAATATCGGGATGCTGACGCCGCTCATCGCGGAGGAGCTGAAGGAGGCGGAGGGGGAGTATCCGCCGGAGTTCATCGAGGAGGCCTTTCGGGAGGCGGTACGGCTGAATAAGCGGAACTGGCGATATATCCACCGTATCTTGGAGAACTGGCAGGACCAGGGAAGGTTCAGTGGAAAGCATCAAGGACGTCCTGAAAAGGTACGGGCTGACGAACAGTCCCGGGAATACAAGGGCGGATACGTCACCAAGCGGCGGAGCTAGCGGCGCGGAGAGCGATTGCCCCCGCTGCGGCGGCATCCGCTGGGTGCGGAAGGACGTGCCGCTGAACGACCCGGACTTCGGGAGGCTGTTCCCGTGCCAGTGCCTGCTGACGGAGCAGGAAGCGAGGCGGCCGGACCGGCTGGCCCGCTATAGCAACCTTGGATCGCTGACGGGCGTGACGTTCGACACCATCGAGGAGCAACAGAAGGCGGCGAAGGAGTCGGGCGGGGCGACGCTCTTCCTTTCGACGGCGATGGCGGTGGCGAAGAAGTATGCCGCGAAGCCGGACGGCTGGCTGGTGATCGCGGGGCCGCCGGGGACGGGGAAGACGCGGCTGGCGGCGGCGATCGCCAACGAGCGGATGCGGCAGGGCGACCCGGCGCTGTTCATCTCGGCGGCGGACCTGCTGGACCACCTGCGCTCCACCTATGCGCCGAGCAGTTCAGTGGCCTATGACGAGCTGTTTGAGCAGGTGCGGAACGCGCCGCTCCTTATCCTGGACGACCTGGGCGCGGAGAGCCCGACGCCGTGGGCGCTGGAGAAGCTGAACCAGATCTTGGGCCACCGGTATAACCACCGGCTGGCGACGATCGTGACGACGGACGGCCCGGTGGAGCGGCTGGACGAGCGGATCGGCGCGCGGTTGGGCGACCCGAGCATCAGCCAAATCGTGGCGCTGGCGCGGAAGCCGGGTCACAATGCCCACGGCGCGGAGCGCCTGGACATCGTGCTGCCGAAGCTGACGTTCGAGAGCTTTGACCCCGGAGGGATGGACCTGAAGGGGGCGATGCGCGATAACCTGCAAGAGGCCTACAACCTGGCGAAGGGGTACGCGCGCAACCCGGACGGCTGGCTGGTGCTGATCGGCGGGAGCGGGTGCGGGAAGACGCACCTGGCGATGGCCATCGCGAACGAGCGCAGGAAGCAGGGCGACGATGTGCTGTTCGTGCTGGTGCCCGATTTCCTGGACTTTCTCCGCTCGAACCTTTCGCGGGAGCGGGAGGCCGGGCCAGCCTATGAGATTTTCGATCGAGTGAAGCGGGCGGGGCTGCTTATCTTGGACGATTTCATGGAGTCGGCCAACTCCCCGTGGGTGCAGGAGCGGATGGACCTGCTGCTGAACTACCGATCGCTGAACGAGCTGCCGACGGTGATCACCACGCGGATGCCGGCGGACGAGATGGACGAGCGCATCCGGTCGCGGGTGAACGACCCGAGGCTGAGCAACGTCTTTGAGATTCGCGCGGGGGACTACCGCACGGGCCGGGATAAGCCTTCGCACGCGCCGCAGCGCGGGGGCCAGCAGAAGCCGAGGGGGCGCGCCGGTTAACCTATGGCCGCCTATTGCGTCTTCTGCGAGATCATCGCGCGCCACTCGCCCGCCAAGATCCGGTACGAGGATGACGAGGTCATCGTCATTGACAATATCCTGCAGTGGGCGCCGGTGATGCTGCTGGCGATGCCGAAGAAGCATATGGCCCAGCAGGAGCTGTGGAAGGATATGGGGCCCATCGGGAAGGTGGCGGTGGAGATGGGGGAGAAGTATTGCCCCAACGGGTACCGGCTGATCACGAATGTGGGGCATGACGCGATGCAGAGCCAGGATCATGCGCATGTGCATATCCTGGGCGGATATTACCTGGGGCATTACGCGTAAGGGGAGAGGCCTCACTCATCCCTAGCCCTTTCGCAGCTACAGGGCTAACAGATCTCCAAGGAGAGCGAAGCTCTTGGGAAAGAGCACAGGCCATCGGAATGGCGCGGACGAGATCATCTTCGCTGGATTCTGGGAGAGGGTAAGGGCACTTGAGGTGCCCGATGAGGATGGGCTGGCCTCTCCGATAGAATCGGGCCGCCCCTACAAGGGTGCGAGTTGCGAAGGCAACTTGGACGGCGCAGGCCCTTCGTCGCAGCAATTGGCATAGCTGCTTTTCGGGGTGACAGAGGATAGGGGCGCACAGAGCGCCCGATGGGGATGGGTGAGCCGCGCCAAGAATCAGACAGGCTTGTCTCACCCCTACGCTTGTGCACCGAGAGGCCGCATGTAGTAGCGGCGTCTCTTTAGGCGAAGCCCTGGGAAGGCGTCCTCATGCCATGACGTTTGCCTTTTATCGTTGCCTGATGAAGCTGGCAGACTGCGCCTCAGAGATGGAGGTGCGTTATGCGGCTTACGGGCAAGATCGCGGTTGTGACGGGGGCGGGGGTAGGAGTGGGCAAGGGGATCGAGGAGGAGCTCGGGAAGGAGGGGGCGGATCTAGCAGTGGCGGACATCAATAGGGAGTGGGGAGAGCGAACGGCGGCGGAGCTGAGGAAGAGCGGCCGCAGAGCTATCTTTGTGCAGGCGGACGTATCCAACCGCCCGGACATCGAGCGGATGGTGGCGACGTGCGTGCGGGAGCTGGGCGGGCTAGATATCCTGGTGAACAACGTTGGCATCTTGCGGGCGACGCCGTTCATTGACCTGACGGATGAGACGTGGGACCTGGTGATGAACACGAACCTGAAGTCGGCGTTCATGGGGTCGCAGGCGGCGGCGCGGTACTGGATCGCGAACAAGCGACAGGGGCGCATCATCAACATCAGCTCCACGGATGAGCAGCTGCCGTATCCGTTCATCGTGGCGTACTGCTCCTCCAAGGCGGGGATGAACATGCTGACGAAGACGACGGCGCTGGCGCTGGCGGAGCACGGCATCAACGTGAACAGCATCGCGCCGGGGCTGGTGGAGTCTGAGATGACGCGGAAGCAGATGGGCGACCCGGCGTATATGGCGGTTCTGCCCGCGCGGGTGGCGCTGGCGAGGATGGGGAGGCCTTCGGAGATCGGGCGGGCGGCGGTCTTTTTCGCCTCAAGCGATTCGGACTATGTGACGGGGACGACACTCCTAGTGGACGGCGGGCATGTCATCACGCCTGCCTGGCAGGTGATCACGAAGTTCCGGGAACACCTGAGGGCGGCAGGCCAGCCCAAGTAACGGCTCTCTTCTAGGCAAAGGAAAGCCCCTCCCGTGGTTCACGGGAGGGGCTTTTTCGTTTCGAGAACCGGCGTTTCTGCCTACGCCTGTTTGGTGAGGGTGTTGAGGGCAGAGCCGGCCTTGAACCACCCGATCTGTTCCTGGTTCAAGGTGTGCTTCAGCTCGATCCTGTCTTCCTTGCCATCGGCGTGGTGGATGACGGCTTGGAGGTTTTTGCCGGGAGCGAGGTCTTTGAGGCCGAGGATGCTGATCTTGTCCGTCTCCTGCACCTTCTCGTAGTCGGCGCTGTTGGCGAAGGTGAGAGGCAGGATGCCCTGCTTCTTGAGGTTGGATTCGTGGATGCGGGCGAAGCTGCGGGTGATGACCGCGCCGCAGCCGAGGAAGCGCGGCGACATGGCGGCGTGCTCGCGGCTGGAGCCTTCGCCGTAGTTGGTATCGCCAACGACGACCCATTTGAGGCCTGCGGCCTTATAGGCGCGCGCGACCTTGGGGTAGGGCTCCCGGGCGCTGGTGAGCTGATTGAGGCCTTTGCCAGCCTCGCCAGTGAAGGCGTTGATGGCGCCGAGGAAGGCGTTATCGCTGATCTTATCGAGGTGGCCGCGGTAGCGGAGCCAGACGCCTGCGGGGGAAATATGGTCGGTGGTGCATTTCCCCTTGGCCTTGACGAGAACGGGGGCCTTTTCTATGTCCTTGCCGTTCCAGCGGTCGAAGGGCTTGAGGATCTGGAGGCGGTCGCTGGTGGGGGAGACGGCGATCTGAACGCTACGGCCATCTTTGGGGGGAGCGAGGTAGCCGTTGAGATCGCCCACGAAGCCCTTGGCGGGGACTTCCGGGGCCTGCTTGGGCGGCGCGAGGAGGAACTCCTTGCCATCGGCGCCTTTGAGCTTGTCCTTGAGGGGATTGAAGGAGAGGCGGCCAGCGAGGCCATAGGCGACGACGATCTCCGGGCTGGCGATGAAGGAGGCGGTGGCGGCGTTGCCATCATTGCGGGCGGGGAAGTTGCGGTTGAAGGAGTTGATGATGCTGTTCTTTTCGCCGGGCTTGATGTCGTCGCGCTTCCACTGGCCGATGCAGGGGCCGCAGGCGTTGGCGAGGACGGTTGCGCCGATGGCTTCCAGGGACTTCATCTGGCCGTCGCGCTCGATGGTGGCGCGGACGGACTCGGAGCCGGGGGTGACGAGGAGGGGCGCGGCGACCTTGGCGCCGTGGGCCTTGGCCTGCTCGGCCACATCGGCGGCGCGGGAGATGTCCTCATAGGAGGAGTTGGTGCAGGAGCCGACGAGGGCAGAGGTGAGCCTATCCGGGTAGCCCTCCTTGGCAACGGCCTCAGCAATCTTGGAGACGGGACGCGCCAGGTCGGGCGTGTGAGGGCCGACGATGTGGGGCTCGAGCTTGGAGAGGTCAATCTCGATGACGCGGGCGAAGAACTTGTTCGGGTTCGACTCCACCTCGGGATCGGCCTTGAGGAGGTCCTTATGGGCGTTGGCGATATCGGCCAGGTCGCCGCGGCGGGTGGAACGGAGGTAGGTCTCCATGCGCCTATCGTACGGGAAGAGGGAGCAGGTGGCTCCAATCTCCGCGCCCATGTTGCAGATGGTGGCCTTGCCGGTGCAGGAGATGCTCTCCACGCCGGGGCCGAAGTATTCGACGATGCGGTTGGTGCCGCCGGCGACGGTGAGGACGCCTGCGAGGTAGAGAATGACATCTTTGGGGGCGGTCCAGCCGCTCATCTTGCCGGTGAGCTTGACGCCGATGACCTCCGGGTTGAGGACTTCCCAGGGGAAGCCGGCCATGACATCCACGGCATCGGCGCCGCCGACGCCGCAGGCCACCATGCCGAGGCCGCCGGCGTTGGGGGTATGGGAGTCCGTGCCGATCATCATGCCGCCGGGGAAGGCGTAGTTCTCCAGGACGACCTGGTGGATGATGCCGGAGCCCGGTTTCCAGAAGCCGATACCGTAGCGCTTGGCGACGCTCTCCAGGAACTTGTAGACCTCGTCATTCTCCGCAGCAGCAACGGCGAGGTCCTTGGCGGCGTTAACGCGGGCTTGGATGAGGTGATCGCAGTGGACGGTGGAGGGAACGGCGACGGAGTCCTTGTTGGCCTGAGAGAACTGGAGGAGGGCCATCTGCGCCGTGGCGTCCTGCATGGCGACGCGATCGGGCTTGAGGAGGAGGTAGCTCTTGCCGGGAACCATCTCCTGGCCCTGCGGGTCATCCAGGTGGCCGTAGACGACCTTTTCAGCAAAGGTCATTGGACGGTTGAGGCGCTTGCGTACGATGGCGAGGTTGGTCTGGGAGCGCTTGTAGCTCCCCTTGACCATATCCGGGGTGGATTCGATGGTGACCATGGGTGACCTGCTTTCTCTTGCCGGGACAAAGAGAGACCGCTACGTCGCTTCCCTATCGCGCGTGCGCGCCGGATGAAGGAAGGTCGGCAGCGGTCTCCTCTGCTCGTGACTCGGGGTGTTGGGCTAGACCTTGCGGTTACTGTAGAAGTCTTTATTGGTCTGGATGTAGTTCTTCCAGTTGGCGGGAACGGCATCAGCCTCGAAGATGGCGTTGACGGGGCAGACGGGCTCGCATGCGGCGCAGTCTATGCACTCGTCCGGGTTGATGAAGAGCTGTTTGGCCGCGGCGAAATCGGGCTCGCTATCGCGCGGGTGGATGCAGTCCACCGGGCAGACCTCCACACAGGAGAGGTCTTTAACGTTGACGCAGGGCTCGGTGATGACGTAGGCCATCGGAACGGGACCTCCATAAGCTACCGGCGCACTCCCGCGCGCCGTCGTAAGATGCTCACAACCCGACGATTGTACCAGGTGCGACTGCCGCTGTCGCCTCCGGTGTATTGTTTCTGGTAGCGCATACGGGATTCGAACCCGTGATTTTCGCCTTGAGAGGGCGACGTCCTTGGCCGCTAGACGAATGCGCCATGTGGCTGGGGATCCTGGATTCGAACCAGGGCTCGCAGATCCAGAGTCTGCTGTCCTACCGCTAGACGAATCCCCAACGCAAAGTGCCACCCCGAAGGATTCAGGGCACCTTCAGATTTTACCGGTTTAGGGCAGGGCTGACAACTTGAGAGAGGGAAATAGCTATCCACTGAGAACACTGAAGTCGCTGAATGGGAAGGGGAGGGCTTATCCACCGAGGGCACAGAGAGCACAGAGGTGAGGAAGAGGTTCAGGGAGCAGGGAGCAAGGTTCAGGATGTGGAGAATGATCCACTGAACGGAGGCAGCGGATGGGGGTCAATTTTTGAGGAGGGGGAGGGTGGAGCGCATCCGGGAGAGGCAGCGGTCACGGCCGAGGACGGCCATGGTTTCAAAGAGGGGAGGAGTTGCCGTTTTGCCGGTGACGGCAACGCGGACGACGCCGAAGAGTTGGCCCGTTTTGAGGCCAAGCTGATCGGCGAGGGGACGCATGGCGGCTTCAAGGGTAGGCGCATCGAACGGGTCGGCGGCTTCGGCCCTGGCGAGGGCGGCTTCGAGGGCTTTTGCGGCGGCGGCCTTGTCCATGCCCTTTGGGACAAGGTCTTTCTCTGCAGGAGAGACCTTGGGCAGGAAGAAGAAATCGGAGAGGGCAGGGGCATCGTTCAAGGTTTTCATACGGTCTTTGATGAGGGGGACGATAGCGCGGACATAGGCCGTATCAACGGGGCGCAGGGCCTCCGGCGGAAGCTTTTGCTCCAGGATAGGGGCTATCCGGGCGGCGAGATCGTCCTCGGCGATCTTCTCTCGGATGTAGAGGCCGTTCATCCACGAGAGCTTCTCCAGGTTGAAGATAGCCCCTGTTGCGCCGACACGGGCCACATCGAAGTGCTTGATGAGGTCATCGCGGCTGATGATTTCCGTCTTGTCGTCCAGGGACCAGCCGAGGAGGGCGAGGAAGTTCATCATGGCCTCGGGCAGGTAGCCCTGGTCGCGGTATTCCAGGAGAGAGGTGGCGCCGTGGCGCTTGCTGAGCTTGGAGCGGTCCGGGCCCAGGATGAGGGGCATGTGGGCGAAGACGGGAGGCGTCCAGCCGAAGGCCTCATAGAGCAGCTTGTGGCGAGGGGTGCTGGGGAGCCACTCATCGGCGCGAAGGACGTGGGTGATCTCCATGAAATGATCGTCCACGACGTTGGCGAGGTGGTAGGTGGGAAAGCCGTCCGACTTGAGGAGGACGAAATCGTCCAGGGTCTCGTTCTTGTAGGTGATATCGCCGCGGATGACGTCATGGAAGGAGGTGGCGCCGCCGATGGGGATCTTGAAGCGGATGACGTGCTGACCCTCCGAGGGCAGGTCCTTGCTGCGGCAGTGGCGGTCGTACATGGGCGGGATGCCCTTCTCTTGCTGGAGCTTGCGAAGGGCCTCCAGGCGCTCTGCAGCGCAGGTGCAAACATAGGCGTGGCCGCCGGCGATGAGCGTCTGCGCCCACTGGTGATAGAGGTCGCGCCGCTGGGACTGGAAGTAGGGGCCGAACGTGCCCTTGCCGGCAAAGTCGTCACCGCTCATACCGGGCCGCCAGTCAGGGCCTTCATCCCAGTCTATACCGAGCCAGTGGAGGCTTTCCAGGATGGCGCGGGTTGCGCCTTCCACTTTGCGGGCCTGGTCCGTGTCCTCAATGCGGACGATGAAGGAGCCGCCGTGGCGGCGGGCGAAGAGCCAGTTGAAGAGGGCGGTGCGGATGTTGCCGACGTGGGGGATGCCCGTTGGGCTTGGGGCGTAGCGGACGCGGACGGAGTGGGTCATGGGGCCTCAAGGTGCGGATGTATCTGGAGAAGATGATAGCACAGGGAGCGGGCGGCAAATGCTACAATTCTCCTGTTATGGACTGGGTGACAGAACAGCTCGCGATCTCTGAATATCCATCTTCCAAGGCGGACCTGAGCATTTTTTCTTCGATTCTGAATCTGGACCGGTACACGCCGTACATCTCGCCGGTGCCTGTGGTGCACTTCCCGCTGATAGACGGCCCCGGGAACCCGCCGGAGGACGTGGCGCACATTGTGCAGCGGCTGGGCGCGATGGTGGAGGAGGGGAAGGTGCTGGTGCACTGCGCCGCCGGGGTGAGC
>Ga0194132_10001478_pt1 | contig 47381 bp, 45 predicted proteins | sample TA2KigOf80mmetaG_FD_148612 | JGI IMG/M metagenome (GOLD analysis project Ga0194132, IMG submission 148612) | Freshwater microbial communities from Lake Tanganyika, Tanzania - TA2015054 Kigoma Offshore 80m | ecosystem: Environmental > Aquatic > Freshwater > Lake | place: Tanzania: Lake...
TCTTTTTCAGCTCGAACGGCTTCCTGGTCGGACAGGTGCGTGAGAATCTCGATGCACCGGATCCGTTGAACATGTTCTCAGGGTCCGTGGGCCTGGTCGGTGACAACTCCTTCTTCGGCTTCGTCTCGCCGATCCGTGGCAACCGCTACCGCTTCGAGGTCGAGCAGACGCTGGGCACCGTGGACTTCACGACGGTGGTGGCGGACTACCGCCGCTACTTCGCTCCCTCGCTCGACTTGACCATCGGCTTCCGCGCGTTGCACTTCGGGCGCTACGGCGTCGGCAGCGGAAATCAGTCGAGCAACTTCCTGTACGGCGGACCGCTGAATCCGCTCTTCCTGGGCTACGAGACGCTCATGCGCGGCTACGCTTGGGAGAGCTTCGACGTCTCGGAGTGCATCGGAGCAACCTCGGCCAGCAGCTGCCCCGCCGTGGACCGCCTGATCGGCAACCGCATTGCGGTCAGCTCCCTCGAAGCGAGGATCCCGCTGCTCGGCGTCGAGCAATACGGTCTCATCAACTTCCCCTTCGTTCCGACCGAGCTGGTGTTCTTCACCGACGCCGGCCTGGCCTGGGATCCGACGTCACCGACCCTGGAATGGAGCCGCTCCGGCTCGGCCCGAGTGCCGGTGGTGTCGTCGGGTGTGTCGGCGCGCTTCAACGTGCTCGGGATCCTGATCCTCGAGGCGTACTACGCCTACCCGTGGCAGCGGCCCATGAAGAACTGGCACTGGGGCTTCCAGGTCGCCCCGGGCTGGTAAGGCGCACGCTGGTAGGGCGGCCCGGCGAGGGGCACCCGTTCTCCGGGCGCTGGCTCTCGGAGCGTTAGCGCTCGGGTACGGTAGGCGGCAATGCGGCTCCTCGAGATGCGCCCTCCGAACGGGTACCCCTCACCGGGCCGGGTCGCGCGGTAGGAAGAACCGCCGGGTGCACCGTGGGCCATGCGGCTCCTCGAGATGCGGCTCCGAACGGATACCCCTCACGGGGCCGCCTTCGCGCTCCCCGAGCTAGAAGATCGAGATGTTGATGTAGCGGTTGGGGTTTGCCTGCAGGTCTTGCAGGAGCGAGCTCAGGCTGGATGCGGCGTCGTTGAGGTTCTGGTAGAGCGCGTCGTCGGTCGAGAGCCGGCCGAGCGTCCCTTCCCCCGCTTCCACACGCGCGAGCACGGTGCGGAGCGAGGACGACACGGCATCCAAGTTCTCGCTCGCGGCGGCCAGCATGGCCATCGCGGAGTCGGCGCGGGCCACCGCGCTCGCCACGTTGGGACCGGCCGCCGTCGCCGTCTCGAGCCCCTGTGCAGAACGCGTGAGGCTCTCGGTAAGTCGCGCCAGCGCAGCGCGCTGCTCGTTGGTCACCGCGGACAGCCCTACAATGAGATCGTCGAGGTCTTTGACCGTCTGCTGCACGGACCCCACGGTCTCCCGACTCAGCAGCGAGTCGATGGAGGAGAGCACGGACCCCGCCTGCGCGGACAGCTCACCGACGGACCCCAGCAGACCGGCGGCCGCCCCTTCGCCAGGGATCGTGTCCCATTCGGAGACGAATTCGTCGGACGGGCCTCGAATCACCATCAGAGTGCGCCCTCCGAAGAGGCCGGCCTCGCCCATCTCGGTGCGCGATCCGCGCGGTATCCGCCACTCGCCCTCCACCTCGAGCGTGATGTAGATCGGCCCGTTGGGGATCATCTCGAAGCCGTTCACGCGCCCGATGTTGACCCCCTGCATCTGCACGGGGTCCCCAGCTCGTACGCCGCCGGCATTGTCGACGGTGGTGACCACCATGTAGCGGCCGCGCAGCGTCGCCGGGTCGGTCATCCAGAAGATGACGATGACGAAGGAGATCAGGCCGAGGAGCACGAAGAGGCCCACGCGAGCCTCCCTCCCCCCGGTGCCTCGCGGCACCGCCGCCAGTAGCTCTTCGTCCGAAAGGCGCCCAGAGGGTCCAGTCTGCATTCCGTCGGTCATCGGGTCTCCACCATCGCGTCGAGAGCGGCCTCGGCCGCCCGGCGGTCCACGAAAGCACGTACCACGGGATCCGAGCAACTCCTGAACTCCGATGGAGTGCCCACGAAGCGCAAGAAGCCGCCCTCGAGCATGGCTACTCGGCCGCACATCTGCAGCCCGCCCTCGACGTCGTGCGTCACCAGCACGGACGTCACCTTCAGCTCCTCGGAAAGGCGGTGGATGAGGCGCTCGATCGCCGCAGTGTTGATGGGGTCGAGGCCCGTGGTCGGCTCGTCCCACAGCAGGATCTCGGGGCGACCCACGATGGCACGCGCGATGCCCACGCGCTTCTTCATGCCACCCGACAGCTCGGACGGGGTCTTCGAGAGGACCTCGTGCGGATCGAGGTTCACGTTCTCCAGCACGTCCCATACCCTACGCGCTGTATCGCGCTTGGAGAGTCGTGCCAGCTCGTCTTCGGGGATACCCATGGCCACGTTGTCGAACACGTTGAGCGAGTCGAAGAGGGCGGCGTACTGAAAAACGTAACCAGTCTTCCTACGAACCGCGTCCAAGGCGCGCTTGGGGCCGTGGTACATGGAGACGCCATCCACTTCCACGTCTCCGCGGTCGGGTACGACGAGGCCGATCGTGGTCTTGAGCAGCACGCTCTTACCCGTTCCCGACGGTCCGAAAAGCGCGAACATCTCGCCGGTCTCGACCGTCATGGTGACGCCCCGCAGGACAGGCTTGTCGAACGCCTTGTGGACGGCGCGGTAGGTGATCATTGCAGCATGAGCGGCGGGAACATCGCGTCCATGATCAGGAGCGTGAGGATCATGAACATCACCGCGTTGGTCGTGGTCAGACCGACACCCTCCGCACCACCCGACGTGCGCAGACCCATGTGCACGGAGATCAACGGGATGACGAACCCGAATACCACCGCTTTGGAGAACCCGTAGAAGAGGTCCCAGTTGTGCCAGAAGAGGCGAGCACCATAGAGGAACGTCTCGAAGCCGAGGCCCCCGTCGAGGTTGGCGGCCACCATAGCGGCCGCGATGCCGATCACGTCGGCGAAGCCGACGAGTAGCGGCATCGTGATGATGCCGGCAATGACGCGCGGCGCGCCCAGCATGGCCACCGGATCGCGCCCGAGCGACTTGAACGCGTCGATCTGCTCGGACACGGCCATGGTGCCGAGCTCCGCGGTGATGCGCGCGCCGATCCGCCCCACCAAGACGATCGCGGTCAGCAGTGGACCGAGCTCGAGCACCACGCTCTGGACGACCAGGGTGCCGAGGAGATACCGGGGCGACGTCGAGACGATCTGGTAGCCGCCCTGCTGGCTGGTGACAATGCCCGCGAGCGAGGCGGTGACGAAGACGATGGGTAGACTCTGGATCCCCATCACGTACGTCTGCGTGAGCACGTCGCGGTACCGCACCCGAAAACGCACGATCGAGACGAGGATCTGCCATGTCAGGACGCCGAGAGCGCCCGCATGATCCAGAGTGACGTGGTAGGCACGGCCCCATCCCGCGAACCAACGCGTGAGCCGCGAAGGGGGAGTGAAGGCGTCAGCCAGCTGTCGTTCCACCGTCATGAGGTTGGGGACGCTCCGGGAGCTCGGAGAGCTAGGAACCATCGATCAAACACCCCGGAAAATCAACGCGCGCGACTACGCTCCCGCCCGCCGAATGGTAGCGCCCACCCGAGCGACGAAGAGCCGCGGATCGATGGGCTTGGACAAGTAGTCGTCGGCACCCTCCTCGATCAGCTTGGCCTCGAGCAGTTCGTCGGTCTCACCCGTGAGGACGATCACCGGGATGTGCGACCAAGCCGGTGAGTCTCGCATCTCCCAGATGAGCTCGAGTCCGTCCAGCTCCGGCATGTTCAAGTCGGCGACCACCAGCCCAACCGAGGAGTCCCGTCCCAGTTGTTCGAGAGCCTCCACGCCGTTGGCGGCTTCGACCACCGCGTGTCCATTCTTCTCGAGCATCGCCCGGGCTAGGAACCTGGTCGCGGCGTCGTCGACGACGAGCAGCACCTTGCCCGCCCCCCCCGCAGCGGCGCCCTCGTGCCCGGTCGCAGTCCGGCGCCGCGTGCCCGCCGCGGTCGCGTCGTCGTCGAGCAGAGCGTGTAACGCGCGCTCGATGTCGTCGGGCGGCGACACTCGAGGCACCGGCCGCCTGCCCGTGAGCCGCGACAGCTCGAGCTCCGTGGTGAGGGACGTGGGATCCGCGGTGGCGACGGTCACGGTCTCGCTGTCTTCGGCGAGCGGGAGCAACGGCCCGGCTCGCATGAGGGACTCCGGGACGAGCCGGAGCGGGGCGCGGGAGGGACGGGTCAAGTCGGCGACGCCGCATCCGAATCTCGCGGCCGCCCGCGCGGCGAGCGCGTCGTGCTCGAGTCCGCTGCGCGCAGCGACGTCGCTCCACGCCTCGGCGAGGCTCCTCGTCGCCCCCGACGCGGGGACGCCGGCGGCGCGAGCCAACCATTCTGCGTGGACCGCGGGCGGGGAGCCGTCCCCGCGACGAAGACCCTGGAGGTACTCGATGAGGCCCTCGACCCGGCGAAGCGTTTCGGCGTCGGCTGCGGTCTCGGTGAGCTGGGCGACCGCAGTCAGCTCCGAGTACCCGTACGTCCCACCGGATCCACGAAGCGCTTGGGCGACACGCCGAGCGGAGTCCAGGGCGGACAGGTCCCCTTCGACGATGCGCTCCCGAACCTCACGGAGCTCCTCGATCCTCCGACCCATCGCGTCGAGGTACCAACGCCTCAGGCTCTCGCGCTCGACGGGCATCGAGGCCGGCTAGGCGGAGGGCTCTCCGCCCGGCACGGGCGCGGGGGCTGCCGCCGCGCGAGCCCTTTCGTCCTGCTCCTCGAACCAGAAGCTGATCGCGAGCAGCACGGCCCCGCAGGTGATCGACATGTCCGCGACGTTGAAAATGGGGAAATCCCAGAGGCCGAGGTCGATGGGTCCGATGAAGTCGACCACGCCCCTACTCCACCGCACCCGATCGTAGAGGTTACCGATCGCGCCTGACACGACGAGGGAGATCGACACGATCCTCAGGAAATCCCGGTCGTGTGCCTGCCGAAAGAGCATGGCCAGCAGCAAGAGTGCGACGAGGGTCACGGGCACGAAGAACCAGCGCGAATCCTCCCCCAAGCGGATCCCGAAGGCGGCGCCCTTGTTGAACGCCAGGGTGAGGGGAATCAGCCCCCCGGCCAGTTCACCCCGCTCGACCGCGAGGGCCTCGAGCGCCCAGCGCTTGGTGATCAGGTCGAGCGCCATGATCACGGGGAAGATTCCAGCGAAGATGAGGTATTTCGGGCGCACGCGAGGCCGGCTCGGAGAGAAGGTCGTAGCAGTCTACGCACCCCATTCCGGTTGGTTCCCCCCGCCCGCAGACATTGCTTGACAGGCCAAGGATGCCGTGGGAAGCTTGGAAATAGTGGTTTTTGCTCGTCCGGCCGCGGGTTCGGGGGACCCACGGCTGTCCTTCTCGCTGTCGAATCCATGCCCCCCAGGAACGTGCATCATGGGCGCAGCGGGCTCGTCCGTGGGGCGTTCCTCTGGCTGAGTGCCTGCGGGGTGTACCCCCTTTCGGCACAAGAGCTTACCCTCCAGAGAGACTACCCAGTGCTCGGCCCGTTCGTGTGCCCGGCCCCTGCCGCCTACACGCAGCCCTCGACGGACGAGCGCGCGCAGGCCGGTCAGCTGGCATCCGATGCAGTTCAGGCGGTCATCCTCGGTGAGCTGCTCAGGGCCGAGGAGCTCCTCGGGCGCGCGATTGCGCTCGACCCCGAGTCCACCGAGCTCGCGTACCAGCACGCCCGAGTGCTGGAAGACCTCCAGCAGTCTGAGGGCGCCATGCTGGAGTACTGCCGCGCCCTCGCGCTCGGGGCCGAGGCCGCTGGCATCGACGACGCGAGGACGCGGCTCGAGGCGCTGTACGAAGTCGTGCGGGCCCGCATCCCCGAGCGTGCGCGCGAGGCATTCGTCTCGGGCGTCATGAACGCCGACCTCGAGATCTACGAGCAGTCCGTGGACTGGTTCAGCCAGGCCATCGAGGCCGCACCGGACTGGCCCCCACCCATCTACAATCGGGCCGTCGTGCTCGAGCGCATGGGGCGCGTCCCGGAGAGCCTCGCCGACTACCGGCGCTACCTGGAGCTGACCCCGGGCGACATCGACCCCGTCGTGGCTGCAGTCACCGAACGCGTCGGCATGCTCGAGGGCCTCGTCGCCCTCCCCACGCCGAACCCGAGTGGTGCGCTCACGCTCGGGGTGCTTTTCCCCGGCATGGGGCAGTACTACTCGGGCAGGACCTTCAGCGGCACGGTCGTGCTGGGCGTGGCTGCGGGGGCTATCACGGCAGGGTTCCTGTTCAGGAAGATCACGGATCACTGCATGGTCTCGGTTGGACCCGGCGAATCGTGCCCGACGAACCTGACCGCATACGAGACGACCAGCCGCCCCTATCCTGGTCGTCCTGACGCTCGGTGGCTTCCTGATCTACCGGAACATGGCTGCCCCGCCTGTCACGCTCGCGCCGCCGATCGTACAGCAGGTCGACGAAAACCAGGGCGTCGCGCTCACCGCGCCGGCCGGCGCCCGCCAACAAGGACAAGCGGGATCGTCCGTTCCGGTCGAGGTGCGCGCCACCGGCGAGGGGGGCGCGATCCTGGCCGACACGCTCATCCAGTTCCGAGTCACTCAGGGCGGCGCGCTGCTCGAGCTCGATGCCGCCCGCACGGACTCGGACGGCATCGCCCGCACGGTGCTGTATCTCCCCCGCCGGGCGGGCCTCGTCGCGGTGGTTGCGGAGCTGGCCGGGACGGAGGTGCGTACCACGATCGCAGTCGACGCTCTCGCGGGCGTGCCGGCGCAACTGGGATTGGCCGCCGGTAACGGACAGGAAGCCGAGGTGGGTGAGCTGCTCCCGAACCGCCTCGCGGTGACGGTGCTCGACGCCGACGGTAATCCGGTGGCCGGCGCGGACATCCGCTTCGAGGTGCTCGCCGGAGGAGGCATAGCCGCTCCGACGCGCGCTCGCACCGACTCGCTGGGCCAGGCCTCCGCGCTCTGGCGGCTGGGCCCAGAAGCCGGCACACAGCAGCTCCAGGCTGGATCGACGGTGCTGGGGACTTCAGTGACCTTCACGGCCACCGCACGCGGCCGCCCGCGGGCTGCAGACGGCACTCCGCTCCCGGTCGAGGCGGGACCGGTGACGGTCGAGCGTCGCGACTTCGTGATCGGCGGGAGCCTCGTGTGTCAGCTCCGCGGTTCGAGCACGGCTTGTCGCGGCGCGAACGACCGCGGCCAGCGCGGCGCCGAAGTGCCGCCGACGTTCCGCGCCTTGACTGCCGGCGTCTCGCACATGTGTGGGCTCGACGAGACCGGCGTCGCAATGTGCTGGGGAGCGAACGACGGCGGACAGCTCGGAGACGGCACCCGCACGGACCGCCCCTCGCCGGTGCTGGTGCGCACCGAGATCCACTTCGCGTCGCTCACTGCCGGCGCAACTCACACGTGCGGACTCGCGGGCGGGGGAGTCCCGCTCTGTTGGGGCCAGAACCTCAGCGGCCAGCTCGGGGACGGATCGGGAAACGACGCCCGCTTCCCCCGCGCCGTGGGCGGCGGCCTGACGTTCGGCACCCTGGTCGCCGGGTGGAACCACACGTGCGGACTCACCGCCAACGGGAACGCGTTCTGCGGGGGCTTGAACGGCGACGGCCAGCTCGGGGACGGCAGCCGGCTCGACCGACTGGTGCCGACGCTGGTGCGCGGCGCGATCGAGTCCCTCGCCGCAGGAAGTACACACACGTGCGGCGTCAGTGAGGGACAGGTCCTCTGCTGGGGTGACAACCGTTTCGGACAGCTGGGAGACGGCTCCACCGAAGGGAAGCCACAGCCGACGACGGTATCGGGCCTACCCGCAGCGCCCACGCAGGTGACGGCTGGAGCCGTCCACTCCAGCGCCCTGGTGGCGGGCGGAGCCGCCTACTGCTGGGGCCAGAACCTGCAGGGACAAGTGGGAGACGGCACGACCTCGAACCGCTCGACTGCCGTAGCGGTCGCCGGCGGTCATCGCTTCCGATCCATCCATGCGGGCGGTGCATTGACCTGCGGTATCACCACGAACGGGGCGCAGCTATGTTGGGGACTGAACCAGAGCGGCCAGCTGGGCGACGGAACGCGTCAGAGCCGCTCGAACCCGACCGCGGTGCCCAACTGACCTCCACCGCCGACAACAAAGGAGCCTTCACGTGAGCATTCGCCACGCACAAGCCCGCTGGGATGGCGACCTCCGGAGCGGCCAGGGGACGATGCGCCTGGGAAGCGGCGCGTTCGAGGGTCCGTTCAGCTTCAAGAGCCGCTTCGAGGAGGGGGCCGGCACGAATCCCGAGGAGCTGATCGGGGCTGCGCACGCCGGGTGCTTCTCGATGGCGTTCAGCAACATGCTCGCGGAGGCAGGGCACGTCCCGACCCGCGTCGAGACGAAGGCCCGCGTCCACCTCGAGCGCGTGGACGGCAAGCCGACGATCCACCGCATCGATCTCGATACGGAGGGAACCGTGCCGGGCATCTCCGCGGAGGTTTTCCAGGAGATCGCCCATAAGGCGAAGGCTGGTTGCCCGGTGTCCCGCGCGCTGGCTGCGGTCGACATCCACCTGACCGCCACGCTCAAGTAACGCGCGAGCGGGCGGTGCCGCAGGGCGGCTACGGCAGCGCGAACACCCAGACCGCCCCGCTCCCCGGCGGAACGTCGACGTCGGTGAGTCGGGCGTAGAACTGCGTCTGGGCGATGCGCCCCCCCGCACCCACGGCGACGTACTGCTTCCCGTCCACTTCGAACGTGACCGGAGCACCGGATACGTCGCCGTTCAGGCGCGCCTTCCAGAGGAGGTTCCCGTTGTCGGTGTCGAGCGCGAAGAACTCGCGGTCGGTGGTGCCGCCGAAGACCACCCCGCCGGCAGTGGCGAGCGCGGCCGCGGTCATCGCCGCGCCGCTCTCGGTCCGGTAGGACCACGCGCGGCGGCCGGTGACGGGATCGAATGCCACGAACTCGCCGACGTAGTCGTAGCCGGGGACCATCTTCGGCTGAGCGCGTAGCCCGCGGTATCCCCCCCCACCCACGGAGGAAGCCGGCTCCGACACGAACGTGACGTCCATGCAGGTGTTGTTCACGCCCAGGTAGTAATAGCGCGTGAGCGGGCTGTAACTCGGCGAGTTCAGATCCCTCCCGCCGTAGTAGAAGGGGCACACCTCGAAGCTCTTGCCCGTGTCGACGTCGGCGTCCGTCGGCACCCGAGACGGATCGAGGATGGGACGCCCCGTTTCGCTGAATCCCGTGATCAGGTTGTCGTACGAGGTGCGGAACGCCCGGATGAACTCGCCGGTGGCGCGATCGAGGACGATGCCCCACCCCGTCTTGCTGGTCTGGATGAGCGCGTTCCGCAGGCGGCCATCGATGACGAGATCGACGAGCATGCTCTCGAAGACGGCCCGGTCCCAAGAGTCCTCGGGCATGAGCTGGTAGTGCCAGACGAGCTCACCGGTGTCGATGTCGACGGCGAGGATCGAGTTGGTGTAGAGCGCGTCTCCCCACCCCCGCAGCGTGGCCGCCCACGGATAGGGCTGACCGGTGCCGAAGTAGACGAGGTGGAGCTCGGGGTCGTAGCTGATGGTGTTCCAGGGAGCACCCCCGAGCGGCGGCGTGGGCCCCGGCTCCCAGGTGTCGAAGCCCGGGTCGCCCTCCCGGGGTACCGTGTAGATCTCCCAGGCGAGGGTACCCGTCTCGGCATCGACGGCGGTGAAGCGTCCGCGCACGCCGGTGTCACCCCCCGTCTGACCGATGAGCACCTTACCCTCGGCGATGAGCGGCGCATGCGAGTGCCCGCCATCGGTGTGGTAGTCGCCCGTGCGGGTGGCCCACACCTGTTCACCGCTCCGGGCGTCGAGCGCCACCACATACGAGTCGGCGGTCCCCCAGTAGACTCGGTCCCCATACAGAGCCACCCCGCGCGCCTTGCCGAAGGCCTGCGACGCGCGCACGTCGTCCGGGTAGTCGCGCTCGTGCACCCACAGCACGTCGCCGGTAGTGGCCTCGAACGCGATCACCCGCCCCGTCCCCTCGGCGACGTACATGATCCCGTTCGCCACCACGGGCGTCGGGACCCAACGCGTGTTGTCGTTGACGGAGTATGCCCACACCAGCTGGAGGCCCGCGACGTTGGTGCGGTCGATCTCGTCGAGCGGGCTGAAGCCGGTCACGTCGTAGGTGCGCCGGTAGCTCATCCAATCCCCGTCTCGAGGATGAAGGAGCCGCTCCGCGGTCACCGGCTCCCAGTTCCGGGGCGCCGACTGGGCGGACGCCGAGTGCGCGTGCGAAAGCGCTACCGCGAGGACGACGCTCCAAACGCCCGCAACCCGTGATCTCATGCTCGTCCGAACGCCTCCGCAGGGGTGGTCGATGGGCGGACAGTATACGTCTGCCGCTGCCGTCCCGCCGCGCCCCCGCAGCTACTCGACGGTGAAGGTGACCGTGTCGACCACGAGCGGCTGGAGCGGAATGTGCGCGCCTTCCGCGACGACGGCGTGACCCGTGCCGGGCGTGACGTCCCCGGCAGGTACGATCGGGACGGTGGACCGGAGCCATACCACGACCTCGTGCTCCTCCTGGAAGGAGCCTCTGGCAGGGCTCAGGATCTCGACCGCGAAGGGGGCGCCGGGCGCAAGCTCGGCCGCTTCCGAAGCGCCCTCGGCAGATGCTTCGTCGGAGCCTCCACCGCATCCGGCGGCGTTGAAGCAAGACAAAATCGTAGCGGTCGCGCGCAGCGGGGAGCGCATGCGTCACCTGCCGTCGGGGAAGCGGATCCTCCCATGAGGAGACGTCCTCGGCCTCAGTCGGCAAGCGGGGTGCCAGGTCCAGGAGGGTCGCGCTGTGCGCTCGACCGATCACTCGGGCTCCCCGAAGGGCGACTCCCCCGCAGCTTACCAAATTGTCGGAACGCGCCTCACTTGAGGGATCGGCTCCGGACGGTACTTTCCTGTCCTCCCTTGCCGACAATCTCGCCCCATTCGCCCGTTCCCATGAGGAGGTAGCCGTCCCATGCCCCGTGTTCTCCCGCGCTTCGACGTGTTGGCCGCCGCTCGGTTCGCCCCGCCGACCGACGCCAACGGCAAGCGCAAGCGCATCGACCTCGAGAAGATCTTCGGAGAGAACGTCTTCACGCTGCACGAGATGAAGTCGCGCCTGCCCAAGCCGCAGTACAAGGCGCTGCTCTCCACCATCCAAAACGGCACCGACCTCGACCCCAACGTGGCCGACTCGGTCGCCATCGCGATGAAGGAGTGGGCACTCGAGAAGGGGGCGACGCACTTCACGCACTGGTTCCAGCCGCTCACGGGCTCGACGGCCGAGAAGCACGATTCGTTTCTGAAGCCCACGGGCGACGGACGGGCGATCGCGGAGTTCAGCGGCAAGGAGCTGGTCCAGGGCGAGCCCGATGCGTCCTCGTTCCCGTCGGGCGGACTGCGCGCGACGTTCGAGGCGCGCGGCTACACGGCTTGGGATCCAACGTCGCCGGCGTTCTTGATGGAGGGACCGGGCGGAGCGTACCTGTGCATCCCGACGGCGTTCGCCTCCTGGGCGGGTGACTCACTCGACGCCAAGACCCCCCTCCTCCGCTCCATGCACGCGGTCGACAAGCAGGCCCGCCGCGCGCTCGCCCTCTTCGGCTCCGAGCCGAAGGCGGTGCGCGCAACCTGCGGACCCGAGCAGGAGTACTTCCTGATCGACGAGGAGTTCTTCTATCGCCGCCCCGACCTGATCACGAGTGGCCGGACACTCTTCGGCACGAAGCCACCGAAGGGTCAGGAGATGGAGGATCACTACTTCGGCTCGATCCCGGCTCGCGTGCTCGAGTACATGAACGAGGTGGAGACGGAGCTGTACCGCCTCGGCGTGCCGGCTACGACGCGGCACAACGAGGTCGCGCCTGCCCAGTACGAGATGGCGCCGATCTACGAGGACGCCAATCAAGCCGCCGACCACCAGCAGCTCATGATGTCCACCATGCGCAGCGTGGCTCGGAAGTACGGCCTCGTCTGCCTGCTGCACGAAAAGCCCTTCCAGGGCATCAACGGGAGCGGCAAGCACCTCAACTGGTCGATGGGCACGGCCGATCAGAACCTGCTCGAGCCGGGCGACACACCACACCAGAACATGCAGTTCCTGTTCTTCTGCTCTGCCGTACTCAAGGCCGTCGCGCGCCACCAGGACCTCCTGCGCGCGTCCGTGGCGCACGCGGGCAACGACCACCGGTTGGGCGCCAACGAGGCGCCGCCGGCGATCATCTCGGCGTTCATGGGCGAGCAGCTCCAAGACGTCTTCAACCAGATCGAGAAGGCTGGTGAGGCCAAGACCAGCAAGCAGGGCGGCCTCATGGGCCTCGGCGTGAACGTGCTGCCGACGCTGCCCAAGCACGCGGGCGACCGTAACCGCACGTCACCCTTCGCGTTCACGGGCAACAAGTTCGAGTTCCGCGCGCTCGGCGGCGGCCAGAGCATCTCGTTTCCGGCCACCGTGCTCAACACGATCGTGGCCGAGTCGATCGATGAGCTGTGCACCAAGCTCGACGGGGCACTCAAGAAGAAGGGCGCCAAGTTCGACGTCGAGCTCCGAAAGCTCCTCGCCAAGGAGATCCACGAGTTCAAGCACATCATGTTCAACGGGGACAACTACACGGCCGAGTGGGTGAAGGAAGCCAAGAAGCGCGGCCTGCTCAACCTGAAGAGCACGATGGAGGCGCTCCCCAAGCTCGTCGACAAGAAGAACCTCGCGCTCTTCAAGAAGTACGGCGTGATGTCGCACCGCGAGGTCGAGTCGCGCTTCGAGATCTGTCTCGATCAGTACTTCAAGACCGTGAACATCGAGGGCGAGACCGGACAGCACATGGCGCAGACGATGTACCTGCCCGCGGCCCAGCGCTACCTGAGCGACCTGCTCGCGACGGCCGAGGCTGCGGAGGACGTTGGCGTGAAGACGAAGGGCGTCGTCACGACCGCCAAGCGCGTCAACGACCTCATCGATCAGCTGGTCGAGAAGATCGACGCGCTGGCCAAGCGGAATCAGGAGCTCGGCGGCGACGACGTGCACTCGAAAGCCGAGCACATGCACAAGCACATCGTGCCGGCGCTCAAGGACGTGCGTGACGTGGTCGATCGTCTGGAGCGCATCGTGCCGGACGACTACTGGCCCGTGCCGACCTACCGCGACATGCTGTTCGTGAAGTAACCGACGCGGTAACTGCTCGAGGGGCGGGCCCGCGCGACGCGAGTCGCGCGGGCCCGTTCATTTGCGCGGGCGCCGAACTAGCCGCCATCGCCTCGGCCCGAGCCCGCCACCCGAAGCGCGGACGCCCCAGGCCCCCACGCCCACGACTACGTAGTCCGCCCGCCGCTCTACAGTCCTTCGACGCAGAGCCCCGCACCCCCGCCCGGGCGATGGTTCACGTGCACCGACACGGCCGCAGCATGTCAACGCCGCACGGAGGACACGATGGCCATGAGTCTGATCGCGGGATGGGCGGGAATGCTCGGGGGCGTGGTGGCCGGAGCCGTCATCGGCCTCTTCTTCGAGAATGAGGACTGGATGGGCGGATACGCTTCCTTCCGCCGCCGCCTCACCCGCCTGGGTCACGTCGCGTTCTTCGGCCTGGGCTACGTGAACATCCTCTTCGCGCTCACGACCCGCGGCCTTCCCGAGAGCGCGTGGGTGTAGCTGGCGTCGTGGTCGCTGATCCTCGGCGCCGCCGCGATGCCGGTCTGCTGCTTCCTCACTGCGTGGAAAAAGGGCTTCGCGCGTCTCTTCCCCATTCCCGTGGTCGCGGTCGGCACCGGGGTCGTAACGCTACTCGTCAACATCGGAGAAGTACTGCCATGAGGATCGGTCTGATCGCCATGAGTGGGCTCAGGATCTGCAAGCCCGAGCTTCTGGAGTTGAGGTTCACGTTCCCCCGCGTGCAGGAGCGCGCCCGCGAGATCGAGGCGCTGCCGTCGCTCGGGCTGCTGACGCTCGCAGGCATGACGCCCGCGGACGTCGAGGTCGAGTACCTCGAGGTGCGCGACGTCGACCAGTGGTCGCTCCCGACGCGCTTCGACGCGGTGGCAATGTCCACGCTCACGGCGGTGTCGTGCGAAGCCTTCCGCCTGGCCGCGCGATTCCGGGCCATGGGTGTGCCCGTGATCCTGGGCGGCCTGGGCGTCACCCTCTCACCGACCGAGGCGATGAAGCACGCCGACGCGGTCGTGCTGGGCGAAGGAGAGGTCGTGTGGCCAGACGTGGTGCGCGACCTGCGGCGTGGCGCGCTTCAGCCCGTCTACGATGCTCGCGCGCGCGGTCCTTTCGACATGAGCCAGGCGCCGATGCCCCGCTTCGACCTCCTGAGCCCCGAGCGCTACCCGCGCTTCTCCGTGCAAACACAGCGTGGGTGCCCGTGGGCGTGCGAGTTCTGCGCGTCGTCCATCCGACTCGAGCCGCGGTTCCGGGTGAAGCCGGTCGAACACGTGATCGCGGAGATCCGCCGGCTGAAGGAGCTGTTCGGCAGCCCGTTCATCGAGTTCGCAGACGACAACACGTTCGTCAATCGCGTTCGCGCCAAAGAGCTGCTGCGTGCCCTCGAGAAGGAGAGCGTGCGCTGGTTCACCGAGTCGGATCTGTCGATCGCCTGGGACGACGACCTGCTCTCTTTGATGCGCGACGCAGGTTGTGCGCAGGTCATCATCGGCTTCGAGCATCCCAAGTACGCAGCGCTCGACGGCGTGGAGCAGAAGGTCAACTGGAAAGCGAGAATGGTCGGCCGCTACGAAGAAGCCGTTCGGCGCATCCAGCGCCATGGCATCACCGTCAACGGCTGCTTCGTGCTCGGGCTCGACGGAACCGGGACGGAGAGCGCGGAGGACATCCTGCGTTTCGTCCGGGAGAGCGGGATGTACGACGTGCAGGTGACGTATCTGACGCCCTTCCCCGGAACGCCGCTCTGGGACCGCATGGCTCGCGAAGGCCGGATTCTGGACGAGAGCGCGACCGAGCGGTGCACGCTCTTCGACGTGAACTTCCGACCGGACCGCATGACGGTCGCCGAGCTCGAGGAAGCGTTCCTCGGCCTCGTCGGGCGACTGTACGAGGAGACCGCAGTGCAGGAGCGCTCCCGCGCGTTCCGCGAGCACCTGCGGAGCGCACGGCGTCGACCTGCTGCCGCGTGACCGGTTGTCCGGCGGCGGCGAGTGCCGCCGCCGCCGGATCCCGACTACGCCCTGAGGACCTCGCGGAATACGTTCATCGCCTGCTGCATCTCTTCCATCGTGCCGAACGAGATGCGCGAATGCGTCTGCTCGAGCGGCGGGAAGTCGCGCCCGACGGTGACCTTTCTCTGCGAGCACTGGTCGCGGAACCAGGAGGCGGGACGACCGAGATCGACCAGAACGAAGTTCGCGTGCGGCATGGGTACGTCGTACCCCATCTCTCGGAACGTGGAGACGACGAACGAACGGACGCGCGCGTTCTCGGCGGCCTCGTCGGCGATGTGCGCCCGGTCCTCGATCGAGGCGACGCCAGCCGCAGCGGAGAGCGTGTTCATGCTGCCCAGGTGCCACGCCTGCGAGATCTTCTGCAGCGTCTCCCGCTGTCCGATCGCGTACCCGACGCGCAGGCCGGCCATGCCATGCGCCTTGGAGAGCGAGCGCGTGATGAACACGCCGGGCAACTCCTGTCCGAGTGCACGCACCGTACTCACGGAGGCGTCGTAGGCGTAGTCGATGTACGCTTCGTCCACGAGGATCGCCGTTTCGGGCGAGCGCTCTTTGACGCGACGCACGAACGCCTCGACCTCGCTCCGCGGATGTGCGGTGCCGGTGGGGTTGTTCGGGTTGCAGAAGAACACGAGCCCCGCCCCCCGCGCAGCGTCGGCCATGGCGTCGAGGTCGAGCGCCAGCCCCGCATCGACTCGGATGGCCGACACAGGGTAACCGAGGCCGCGGGCCGTGCTCTCGCACGTGGCGTACGTCGGCGCGGCGGTGACGAGACCTCTCTCACGCGAGCAGAAAGCGTGCACCGCGCCGGCGAGAATCGGACCCGACCCGGTCGCGGTAATCACATTGCCGGCGGGCACGCCGTGCGCGGTCGCGATCGCGTCGACCAATGCATTCGTGTGGTCGGGGGGATACCCGCGACCAGCGCGCGGTGAGATCACGCGGTGGAGCGCCTGAATGGCGCTCGGCCCCGGACCGCGGGCGTTCTCGTTCGACGAGATCCGGATGAAGCCATCGTCGAATACTTGGGCCTGGGCCTGCTGTTGTTCGTCGGGTGAGAAGGCCCATGCCTCCCGGCCACGACCGATGACGAACGAACTCGAGACGACCCCGACCGTCCCCGCTCCGACGGACCTCACGAAACCGCGGCGACTCACCGACATTGCCTTACCTCCTCGCATGTCATGTATAGGGCGAGAACGACGTCGGAGCAGTATAGGCGTGGCCGCGGCCGGCCGCCAAGAGACGTCGCCAGCCCAACCTTGCCGCGCCGTCCCCCACCCCGGATCTTGCCCCGAGCCCCGCGCCGCTCCGGCGGTGCCGGGCCTGCCCTCTCTAGCGGGAGGTACCGCGATGCGCCACGACACGGGGATCGGCCGCAGGACGTTCCTGGAGGGCGCCGGCCTGGCAGCCCTTCTCGGAGCGGTTGGCGCGAAGAGCCCCCTCTCGGCCTCCAGCCTGCGACAGCTGGCTCAGGTCCCGGACCACTTCGACTTCGACGAGATCTACGATCGTTCCGGAACGCTGAGCACCAAATGGGACGGCGCGCGGCGCACGTTCGGTCCTCAGGTCGAGGTCGGCATGGGCATCGCGGACATGGACTTCCGCGCACCGCCGTGCATCACGCGCGCAATCGCCGAGCGGTGCACGCACGAGAACTGGGGGTACATCGACGTCCCGCCGTCGCTCACGGAGTCCATTGTAGCGTGGGAGCGCAGCCGGCACGGGGTCGAGGTCGATCCCTCCATGGTCACGCTACACGCGGGCGTGCACTCGGCGCTCATCTCCGGATATCACGCGTTCGTCCCCCCGGGCGCGCCGGTGCTCATGACCACGCCGATCTACAACGGGTTCTACGGGAGCCAGCGCTTCGCGCGCGTGGTCGCCGAGGAGAGCCCCATGGTCCAGGAGAATGGGCGCTACTCGATCGACTGGGACGACTTCCAGCGCCGCATCGGCCGCGCCAACGTCTTCCTGCTCTGCAACCCGCAGAACCCTACCGGCAACTGTTGGTCGCAGGAGGACCTGCTCCGGCTCGGCGAGATCTGCCTGGAGCGCCGGGTGATCGTGTTCGCCGACGAGATCCACTCCGACCTCGTGCCACCCGGTGCGCGCCACACCCCGTTCGCCAGCCTCCCCAACCGCGCCGTCGTGAACAACAGCATCACGTTCCGTGCGGTGAGCAAGACGTTCAACCTGCCCGGACTCAAGCTGGCGTGGTACTACTCGACCAACCCCGACCTGCTCGCGCGCATCCGCGCGCACACACGGGCAGACCTGGGAACGCTCGCCGTCATCGCGACCGAGGCCGGCCTGCGCGAGGGTCACACCTGGCTAGACCGGTTGCTCCCCTACCTGGGCGAGAACCACGTCGTCGCCGAGCGTGCTATCGCCGAAGACGTCCCGCTGGTGAAGTACCGCGCGGCACAGGGCACGTACTTGGCCTGGCTCGACGTGGGTGGGCTCGCGGAAAGGATCGGCGCCCGCAGGATCGCAGCCGAGGAGACGTCGCGGGGGACTGCGGTAGTCACGCCCGAGCAGGTGGTACAGCGCTGGCTCGCGGAGCGCGCGCGCATCGCGGTGAGCCCCGGCCACACCTTCGGCGTCGGGGGCGCAGACCACATGCGCATGAACCTCGCCACGCGACGGGCGCTGGTGCGGCAGGCGATGGATAACTTGGCTGAGGCGGCGGCGCGGGCGTAGTCGGCGCGGGCCGTCCCTGGCGCTCGCCGTCCTGGGAAGAGTCGGCGGCACCATGGTCGGCGCTCTCGCCGTCCTTGCAGGAGTCGGCGAGGGCCGCCCCGCTCGACGTCGTCCCCACCGTTCGCCGACGACCGCCGCCGTTCGCTGACGGTCGCGCCGTTTCGCCGACGTTCGCCGACGTTGGCGAAGTCTAGACGCCCCCGAACAGCTCGCGCACCGGCACCGCGAAGCCGTCGAGCACGTCCTCGCCGCCGAGCGTGTAGTCCTCACGGAGAATCGCGCCTGTGCCGTCGGCACGGTAGACGGTCACGGTGTGGGCCTCCGCGTCGACGATCCACACGAGACGCGCCCCGGCATCGAGGTACTCGAGCACCTTCTCCTGCATGGCGCTGGCCGAGTCCGACGGCGAGAGCACTTCGACCGCGACGTCGGGCGCGCCCCGAACCCATCCGCCTGGCACCCCCTCCGTGGAGCGCCGCTCGAGCGTCGCGGCGACGTCCGGGCCCCGCACCGTCGCGGGCACCTCGGAGAGCATGTAGCCTGACTCGGCCGTCACCACGGCCCCCCGCGAGCGCGCCCAGGCCTTTATGTGGTAGGCAACCTCGATCTGCACCTCGCCATGCACATTGCGAGGACGGGGTTCGCGAACCACTCGTCCGCGCACCAGCTCGGTCACGTACTCGTGCGCAAGCTCGTCGAGCGCCGCGTACTCTGAGAGCGTCAGCAGCTTGGGCTCCACACGCGCGGGAGCAGAGGTCGCCATGTCATCGAATCTACGGCTCGGGTAGCCCCCCGCCATGCTTCGATGGGCCTACCGCGGTGCCCGCTGTCTAAGCTCCTCGAAGAAGTTCTGCACGAGCACGAGTCTGGGCGTCTCGTCGTCGGACGTGTCGCCGAACGTCAGTGACCGCCCCATGAGGAAGCGCGACGGCGGCCAGCTCCGGCTTGAGCACCTTGAGTGCGACTTTCCGGTTGTGCCGGACGTCCCGGGCCAGGTACACGGTCGGCATGCCGCCCTACCCGAGCTCCCGCTCGATGGCGTAGCGGCCGGTCAGGGCGGCGTTCAGGCGTTCGGCGGGCGTGGGAGTCACGGGCAGCGCGGCACCGGTCGGATTACGTAGGCAGTCACAAGGGCGCAACATCAGCCGGTGGACGGGCGACGGCAAGGCTGGGTCGGAGCGCGGCACCTACCTACGTCACCTCATCCACCGCGGTCCGACACACCAGTCGGGACAGTCTCTACCGCGAGCATGCTGCGAGTGGCTGACCTACGCTCGAAGCCCTGGCTCGCGACGAGCGTCCGGAGCGGCGTAGGGAGAAGACGAAGACGGCAGTCAGGGCTGGGCGCATGGGCGCGACCTCCCCGGACCAAGCCGGCCCGCCCCACCCCGCGGGCGCGAGAATCGGCGTCGGGCAGGCATTGCCCGCGCCCATCCGCGGGACGGCGCGCCCACCTCGAACCTGTCGCTCGACCTTCGCCTACCCTAGAATCGACCTCACCACGCCTCGAGCCAACAAAGGAGCGCGGATGATCATGCCGGAGGGAATGCGTCTTGGGATCGTCGCCGGCGTCCTCGCGTTTGTCGCGTCGCCCGCCGTCGTTTCCGCCCAGGTGGACGATCTGGAGCCGGCCGACGTTCCCGACCTGGTCGGCGTCTGGGACGGCGGGGCACGCATACGCCCGATCAACGGGCCGAACCAACCGTGGACGCGCGAGAACTTCCCGGTGCTGAACGAGCGGGGCCTGGCCTTCCAGTCCATCTTCGACGAGGCGATCGCACCGAAGTACGACTGCGTCGCGTCGTCCTCCCCCGCCCTCCAGTACGATCCGTACTCGATGGAGGTCGTGCAGTGGCCCGACCGGGTGCTCCTCCGCTACGAGAAAGACGATGTGCTCCGCACCGTCTGGCTGGACGGACGCGAGCCACCGGTGAACGAATACACGCTCCAAGGCTTCTCGGTGGGCCACTACGAGGACGGAGCACTGATCGTCGAAACCACGCAGTTCCTCTTCGACATCACCGGCTTCGACGACTACAACGGCATCCCGTCCTCGCAGTTGAAGCACGTTACCGAGCGCTATTGGCGCGAGGGCGACGAGCTGCGCATGACGATCACCGTCGAGGACCCGCTCTTCCTGCGGCAGCCCGCGTCGTACACGACGCGCTGGGTACGCATGCCCGCCGGGTACAAGCTGGGAACGTTCGGGTGCGACGCCTACGACGCGCGCCGCGCCGTGCGGTTCATGGTTCCGCGATACAACTGAGAATCGATTCTACCGAGAATAGATGGAGGCAGACTCATGAAGAGACTTCTCTGGATCGCCGCGGTCGCAACCGTGGCCGTGGTTGTGCTCGTCGTCGCCAAGCAACCCGCATCGGCGCACCACAGCTCCGCGCCCTTCTACGACGACACCAAGAGGGTGGAGGCAGTCGGTGAGGTGGTCCGGTTCGTCTTCCGGAATCCACACTCGTTCCTCTTCATCAGCGCCCCGAACGCGAGCGGTGACGTGGTCGAGTGGGAGATCGAAATGGGCGCGGCAGTGAGCATGCGCCGGACCGGCTGGACGCCCGAGACCATCCGGGCGGGAGACCCCATCAAAGCGGTCGGGCAGCCCTCACGCGCGCCGGGCACCTATGGCATGTGCTGCGCGCAGATCACGCGCCCGGACGGGAGTCCGATTCGGCCGTAGAGTCCGCGAGGCTCGGGTACCAGAACGTGGTGTGGCAGTTCTCGCACGCCAAGTCCAACCCGTCCCCCGCGACCAAGAGCGCTTCGACGTCCTGACGGTCGACCGCGTCGAGCACCGTGAGCGCGCTCGCGTGTAGGCCGCTCACGAACTGCGTCCACGCGCCTGGGTTGCCGGCGCGAAGCGCCTCGATTTGCTCGGGCTCGAGGTCGACTCCCGGCAAGTCCGACCGAGACCCCTCCGCGGCGATGCGCCGGCCAGGCATCAACAGCAGGTTGGTGGATTCGACCAGCGCGATGGCGCTGCGCCGGAGCGCCGCCCAGTCCTCCTCGGTCGAGGGCGCGTGCTCCGTGACCCCCGCAGCCGTCACCTCAGTGACGACCGCGTCCCAGACCGCGTCGGCAGGAGGATCGACCAGCGAGCGCATGATGTCCTCGACGGTCGCCGTGATCTGATAGGGAGGCGCCGCCGCCTCCGCGTCGCCCCGAGGCGCGGGCTCGATCCGGCACGCGCCCGCGTAGGCGACCACAGATGCAGCGGTCAATGCCCGCGCAGCCCTTCGAATCTCCACGCGTTCCTCCATCGTCGTCCGGTACCCGCCGTGGCTTGGTTGTACCACAGCCAAGGACGCGGCGCAAACTCGGCACCGTCCGACACCGCCGCGCCGGCCGCCCAGTGTCCCGAATCGGAGGTTCGCCTTTCTTCGGGGCTCTCGGACTCAGGACCCTGCTCCTCCCGGTTGCTGGCCCCGCGAGCCCTGCTCTACCTTGCGCCCCCGAGTCAACGGGGTGTTTGGATAGTCAACAGGGTGTTTGGATCACCAGCCCCTGAGGAGGAGTGCGCGACAGTGCGTCCGCTCGGAGTCGCAGGCCTGTGCGCGATGTCGTTCGTCGCGGGCGTCTTGCTGAAGGGACTGTACGATCAGCGCAGCGTCGCGAACGGGGACGTCACCTCCGCTGCCGAATCCGAGTCATTGCTGGCCCCACCGACGGACCTCCCACGCGCCGTCGACTTCGCCAACCAGCCCCTCTGGGCCTACGGCTTCCTCGAGCCACCCAAGCCGGGTGAGGTGGCGTCGCCCCAGGCGCTACCGACGCGCAACCTGCGGACCAACGAAGATCCGGCGGAGCAGACGCGGCCTCGACAGCTTCCCGGAAGCTCGGCATCGTACTCGCTGGTGGATATCCGCGATGCCAGCAACGTCGCAGACTGGTACCCTGAGGATCACCCTCCCATGCCGGACATCATCCGGTCGGGTCCGGCCGGCGCTGGACCGGCGCGGCGGGGGTGCGGCTTCTGTCATCTGCCGAACGGAATGGGTCGCCCCGAGAACGCGCCCGTGGCCGCCCTCTCTCGGGGCTACTTCGTCCAGCAGCTTCGCGACTTCAGTGCGGGGGTGCGCCGCAGCGCAGACCCCCGGAAACCGAACACGAACACGATGATCGACTTGGCGCGGGCCATGACCGACGAGGAAATGCAGCAGGCCGCCGACTATTCGCCGCGATCGAGTGGAAGCCCCGGGTCACGGTGATCGAGTCGGATCTGGTGCCCAAGACGCGGATCGTCGGGAACCTGTTCATCGCTACCGAGGCCGAGAGGACCGAGCCCATCGCCGGTCGCATCATCGAGGTGGCCGAGGACGAGTCGCGCTCGGAGACCCTGCGCGACCAGCGTGCCGGCTTCATTGCTTACGTGCCGCCGGGCAGCCTGGCGCGGGGCCGAGCCCTGGTCACGCTGGGCGGCGCCACGATCGTCGACGACGAGATCGTGCCGGGCAACACAACGGCGTGCGCGGCCTGTCACGCGCCCGACCTGCTGGGTGTGGGCGACGTGCCGCCCATCGCCGGGCGGTCGCCGAGCTACCTGGCCCGGCAGCTGTTCGACATCCAGTCGGGCATGCGGCGAGGACCTGCGGCGGAGTTGATGAAGCCGGTCGTGGCCCGACTGACCGCCGACGACATCACGGCCATCTCTGCGTACGTCGGGTCGAAGTTTCCGCCCGATCCGGCAGACGTCGAGGCTGCTCGGCCCCTCCGCGGCGTGCGCTAGCCGAGTAGCATCGGTCGCAACACTTCTCCGGGGCGCGCTGTCATGGGGCGATGGCCCGGTGAGAGGACCCGAGCCCGAATCCCACGACCGCCGAATCGACTAAAATATGCATCGAGTAGGAATCGATCTCACGTCAATTGCCCGCCGCGCGTGCATGGCCGCAGCAAGCACGCTCTCGATGCTCGTTCTGTTGGCCGTGCCTGCCACCGGCCAGTCGGCAGGCTCCGGTGCAGCGACGGGAGTGCGGAACGGTACCGCGGCGCGAGTGGACGCGAGCCCCACCATCGACGGCCGCCTCGACGAGGCTCAGTGGGCCACCGCCGATCCGTTGACCGGTTTCGTGCAGTACGAGCCTGGTGAGGGCACTCCCGCTACGGAGCGCACGGAAGTCCGAATCCTGATGGACGACGAGGCTCTCTACATCGGTGCGTGGATGCTCGACCGCGATGCCGGGGGCATCATCGTCGGGGAGCGTCGGCGCGACGCTAACCTCGGCGACTCTGACGCGTTCCTGGTCGTGCTGGACACCTACCTCGACCAGCAGACGGGCTTCGTCTTCGGCACGAATCCGGGCGCCATCGAATACGACGGACAGGTCCGTGGCGAAGGCGGAGCGAACACGAGTTGGGACGGCAGTTGGACGGTGGCAACCTCACAGGACGCATCGGGCTGGTACGCCGAGATGCGGATCCCTTTCTCGACGCTTCGCTACGGCGCCGGCGACCAGCAGACCTGGGGACTCAACCTCACGCGGTACATCCGCCGGAAGAACGAACAGGTGGTGTGGTCACCCGTGGCGCGTCAATACAGCTTCTATCGACTCACCGAGGCCGGGCGCCTGGCCCAGGTACAGCCGCCTCCCCGCCGCATCACCACGGTCACTCCCTACGCCCTGGGCGCCGCGAGTAGGGTTCCGCGCGTCGATCCGGACGTCGAGTACCCGTACGAGTTCGGGGCCGACGCGAAGATCGGCATCACGCAGAGCCTCGCCCTCGACCTCACCGTGAACACCGACTTCGCCCAGGTCGAAGTCGACGACCAGCAAGTCGATCTCACGCGCTTCAGCCTCTTCTTCCCCGAGAAGCGTCCGTTCTTCCTGGAGAACGCCGACCTCTTCGCGGTCGGACTCGACTTCCTCCCGGGTCGCACGAGCGGCCGCACGGCGCTCTTCCACAGTCGGCGCATCGGCGTGCAGAGCGGCGACCAGGTTCCGATTCAGTGGGGAAGCCGCTTGAGCGGCAGGGCAGCCGGTATGTCCGTGGGCGCGCTCTACATGCGAACGGAAGGTTTGACGGGGCTGCAAGACCCTACCGAGTGGACCTTGGCTCGCGTGGCGCGTGAGCTACCCAACCGCTCGCGTGTGGGCGTCATCTATACGTCTCGTGCCTCGACGACCACGTCCGACTTCGGTCGCACGTACGGTGCAGACGCGCGCGTCGGCATCGGGGAGCACTGGACGTTCTCGATGCTCGGGGGCTTCACGGAGCAACCGGGCATCACAGACAGCCGGCACATCCTGAGCGCCGTCGGCGAGTATCTCACGCGCAGCTGGTACCTCCGGACCTACCACGACCGCGTGGGCTGGAACTTCGACCCACAGATGGGCTTCATTCCCTACCGGGGCTTCAACGAGAGCAGTATGCGCGTCGAGCGCATGGAGCGCCCCCGTGAGCGCTCCTGGTGGCGGGAGTTCCGAACGCACGTGCGGCGCACCTGGTCGTACGACCTCTCGGGCTTCAAGGAGCTCGAGTTCCGCCACCTCCACTCGAATCTCAACTTCGAGGACGGCAGCCAGCTCTCGCCGGCCGTGCAGTGGGTCGAGGAGGGGCTGCGCGTCCCCTTCCGGATTCGGGGAACGTCCATCGTCGTGCCGGCCGGGAGCTACAAGGGCTGGAACACGTACGGGAACTTCCGCACGAACCCCGCGGCACGCGTCTCCTTCAACGGGCGCTGGGACATGGGCATGTACCTCAGCGGAAACCGCTGGGGCGGGCAGCTCGGCGTCGCGTACCGGCACGGCGACGTGCTCACCTCCAGCGTGAGCGTCTCGCACAACCGCATTCGTCTCCCTCAAGGGGACTACAACACCACGCTCACGCGGGTGGGCGCTCGCTACGGCTTCTCGCCGGACATCTTCCTCGAGGGCCTGGTCCAGTACAGCGACCAGAGCCGCATCTGGTCAGGAAACGTCCGCTTCGGATGGCTCGACACGGCTGGAACCGGGCTGTTCATCGTGTACAACGAGCGGCTCGAGATAGACGCCGTAGGAGTCCGAGGCATCCTGCCCGGTGACGCGCTCGCGCCCTCCGAGCGGACCTTCGCGATCAAGTACACCAAGCAGCTCGACCTCTCGGAGCTCACGCCCTTCTGACGCAGCGAGGGGCGACGCCCGACAGGGCGTCGCCCCAGCTCTGCTCGGATCGAGCGAAGCGCGAGCCGAGATGTGGCCGGCGCGCTCAGCGCATGGTCGCAGCGCGCTGCACGATCTCGATGTTGACCTGGTTCGGTCCGTCGATGAAGAAGACGCGGATGGTCCCATTCACGAACGTGAGGTCGTTCGGACCGGACGACACGTTCACGCCCCTGCCCCGCAGCTCGGCGAGCTTCGTATCGGAGACGAGCGCCCTCCACCCCAGGTGGTCGATCGCACTCCCCACGCTCGGGAATACCTCGCCGCGCGTGACGAGCAGCCAGACGTTCCCGGGATAGAGGATACCGTCGAGGCGTCCGCGGAGCGGCGTGCGAACGCCACCGAACAATGTCTGATACTGCTGCAGCGTCTGCTCCGGATCCGTGCTCCGCAGGTGGATGTGATGGAACCCCGGGTGATGCGGATCCTGGATGAGCTCGAGCCTCACGCCCCACGGGTCCACCACGAACGCCAGCGGGAAGAGCCCCTCGACGTCGCGTCTCGGCGACGTGACGCGCGCCCCGTCCGCCTCGAGCTCACGCAGCTTGGCGTCGAGATCGGCGAACGAGAAGCCGAGGTGGTCCACCGCCCCGCCTTCGGTCGGCCGGGCCTGAGCCTCCTGCCGGAAGATGAAGCGCGTGGTCCCCAGCAGCATACGCTCGTCCCGGCCGTCCACCTCCTCTCCCCCGAAGTGGCGGCGATACCAAGCAGCAGCGGCCGGAGGATCGGGGACAGCCATGTGCACGTGATCGTACATCATGGTCTCGGACTGCGCGCTCAGGGGCCCGCCCAGCGCGAGGAGCCCCAGAAGAGCGGCGAGCGATGTGCTGGGCCTCATATGCCCCCGTCGTATCGGTGTCAGGTGTGGACAGGTCCCCGGACCGCCCAACTGGCACTCGGGAACGCAGTGGATTCGCGCCAACATGCGCCGGGCGGCCCCGCTCGGCAACGTGTCCGCAGGCCGGCGTCTACCGGAGCTTCCGCTCAGCGCCCGCGCGCAGCCATGAGGGCGTCGCGGCTCGCTTCGAGCAGCTGGCGGGCCGTCGTCCCCGGGCGCCCGGTGAGGTCGGCCACGGCCGTCGACAACACCGTGCCCGACGGCGGAATCTCCGGGAGGCTGGCGATCTCATCGGGCGTGGCGTCGACGACTTCGATGTCGACCCCGGTGATCTCTGCCGCGAGCGCCGCAACGTCGCGCGTCCGAACCAGCTCGGGGCCCGTGATCTCGTAGACACGGTTCTCGTGCCCAGTCGTCGTGAGCACTGCCGCGGCAGCGGCAGCGCAGTCTTCCCGCGTGACGAACGCAGTCCCGGGATCGTTCGGATGCACGAGCACACGGCCCGTGGCGACCATTTGCGTGGCTTCGCCGATGATGCGATCCGCATACCACTGGTTGCGTAGTGACGTCCAGGCGACGCCACTCTCGCGCAGGTCGGCTTCGGTGGCGCGGTGGTCCACCGCAATCGGGGAGGTGTTGTTCTCGGCGTCCACGAACGAGGTGTAGACGATGTGTTGCACCCCAGCCGCCACCGCCGCCTCGATCGCCGTGCGTTGCAGCGCCACCCGCTCCGCCGCGACACGCGGGTTCGGGTTGCCACGCGTGTTGAGGCTTATGATCAATAGCTTGTCGCCACCCTCGTAGGCGGCCCGCAGGGACTCCGGCTCCGTGAAGTCGCCGAAGCGTGCGCTGGCACCCATCTCGGCGTAGCGCTCGAGCTCCTCGGGTGTCCGGCTCACCAGGATGAGGTCCGCATGCTCGACCCCTCGAGCGAGTAGCTCCTCGACGACGAGGCCTCCGAGCTGACCCGAGGCGCCGGACACGATGATGGTGGGCGCTCGATCCGACGTGCACGCCGAAACGGCGAGCATGGCTGCCGAAGCGAAGGCGAACGTCCGGGATGTCCTGGCTACCGGCATCATCTCATGTCCGTTGATGGGATGGCGTGACGCGTGCGTCAGGGCTGCCCGGAGCCCGTCCAGCGGGTGCGCAGCCCCGCTCGGTCGACTGGCTCGCCGCGGAGGTATACCTCCCGAATCCTGCGCGTGTTCGTGATGTCGTCCAAGGGGTTCGACTCGAGGACGATGAAGTCGGCGCTCCTTCCCGCCGCGACGGTTCCCATCCGCTCGAGCCTGAGGATCCGCGCGTTCGTGCTCGTGGCAGCGACGATCGCCTCGTGCGGCGTGAGCCCACACCGCGTGTAGTCCGCCAGCTCCTGGTGCACCCCGAATGCATCGCCCGTGCCGTCGGTCCCGAGCCCGAGGATCATGCCCGCATCGTGGATGCGGCGCAGGTTGCGGCATTGGAGCTGGAAGAGCTCGCTCGGCACGGTATCACCCTGCGCCATGCGGCGCTCCAGGTCCGCACGCATCTCCGCGACCTGCTCGGGAGGAAGCGTCTCGCTCAATGCGGCCAAATCGACCTGCGTCACCGGGGTGCCGGGCAAGTTGGGTCCGGTCCACACGTCGGGGTGCTGGCGTACGAGCCTCAGGTACTCCTCGTCGACATCGCGATCGCGCACGGTGTGCACGAACCCGTCGACGCCAGCCACCAAGAGATCCTTGGCGTCCGCGAGCGCGCTCGCCTGCCCTACGTGGGCGAGCACCCGCATCCCAAGGCCGTGCGCCTCCGCAATGATCGCGCGGTACACCTCGGGTTGGAGCTTGGGAACCGACCCACCTCGGTCATCCACCCAGATCTTCACGAAGCTCACACCGCCGGCCCGGAGCTCCTGCACCGCCGCCCGCCCCTCCGCTTCAGTGGCCGCGCCGTAGGGAATGCCGAGCCGCGCCTCGGTGGGCGGGCCCGCCATGGGGGTCGCTGCGATTCCGCGCCCGACCGTCAGGAAACGGGCGGTACCGGGCATCACCTCGTCGCGCAGCTGATACGCTAGCTCGCGGTCGGCCTCGAGTCCCATGCTCAACGCGGCGCCGACGCCGTAGTAGGCGTAGCGGTCGAGTTGATCCACCAGGTTGTCACGCGTGTAGTTCGACTTGGCGTTGGTGCGGGTCCGAACGTCGACCAGGCCGATGTGGTTGTGGCCGTCGATGAGCGCCGGGATGACGGTCGCGCCCGTAAGGTCGACCCGCACCGCCCCGTCGGGCGGCTGCAGCTCGCCCTGCCTGCCCACCCAGACGAAGCTGTCAGCCTGCACCAGGAAGGCCGCCGACTCGATTGGCGCGGAGCCGTCTCCCACGATCAGCCGCGCGCCCTCGAACCAGAGGGCGCCCTCACCCACGCCCTCGATGCGCTCCCCCTGCGAGCACGCCAGGAACGCCGGAAGGAGTACGTGCAGCAGCAGCCTGGTCCGCGCCATAGCACCCCCACTGAAGACGAACGACGACCGGAGCGTCAACATGACGGACAGGGAACCCGTCGGGCCAGCCCCGATGCCCGGAACGCAGTCCCACCGTACCCCAATCGCGCCCGAGCCCGTATCATGACGGCCGCCCTCGGCGGCGCGCGGTGGAGCGCGGCGGCATTCCCGGTGGCATGGACCACCGGTGAGCCAGTGCGGATGAGACTTCCCACGAAGCCGTTGATCTTCAGCTTGGCCACCGTCGCGCTGCTACCGGTGGCCTCCCCGGCCCAGGAAATCACGGAGGCCGTCCAGCGCACCCTCTCCGCGTTGAGCACGGGAGACTCGCGCGCGGTGCGCACGGAGTACGCGCCGGGCGCACGGACGTTCGTGGTGGTGGGCGAGTTGAGGGAGCTCGGGGTGGACGAGTGGTTGGCCCTCGTCGGCGGCGTGGACTGGCGTGCGCAGGATATCCAGACTCGTGTGCTCGGCAGGACCGCGGTGACGACGGCGCAGGTGGATGGCAGCATCACGCTGGCCACGGGCGTCGTGCGCGGGCCGTTCGTCTACTCGGAGTCACGGGTCCGCGATGGCGCCAGCTGGAGGATCCTGCAGCAAGGGCTCGCGGCCATCGAAGTCGTAGCCGAGTCCCCGCCGGAGGCGCCTGCACCGCCACCGGGGGTGACCCCGGTTGTGCCCACCGCACCGACGCCGGCCCCCGCGGCGGAGGCTCTCGTGACCTCGGCACCCGCAGACACCCCCACTCCGGCGCGGCCCGCGATGGCAGACGCCTACCCGGCCCGGCGCATCGAAGGGCAGCTCGAGTTCGATGGCCGCGTCGACGACCCTGCCTGGAATGCGATCGAGCCGCTCACGGCCGTGATGCACTTCCCCACGTTCATGGCGCCCCTCACCGAGCCGACCGAGTTCCGGGTCGCCTACGACGACGAGTACATCTACTTCTCGTGCAAGGCGTACGACTCGGATCCGGAGGGGATCCGCGCGTACTCGTACGAGCGCGACGAGACGAGTTTCCGCAGCGACTTCTGTTCCGTGTACTTCGACACGCTCAACGACGACGAGAACGCCCTCCAGTTCAAGACAGGGCCGCTCGGCAACCGAAGCGACTCCCAGCGCTTCAACGACGGCCAACAGAGCGACAACAGCTGGAACGCGTTCTGGGACGCGGCCGTCTCACGAGACGAGCGCGGCTGGTACGCGGAGATCCGCATTCCGTTCGCGAGCTTGCTGTACCAGTCCGACGAAGGGCGCGTCGTCATGGGCGTGTCGATGCTCCGCAACATCTCGCGCAAGAACGAACGGCACGTGTATCCGGACATTCCGCCGGACCAGGGACAATCCGCGTACACGATGCCGTCGCTCATGCGGAAGATCGTCTTCGAGGGGATCGAGGCCCCCGGCACTCCGCTCTACGTGACGCCTTACGCCCTCGGTGGCGGCGGCTACACGCACGCGCTCGCCGCCTCCGGTACCGCCTACGATCGCAACGACGACCGCGTGACCGAAGGCGGACTCGACGTGCGCGTCGGCCTCACGTCGAATCTGACGCTCGACCTCACCGCCAACACCGACTTCGCGCAGGTCGAGGCAGACGACCAGCAGGTGAACCTCACGCGCTTCTCGCTCTTCTTCCCAGAAAAGCGCCGCTTCTTCCAGGAGCGCGCGCCGAACTTCGAGTTCGGGATCGGCGGGCAGGACCGACTCTTCCACTCTCGCACGGTGGGGCTCGCGCGCGGCCGGCCGGTCCGCATCTACGGCGGTGGTCGGGTGGTGGGGAGGATCGGGGACTGGGACGTCGGGCTCCTGAACCTCCAGACGGCCGAGTCCGAGGCGCTCCCGTCCGAGAACCTCGGCGTCGCCCGACTGCGCCGCCGGGTGTTCAACGCCAACTCCTACGTGGGCGGGATATTCACCAGCCGCGTCGCGGCAGGCGGCTATCACAACCTGGTCTACGGCGTGGACGGCATCTTCCGCATCGCGGGAGACGACTATCTCGCACTGAACTGGGCACAGAGCTTCGACGACACCGAGATTCCGCCCCCCGGAGGCACGACCGACGCGCTCGACCGCGGGGTGGCGCGGCTGAATTGGGAGCGCCGGGGACTGGACGGCCTCACCTACGCGCTCGACCTCTCCCGAACCGGCTGGAACTTCGACCCCGGGATGGGCTTCCTCCGCCAGCGCGACTACTCCAGGGGATCCGCAAACCTGGGATATGGATGGCGCATGGCCCCCGGCTCGCGCTTCTACACGTACAATCTGGGCCTCAACGGCGGGCTCGTGCGCAGGAACGAGGATGGCGTCGTCGAGGTCGTGCAGGTGGAGCCGAGCCTGGCGCTCCAGACCTGGGGCACGCACCAGCTCACCTTGTCCGCGCCGTTCAGCTACGAAAACCTCGACGCCCTGTTCCGGCTCCCCGAGTCCACTTCGGTTCCGGCAGGCGAATACCACTACTTGGCCGGCCGGGCGCAGTACTCGGGCCCGCAGGGCGACCCCTTCCGCGCGACCATCGCCGTGGAGGCGGGCCAGTTCTACGACGGGCGGCGCGCCACCGTGTCGTTCGGGCCCATCTGGGACCCCTCGGCGCACTTGAATCTGTCCGCCACCTACCGGCTAGACCGAGTCCAATTCGATGGTCGCAGCCAAGGCTTCACGGGCCACCTCGCACGGCTGCGTGCCCAGGTCATGCTCTCCAACACCACCTCGGCCGTCGGCTTCGTGCAGTACAACAGCACCGACAACGCCGTCATCGCGAATCTGCGCATAGGTTACAATCCGCGCGAGGGCAACGACTTCTACATCGTCTGGAACGAGGGCCTCGTCACGGATCGGACGTCGTTCGCGCCCGTGCGCCCGCTCTACAACGAGCGCACGATCCTGGTGAAGTACTCGCACACGTTCCAGATGGGGCTCTGAAGGGCGGCCCCGCCTCGAGGGCGCAGCCGTGTCCGCGCAAACCGGCCGCGCCCCCTTCCCCCCGGTCCGTCGCGAGGCTCACCTACCGCGACGTCCCCGCCAAGTACTGCCTCGACTGCACCGCCGTCTTGATCGGCGTGACCTTGTCCGGGTCGATGCGAATCATCAGGTAGCGGACGTGGTCGTCGATGCGCGTGAAGAGGTGGCCCGTGCCGGCCGGGATGATGACGACGTCACCCGCCCTGAGGTTGTACTCGATCCCGTTGCGAATCTCGTTGCCGTTGTGCCCCGGTCCGTTGAACTCCCGAACCGTTTGCATGGTGGCGGGCCGGCGCTCCTTCTGGGTGATGTCGGGGCCGAGCATCAGCGTCGCCGAGCCGGAGATGACGTGGTAGACCTCGCTCACCAAGTCGTGTTCGGCCACCGAGTTAGGCCGCGGACCTTCCAGTCTGCCCCGGTACACGAGACCGATACCGACGTGAGCCTTGCCGATATCATGCGCGCGGACCTGCTGGTCGGTCAGATCCTCGTTGATCGCCTTCTCCGTGTAGGCCTCGATCTCCGACAGGGGAATGAAGGCACCCTGGCACATGGTACACGACGGCTGCGGGTCGGTCGCATTGATTCTCGGCTGCTGGGCGGACGTCGCGAGGGGCCCCACGAGGAATGCGGCTGCCAGGATGGGAAACGCTCTCATGGTCGAACTCTCCTAAGTTGGTTCGCCTACGCTACGCAGGCAGCGTCCAGATCCCCATCTGGGCGGCGAGGTCGTGGAAATCGTTGGCTAGGAAGTCGAAGCGGCCCGGCGCGGGCCACTCCGGCGGATCCGCGTTGGGCCCGTTCTCCAGCGGACGATGCACGTACGCCGTCCGGAGTCCGAAGCTCTTCGCAGAGTCCAGGTCGCCAGGGTGCGCAGCGACGAGCATCACCTGCGAAGGCGGGATGTCGAAGAACTCGCAGGGGGCCAGGTACATCTCCCGGTCGGGCTTGTAGTGACGGACCACGTCGGAGCCCATGATGCAGTCCCAGGGAAGTCCGGCGAACTTCGCCATCTCCGTCAGCAACGCGACGTTCCCGTTCGACATGGGAGAGAGGATGTAGCGCGTACGGAGCCGCGTCAGTCCGGTCGGCGCATCGGGCCATCCGTGCAGCCGGTGCCACACCTCGTTGAGGTGCACCTTCTCCGGCTCGGTGAGACCCCTGAGGTCGAAGCGCACGAGGAGATCGTCGAGCGTCATCCGGTGGAGGGCATCCAGGTCCGTCCACGGCAGCTCACCGGTGCGCACGCGATTCCTCGACGGCCCGTAGTTGGCGCGCCAAGCGACCGCGAACGCCTCTGCGTCTAGGCTCCACCCCTTCTGGCGCGCGAGCTGCTCGACTTCGGCGATCACGGAGCCGCGCCAGTCGACGACGGTGCCGAAGGTGTCGAACCCCAGGTAGCGCACCGACTCCGCCACCTGGCGCTGCGCGTCCGTGACGGGCCGGCTCGGTGCCGAGCGCGCCCGTGACGCGTCCGATTCCAGGTCTGGTCTGCTCCCCAGCAGCTCACGGGGAAGTGCGGGCACCGTCGCGCCTGCAGTGAGTGCGGCGCCCACGAAGGTCCGTCGGTTCACGGCTCCCTCCTCTGTTCGGCGAGCAGGGCAAGCACCTGGGAGAGGTCGCCGGGAGCGTCGGGCCCAGTTGCGGTCACGGACTTCTTCACGAAGATCTCCATCACTGCGGCCGGTGTGGTGCCGAGGTTGCGAAATCCATGGCGCGTCCCGCGCGTCATGAAGAACGCCTGTCCAGGGACGGCAACCGAGGGGGCTGCGGTCCCGACGGTGATCTCGAGGCGCCCCTCTAGCGGCACCCAAACGTGGTACTCGACGTCATCGTGCGCGTGCACGGACCGCACGGCCCCGCCTTGCAGATCCACGCGATATACGCGGATCTCCTCACGGTCGATGAGCCGCGTCGGCCTGACACCCGGGTCCGCTTCACCCGGCGCCGGCGTCTGGGCTGCGGCGTTGGTCGCGGCGAGCACCGCGGCGGCGCCCGCGAATACCACGCTCCTGAATCTCATCGATCACCGTCCTTGGCGGCATAACCCCGACCTTCGCACTGCGCTACTGCGTGCACACGTTGCCGAGGCGGCCAGTTCCACCGCAGTAACTCACGTCCTGAATCTGGATACGCACGTTGTCCGGCCCGTCCACGAGCACCTCGGGCGTGACGCCTTCGCGCATCCTCACACGGGCCGACACTCCGTGCTCGGCGAGGCGGGCCATCACCCGATCCGCATCGAACCCCGCCACGCCGAAACCGACGTGCATGCGGGATGCCTCGGCGCCTGAGCCCTCCGCCAGCACCAGGTGCTGAGGCCCCGACCCGATCCTGAGAACCGGAAGCGGGCGCCCGCTATAGCCCTCGGTGCGTGGGCCTCCTTGGCGCTCCTGATACGTGACGACGCGCATGTCGGTCAGCCTGAGATACCACTCGAGCGCGCGGTCGAGGTCTGCGTGGTAGTACTTGATGTGGTTCATCGTCGCGACCTGGACCGGGGGCGGATCGCCCGGCCGCTGTACCGCTCGCGCGGACCCGTCGCATACCTCGCCGAGGAATCCCACTCCACCGCACGCGATCACCGGGTTGAACTGGAAGGGCTCGCCATCCGGGCCGTCGAAGTTCACCCCGTTGATGGTGGTGCCCTCGCGCAGCACCGACTCCGCCGGAATCTTCATCTCGGCGAGCCCCGCCAGGATGCGGTGCACGTTGAAGTCCTCGATGCCCCAGCAGAAGTGCGGCCGCCCACCCCTCGGAGTCCCGATCGCTTCGCGGGGCCGCTGCGAGAGCGCCATGTAGGCCGGCGGGTCGACCGAAGAGCGCAGGACGGTTTGGCCTTGGCCGCCGCCCAAGTAGTCCTGGAACGCGTGGCGGGGAATCCCGAGCACCCGCTCGAACCAAGCCACCGTGCTCGCGAGGTCGTCGCACACGAAGCTGATGTGGTTCAGCGTGAGCACGCGGAACGGAAGGACCGACTGGGCCGGCCCGACGTCTCCTGGAATCCCCGCTCCGAGGGGTCGCGGTCGCGCAGCGGCCGCCGCCAGAAGTCCCAGAACGAGCTCCCTCCGCGTGAGCGGCACTCCGGGCGACGGCCCGGACGACTCGCCCTTCTCGAGTCTCATCGGCGCTCCTCCCGTCTGCGTGCAGGCTGCTCGGCCTCGACGTCGCGAGCCGACGCGTGGGCCATAGTATCACGGGGTAGCGGTTCCCGCACCTTGCCGGGGTGCCCGCCGGCACGGAGAATGGGGCACCATGGTCAGCCTTCGAATCGTCGCGCTCCTCCTGCTCCTCGCCGGGGTTGCACCCCTCGGGCTCGACGCCCAGGACCGGCTCCGCATCTGGCTCATCGATGTCGAAGGGGGCGGCGCCACGCTCTTCGTGTCGCCCTCCGGAGAGAGCCTGCTCGTCGACACCGGGAATGGCGGGCCGAACGCGCAGCGGGATGCGGGGCGAATCCTCGACGCCATGCGCGACGCGGGCGTGAGCCGCATCGACCACCTGATCACCACGCATTGGCACGGCGACCACTACGGCGCGATGCAGGAGCTGGCGAGCCGCGTCCCCATCGCACACTTCATCGATCACGGCCCCACGGTCGAGACCGCCGCCGCTGCGGTCGAATTCGTCACCACGACGTACCCGCGCATCTACGCGTCGGCTCGGCACACCGTTGCGGCGCCCGGCGACCCGATCGCCGTGTCAGGGCTCGACGTCACCGTCCTCACGTCCGGGAAGCGAGTCATCGGCCGCGCCGTCCCTGGTGGCGGATCTGCGAATCCCTATTGCACGGGGTTCTTGCCGCAAGCCGAAGACATGGGCGAGAACGCGCAGTCGGTCGGCATTCTCGTCCGTTTCGGCGACTTCCGCGTGCTCCACCTCGGCGACCTGACCGCCAACACCGAGTACGAGCTCATGTGCCCGAACAACCCGATCGGGACGGTGGACCTCTGGGTGGTGACGCACCACGGCCAGCCGATCTCGAACGCCGCCGCACTCGTGCACGCGATCGCGCCGCGTGTCGCCCTCATGAACAACGGCACCCGCAAGGGCGGCCAGCCCGAGGCGATGCGCGTCATCCACTCCGCACCCGGCCTCGAAGATCTCTGGCAGCTCCACTTCTCGCAGCTGAGCGGCCAAGAATACACCGTGCCCGGGCTGTTCATCGCCAACGGCCTGGACGAGGATCTGGCGGCGATGCCGGTGGCACCCATCGCGCCGCCGCAGGGCCGAGGGGCGCCCCCTGCCCCCGTGCACAACGGGCGCGCCTACTGGATTCAGGTGTCCGCGCAGAGAGACGGTACCTTCACCGTGACCAACGCTCGCAACGGGTTCGCGAAGGCGTACAGGTAGCGACTCGAGCCACCTGCCCCGACGCCCCGCGGGATCGGTCGGGAACCGACCCGTGTATTTCTCAGGATGACACACACGCGCAGAGCCGTGGGCGCCATCGCCCTCGCCTGGGCCGCCATGACGGCCTGCTTCAGCGAAGGGGACGTCACCTTCGGACCGGAAGACGACGACACCATCCAGTTCGGGACCATCCTGGCCTCTACGAACACGTCGGGCTCCGCACCCGATGCGGACGGCTACAAGGTGCGACTGGACGAGGGACGCATCGAGCCCATCGACGTGAACGGCCTCGTGACGTTCAGCTCGGTGAAGCCAGGCACCTACAACGTGACGCTGAGCGACTACGCGGCAAACTGCCTGATCAGCGGATCGAACCCGGTACCCATCCTTCTGCAGACGGACAGTCTTCGCCAAGCGCACTTCGATCTCGTCTGCAACTGAGGCGCGGGGGAGGCGCCCGTGCAATCACGTGCTAGGACACTCCCGCCACGCCGACCGGAGTCGAGCTGTTGGGCTGATAGGGGTCACCATGGCCCAGTTGGCCGAAGCGATTGTCACCCCAGCAGGAGATGCGCCCATCCGCCGTGCGCGCGCAGGTGAACTGACGGCCCACTTGCAGCTGCACGAACTTCAGAGTCGTGTTCACGCGTACGGGAGTTGAACTCGGGGAGTTCGTGCCGTCACCCAACTGCCCCTGCACCTGGAGGCCCGTGTTCTGGCCCCAGCAGTAAGCGTCTCCGGCGGTCGTGAGCCCGCAGGTGTGCTCCAGTCCCGCACCCACGGACACGAATGACAGGCCACCAACCACCGCCTTCGGCGCGGCGGCGTTCGTCGTGGTGCCGTCGCCGAGTTGGCCGAACGAATTGTTTCCCCAGCAATACGCCGCCCCACCCATGGCGACGGCGCAGCTAGCGCCGAAGCTGAGGCCGAACTGCGGCATGAGGCTGCCAGCATTCACGGCGATGAACGTTTCCACACCGGAAGCGACAACCGGCCCTGGGTGCCACCCATCCCGGCTCCAGCAGTAGGCTCTGCCCGCGCTCGTGAGCCCACAGATACTGGCCGTGCCCGCGGCAATCGAAGTCAGGGCCAGGGCACCCGGCAGCGGCGCAGGTGCGCCGCTATCCCAACAGGAAGCCTGTCCCAATGCAGTCACGCCGCAGGTATATCCGCCACCCGCGCTGATGTCCGCGAAGACGACGCCACCGGGCACCTGCACAGGTGTCCGGCTGCAAGGAGTCCCGCCGACACCCGGTACTACACAGACAAATGAGCCACGTGGAGAAGGGCCCGGGTCCAGCGCCGTCATAGACTCGAAGCCGACGGAACTCCTCGGAGCGGAGACCCTCCAGGATGGCCGCGTAGCGATCCATGACCGCGTCGTGCCCGCCATCCATTCGCTTCGCGATGAAGAGGAGTATCGCGTGGTGCTCTGCGAGGAACGCATCCCATGCCTGGTCCTGAAGCGGCCCAGTGGGTGCGGCCAGAAGCCGAGTAAGCGATTCGGGCGGAGGGACGCTCACAGGCTGCGTTGGCGGATAGGTCGAGGGCCGGCGGCCAACGTAGCGACCAGAGCGGCGTGCGGCGAGAACCGGGTGAGTCACTTCTGACCACCCCGCCCACCCATCAACTCAGCGCAGTGGCGACCTCCGGTAGATCACGGTCATCTCGGTCTTCCAGCCTGCGCCGTCGCGGCCCCACAACAAACCACGAGGGGGGCCGAGGGAAGAATCCCTCGGCCCCCCAGTCACTCCCGTCAGCGCCCGTCAGGGCGCTGCACGTCCGACTTACTGGTCGGCGGCGGGCCGCTGGCGCGCTTGGCGCTCGGCGAGGAGCCGTTGGTACCCCTCCTCGTCGAGGTGCGTGACCGCGAGCCAGCCGTGGCCCATCTCGTCGGCGGTGCGCGCCCCGTAGTCGACCCACTGGTCCGGATCGGGATTGTTCGGGTTCGCCGCCGAGTTGTCGTACCAGTTCTTCTGGATCATGACCGCACCAGCCGGCACCAGCGGAGCCGAGTCGGCGCCGTAGATGTGGCTCTGGTGCCAAATGGCGCTCCAGTTGGAGACCATGCTGATGGTCTCGGTGCGACCGGTCTCCGGATAGAAGATCTCGAGCGAGGCTGCGCGCAGACGCAGGTGCCCGTGCGGCTGCCACGAGTCGATGCGCACGGGGTGATCCCAGGATGAGAGGCCCTGCGTCATGACCGTCCCGCCCGGCGGGATGATCATCTCGGTCGGACCTTCCTCGAAGCCGTAGTAGCCGAGGTCCTGCTTGTACTCGTACTCGTAGCCCTCGGGGTGCAGCCAGAGGCCCAGCTCCACCACGTTGTCCTCGATCACGGTGCCGGGCGCGTTCGCGCCGACCCCGCCGGGATAGAGATGGATGTCCCAACGGACATCGGAGTCGGCCGGTGCGATGCGGCAGACGCCGTCGGGGCTGATCTCCCCGTACTTGCCCATCGCGTACTCCGTCGCGCGCTCGAGCGTCTGCACGCTTCCGTCCGACTGCGTGCGCGTGAACGTCGGGATGGCGTGGTGCACCACGGTCGCAGCCCGAGCCGTCGCAGGCTTCACCTGTGACGCCTTGATGCAACGGTCTGACGTCAGACCCGTCGGAACGATCGGCCGGTGCCACATGTCGTTGCCCTCGGAGGGCACGTCGATCGGCGTCGAGCGGATGATGATGTCCGGCGGTCCGAGCTCCGCCTGGAGCGTGAACTCGTGCGCCGCGGGAAGGCTCGGCGGGGGCGGCACTGCCGATGCGTCGCCGAGCGCCGCACCCTGGTCCACCCAAGCGACGATCGTGTTGATCTCTTCGTCCGAGAGGCGCCAGTCCCCCTGGAGATCCTGGATGCCGATGTTCCGGTCGTAGGCATAGGGCGGCATGAGCCCGTTGCTCACCTGTGCCCTGATACGCGTGGCGTAGCGGCGCGCGTCCTCATAGGTGACGAGGTCCATGGGCCCGATCCCGCCGGGGCGGTGGCAGACGATGCAGTTCTGCTGGATGATCGCCGCGACGTCGCTGGAGTAGGTCACAGCGCGCGTCTCGCTCGTCGCGAACTGCACCTGAGCAGACGCTGGGGCGTGGACCGCGAGACCCGCCGCGATCGCAGCCGCAGCCAGAAGCCGGCCGTTCATCACCATATTCACTCCCGTACTCGGGTGGAGGGTAGTCAATCTATGGGACGCCTGTTTGGCAGACGCAAGCTGCGCGTCCCGGCCGGACACCCGGCTCAAGGAGAGACACGCACGCGCACGTAGGCGTTGGTCCAGCAGCACTGGTCGATCGACTGGCTGTCGGGCGCGTTCCAGTTGTTCGCTTCGGCGCGCAGGATATAGTCGCCCGGCGCCTCGAACGTCGCGATGACCCTGGCCGTGCCGCCGCCTTGGGAAAGCGCGACCGCGTCGCGCCCGAGGGGCGGAGCGCCGCGGCCCCTGGCAGTCGGACGCTGGCTGTCGGGGTGCGAGGGATGGCGCTCGAAGGTCACCGCGCCCGGCGGGCCCTGGTACTTCGACCACGACACGTTGACGGGAATCCCGTTCCGGAACCGAGGATCCGTCGCATCGCGGACGGAAGGGTCCTGCGTTTCGACGGTGAGCGTGAGCGGCTGTCCCACGCGCGTCGTGAGTGTCTCGGGCGCGTAAATGCCCTCGGGCCCGCGCCGGGCATCACGTTCGGAGGTGAACCACATCCACGGAGGTAGGCTCCCGTGCGGGCGCGGGTTCCAATCCAGCTGATAGCCTGAGGAACGCGCCCTTCCGGGCACTTTGTACTCGTTACCCCGATCGTCGGTCAGGTACCACCAAACGTCCAAGTCACGCCGGGAAGCGGGAATGGTCACCGCGAACATGCCGCGATTACGCGTTGGCAAGAAGTGCGACGGCTGCCTCCCGTCGAACTCGGCGGGCTCGATGCGGTTGCGCGCGCCGAGCGGAATCTCGACGACGTCGCGCGGGTTCCGATTGAGGTAGCCGAACGAGAGTGTCAGGGTCCCGTCGCCGTTGTCGTACCAGCCCTCGAAGAACGGAATCACGGGGTTCCCGGTGGCAGCAAGCGGGCTGTTGAGCCACTGCTGCTGCGCGAGGGCCCCGTCCGCACCTGCGGCCAGGCAAGCGGTGAGCAGGAAGGCGGCGATTCCGGCGCGATACCGGCGGTCCTGCATGGCAGTCGATCTCCTAGGTGAAACGACGGGTGGAGTGTGGACACAGCCCGCCAGGGGCGCAAGCGCACCGCGGTTCCGCGGTCGCTATGGGTGCCCAGGCGCTACCCGTTGCCGAATCCCCGTCCGCTCGGGTACCCTCGGTAACCGCTGCAGAACTGGGCGATCTTGCCGAGAACCAGCAGGTTGGAAACCTCGAGCGGTGGCGCCACGATCAGGAAGAAGTGAGGGAGGGGCCCGTCGTCGATCGCCTCGAAGTCCCTAGGGCAGGCATGCGTCCGTCAGGGTTGCACGACGACGGTGAGCGGAGACAGGGGGATGTCGTAGCCCGACCCCCCGCTGGGCTGAAATAGCCCCAGATACAGCGTCGTGGTCCCGGCAGACGTGCCGGTCAAGGTGCCGTCGAACGTGCCGCCTGTGACGAAAGTGATTCCCGGATCAGCCATATAGGAGATCTGATACTGGGGCCCAGCGACGCAGGACTGGACCTGCTGCGCGCCGTTCAGCACTTCGATGGAGAGGGTCGTGGGGACCCCCAGCGAAACGGTGACGGATCCACCCGCGCTCGCGGGACCGACGAGGACCGCAGACTGTCCGCTCACGCGGGCGCGGAGGAAGGTCAGGTCGGTCGCGGAGCACGGTGTCGTGGCTTCTTAGGGACAGCCGGGCAAGCAGAGTACGGTCAACGCGAGGACGAGTGCCTTGCGGCCCTTCGGAGTAGGGAGGTGCATGGATGACGTGTGGGCGGTAGGTGCGGAATCGGGTCCGAGTTGGTCGGGCAATACCGTGCTCAGTTTGGAGGCGGGGGTCCAGCGTAGCCAGGGGAGCTGACCCGCCCGGAGCCTCACACCCAGGGACCCGGAAGCCAGCTCGACCAGCGGGACCCTCTCGCCGCCTCCCGCGTCGACCTGGGTCGCCCCCTCACCGCCCCACGGGCGGCCACATTCTCTGGAGGACGGGATTCCCGTCGATGAGCTCGTGCCGGATCACCATCGCCACGTGTACCGCCACCAGCGCGACGAGGCCGAACACGGCGAACCGATGCACGACCAGGGCAGCCGCGGCGGCGCGCGGCATGGGCGGCAGGAGCGGCGGGATGCCGGCCGCGTCCAGCAGCTCGATCGGGAACTCTCCGCCGATCACGTGCACGTAGCCGCTCACGGTCATCGCGAGCAACAGCACATAGATGGTCACGTGGGTCGCGCCGGCGATACGCTGCTCGAGCGGCGGCATGAAGGCGGGGAACGGCGGCGGCCGGTGGGTCACGCGCCAAAGCAAACGACCGATCACGAGCGCCAGCAGGACGGCGCCCGCCCCCTTGTGATAGACATAGATGCCCAACCTCTCGACCACGCCAGCGAGCGGCTCGCTCGTCATGGCGATACCGGCCAGGACCTGAAGGACGACGAGCACCGCGATGGCCCAGTGGAAGAGTCGGGCCACGGTGCCGTAACGCGACCCGGCAGCCGATCCGCCTGTCTCGTCGGTGGTCATGGTAGCGACTTCTGCTCCGCGGGTCGTGGCCGAGATGCCGAGGCCGAGGTCGTACCATCCTAAGGGTTGCAGCGCCTCGGCGCCTGCTTGGCGTGGGAGCTCCCCCGCCGTCAAGCTCTTCGACCCCTCTCACCGGCACGTTTGGCCAAACCCGCCTTCCCCGCGTATGTTGCCAACGGTCTCGGCTGTCTGACCTACCTCAGCCTAGGAGGGATCGACCATGGCTTCGGAGCAACCAAACCGGAGGGCCTTCCTCAAGCGCGGCGCGGCCCTTGCGGGTGGGCTCACACTCGGCGGACCTGCGCTCGACGGAGCTGAGGCAGCTGCCCAGTCGGCCGAGACACAGGCCCAGGAGTTGCCCGACTATTCGAGCCCCGAGCTCATAGCCTACGGCGAGCGGTCGCCCTTCGTGACCTCGGTGCGGAGTCCGGTCAACGGGCGACCCTCACCCGACGACTTCGGGCTGGTCTTCCACATCGGCACCCCGCTCCAGGACCAGATCGGCGCGATCACACCGTCCTCGCTCCACTACTTCGGAACGACGCGCGGGTCGTTCGTGCCCATCATCGACCCGGCGGAACATCGGCTGATGATCCACGGCATGGTGGACCGCGAGCTGATCTACACGATGGACGAGCTGAAGCGCTTCCCGTCGGTGACCCGCCTGCACTTCCTGGAGTGCGCCGGAAACCGCTCGAGCCCGAGGCACAGGACCATCGTGGAGTCGCACGGGATGACGAGCTGCGCCGAGTGGACGGGCGTGCTCCTGCGTACGCTGCTCGAGGAAGCCGGCGTGCAGGAGGGCGGCAACTGGATCATCGCCGAGGGCATCGAGGAAGTGAAAGGCACGTCGAGCCTACCGATGGCCAAGGCGATGGACGACATCATCGTGGCGTACGGCATGAACGGCGAGCCGCTCAGACCCCAACAGGGATTCCCGCTGCGCATCATCGTGCCAGGGTTCGAGGGCATCCTGTCCGTGAAGTGGCTCCGGCGGATCAAGGTGGTCGACCAGTTCTACATGACCTACAACGACTACGGCCACCTCAGTCAGGAGCACCACGACGCCGCGCTCGGCTTCCAGATCGGGCCGAAGTCGGTGATCACCTGGCCTTCGGGAGGACAGCAGCTCCCTGGCACCGGCTTCTACGAAGTCAGGGGCCTCGCCTGGTCCGGCGGCGGCAAGGTGAGCCGCGTGGAGGCCTCCGTCGACGGCGGCCGCACCTGGTTCGACGCCGACATCCGCGGGACGCCGCAGCGCATGGCGCATACTGCGTTCAGCTTCAACTGGACCTGGGACGGCAGCGAGGCGGTGCTGATGTCGCGGTGCACGGACGAGATCGGCCAGATCCAGCCGTCGCGGGAGCAGGTGCGCGAGTTCTTCGAGGTACCCGAAGGGAGTCCCCTCAGCGTGCCCGGCCAAGACAACTCGATTCAGCCGTGGAGGATCGAGCGCGACGGGAGCGTGCACAATGCGGTCGCCTAGCGGTCTCGGGACGCTGGTGGTCCCGGCGCTCTTGGTCGTGGCGGCGGGGCCCGCGCTCGCGCAGTCGCCCACGTTCGGTCTCGGCCGCACTCCGACCCAGGAAGAGGTGCGCGCCTGGGACATCTCCATTCACCCCATCACGGGCGACGAGCTCCCGCCCGGACGCGGCACCGCCGTGGAGGGTGCGCTGGTCTACCGGCGGCAGTGCGCCCGCTGCCACGGAGCGGAGGGCTCGCAGGGCCGCGCGCCGCGCTTGGTGAAGCAGGACCGGCCGGAGGGTACGCACCCGTGGAACCTCGGGCGCATCCTCCCCATCCGCTCTCCCTATGCGCCGACGGTGTGGGACTACATCAACCGCGGCATGCCTCTCAACCGGGAAGGCACGCTCACTCCGGACGAGGTCTACGCGCTCACCGCGCTCCTCCTCTACTGGAACGGGATCATCGCGGAGGACGCGGTGATGGATCAGGAGAGCCTGCCGCAGGTGGTCATGCCGAACCGGGACGCGTGGGCTCCTTTGCCGGACTGGAAGCCGGATCAGCCGAGGTGGCCGGGGTACCCGCACTAGAAGGTATGCGTCGGGTGGGCGACCGACTCCGGGTGAACCACGAGATCTACGAACTGGCTCGCCGAAGTGCGGGGGCGGCTCGGGGGGTAGCGGGGTCGCGGCTTACCGCGAACCGGTCGACCCACCAACGAAAGAGCCCGAGCCGACCGCGTCGGCTCGGGCGTCCTTCGCCTAGCTGGAGTGGCAAACGGGCGCGCTCCGGCCCGTCTGACCTCAGCCCTCGATCGGAATACGCAGCATGGTGCTCGCCCACTCGAGCAGGATCTCCCCGCCGGGCTCACCGCCTGCGGCCTCCTCGAACTCGTAGGTGAGCCGCTCGACCATCTCAGGAAGCACCTGCGGGACAACCGTGAAGCTGCCGATCTCAGTCGACCGTACCGCAGCGTCGATCGGAATGCCCCAGCGCTGCCAGTTCGTATTGATGAAGAACTGCCACTCGCGCTCACCGGGAATCGCGTAGAGCGAGTAACTGCCGGGCGCCAGGGCCACCCCACCCACGTTGGCGCGAGCACTCAGGTGGAGGGTGGTGGGCTCGTCAGCTCCGATGCGCCATGGCTCGCCGTAAGGCACCAGGCCACCCATGATGTCCCGGTCCCGCACCGAGGGCGCGCCGTAGCAAAGGAGCGCGGGGTTGGGGCCGATGTTGAAGCCCAAGCTGGAATGTGGGCTGACGCGCGCACGCGCCTCCTCGGGGGTAGCGCCCGCGAGATAGCAGCTCAGCCCGCCCGCGGCGGCTGGCGCCGACGCAACGGATTCCGGTGCTGCGCCCATGTCTTGGTCGTCAGCGGGCGCTTCTTGGCCGCCGCAGGCCGCGAGCACGGCCAGCAGGGTGAGGGCCGGCAGCTGGGTGTAATTGCGCTTCATCGCCTCGTATCCTCGGGTCTGATCAGATCTGGGGTGGAAAAGGCGGAAGAAAGGTCGAAAAACTCCCGACCGGAGTCCAGGAGGAGTCGGGGCCGCCCCCCCTTCCGCCTCCGAGACGGACCCCCAGGACCAGGCCCGCCTTGCCCGGGCGTGCGAGGCAGAGCCCATTGGCTGGTAACTCGGCATCCGGAACTGAGATCGCCCCATGAACGTCCACAAGCCGACGCTCGACCTCACGACCTGCCTTGCCTGGTTGGAGCGCCACGGCAAGAAGCGCCACAGAGATCAGCTCGCCTCTCGCTTCGCCATTGTCACAGACAAGGCCTTCGGCACGTCAATGACGGACGTGAAGCGGCTAGCCAAGCGCATCGTCAAGAACCACGCGCTGGCGCCGGCGCTATGGGTCTCCGGCTGGCACGAAGCCAAGGCGCTTGCTGCGTTCGTCGCCGATCCCGAGCGGGTGACGCCCGCCATGATGGACAGGTGGTGCAAGGTCATGCGCAACTGGGCGGACTGCGACACCGTGTGCTTCGTCCTCTTCGACAAGACGCCCCACGCGCTCGCCAAGATCGAGCAATGGGCCAGACGCAGGCCGGAATTCGAGCGGCGTGCCGCCTTCGCGCTGTTCGCCAGCGTCGCCCTGCACGATAAGAAGGTCCCCGATACGTCGCTGATCGCCCTGCTACCGCTGTGTCTCGCCGCGGCGAACGACGAGCGCAACTTCGTCAAGAAGGCCGTGAGCTGGGCCATGCGCGCGATGGGCTCTCGTAGTCGCGCATGCCACGAGGCCGTCTTGCCACTCGCTGACGAGCTGGCGAATTCGAGCGACAAGACCAAGCGCTGGATCGGTAAGGATGTGCTCGAGGACCTGACTCGGCCCATGGTGACGAAGAGGTTGGAGCTGAAGGAGGCGCGGCGCCCGAAGCGGCGATGACGCAGCCGGACGTGGGCTGCGATCTCCTCCCGCGATCGGACTCGACGCGCGCGGTGCGCGCGCGCGCATCCCGGCCCCGGCTCAGCGGGGGAACGGCTCCAGCAACTGAGTCGCGTTCTCCGGCGCGGGAATGCGCGCCGTGTTCAGCACCATCGACACCAGAGTGTACCAGCCGCTCAGACCGATGACGTCCATGATGCCCTGCTCTCCGAGAAGCTCGCGCGCGCGCGCGTAGGTCGCGTCGCTGACGCTGCGGTTCTGGTGCAGCTCGATGCAGAAATCGTAGACGGCTGCCTCGTCCGCGGCCATGCCTTCGGGCCGCCGGCCCTCCGCCACCGCCGCGGCGATCTCGGGCCGGAGCCCTCCACGCATGGCGAGGCCGTGATGCGCGTTCCACTCGTACTGCGACGACCACTCACGGGCGGTGATCAGGATGGCGAACTCCGAGAGCCTCGCCGGAAGCGAGCTGTTGAACCTCACGTAGTCGGAGAGGGCGCGCGCCGGGTTCAGCATGCCGGGACTCCGCACGATCGCATGCCATGGCCCCGAAAGCTCACCACGAACCTCGCGGAACTCCGCGATCGCCGCCCTCTGCTCGGCGCTCAGCTGACTCTCCGGTATCGCGGGCAGCCTGGTCTGGGCGGCCAGCACGTCCACCATGGTGGCGGCCAGGACCAGCGCGGCCGCCCAGGTCGCGCGATGGCAGTTCGACCAGCACCCTACGCGGTGGTGCGAAATCATGAGGGACCTCCGTGGCGTTCGAGTCCAAGGCGAAGGAGAGTAGGCAGGCTCCTGGAGCGCACGCCAGGGCGGCACACCAACAGGAGTCCGTGGTCATCGTTCGAACCACATCCCAAGAACGCGAATGCCCGAGTCGAACGGGTCGACTCGGGCATCCTCAGTCCTACCGCCACAGAGCTACTTCAGATGATTCCCCACGAGCTTCGTCATCTCGAACATGCTCACCGGCTTATCGCCACCGAAGACCGCCGCGAGCTTCGCATCGGGGTTGATCATGCGCTTGTTCTTGGAATCCTGGAGTCCGTTCTTCTTGATGTAGTCCCAGAGCACTTTCGTGACCTCGGTCCTCGGCATCGGCTTGCTGCCGATCACGGCAGCCAGGGCGGCGTCGGGGGTCATCGGCTTCATGAATGCCGCACTCGGCTTGCGCTTGGCCTTTTCGGGCATCTTCGGGTTCCTCGGGGTTGGTGGGTCGAGTGGTTTGGTGGTGCGTTGGTGAGCGCTCTAGGCGAGGTTGGCAATTACTTCGCTGAGCAGCTCCCGGGAGAACTTGGCAAAATCAGGAACACTCCGCTTCATGTCACGCAAGGAGGCGCGACGCTCCTGTAGGTCGACGACCATAAGGTCGGTGAGCTTGGTCCGGCTTTCGATGCTCTTCTGCAGTGCTACAGCGATGCCAAGCGCCTCAGACGGATCGCTCACGGTACTCGTCGCCGTCTTGGTGACCAGGCGTTGGAATGAGTCGCGAGCGGTGTAGGAGTAGGTGATCTCAGCGGGGTAGATGGACCGTCCGTTCCCGGCCAACTCCCGCGCGTATGCCACCGTTTCTTCGAGCCGAGCGATCTCGGTCTGTTTCCTGACTCGCTCCTCCGCCAGCTCCTGCTCCAGGGAATCGACTCCGCAGTTCGTCAGCGCTATGACGTCCAACATCGCCGCGGCGACTGGATCCTCGCTACCCGCGCGAGTATCGGACCATCCCAGTGCCTCACCGGCCGTGGCCAGTGCCCTCCGGAGCTCCTCCCTCTGACGGTGAGTCAGAGGACCCCGCTGTTGGGCAACCGCGAGCCCGGCGAGCTGTCGAGACACCTCTTGGATCTCGGGAGAGGTCGGCAGCTCTCCGCCTGGGATCCTTCGCTTCTTCGCTCGAGTACGCGGCACAGGAGTTCTTCCGAGCAAGGAGGAGTACGTCGGCTCGGAAAGCTCGAAGTCCGAACGCACAAGTCTAACGGAATCCAGGATTTCGCGGGTGGGGCGGCCCTAACTGTCCTTGCCCATCATCGTCCACGGAGGTCGAGGCCTGAAACCCCGGACGGTCTGAGGTTCAGCGCTCGGCTCCACGAGGACGAGCATGACAGCAACGAACGAGCCGCGGAAGCGGCGGCAGTACAC